>Ga0247765_1000365_pt1 | contig 36362 bp, 32 predicted proteins | sample UWRJL106311C6_FD_179949 | JGI IMG/M metagenome (GOLD analysis project Ga0247765, IMG submission 179949) | Plant litter microbial communities from Arlington Agricultural Research Station in Wisconsin, United States - UWRJ-L106-311C-6 | ecosystem: Environmental > Terrestrial > Plant litter >...
GAGGCAGTCTCAGTTGCAGTCTCGGTCGACTCGATAGAAGTGGTGTAGGTGGGTGTCGTCGTCGGCCATTCAGACGTGGTGTACGGGGGCGGCTTGGTCGAGTACTTGGTCGAATATCCCGTCGATGTGGACTCATGAGATGTGACCTCAGAAGGCTCAATCGAGGTATCAGTGGTCTCCGTCGGCTCGATGGAAGTCGTGTAAGATGTCGTTTGCCATTCCGTGGTGGACTCCGGGGGCGGAATGGTCGAAGAGGTCCAGGTCGAATACCAAGTCGAAGTAGTCCTTGTGGAAGTCCTTGTGGAGGTCCTTGTCGAAGAATACCTGGTTGAAGTACGAGTAGAGCTGGTCCAGTAAGTCGTTGGGTCCTCTGACGTCACAGTCGAGGTTTCGGTCGAGGTCTCGGTTGAGGTCTCGGTCCAGCTCGATGGCGACTCTGTTGTGGATGGAGTCTCAGTAGACGAATAAGGTGTCGACTCCGTCGTGGGCCAGCCGGTGGTTTCGCTCGGAGTGGCAGACGAGGTGAATGTCGAGTACCAGGTCGTCGTTCGGCTTGTCGAGGTTTTGGTTGGTGTCGGTTTGGTTGTTGTGCTTTTTGTGGATATTCTAGTTGTGGTGGACCAGTAGCTTGATGTTTCCACGTCACTCGTGCTCTCGGCAGTCGAAGAAGGCGTCTCTGTGGAGGACCAATCACTTGTTGTCTCGGTCGTGCTATCGCTCGTCGAATAAGGAGTTGACTCTGTGGTTGACCAATCGGTTGTCTCGGTCGCCGTCTCGGTTGTCTCGCTTGGAGTGGCAGATGAAGTCAACGTCGTATACATCGTTGTTGTTCTGCTTGTGGTTGTTCTCAGGCCGCTGCTCGTGCTCTTGGATCGAATGGAAGACGAAGTCCAGGTAGCCGAAGAGATGGGTGTGGTCTCGGAAGTTGGGGAAGCAGTCGTCTCTGTAGACTCTGTGCTTGTCGAGTAGGGCGTCGTTTCGGTCGTGGTCTCTGGCTCCTCTGAGGTGATAGACGATGTGTACGTCGAGTACCAAGTGGTTGTCCTCGAGGTACTTGAGCTCTTCGACCGGGGGGTAGACGAAGTCCACGTTGAGGTCCATGTCGCCGAAGTTGCGGGAGTAGTCTCAGAAGTCGACTCTGTGGTCTCTGTGCTGGACCAGTAGGTCGTTGTTTCAGGCGTGCTGGTCGGAGGCTCAGAGGTTTCAGACGAAGTGGATGTCGAATACCACGAGGTTGTTCCGTTGGTGACCGTGGTCTTTGTGGCCGTGACTGTGCTGCTGGTGCTGTACTTTGTTTTGGTAGTCGTATATGGTTGTGTGCTGGTACTTGAGGATTGAGGAGGCGGCGACTTCTTGTACAAGGAGAGGCGAGCGGCATCACCACAGGTCAAGGAAGGATTACCGGCACAGGGCTTCTGGCAGTTTGACTCCGGCTTCTTGACAGATGACTCGTGCAGAGCATTGCCGCAGAAGCATTCATTACCGTTTTCGGTACCGAAGTAAGTGTAGGAGGCACAGAAGGTTGCGCACGACTGAAGAGTGGTTGTCGAACCGCCAGTGCTTGGGCCGCTGAGAACACGCAGGCCGGGCGAGTCGGTGTAACAACCCTCATAGCTAAAGTTGCCGACCGTTTGGGGGTTGGTAGATGCGGGGGGCGGAATAGTGACAGGCCCAAAAACACTGAGGCGCATACCTGAGCCGCAGAAAGAGTTGGGATCGCCAGAGCAGGGCATGTTGCACTCGGATTCAGGCGCCGCGACGGTAGGGGCAGAGTCGCCACAGAAGCACTCGCGGCCGTACTCAATGCCGAAGTAGTTGTACCCAGCACAGTGAGCGCTGCACTTGGCGATGGTCATGTCACTGGTTGAGATGAGACGCTCAGGGAAAACACGAGGGTTGCCGTCGACAAAGCAGCCCAAGTACGGAGCGCCATCAAGGGCAGGTGGGGAGTAAGGAACGTAGGCATCGTTGGAATAGACTTCGAGCCGCATACCGGCGCCGCACTTCTGGGCACTGTTTCCAGCGCAAGAGAAGCTACAGTCGGAGTTGGGGACAAGCTGCGAGGTTGGAGCAGCTTGGTCACCACAGAAGCACTCACGACCATACTCGAGGCCAAAGTACGGCTTCTTGGAGCAGAAGGCGGCACACATCTGGATGGTCATCTGGTCGTCGCCCTTGAAGCCCGCATTGAAGAGACGCTGGGGCGTCTCAAGAAAGCAGCCCTGGCGAGTGAAGGCGTCATCGCGGACAGCAAGGGGCGAGCTATGCGGCAGTCCAGCAACGGGATTGGAGAGAAGCAAGGTTGAAAAGAGCGGCGCGGCCAGGAGGCCAAACGAGAGGATCGCCATGGCGATGAGCACAATGCCGTGACAGACAAGTGAAAAAAGGAATGACTTGATGATCCGGAAGCCATGGCTCTGGTGGGCTGAGCCGGGCCTGTAAAGTACGTGGCCTTGTCGTTGACATCTTGCCCCTGACAGCTCCAGGATCAATGCCGAGAGGTGCTATTGGCAGATAGTGACATTTTCAGCTTGCGAGCCTCGCGCTAACCTAACGACGCCACAACCACTTCCATTGTCTTGAAAGAGATTTGACGCCGCCTGTTTGGGCTGGCGGGAATGGTTGACGCCAGGTCTAGACCAGGCAGGGGGGTGTGGTTGAGCCGCTTCGGGAAGACATCCGTAGGATGCATTGCCATGTCGAGATCCCAATATCCATCCCACGATCCCACGCTGTACCTGCATTGGCCTTCAGCTCCGCTCAATCGACGCAGCCTTACAGGCGCTCAGACCATTCTCGTAAAAAGCAGAACAGAGGATGCGCGGAGATGCGACCAACCACGCGGGAACAGATCGATAGTCCGAGTCATATCGGTAGCTGATGTCGAGAGGTGTTGACGGAAAAGTCGATATCGATGCAGAAAATCCCTTTCGCATTAGCGTGCCGGTGACGCGCGTGCTGAGGCCATGTCAGGCCGGGTAAGGCTCGGGGACATGCGGGGCTCGGGCTTGTGGGGTGTGGCTCGGTCGCGGCCGCCTTCCTTGCCGGGGGTTGAAAATTCCTCGCAAAACTGGTGTGTTGGAAAGAGACGAACCACATGCCTCGAATCGCCGAAAGCGCTGTGGGTGAGGTCAGTCGTCGTGGCCCCTCTCCCGCCCCCCGACCCCCGTTATTCCTCTCCAGCGTGCCTTCCCAAGCTGCGTGCAAAAGTATGTTACAGACGGACCTCTGCTTCAGGCAAATGCATGGTCCGCGCCTTCCACTGCTGTCATGTTAGTTCGATTCTGGGCTGCATTCACAAATCCGGCAGGCGCGAGGTCAACCTCAACTTCTCAAACAACTTCTGAGAATTGTAAAGATTGAAACAGAATATAAGACAAAAGAAACTTCTGGCAATGCGTTAAAAGGTATATCGACACCGAATGGCAATAAGAAACTCAAATGAATGCAGCAAAATCCAGTTCCCCGAACACCCAGCGCTGCGTTTGGCAATTTGGCCCAACCCATCCCAATTAATCCCTCCCCCCCCCAGTACCCTATCTCGCATCAGAAAAATGCCTTCACCGCTCCCCGGACCGAACCAGACCGCTTCGGCGTCGGCCGGATATAATCCACAATCCTCTGCGCCACACTCCTCTGCCTGCGCAGCGTCCGCGGTGGCAGCTCCGTAGGTATCTCTTCTCGCTTTTGTGGAACTCCAGAACCGTAACGCATCGAGACGGGGTTGCTCAGAAGCGGCTGCAGTGATTTCCTGTGGTTCCGTCCATTGGCCTCCACCTTCTCGGCGTCGTTGTCGTCCTCCCCATAACTCGCCCAGCTGGGCGCTTGCCGGAGGACCTGGCGGGTTTGCTCCCCCCGGAGGTTGTCCTCTGATGCAACGGCCTCGTAATGAGGACTAGGGATGGAATCGTCGATAAATACAATCGGGTAACTCGCTGTCCGATCAAGGCTCGATAGTTCATCAAACTTATCCCCCGACTCAGGGCGGGCCGCGGTAAACTTGTAGTCGTTAAAGACGTCCTTGGTGGTTGACCCGTCCGAATTAGGGCGCTTTAGAGGGGTGGGTACCCCAAAGGTGCGCTCTGCCGCGGTGGAAGCGTCCCGTGCGGACAGGGTGCGCTGCACGCGCTTGGAGTGACAGCGGCGGCACTCTCCGGGGGCACGGTCGAGATCGGGGGACAGTGCCGGAGAGAGATGAGTCGGAGACGGTATTGGTTCCGACTTGGACGTGGGCAGTGCGCCCATGGAGAGAATGTCCTGGTCACTTTTCTCGAACGAGAGTCTTTTGTAGGTTGGGCTGGGTTCTCCGTCCCCGTCCTGGCTGTCGCGGGGAACCTGCAGGGTTGCGGCGAGGTGGGACAGGTCAGCACCTCCGCGCTTGGGACGGTACCGGAACTGCGGGTCGGTCGGGGTTTTGGGGTCCGCGCAGGGAACGGCTGGGCTGATGGAGATGGCGGCCGGTCTGTTGCCTAATCGAGATTTGAGACGGTTGCGGAGACTCGGTCGGGACCTGAGCGTAGTCTGATATGGGGGGTCGGCGTCACGTTCAGTCTGACCTTGGCTTTCGAGCTGGTTCATGTGGGTGGGGAGGTCGAGACTCCGGGTCCGTTCCCGCCGCACAGGGCCGGCCGAGGAGTCCATGCGGCGTGGACCGCGGGTGCTCTTTGCACGGCGGACGAGACCAACAACCATTTCGGTCGCAGCCACCGCGAGGGCTGCTGAAGGATCAACCGGGTCGACAATGACGCTCTCGGTGCGTTGGATCGTAAGCATGGGCGGTTGGAGCTCATCGTGTTTGACTTCTTCAGGCGTCGTCGAAAGACCTGGCGATGTTGTCGGGCGATTGACTGCCGTCTTGGGGCGTCGAAAGCTGGCTAATCTTCTGAGGGGCTCCATCTTGTGGCTGGCGGTCGTCGAAACCTGGGAAACACGTCAAAAACTTCAGGACGCGCGTTTCGAACGAGGTCGAACAAGGAGGCGGTCGCTGTCGTCCTAATATTTTTTTTTTCCCTCCCAAAGTCGGTCCAGCAACCCTGGTCAGGGGAGGCGGAGCCGATACCCGGGATGAATCTATGCCCCCCTGACGCTGGCTGACACTGGCTGGATGACGGCTGCGTATAGCTGCGTCAGAACCCAGAGTTAAGATTCTGCTGTGGGAGATCAACGCGCTGACTGCATCTTTTGGGAGTGTTCCTGCATGCGCGCTGCAGGCAGCAGAGAGCAGCGACGACGAAAGCAGGAAGTCTCCATCATTTCCTCCTCTCTGGGGAAGCTCTTTTGACTTTCTTTTTCCCTGTCCGTTTTTCTCCGCACGCATGGTGCAACAAACAGCAAGAATCTGTGGGGAACCAAGAAATTCCTTCAGCCCTGGCACCGGACTTCCGTCGATTGCCAACACTGCCTTGTCCGACCGACACCTCACAGCACACCTGGACACCGCTCAGAGGCCAAGCAAAATGCCTGCTGGAACTTGATTGGTAACCACCCCGACGAGTGCAAAGCCGGACAGCACCAACCTACGCTCGTTGAGGCAAACCGTTTCGATGTCGTGTAAAGCGATTCGACAAAGTGGATGCTATTCTTGGCTATAAGATCAGCCTCATGCTGCACTTCTGCCAAGTGACGCTGCAGTGCATTTCAACGGCTGTCTTCCGTTTTTAATTTGTCTTGTTGCTTTTACTGGACGCTGTTGCCGACAGCGTTTGCTGGGCAGTGAGCAACGGCTAACCCCACTACCGATACCCGGTATCCGATTGCACCACAAGTCTCCCGCAGTGCCATGACCTTCACAATGTAAAAAAGGCACGAGACAAGTGCGACAAACGGAGTCCTAGCCCAGTCCATTTCCATGCCAGATACTTCCAAAATAAACACCGTAGCGCAGATGACCATGCTAGGTGTTCAAGTCACTCTTGTCCGAGGTCTTTTCCCGGAGAACTTTAGCGTCGCACGCCACGAAACGGCAGGAGCATTAAGCATAGCCCGCGAAAAAAACTGATCGAGCCTGCCGTCCCGCAAAGACCAGCAGCAAAAAAAGGCAGAGAGAGGCATAAAATAGATAATTAATTCCAGGCTGCACACCTTTCAGCCGGCAGTGTCGCCAGTGCCCCAGGAAAAGGAATACCAAGCAAGGGAGAGACATGTCCGGCACCTCCTGATTGACATGGTGCGGCTGACGACAGGAATGTTCAGCTAGCAGACGTCCGACGCGTTGCAGCGCGTCAAGCTCTGGCGCGATTCCTTGGGGCGTCGATTTCCCAAAGTCACAACAAGCTTCTTTTTCTGGGGTCCAACCCCACCGATCGTTCTCCACACTCTCCACCTCCACCATTTTCATGGATCTCTTTTCCTTGCAAAAACGTCGGGAAGCACTCCGAGATGGTAAGACAGTAGGAAATACTTCAGCCGTGTCTGTGTCGCTGCTCGGCATTGCAGACGGGCACAGAGGTGGGGCAAAACCCAAGTACTGTCTAGCACAGCCGATATGGACTCCATCGCACGGGTTGAAGATCGACACGGCACCGTCGCCGAACGTACAACGACGGATCAGGTGGACGGCTTTGCATCTTACGCCTGAAGCAAGACGCTCTTAAGAGGCTGCGAACCGGACCTTGTCGAATACCCCAGTCCCGCAGCGAGACTTTGAGGTGGTCTACATCCGCCCCCGCCCCGGCCCCGAAGGCTGGTGTTGGTCGGTCCCGAAGCCGTCCTTCGCGAACCCTTGGTCTCATCCTATCACAGCATGTCGCACCGGTTTCCCTTCCGCGCCCGACATTCCAGCACAACCACTAACGTGTCGCCAGATCAGTCGGTTGTTGCGTCGAATCCCGCGTTAAGCTGCCCTTTGGCGGACATCAGACCGGAACTCCCATACAAACGAAACGATACGCCGATGAACGTTCCCCAAGTGAAAACACGCTAAGGCATCCCCTCGGCGGCATGACAACAGTTCGCATCTACTAAATCATTGCAGCTGTCATTGAAAGGATGCCCGCGTTCAGTCGAGTTCCGTTGTCCGTCAGCCCGCAAAACCAGTGCCGGCAACTGCCGGACACTTCAAGGAAACCGTGAAATCCCTCTAGGGCGACATCCCGAATGACCAGCATGAGCAACCCTTCAAGCCCAACCAGAAGATCGGAGTGGCCCGGGTGACGCGGAATTGGGACCAAGCGTGTGGTCTCACCTCGGCGAACACTTTGACCGCCAGACCGGTTCCATGCCTGGCCGACCGAACCCGCCGCTAGCTCCCGCTTGCTTGGCGTTCCAAGACCAATCAATCGGGACTGTCATGGGCGACAATCTCCCGTCCTGGCTATGGTTTAGGGGAGTGCATCGCAGACTACAGTACTAGTCAACCAGTGTGACTTGTGACCCACGTGTTTCCCCACGAGCCTATGTCGGTCACCAAGGTGGAAATGGGGAAGAGGATCGCGACTGGGAGAATCAGAGCATCGTTGCTCTAAGCCCACTGTAGCGACGCGTCGAAAACGCGCAGGATCGGAAAAGCCTTGACAGACTTAAACCTGCGGGTGGGACCTGACCGCTACGCCGCGACGAGGAAATTGTTGACACACGGCCTGACGCACGGTGGACTTGCCTGTCTACGAGGCTTCGCCCTTTGATGCAAAGACTTGACGCGGCTCACGACAGCGTGTGGAAAGCGACCCCCGCGGAAAGGCGTTTACTGACGGCGCTTAACGGCTGCGACCATTTTCTGCGGCCACGTCCTCAACCATCCCGCTAATATTGACCCACAGGGCAGACCTACGCTCCAACCCGATGGGGGTCTGACCTGTGGGGTTTGGGACGCGCACTGCAGCTCTTTCCTGAGTCCTCTGAGGACAAACTCCCCTCAGTGCCTCATGATTGAAGAGCCAGGGCACCGTCGGTTTCGGGCGCCAGGCGTCTGGGAATGCTGCTTCGGTGGGTTTTCATCAGTCATGCACCTTCATGACATACCTACCGTTTCGTTTGTGCCACCCTGCTGGCAAAGCAGTAGTGCTCTTCCAGGTTGCCAACGGCGGCCTGCCCGACCCGACGTCGATGGCCCGAGGTGGTGCGCCGCGTCGCCCCCCCGCGAACCGCCCAGGCAGGGGAATTCGTTCAGATTTGGTCAAGCCAAGGACATAGCGGCCTCTTGGCCATATTGAGCTGGATCCACTCGCAAGTCGAGCCAGAGCTGTGGGTTGAGCAGAATACTCTGTCGAACAATTTGCCTCGACGTTTCCCTCTACGAACGCTGCATCATCGCTTAGCTGGCGCGAAATAAACCAAGCAGCAAGATGGGATGACGTGCTGGGAACTCTGCTGCCAACACGGATCGCGGAGCTGAGGTGCGCCATGCAGGGGAAGCGCAGGGGTGCAAGCTCGGAAAAAACGGCATCCCAATGCCCTTGACGCCTCTGCCGCTTTGTGGCTTGCAGCAGATGCGGATAGTTGATCGCGCACCATTTCGCGTGTCAAAAACTGCGTGCGGGCTTGAATTGAACTGGAGTTAGACCGTGCCCTCGAAATTCAGGAACTTTACGTCCCGAATTGCTTGCGAGATGGAGGTATAGACTTTGTGAGGATTGGCGCGGAAGGTACCGTGCAGAGAACTATCGTTTCAGGACGGCCTGACGGTCGATACGGCCGACCAAGGCAGAAAGAAGGCTCTGCGGCGAATGCAGACGAGGCTTTCGAAAAGGCGTTCCATTTCCAAGGGTTTTGCGGTGACGTTGGTCGCACCGTCTCCAATATTGCCGTGGCGGTGCTCATGTTCGCCAGTCTCTGCGTCTCAAATTGGATTGCCTGGGCCAGAAAGGGTGACCCCCAACTCAACCCCCCCGCCAAGGGCCTTATTCATCAGGCCGCGCCAAAAACGACAAGATAGGAAGCAGGGGTTACGGGTTCCTTGGAGTTCGACTTTAAAAATCCACCAAATCCACGGTCCTCGCTGCTGTAATTCGATGACATTTCTCATCGCGAGCAGAGCATATTCTTTAGTCACACACGCACAATGGCGGCACTTTGGAATCCAGACCAGCTTCTAAATATCACTGGCAGTGGCCTTTACCGAAAAGTGCAATGCTCGGGCATCAACAAGGGCAATGGACTTCGCTGCGGTTTCCAAAAGCGGGTCGACGACAAAGACAACATGGCCATCCACAGACTCCTCCCTTCCCTCGCCGCAAGGCCCCTTCCCGGGATAACGCGGGAAGACTTGCTCGACCTTGCTGAGCTTTGCCTGTGTCGCGATTGGCATTACCCGCAGAAGCACCGTCTTGCCGACGACTGGGGAGCTGAGATCACCCAAGCGCTTGCGCGCCAACAGGCCGCTATCGCCCCACCCCGATTGCAAACCCCCGAACCTCCGGCCCCTGGCTCCGATGGCCGCCCTCTCGGCGCATTCGGCATGCCGACGCCACCCAGCGATCGAAGAAGATCCAGACCACCTTCACCGATCATGGGGTCCCCGAGCAATGCGCCACCATCCTTTTATCCCGTCACTCCACGCGATAACTCTCCATCCCTTCAAGAATCCATCAGTTCCCTCCAGGCAGATCTGAGCGCAGCACGTCAAGAACTGGACAATACGCGGGATGCACTGAATAATGCGCTCAATGACCTCCGCGACAAAAACCAGCAACTGGGTGAAAAGACCGAGAAGCTCACTGAGATCACCCAGCAGCTGCATGAAGCAAATAAAAAGATGGACCAGATGCAAGGACTCGAAACCTGGGCCGACAACCAGGCCAAAGCCAAAGCCCTTGCTGAGATCACAAACGACGAGCTCAAGAGAAGCCTCGAGACGCAACGACAGAACTTTGAAGCCGAAATCCAGCGCCTCCGGAACAAGCGAGATGAGAGGGTAGCCAATCTGTCTCGGGAACTCAAGGAGGAGAAGCAACGTAGCGACAGCCTCCAAAAGGACCGAGACCACGCGCGCGCCGAGCATGCCAAGGCGAGTCACAGTTTCACCGCCACCGCTCTCGACAAGGCTATGCAAGTTGAAGAGCACGCCAACCAGACCAAGGCCAAGGACGAGGAGCTCGACAGGCTCAAGCTCGAGCTGGACCAGGCGAAGCAAGCACTTGATGAAGAGAAACGACAACACGGTGAGACCAGACAAGCTCGGAACCGTTATGAAGTTCAGGTCCGGCAGCTCCTGGCTTCTAAGCCCGCCCATGATTCTCCGGTTTCACATGTCACTGGCAAGACCCCGCGGACGCAGGTGACGGAGATTGGACGCGAGCTGGTCTTGCGTCGGGAGCCGACTGGTAAGATGAGCTGGATGCATCGTCTGCGGGGGTGGCTGGATAGGTTGAGACCCGGGCATCCGGGGAGAGTGTCGATGAGGCATGATGTTGTTTAGAAGGATTAGGTCAGGACGATGTGACGAGGCTTGCTTGTGCAATTATTTGGATTGATTTTTTTAAACATAAGCGTTTTGCATGTAGTTGGTGTTCATTGCCCATTATTCATGGTTTTATATAACCGATCTCTATCTACCTCGACGAAGCAAAATGTTGAACTTGTGACCAAGCCATCTGTCAAGACCTTCTCTCACTTGTCAGCATCCACAGCCAAGCTCGAGTTTCATCCTACAGAATCATCTCCCTCGTTTGAATCACCCGCTTTGCCATCTCACAGCACTAGTTAATCGACAACGCACGGTACCGTACCTAAGCATCACACTCAGCACCAATTGTAATCATCACGGAAACAAAAAGTAAGTTCATATATCAAGAAAGTAGAAAGGGGTGGTAAATGATAATTCTCGATTTGTTGTTATCAGAGTTTCGGAGTTTTAACCTGTTGAAATCTCTCCTATAATGTTTTTGAGCTCGTGTGCTTTACAGCTGAGGCGTGCTTACTTTACAGCCCAGGCATGGATAAGTGTTGACGAAGTGGTCTACCGGTCTGGTCCATCAAAACCGGTACATGTATGCTTCGCTACGTTACGGTACTGTGTGTGCTGCCCAGTTCTAAACATGAATGAATGCTGCAGTCAAGTCACTGCTAGCCAGCCAGTCTGGTCCATCAAAACTGGCCAAGAATAGGACTTTGTCCTTCATAAAGGGTCTGGTGGATTTCAAGGTCTATAGCCCCTGTGTGCGCATGCCTGTCCAGTAAATAAATTTTTTTCAGGACATTTCAATGCATTGCATTGCCGGTCTGGTCAATCAAAACCGGCAGAGTTTATTCCACAGCTTAGCTCAACCCTGTTCAAGGCTGGAGGGCAAGCGCCCAACCCAACGAACGTGGGTCACGGGCTCAAGGTCCCAGTCCTAGGCGTTTAACACCCAAGACTGAGAGCACGCAATGGATGCATTCAGTCTCACAATGATAGAGAAGTTTCGCTCTTTTATCCTCAGTTCCACCCAGGCATCTGTCAAGGCTTTTACTACATTGAACAAGAAACAGACCGTTTTTCGAATGAAGGGACTGATTGTTCTGGAACCAGGAGATATTGTTCCGAACATAGTACCTGTAGTTCACTGGACTGGAACATGAACCCAGACAAAACTGCTGAATTGCCTACCTATCAAGGTTCTCATCAACATCTTCTGTTACAAGCTATCAATCTGCTTTGGGAAGCAGCACATTGAGATTTTGCCGCAATATCTTTGTGTTCTTTGTTAGGTTTTCTGTGTTGGGCGTGAATACAGCGTTCAACCCATTGTAGGCACATTTTTGTGTGTGGTTTGCTTTGTCCCCGTCCCCCCAGCCCCGTTTCTCGACTTTGCAATGGGAGGTTTCTTATTTCTTTCCTTCCTTGTTTTTTCCTCCACACGGAATGTCGAACCAATTTTGCTGTGGCCATCTCCTCAGACATGGAATCAATGTCTGTGGTTCAATACATGTACTGACTCGTCCTTGAAACCCCGACCGAATGCACCATTGCAATTTGCAAGGCATCCAATGTAAAGCCTTAATACCGCATTCCATTTGTTGAGCCGAGAACATTTAAAGGGTTGCGGATATTCGTAACTTTTGCACCATATAATTCATGGAAGCATAACCTTTCACGGCAAATTTTGTTCTGAGATACCAATAACTAGGTACCCAGATAGGTAGGCTTCGACGGAGTGGCAAACTGTTTTCCAGCTTTTCGCCATGTAGACGCTTTCGGGCGTGACATCAAGACATAAGGCTTGATTGCATCATGGTCAAAGAACTGGGCTTGACATTCCCTTTGTGTGTACCATCTACAAAGCACATGTAGGTAACTTGGCCTAGCCAGTTCCAGAACTGGGTTGCGTCATTTTATTTCTTTCATTCCAATAGCCTGATCTGAGAACTTCGATCCGTCCCAGTTCTGCCACCTCAATCAACTCCTAGCCATTCCTGTCTGGTCCTGGCCCATGTTGTTGTATCCTAGTCCTACCATCTCAAGCGTCACTTTGAAAATGTCCGTCTTCACACTAGAACAGAGCTTCGAGCCGGCCATGAGCGACTGGGCAACGGTGACTTACATTAGTTACGAAAATCATCTTGCCATTCCGCCGACCATCAACCGCGATGCGACCAAGTCCTCTGGCACGCCTCCCTTTTGTAGTTCGAGGTAAGCTCCCGTTGCAGTTCAGGGTCATAAATTAGATTTGCGACGATGCCTAGACGTCGAGACTTACGCACTCGGTGGCACAGCGACGCGATATCTCGGGAGGAATCAACTCAAAACCATCTTACTCTCGAGGATCTACCAGTTACCACTGCCGCGGAGAAAATACTGAGAGCGCAACCTGTTGCCGGCATCATCACACGCACCACCACCGTGTCGATCACACTTTTGGATGAACGCCACCTGAGAACATCAACGGACATTTTTCTAGACGAGCTACTCCTCCCCGCGGTCTTTGCTTGTCTTTCGCTAGCATTATTGGCTTGGCTGGTGAAACGACTCGGCAGCATCAGCACGAGAACTAAAACGACTCCTCCCGGGAACGAAACTCACGAGGATCAACATCCGGCGACATCAGAGCCTGAGATCACGGAACCAACCGAGATTACAGAACCGTCCGAGACCAAAGAGCCACCGCCAGCAACGGAAAGTCAATCGGACAATTCAAATTCCGAGTTCGATGTCGAAGAAGTAGAGGACTCTGACGATGAACTTCTTACTGGACCGCCGCCGGAGAACGACACATCATCATCCCCACCAACAGAGGGATCACCACCGAAGGAGGAACCCCGAGTGACGCTGGCGGGAAACCCACCCAAAAGGGGTAATTCTTCAGGCAGCAATAACAGTGACAACAACAAGAGCAACGCTGCGCGCCGCCCTCCTGTGAAAAAACCGGACATGTTAGACGAAGATGGAGAAGGGGTGAAACCCAGTGTACGTGGCTATGACTCGTTACCGGATAGTGAAAGTGAAGTCTCTTCTGTCGTTCAAGTCGGTACCGGTACTGGCACTGGTACTAGCACCGGTCCCAACACTACCGGGATCCCTTCTGACAAACTGGCGGCGGCGGCGGAGGAGAATGATCCCAAGGGAACAGGACTGAAGCATGATTTGGAACTTGAGCTGCAAGAAATCGAAAAGAAACGGGAAGAAGTTTCACGCAGACTCAAAAGTGTGGCAGAGGCATGACGGATCGGACAAGTATGCAAGGGGTACGGGAGAATCACAAGGGGAGGGGTTGAAGAGAGAAGAAGAACCTCAAGAGAAAGGAGTTGAGAGGGAGGGAGCTGACATGGACGAAAAGGGTGCTTAGGAGAAGACTTGACTAACTGGGGAAGAGACGGTGGATTAAATGTAACGGGATAATGATGCAGAACGGGCGTCCATCCCCGAAATGCTCGTGCTTGCCGAGCTACTTGTATCGTTTTGTACTAAATTCATGGCGTTTTATCTGTCAATTTGACATCTGGATTCAGGAGTGGTACCCAGAAAAGGTGATGTTGCTGGGTAAGGTCAGGCAAACTGGGAAGGTGGGAAAACCTCATCACTCGACGAGTCATTGCTGCCTGCGCGCGCTTTCCAGGTTGAGCTGCCCCTGCAGCGCGCCATATACGTAGTGGCCTAGCGAATGAGAAGAAATTACGGCCAAGTTGGCTGTCTGACCCCCGCTTGTTTAGATCACAACCTCATCAACGAACTTGACTGGTTTCTCCATCGCAGCAATTGAGTGCACACCAACCTGGCACGCAGTATGGCCGAGCTTCTAGATGCAGCTACGAGCGCGATTTCAGCCGTGGTAGTGGCCGCGCAGACAACCAAGCTGCTATCTGAATTCATTTCGGGTATTGCCAATGCGCCCAAGGAAGTGGCCCTCATGACGGTGGACCTCAATGCCCTGCACAGCACCTCAATTCGCTGATCAAGGAGATGGACCCCAGTCAGGAGAGCGGTGTCCCCAGGCACCTTGAGGGTACCCTGAAAGGCATTGCCGAGGCCGCTAATTCGTGCAAGACGACATGTGACGGCTTTCATGACTGGCTTATCAACTGTGTTAACCACTCTGACGGTGGTCGAACCAACCTGCCGGACTCAGCGCCCTGGGAAAAAGGAGCAATCGCTGCCTTCCAGATCCGAATCCAGAGCTTTGGGGCCGCGTTGGGTGTTGCTGCAGGATTCGCGCGTCTGTACGCCGCCCCTGTCCCTCTCTTCGTCTTCAGAATCGAACAGCGAAAAAGTATTGATAAGTGTTACAGCGAGTCCATCACGGAGAAAACAAAAGACGTACAGAAGCTAGAATCCGCGGCTAAGAAAACGGCGGAAAACATCTCAGGCCAGATGCAGGGTCTTGTCATCGCTACAGAGGTTATTGTAACCCAACTCGGCGCTAGTAATCATCAACCTGCTAGTAGTACTGTGGCTCTAATCCAGGCTATGGAGCGTCAAATCGAGACGCTCAGCTCGAGTCTGGCTACTTGCTTGTCGGTGTTAAAGGTTTTGGAGGCTACACCATCCATCACGGGTAACAATGTGATTCTCGCCGAAGCTCTGGACGACGCTAAGCAACTCGCCGGCGTGATTGGTCATGTCCAAGTCGGAGGGCCAACTGTGTTAATTGACCGGCTAGTGGCCAAGGACAGGGCCAAACAGGTTGGGGGAGTGATTAGCAACGAGGGGGCGTTGAAGTTTTTGAGCGACTCTTCCTTTTGAACGGTTGGTATACGCAGCCCCGCTGAGCCGGAATCAGCGAGCCGCTGATCGGCGCCCCCGCTATAACCCTAACCCTGCAGCCACACCACCGGCGAATTCCGCGGATATCTACGGCCTGGCAGGGGTGGCCGCCATGCTTATTCCGAGATATTTACGGCGCCGGCTGATCCGGCCGCTAATTCGCCGTAGGCCCTATAGACCCCGTTATCCTATAGCGTACTAATATACTAAAGCCATTTACTACGGCGGCGCTAGGCGGCCTAAAGACTGCTAATAGTACTATTTTCGGGGTTTATAGCGGCCCCTTAATTCCATTCCCCGTTACCAACCTTTACTTCTTTTCGGTTTTATAAGTACGGGCCGGCTTTTTTTGCGTTATAGCTCTCCTTAAGCGGCAATTACGGGTAACGGCGCCGGCGCTAGCGGCGCTATTAATTACAATAACAGAGCCTGCTAGTACAAAATAACCCTTAATTAACTAGTAAAAAATACGTACTATAATTATAGCAACTTCGAAACGCGTTATTATTAATAACGCTAAATTACGTACCAACGTATAGAATATCTTTACTATAATTAAAGCGGCGCGGTTAAAAAACATAGTAATAGCGTATAAGCTAAAATAGGAGGAGTTCCGGTAATTTTACCGGTGAAAGTAATACTAGGACGGCGAAACGGTAACGGAGGATAAACTCCTTTTTTTTCTTGTGGAGGATATCGTTAACTGGCCTTTACGGTTACGGAGCTGGAAGGCTAACGGAGATATACCGCTTTCGGAGATTTAATTTGCGTAGTAGTTGGTCCGGATTTATATTATAGCAATTACGGACCTTTACTGGGCCTAGAAAGCGCTTGGTATAAATACCTACCCTTCCCCCCGGAAGGATAACGTTTAGGAATATATTAAATCCCTATAACGCCGTAATATAAAGCGGTAGAAAGCTAATTACGCTAATAAGGGCTGGGATACGTTTTTTAACAATTATTTTAAAAATAACTTAAAACGAATCGCCGGCGAGTTATAAAGCTATACCTTTGGCTAATTAACCAAATACTACCTTTAGACCTTAGTAGATATGCTTTTTGGTTACTATATACTTACCTGGGGCGGTAATCGCTAGTGTTTCGAGATATCGGACCTCTTTACGTTTAAATTTCCCAGCGAAGGTCCTATTCGGTATATACCGCTTATTATTACTACTCGTGCTAGTAAGTAAAATTAATACGGCTGCTTGGAAACGGCCGGCGTATTTTGGAACTAGGATTTAGTTATTTACGTTCTCGGCGCTATAACCTTTTATCTTCTTTTTCGGTAGGATTTTACTAATAAGCCGTTTTTTAGCTTTAAAAGCCAATCGTAGTAATATAATATCTAATTACTTAAAAATACCGAAACCGGGCCTACCTTTAAATTAGCGTATAATAACTAACGTAATTAGGTTATTAAAGCGTTTAAATACGTTAGTATTTAGTTGAATAAAAAGACCTATATTAATTAGAGTTTCGGAATTAAAATAGTAGAGTTAAAGGGGGTAAACGAAACGTAGATTTGGTACGTTAACTAATAAAATTAGAAGTAGATGGTTGGTTGTTATTTGAATTCCCTACCCTAAAAGTTTATACGGATTATAACCAATTATTCGGTGTAAATAAGGGGGTTTAAAATACGTTAAAGCCGGGTACCAGTTCCGGATTTACTATTAATAATAATTTAGCCGGATCTAAACTAATAGGCTGGTAAGTTCGGCCTTAATTCGGGGCAAATACAAAACCTTACAGCTACCAGCTTTACGGACCTATTATTCTATTTCCGGGAAGTTATTTTAAAAAATTCGGTACCGTTAATATAATAGTTTCTAGAATTTATAATATAAAACTATCCGGTATTTTAATATTAAGATTATAAATCGTATATGTATTAGATAGCGGATTTAATAGATAAGGGAGAGCGGCCTAGCTAATTAACCATTTTAATGTAGGTATTATTAGTTTTTACCAAGTATTTAAAAGCGGCTAAAGTTAGAAAAGAAACGTAAATTGCCGAGCTTTTAGTAGCTTTAATAATTAAAATCCGTATAGTAGAAGAACGGTTTACTAGTACCTATTAGGTTTCTATACGAAAGATCCTTACTAGTAACGTCTTTTAGCTCTAGTTGCTACTAGATTTAGCTTCGCTACTAACGCCAGCTTTGATACTAGTACCGATTTTAACCCCTATAGTAATTTTAAGTTTAAATCCAGTTCCTACCTTAACTCTAGTATTATTATTAATAAGTAACTTAAGTTAGTTAAGTTAATTAAGCTGCTCCGTAAACTTGGAACTAAAGCCTCCGAAATATCGTATAAGCCGGATTGTTAAGACCGTAAGTGATTTATAACGTAAGTAAATTACTGGTATTCGGGGCGGACCTTTAATAACGGCTTTTAATAATTAGTAGGGAAGCCGATAGCGAGCCAGCCATTAGGCCGAAGTATAATGGTATTTTTTATAGCTAGAGGTTATCCAAAAGATTCATTAAGTCGCTGGTTTACAGCGTATAAGCGAGGAATTGGCGATATGTTTTGTTACAGCTAAGCAATGGCAATCTTATTATTCTTTAAACCTATATTATAAGCAGTTTCGTACTAATTAAAAGATTAGGGAGGTTATTGGAGCCGGAGCCGGTGCTAATGGTAAAAAGGGTCGCCGGCTAGTATAATAATAAGCCTTTAGTAAATAGATAAAGTAATTAAGTGGCTTAAATTATTATTACAACGCAGTTATAGGTTTTTAATCGCTATTTAATTACGTGGATTGTATATAAGTACTTATTTCTATTTAAGGGGTGGAAATTTCATATATAACCCTAACCCTAGTAAACACCGTAAATAGAGGTGGATATTTCCAGTCGCTAAGGGCACGGCCGGCATTGTGCGGCAAAGTGGCGCTCAGCCGCTAATTCAGCCACCAAAAGGCCACCGTAAATATACCCTTAGTATACGCAGCCCCGCTAAGCCGAAATCAGTAAGCCGCTAATCGGCGCCCCCGCTATAACCCTAACCCTACAGCTACACCACCAGCGAATTCCGCGGATATCTACAGCCTGGCAGGGGTGGCCGCTATGCTTATTCCGAGATATCTATAGCGCTAATTAATCCGGCCGTTAATTCGCCGTAGGCCCTGCAAACCCTACTATCCTATAGCGTATTAATGCACTAAAGCCATCTATTACGGCGGTACTAAACGACCTAAAAATTACTAATAACGTTATTTTCGGAATTTACAACGGCCCCCTAATTCTATCCCCCGTTACCAACCTTCACTTTTTTCCGGTTTTATAAATACGGGCCGGCCTTTTCTGCGTTATAGCTCCCCTTAAGTAGTAATTACGGGTAGCGGCGCTAGTATTAGCGGCGTTATTAATTACAGTAGTAGGGCCTGCTAATACGGAATAACCCTTAGCTGGCTAGTAGAAAACGTATACTACAATTATAACAGCCCCGGAACGCGTTATTATTAATAATACCGAACTACGTGTTAACGTATAGAATATCCTTACTATAATTAAAACGGCGTAGCTAAAGAATATAGTAACAACGTATGAGTCGAAGTAGGAGGAGTTCCAGCGGTTTTACTAGCGAAAGCAATATTAGGATGGCGAAATAGTAATAAAGAATAAGCTCCTTCTTTTTTTTGTAAAGGATATCGTTAACCAACCTTTATAGTTACGGAACCGAAAGGCCAACGGAGATATACTGCTTTCGGAAACCCAACTTACGTAATAGTTAATCTAAACCTACGTTACAGTAATTATGGACCTTTACTAAACCTAAAAAGCGCTTGGTATAAATACCTACCCTTCCCCCTGGGAAAATAACGTTTAAAAATATATTAAATCCCTATAACGTTATGATACGGAGTGGTAAAAAGCTGTCACGGCACCAAACTGGGGCCGGTTCGGCCCGGAACCAGCAGCTACACGTGACCTCCCCAGCACCCAGTATATAGCCTACCTCTCGGGAGCCAGTTCCCTTTGGCTCCCTTCGTGCAATAACAAGTCTCTTTCCCCAGACCTGAGGTCGGCACCGTGACAAAAGCTAATTACGCTAATAAGGGTTGGAATATACTTTTTAATAGTTATTCTAAAGATAATTTAAAGCGAATCGTTAATGAGTTGTAAAATTACACTTTTAGCTAATTAGCCGAATATTACCTCTGGACCTTAGTAGATATATTTTTTGGTTATTATATACTTACCTAGGGCGGTAATTATTAATATTTCGAGATATCGGACCTTTTTACATTTAAATTCCCTAGCGAAGGTCCTACTTAGTATATACCGCTTATTATTACTACCCGTATTGGTAAGTAGAATTAATATAGTTGCTTAGAAATAATTAGCGTATTTCGGAGCTGGGATTTAACTATTTACGTTCTCGGTACCGTAGCCTTTTATTTCCTTTTCTAGTAGGATTTTACTAATAAGTTATTTCCTAGCTTTAAGAACCAATTATAGTAATATGATATCCAATTACTTAAAAGTACTAAAACCGGGCTTATTTCCGAATTAACGTATAATAATTAACGTAATTAGGTTATTAAGGCGTTTAAATATACTAGTATTTAGTTGAATAAAAAGACCTATATTAGCTAGAGCTTTGGAGCTAAAACAGTAAAGTTAAAGGGGGTAAGCGAAACGTAGATTTAGCGTGCCGGTTAATAAAATTAGGAGCAAATAGTTGGTTGTTATTTAAACTTCTTACCTTGGAAGTTTATACGGATTATAGCCGGCTATCCGGCGTAAATAGGGGGGTTTAAAATACGCCGAAACCGGGTACCAGTTCCGGATTTATTATTAATAATAATTTAACCGGATTTAAATTAATAGGCTAGTAAATTTAGCCCCGATTTAGAGTAAATATAAGACCTTATAGCTACTAGTTTTACGAACCTACTATTTTATTTCTGAAAAGTTATTTTGGAAAACTTAGTACCGTTAATATAGTAGTTTCCAAAATCTATAATATAAAATTATCCGGTATTTTAATACCAAGATTACAGGTTATATACGCGTTAAATAGCGGATTTAATAAATGAGGGAGAGTGGCCTAACCAATTAGCTGTTTTAACGTAGGCGTTACTGGTTTTTACTAAGTATTTAAAGGTGGCTGAAGCTAGGAAAGAAGCGTAAATCGCTAAGCTTTTGGTAGCTTTAATAACCGAAATTCGTATAATAAAAGAACGGTTTACCGGTACCTACCAGGCCTTTATATAAGAGATCTTTACTAGTAGCGTTTTTTAGTTTTAATTGCTACTGGGTCCGGCTTCGCTACTAACGTTGGCCTTAATACCGGTACTAATTTTAACCCTTGCGGTAGTTCCAAGCCTAAATCCGGCTTCTACCTTAGCTTTGGTATCATTATTAATAAGCAACTTAAGCTAATTAAGTTAGTTAAGTTGCTTCGTAAGCCCGGAGCCGAAACCTCCGAAATATTATATAAGCCAGACTATTAAGATTGTAAGCGATTTATAACGCGAGTAGATTACCGGTATCCGGGGTAGACCTTTAATAACGGCCCTTAATAATTAGTAGGGAAGTTAATAACGAGCTGGCTATTAGGCCGAAATATAGTGGTATTTCTTACGGCTGGAGGTTATTTAAGAGATCCGCCAAATCGCCAGCTTACGGCGTATAAGCGAGGAATTAGCGATATGTTTTATTGCGGCCGAGCAACGGCAATCTTATTATTTTTTAAACCTATATTGCAAGCGGCTCCGCACCAACTGAAAGACTAGGGAGGTTACCGGAGCCGGAGTCAGCGCCGATGGTAAAAAGGGTCATTAGTTGGTACGATAATAAGCCTTTAGTAGATAGATAAAGTAATTAAGTGGCTTAAATTGTTATTACAACGCGGTTGCAGGCCTTTAATCGCTGTTTAATTACGTAGATTGCATACAAGCACTTGTTTCTGTTCAGGGGGTGGAAATTTCATATATAACCCTAACCCTAGCGAGCACTGTAGATAGGGGTGGATATTTCCGGTCGCTGAGGGCACGGCCGGCATTGTGCGGCAAAGTGGCGCTCAGCCGCTGATTCAGCCACCAAAAGGCCACCGTAGATATACCCTTGATATTTACAGCTAGGAGCGAAATCGGCGTCCGGTCTTGCACTCTTTGATGTGTTTGGGCAGGGACCACATGTACTTGGAGACATCCAGGCACATACTCAACGCCAAGAGTAGCTGACATTCGCGTGCTTTCGGAACGCTGACATTCCCAAAACAAGTACCCTAAAGTAGCTCCAAGTAACAGAGCTTTTGTCGCTGCGCACGTGATTTCTTCCACAGTGCAGTGACACCAGCATGTACGTAGCCAGTTCAGCAGGTACCTCAAACTTGGCATTTCTCCTCTTTGCCAAAACCAGTTTGCCTCTGTCGCGTCACCTTCTTTTCATTTCATCTTCCACAAAGGGCATTTTCCACATTGCCATTCAACTTAAGGAACGTTGCTAAGAGCACCAGCGAGACAGATACCAATCATGATGCTTCGAGCACGCGCAGTTGGCGCCAACCGTCAGGCGCGAACGCCACCAAAAATCTATGTGCGGGGTTAGGCATTTGACAGCGAAACGCATCAAGCCCGACGTCGGCCAAAACAACGACATCGCGGGTCAAGGTACGACCGGGGCCACTGTGATGTACGCTGCGCGCCTCGACTGTCGATCGTAAGTGGTATTCTTGCTATCCTCAGGATTTATCAAGCTCAGCTACTGATGCGTTGTACATACAGATCCACGACCTTTGCGTCTTCCGTCCGCTCAACCGTCGAGTACCGTACAAATACCCGTTGCGAGCGAACCCGGTAACCTTGCACGATGCGACTCTTGGAACAAGGCGATGATGGCGAGCTCCGCTTGACGGAGCGCTTCCCCGACGATGCGGTCTCCAAGATTCCGCCTTACGCGATACTTTCACATACATGGGGCGACGAGGAGGTCCTCTTCAAAGACCTAGAGAACGGTATGGAGGACGGTACGGCCAGAAAAACAGCGGGCTATGCTAAGATCCGGTTTTGTGGAGATCAAGCCTGGCTCGATGGGCTGAAATACTTCTGGGTTGACACATGCTGCATCGACAAGTCCGACGCTGTTGAGCTTCAGCACGCTCTCAACTCTATGTTTCGTTGGTACAGAGGGGCAGCAAAATGCTATGTCTACTTATCAGATGTCTTGACATACTCCCTTGACGACAAGTCTTCCTGGGAGGCGGCTTTCAAAGCAAGCAAGTGGTTCACACGCGGATGGACCCTTCAAGAACTCATCGCTCCGACAACGGTGGAATTCTTCTGCACAGAGGGCAAGCGCCTAGGAGATAAGAACTCGTTGGAACAACAGATTCGCGATATTACCGGGATCCCCTCCGAAGCTCTCCGAGGCGGCGTACTCTCCGATTTCAGCATCGACGAGCGGATGGCGTGGGTCAGAGAGCGCAACACGACACATAAAGAAGACAAGGCGTACTGTCTGCTCGGCATATTCGACGTACATATGCCACTTCTCTACGGCGAAGGCGAAGCGGGGGCATTTGCACGACTGCGAGACAAGATTTCCAAAGATTTCCACCATGTCGCTGACCTGCGATCCGCCGACCCACGTCTCGAAAAAGAGCGTATCGAAGCAGCCAAAGGAGGTTTGATAGTTGACGCGTACCACTCCACTTTCAAAAGCCTTGACCTCGACAGGTGGCGGTGCCTACCCGAAAGCCGGACGCTCTGGATTCGAGGAGATCCGGGCAAAGGCAAGACTATGCTGGTATGCGGCATTATCAGTGAGCTGGAGCGGGCCATTATCGCTAGCGGGCACTGTCACAACCTGGCATATTTCTTCTGCCAAGCCACAGACCTGCGATTGAATAGCGCGACAGCAGTCCTGCGGGGGCTGATCTACTTGCTCGTCCACCGGCAACCACGCCTCGTTTCACACTTACCGGACAACACACACCCCTCCAACGACGCAACAGCATGGATCGTCCTATCTAAAGTTTTTAACGAGATCCTACAAAATCCGGCTTTGAAGATGACTTACTTAGTCGTTGACGCCCTTGACGAATGCGTCACCGACCTGCCAAAGCTTTTGGACCTCGTCTGCACCTCGTCAAGACGTGTTAAGTGGCTCGTATCGAGCCGGAATCAGACGAAGATCGAGAAAAAGCTACGATCTGGCTATGGGCTGATAGAATTTGGTCTCGGGTTGGAAACAAACACCGAGCACGAATCTCGCGATCTCGATGGGTATCTTGACAAGAAGCTATCCGGTCTTGCATCCTTTCAGCATAATAACCAGTTGAAGGATCAAGTACGGGATATATTACGTCAAAAAGCAGACGGTAACATGCTCTGGGCTTCTCTCGTTTTACAAGAGCTGAGCAAGGATGAGGTTGAAAGTTGGCACAATTTGCCAATTGCAGACGACGTACCGCGGGGCTTAAACTACCTGTACGAACGTATGTTGAGGGAGATCGATCGGTACAGATGGGATTCGGATTTCTGCCGACGTATACTCTCCACGGCAACAGTTGCGTATCGCCCACTTCATTTAACCGAGATTGGTCACTTGTCTGGATTACCGGAGCAGATTCTGGAGTCGGCAGAGAACGTGAGAAAGATCGTGGCTAAGTGTGGATCGTTTCTCACGGTTCAAGATGACCAGATCTACCTCGTTCATCAATCGGCCAAGGATTACTTAAGCACATCAAGCTTGCTCTTCCCCTGTGGTACGGGAATCACCCACCATGATATGTTCATTCGGTCACTAGATCTGATGTCTACGATCTTGCGGCGCGACATGTACGGCTTAAAGGCACCGGGATTCCCAATCGACAAGGTTCAAACGCCATCTTCTGACCCGCTTGCTGCGATACGGTATTCGTGTGTCTTCTGGGTTGACCATCTCCGTGATTCGACTTCCGGTGAAAGCATGGTGCAGCACAACATACACTATGCAATCCATACCTTCCTTGAGCAGAAGTATCTTTACTGGCTTGAAGCTCTCAGTCTACTCCAAGCTATGGCGGAGGGTGTCATCGCCATACGAAAGCTTGAGGCCATACTGGTGAGTCTGAACCACTAAACGCCAGAAAGCGAGACTAATAGAACATAGGGCCACGCCGATCAAGGACAGTTGCCAACCCTTGTGCGAGATGCACACCGATTTGCTCTATCCTACATATCGATAATAGAGCAGGCCCCTCTTCAAGCGTACACGTCAGCCCTTGTGTTTGCACCAACTGGCAGCTTGGTAAAGCAAAACTTCAAGACGGATAAGCCCGATTGGATTAGCACGGAACCAGTTGTAGAAGCAGAATGGAATGCCTGCCTGCAGACATTAGAAGGCCATCGCTACTCAGTTCAATCCGTTGCCTTCTCGCCAGATGGCCAGCGGCTCGCCTCAGGCTCATACGATAAGACGATTAAGATCTGGGATCCCGCATCCAGGCAGTGCCTGCAGACATTAGAAGGCCATCGCCACTTAGTTCAGTCCGTTGCCTTCTCGCCAGATGGCCAGCGGCTCGCCTCAGGCTCAAACGACGATACGATTAAGATCTGGGATCCCGCATCTGGCCAGTGCCTGCAGACGTTTTATGTCGGTATATCAGTGCCCTATATGTTGTTTGATCATACCGGCTGCTACCTTATTATAGATACCGGGCGTATTAAAGTAGCTACAGCTACTCTTGACAATAGCATTCGGCTAGATGATCTAGTGAAGCCAGGATACGGCTTAGGGCAGGACAAATCGTGGATTACTTACAACGACAAGAATGTACTCTGGTTACCACCAGAATACCGCCCAAGCTGTTCCGCCGTCCAAGAGCTGATGATATCTATCGGTTGTTCATCCGGACGAGTTATCACTGTTGGCTTTTCACGCTATGTTTAAGTGTCTTTCTCTTCACCTTACATATTTCTTTTCCCTAGCTTGACAACACAAGGGCCCGGGAGGATGGGCTATTTTATAGATATTTTCGAAATTCTAGCATTTTCCATCATTACTAAGTAACTTACGTACTCTACTTTAAAAAACGATTATCAGCTTCAATTTTGTTTCTGAGGCTACATTTAACCTACGGGGGCGAATATTAGCGATGACGTTATGTGTTTTTGTGATCAGGTGAGTTTGCACGTGATTGGTGCCACAGAGGACACGTATCCTCTGTGACTCATCTTTTGCCGAGAACAGATATCGCTACTCGCGTACGATCTGCCTTCATTCTGCATCTTTCGGGCAATGCATTCAAACGACTCCGCAATGATTGGTCTAGTAGCGACGAGCCGCAACGAAATGTCGCGAGCTAACCTATTCGGGGCGCGATGCCGCCCCAACGGAGCGGGCTGCGTACCGCGCGGGCGGTACAGCCGGTTATTTCTGCTATTTCGTCATCTTTTGGGCCATCATCACCTTGTAGCTTACTGCCGATTATGCTCTGAATCAGAACACGCTTGTGGAGAGTAAGATTGGTGCTATTATGATCGTAGTACGTTTGGTGATGTTGCTGTCAGCAGAGTGGTGATTGCGATGATGACACATGGCCTCCATGGCTGCCTTGGTCCCAAATTCGAGATGACTCTTTCGGATCAGGAAAAAGTACCCGTCCATGACCCATAAGTACAGCGTGTAAATGAAAACGAATCCGCACTGTTGTCAGCGCGTCCGAGCGTCTATATTACATGAGAAGAGTGTAAGCGACAAGACGCCAATTTCGCTCCTAGCTGTACTCACTGGATAGAACAGGAGAGACCGTGCCGACAAGCGGCCCGCTAAAGGAAGCCTGGAGGAACTATTCGAGTGCAGATGGGCTGGTGAAGTATTTCTTTTGGTACTGTACTAACGTGCATGATAAGCGAGCGCAATAGACAAGCGAGCGCAATACTTTTTACGCGTTGTACCATTTCCACATTCAACCCTTATTTTCTCCATAACCCAATATGATAGTACGTTCAAACGAAGCACGATTACTTCTGGCCCTCCAAGCTCTCCAAGACGATAAAAATCTAAGCTTACGTAAGGCAGCTGAGATTTACGATGTTGATTATACAACTCTCTTCCACCGGCGCGCCGGTCGGCTTGCGCGACGCGATATTCCAGCCAACTTACGCAAACTTACGGATTTAGAAGAGAAAACGATTATTTAATATATAATTGAGCTATGTGCACGCGCATTCCATCCCCGGCTTTTATACGTAGAAGATATGGCCAACCGATTGCTACGCGAACGCGACGCGCCCCCTATTGGCGTACGATAGGCTTACAACTTCATTAAACGCCAGCTAGAACTCCGAACGCGTTTTACACGTAAATACAACTACTAGAGGGCTAAATGCGAAGATCCAATAATTATTCGCGAGTAGTTTGCCCTTATACATAACGTTAAAGTCAAATATGGTATCCTCGACGACGATTCGTATAATTTTGACGAAACCGGCTTTATAATGGGCATTATTATCGCCACTATAGTAGTTACTACCTCTAACGGCCGCAGTAGGGCCAAACAGGCCCAGCCTGGAAATTGAGAGTGGGTAATAGTTATCTAAGGGGTGAACGCTTTAGGTTGGGCTATCCCGCCATTTATCATCTTAGCTGGGCAGTACTACCTCGCCAATTAGTATCAAAAGTGCAACCTTCCGGCCTTTTAGCGTATTACAATAACCGATAACAGGTGGACTACTAATGAGAAAGGCATAGATTGGATTCGGTACTTCAATTTCCATACAGCATCTCGTACGAAGGGTAAATATCGGCTGCTCATCCTTAACGGCCACGATAGCTACTACTCCGAAGAATTCGAAACCTACTGCCAGGAGCATAATATTATTATACTTTATATACCTCCGCACTCCTCGTACCTACTTTAGCTATTGGATATTAGTTGTTTTGGGCCGTTAAAAAAGGCGTACAGCCGCCAAATTGAGTAGTTAATGCGGATAAACATTATATATATTAGCAAGTTGGAATTTCTCTATGCGTTTAGAGAAACGTTTTTTGCTTCGATCACAAAAAAGAATATCCAGGGGGGTTTTACCGGAGCCGGCTTTATGCCGTACGACCCAGAAAGAGTAATATCTAAGCTAGATATCCGCATTCGAACCCCAACCCCCTTAGCCTCAAACCCACGTATAGCACTACCTTGGGTCTCCCAAACGCCACACAACCCTCGAGAGGCTACCTCGCAGTCAGCATTTATCAAAACTCGAATTTCCAACCATCAGGGCAACTCTCCAACCTCAATGCTAACTGCTATAGATCGACTGGCTAAAGGTACAATAGCTATTATACACGAGGTAGCTTTTCTACATACGGAGGTCTTAGCACTACGAAAGGCCAATAAGGGGCTTAGTAAGCGACGGAGAGCCAAAAAAATACGTATGCGGCTTGGGGGGTCACTTACTATATAAGAGGCACAGGATCTACTGGATTAGAAGGCTGTAGGTAAGTAGTTGGTCCAGGAAATACGACAAAATGGTGGTGGTGCAGGGGGGTCTCGTACGAAGATTCGGTGCTGTGGAGTATGCGGCAAGCCTGGCCATAATGCACGCACGTGCAAAGAGGCTGTAGAATTGTCTGATTCATCTGTTTCCGATTCAGTTATAGTTATTTCCTAGTATTATAGTTGTGTAATTGAGGATAATTGTGGTGGGGAAGTGGAAAGTGTTGCGCTCGCTTGTCTGTTGCGCTCGCTTATCACGCACGTTATAAGCAGTATTACCTTATTGGGGCAAACAAGGATTGGAATTATGATTTGTTTGGCGCACCAAGAACGAGTGGACGAAGTGATCGTTGTTGTTGTTGCTATGGGAAAAACTTTGCCGCAGATGCAGCTGGTGGTGGCTAGGCTGGTAGGATACCCTGGAAGGGTTAGGGGTGGTCTGGTGCCTCCAACATGATTTCTATGGTTAATACCGCGGACCGAATCGTACAGCTGAGCTTTCTTTTTCCTACTTGTGCTCCTTGCTTCTAATCGGCTCAGAAGAGCTTAGTTCCTTCCTCTTATGTGTTACAGAAGTGCTGCTAGAAGCAAGTTGATCGTTCAACAACTGGTCCATATCTGAGCCACAATCTGTAATATCGCTGGCTGGGTTGGCAGTTAGCTGAAGAAGTAATAGACGTGGAAGGGGCGGGACATACGCGAACTTGAAATTGTAAGCACTGCGTTGTCGTCAGCTGTGGTTGCACTTTGTGGTGTATGTTTTTCTCCGGGGTCAGTCGGCGGTTCGGTCCCCTCGCTATCTGACTGCCTCGGGGGCAGTAACTGGGGCGGTATTGGGGAGGCAGCTTTCTTTGGTGGAGACGGCTTCCGACCGCGTGTTGGAGACGAGAATGGATTTCTGTTGGCGATACTGCCAGGACCGACTGGTCGTGACGGCCTCGTTTTTGCCTCCACTGTCTCTAGCGACATTGACACACATCCATCCCCGTCCACTCGTTCATGGTGTGCCCAACATCTAGTTATATAGCAAGGCTTGCAAAGGCTTGGCAACAGTTGAGGATTACCGAACTCCGTGACAACTGCCAAGATCCTACCGCATCCACTCGTATTGATGCTAGATCAGGTGCATGTGATTTAACTGGCTTAGACCTGCCAATGCCTCAGGATGTCCGAGAAGCGCTGAAGTGATGCGATCCAATAACCCTCTTTACGCCGGCCTCGTTGTCAATGAGGCGGAGATGGAGAGTTGGTCCTTCGCGGACGATAGCGGTGCGCCCCCCTGGCCTACCAACGCATGGTGAAGGAACAAGAAGTTGGCTGGTTACAGAACGTTAAATGTTTTAGATTTGTGCAATTCGGCCTTTATCATTCTGTTGTAACTATGAACAACTCTCTCCTGTAATTGGGGAAATGTCCGGCTCAAATGCGATCAAAAGAACTCCACCCGAGTCACATCCAATCGCAACAGTATAGTCCCTAACCGTCGAACACACTGGTCTGTATTCAGGAGGAATCCAAAGCACTTTGCTACCATTCCAGGTGATCCAGGATATGTCGGTATGGACACAATATGCTTGCCACTTCGGAGTATGAATTGAACTCGAAGGTTGATCTAAAGCAATGCGGCCTAGATCCGTAACAAGAGAGTATCCGTCAGGACTAAACGAGAGTCTCGAAGCAGAGGCGCCAATCCGAAGTGTCTGCTGTAGCATTCCTATCTCGGCATCCCAGATCCGTATATTCTTATCGGACGAACCGGATGCTAGCCGTCGCCCATCATGAGAGAAAGCGACTGACGTGACCCCAGGAGAGAAACCCCTTGACTCGTCGACCATTTGTAGAGGGATTTTGAGCGTCCGTAGCAACACTCCCACCTCAGGATCCCAAATTCGCACTGTACTATCATCCGAACCGGATGCCAGGCGCCGTCCATCGTAAGAAAACGACACCGATCTGACTGTAGCCGTATGACCCTTCAGTGTCTGCCGAAGTATTCCCGTATCGGTATCCCAGATCCAGATCGTCTCATCACTCAAACCGGAGGCTACTCGCCGCCCGTCATGAGAGAGCGCTATTGAGGCTGTAGAGGTCCAACGACCCCTATGCACATGACTCTCTAATGTCCGCTGCACCGTTCCCGTCTCAGCATCCCATATTAACACAGTTTCGCCGTACGCACAGCATGCTAGCCGTCGTCCGTCCTGAAAGAAAGTCGCGGAAGTAGCCCACTTTTTGTGGCTTTCAAACCTCCGTTGTAGCATGCCAGTTTTAGCATCCCATATCATTACTGTTCCGTCTAGCGAAGCAGATGCCAACCGCTGGCCGTCGTGTGAAAACGATAGTGAAGTGACTGAGTCGCTGTGGCCTTCAAGCATTTGCTGCGTTATTAAATTTCCAACGTCCCAAATTCGTATAGTTGTATCATCTGAGCCAGATGCTAGACGCTGTGTATCGCGAGAGAACGATAATGAGTAGACTCCACTGGTATGACCCTTAAGCGTCTGCTGCAATGATCCCGTCTTAGCGTCCCAAATCCGAACCGTCTTGTTGTCCTTTGAACGACATGCCAGGCGTCGCCCATCGTGAGAGAATGCCATGAAGGAAGTAGAGGGGCTGGCTGCGCCTCCGAAACTATCACTTAGGCTCTGTTGCACCGCTCCTATTTTGGCGTCCCATACCAATATATCGTAGCCAATCGAAGCAGAAGATAGCCGCCCGTCCGGACAGAACATCACGGAGATAACCCAGTTGGTGTGACCAGTAAGCGTCTGCTGCAACGATCCTGTCTCGCAGTCCCAGATTCGTACCGTCTTATCATACGAACCGGATGCCAGACATCGCCCATCGTGAGAGAATGATAGCGACATGATCCTTTCAGTATGACCGTTAAGTGTCTGCTGTAACGATCCTGTTTCGGAATCCCAGATTCGTACCGTCTTATCATCCGAACCGGATGCTAGACGTCGCCCATCATAAGAGAATGATAGCGATATGACGCTTTTAGTATGGCCATTAAGCGTCTGCTGTAACGATCCTGTCTCAGAGTCCCAGATCCGTATTGTCTTATCCTGCCAACCGGACGCTAGCCGCCGCCCATTATGAGAGAAAGATAGTGCCTCAACCGCATACTGACGTATGTCGAACATGCTTAGCAAGTATCTGTCCCAGATCCGTGGTGTCTCATCACCCGAACCGGATGTTGGATGTCGTTCGTTGTGAGAGAATAGTGGTGAGACTCGTGACATGAACTCAGCCGTATGGACTTCTAATGTCCGTTGTAGTACTCCCGTCTCAGCATCCCAGACCCGTACTGTCGTATCATCCGAACCGGATGCTAGTCGTCGCCCATCGCTAGAGAACGAAAGTGAGCTGACCCTGGCCCTATGGCCCTCCAGAGTTTGCAAGCATGGGCTCCAATTCTCACCGACCAGCGGGCTTACACTAATCCATGTCGGTCTATCATTTTGGAAGAGTATTCTCATCGTACTCCTTGTAGGGCTAAAGAGAAGAGCTGACGCGTATACTTGGAGAGGCGCCTCTTCGATTATCGCTCTATTGTAGAGAATAAATCGATTCGCGTCCTGGACTATAGAGCGACAATGCATGGCGTCATTCGAGTTTTGCTTGACAATTTAGCCAAGGCCTTATATGGATAGCAAGACTACTTACTGTAAGCAGCTTTTCCAGCTTTCTTACTGCAGCCACCGCACTTGACGTGCTTCTCATTAGGCTTAAAGCCTCTAGCCAATGAAGGAAGTGCTCTTTGAGAAAGAAATTGATTAGTCCGCCATCATATAGTCCCAGCTCCTGGAGATTACAGTTAATCTCATATAGATGACAAAGATGGTCGACCCAGTAGACACAGGCGTATCGAATCGGACCGAGCGGATCTGATTCCGGAGTTTTAAAGGGTTTAACTTCGTCGATAGAACAACCTGGATGTCGTAAGTCATAGATATCTCTTCGCAGGCCTTGATCCATGGATTCGAGCGATCGCGACACTATAGCATAATGTCCTTGGGTATATCCATCGGGGAAGATCTTGGACAAGACCGCAAAATTTTGGTCTTGGATGAGGCGGTCTTTTGCGTCTCGAATGAGGCGGTCTTTTGGGTCCTGGATGAGGTAGTCTTTCGCTGACTGGTGGACGAAGTAGACGACATCATCGTTCTCATTAATGGTGAGGAGGCCGCAATGTCTTACAATGTCTTCATGCTCGGCCAGGTCTGACAATTCCGCAAGTGTAGCCAGTTCAGACAGGTGGAGTGGGCGATACGCGTTGACCACAGTTGAAAGCACCCTTTTGCAGTCTGCAGCGTCGTCCAGCTCAATCACATGGCGCATCATCCGGGTATAGATGCCGTATAAATCAGACGGCATGTCCCGTACACGCTCGAGGACCTTATCCGCACCACATTCCTTGATCTGCTCGAACACCAGGGCCACCCAGAGAAAAGTCCCGTCAGCCCTCTGCCGAAGTTCTTTGGCGACATCATCTTGGACTCTTCGAAGCTTCTCAGGATTTCTTCTAGCCGCGCTTGTCTTTTGGTATCTCCTGGCGAGTTCTGACATCTTGTAATTAATGTAGGCGTCGACGGCCCCGGCTACGGACTTGGCATTGACTTCGAGAGACAGCCGTGCTCTCACCGGATGTTCTTCCAGAACGACTTGTATTTTGGGCTCGTTCCGACTAGACACCAGCCATTTTACGTTGTCGTTCTTTCGTGACAGTTCGGAAATCAATTCCAAGAGCTGTCGCAGTCCCGGTTCTTCCCTCTTGCACTCATCAAGAGCGTCAATTACGAGATATGCTCTTTTCAAGCCGCCGACCTCAAGCATCGATTGGAGAATCGTCTTTAGGCTGTAGAAGGCGGTGCGAGCGTCAAAGAGGGTCGATCCCAAATCTTTGAACGTGTCAAGATGACGTATCAGAGACTTTTGCTGGCGTAGGAGCATCCAAATCAACCCTCGCAGAATTGCTGTAGCCGTGTTAAGCTTGTCATTGGTCCCCTGACAGAAGAAGTATGACAGATGGGGTGTATCAAAATGCGTTTCCAGCTGGGCCGTGAGTTCGGTGACAATACCGATAAGCAGCATTGTCTTTCCCTTTCCCGGATCGCCTTTTATCCACAGAAGCCTCTTCATATTGCCATCGTGCCAGCCAGTAAAGTCCTGGTAGTCCTTGTTGTCGAGAATCCATTTATAGGAATCGGCGAGTACGTGATCTTTTCGCTCCTGAAGGGATTCAATCTCCGCAGTCATATCGGAGACACACAGGCTTTGCATGATCTTGTCGTGAGCCTCGGAAACGCGCATATTGACAAGGAGTCCAAGGTATGAATTAGCTTCCCTAACGCCGTATTCGCTAGTGGCCGCTTTGACAGAATTCTCGGCTTTTTTTACATCGTCTAGGCTCCCGGTCCAGTTGTCAAGCCTGACGGAGTTTCTCAAAAACTGAACAGCGGGATATCGATTGTATGCACAAATGCTCTTGACGATGTAGTTAAGAAGCGCCTTGTAGAGGTCGAGGATCCGACTCGTCAATTGACCACGTAGTTTTGCCAAGCCTTGGTTATGTCCGGGCGTCTCCTCAAGAAGGAGCATAGAAAGGCTCGAATACCATTTCATTGTATAAACGACCTGTATAATCCCGTCTCGGTTCGTCGTCCTTTCCTCGATGGGAATTAGGAAGACCTAATATGTTCAGAACCAATAGTCGAATGCGGAGGGGGAGCTTGCCTGCAGAGCCACGCAGATACCGGTCCACACAACGGCGGCGACGGGGACAGCCTGTAGAGCGCTGCCGATGGCTTCCTTGACAGAGAGGACGATTCTTATGGTATCGCCAATTTTCTTTTCGACATGTTCATGGTTGGCTATCCTATTGAAGCCAGCATTGAGAAGACGATCCATCTGAGATCTCCTCTCTGATCGGTCCTGCTCAAGAGCATTTCCTTTCGCGCCGTCGAGATCGTGTAGCAGAATTGCCTCGTAGAGCTTGAACAACCCGGGTTCGTCGTGTTTAAGGCGGTCGTAGGCTTCGTCCCAGAGTTGGTCTGGTGGGATTGGAATGGCGGGATCTTTCAGAGCTGAAGAAGCCTCCCGAGCAGGAGAGTCATTTACAGCGGGTAAAGGATCTTCGGCGGTAGGAGTTATCGGTTCCTGCATGTAGGACGTAGGCATGCTAGATTGCAGTTGTATTGTCGAAGGCTCGGTCTTGGCGGTCTGAGATGGGGGTGCGTCCGCCATGGTTCCGGCGGTGCTGGACGGGGTGGCAACCACAACGGGCGGTACGGCCTGACCATCCTTTCGTTTGTCATGATGCTTCCCGTTTGATTTCTCCTGTCTTGACTTTCCAAGACGGAAGAACGGGAACAGAGGTTTTTTTTCGGACATAGATTCAACAAGGTGATTGAAGGGAATGGCTATAGTGTGGTGTTAGCAAGTGTTGGACCTACAAAACGGAAACCGGCTCCCGTTGTGGGAACCACAGGAAACTTGGACTATATAGGCCCGCCCCGCAATAGCAAGAAGGCAATTTCAGCCCAACCCCGCTCAGAGGTTATGGCGGGGTCAGTGCTCGTGGCGGCTAATGGAATACGGAATACCCCACGCCCGGATTTCGCGGCTCGCTGGGCGCTCGCCGCAAAATCGCGTTCCGGCCCGAGCTGTTCCGGCAGAGGGCGTGCCGCTAACGTAAGACAGTGCTAAGTCACAATAGAAACAGGAAGCAGCACCGTTTAGCGGGGAACGCGGAAGAAATCCGTTGGTCCGTGCGTTGGTGGGTGGGGTGGTGAGGCCGGCGATGAAGAGCCTTTCGTCTCTCCTTTGGAGTTCCTCCAGGCAAAGCGCGCGACTGACGTAAGACAGTGTTAAATTACAGTAGAAATAAGAAACTGCACCGTTTTACTAACGTCCGTGCGTTTCGTAGGGGGCATGTCAAAGCCAGGCATGAGGATCCTTTCGGAACTGACCTCTGGTAGTTCCTCCAGGCAAAGGAGTTCATGTTCGCGAGATGATATTCTGTTTCCCTCGGTGGCGCTGCCAGGTCTATTTCTGTCCAGCACCCCACTGCCTTGACACACCACCATACCTCCCATCAATAACAATTTGACGTTTTCGTACTGGGGCGGGAATACCAAGGCCCCCGGCAAACAAGCCGATTCGCTCCGCAGATGTCCTCCGTAATTGACAGTGATGGACGACTGAGGACCCCCCACCCAATCGGCTGAACTCTTTGCTAAATTTGTTTCTATGCAGCATTGCTTCGTCTCCCACTGTTAGTGGTGTGCACCCGGGCCACCGGGATGGATATTATCCCGTAAAAGTGAGGGCGTGGCCTCTTCTTCGCGGCACGTCGCGCCCGGATTCGGGAGCCCCCGATACTGGGGCATGGAAGCTTTAGAAGCTTGATAAAACGGGTGGGTTGCATGTGTGTCTCTTGATTACACGTTGAAGCTAACCGCATGCAAGGTCTTCGGGCATTTGGGGTCACAAAATCGCTGGGCAAAAACGAAACTCGTGTCGCCCCAGGAACAAACAGATTGATCAATAGCGATTTTTCTAACATGCATGCATGCTACCATTGGAACTTGTTCATGAGATCCAGCCCCCTCCTCCGTCCGCAAAGGCGATAAAGTAACTTCCCAAAGTCTTCCTTCCTCAGATACCTACAGCCACTTCCCCCGCTCCTCCATCCGGCAGTCCTGCTGTCGCAAAGCTTCCCGTACTCTCTCCCGACATCAAGTATCCGATGCCCAACAGTCTTGATAGATACCTATCCGGACCGCTCAAGGCCGTCCGGCAAAGTTCCTAGCAGCGCAGGCATCGCAGGGCTCCAGGACGACGAAATCGTTACAATTCCAATGTGCGGGAGGGAAGGTGCAAAGAGTGGGTTCTGGCGAGCCCGGTATCCTGCGGCGACCGCAAATGTGCTCAGATGCACGACGACATGGCCGCACTGGGAGTAGATGGAGTAATAGCCGCAGTTGCAGCGTGAGCAGTTGCCGGTGAGTTCTGTTGTCAGACGGGTGTAGGCATCAAAGTAAGGCAGAACGAGAGGGTCGCGGTCGACATATTTTAAGCAAGCAGCGGTGAAAGACCGAGTATGATTGGTGATGACGGGGGCAGCCAGCGAGGATGACGATGATGGTGGTGATGGTGGTGATGGTGGTGATGGTGGTGATGGTGGTGATGGTGGTGATGGTGGTGATGGTGGTGATGGTGGTGATGGTGGTGATGGTGGTGATGATGTGGTATTGAGCGAGCTTTTTATACCCGCCACGGTCTCTCTCCCCTTATGATTATCCTCAGAAAACTGCCCCTTTTGCTCGGCCCTTCCACACCGGCTGAAACAAAAGACCATGTTTTCGGAAATGAGGTCCTGTTTCTTTTCAACTTTATCAGAAATGGGGACCTACATCTCCAGCACAGGTGATTTCGGTGTGAGGAACGAAAATGCCACCTGACTGGGCTCTCTTTGAAGAATTTCGCCCACACTTCCGCCAGGAATTCATCTTTGGCCGCGGCGTTTCACCGCCTGCCATTCCTTTCTTACTTGTGGTTTCGCGCTACTGCGGGATTTTACTGTCGCGGTTGGGTCATTTTTGTGGAAAGCCACTCGTCACATAAGCTTAGGGAGGTACTTTCCAGGGCAGAAATGATAAATGAGAGATGGAGAAGACAGGAGGTCGGCTGAAAGAGAATTGGCGCTGTGGGATCCACCGCCCTCTTTGTTGTTTGACTCACTACCTACCTAGCTTACGTAGATTGGCTTTAGGGGGGGGGGGCGGAGGAGGAAAACCGG
>Ga0247765_1000366_pt1 | contig 36297 bp, 18 predicted proteins | sample UWRJL106311C6_FD_179949 | JGI IMG/M metagenome (GOLD analysis project Ga0247765, IMG submission 179949) | Plant litter microbial communities from Arlington Agricultural Research Station in Wisconsin, United States - UWRJ-L106-311C-6 | ecosystem: Environmental > Terrestrial > Plant litter >...
CAAGAAGACGTCTGGCGCTACGGGTCACAGGTGGCCAAAAATGTCAAGGACATCAAGAACTTGCAGGGTGTCAAAGTGCCCGTTGCCCTGCTTGATGTGCTCTCGGAAACCCTGAGCCAGCCGAAACTCTCCGAACTCGGCAACGCGAGCGGAGATTCCGCCCTCCGATCCCGAACCACCAGCCCCAACGGCGTCATCGACGCGTCCGCTTCCAGCATCAGAAAGGACCTGGAGCGCCTGCTCGTAGCCAGCTACGTATCCTCACAGAGCACCTTCCTCGACACCACCATGATGCACGACGACGGCAACTGGAAGAACATACTCGAGGGTGGGGATGGCGGTCCCCGAGACGGTGTCGGCGACTTTGTCATTGTCAGCCCGGACATTGAGACATTTTCCGTTGCCGGCCTCGCCACCGTTACTGCATTTCTCGCGGCTCTGCTGCTAGTCGAGTTGGGCGTCACGGTGCTCATCCGTCTCCATCGCGATCCCATTGACAAGAAAACCGGCAAGCCTAGTATATGGCTTCCGTTCAAGGCATTAGCTTCGGCTGCCCTGTTCCGACGCATCTATGAGAATGCCGACGTCGACCCCGAGTTCTACATGAAAGATGACAGGTGGCACTGCAATGCGCATTTCCCCGATGATGATGACAAGACCGACTTTAAGATCAAGGGTTGCCCAACTCATCGATGTAGGGGTCATATTGTCGCCAATTCCAAGCCGTCTCTTTTTCCCATTTCACCTCCGGAAAAGGTCGAGAATGAGCCGCCGTCTAACACCGGCACGGGGCAGGCAGGTAAGCCGCCGTCTGACACCAGCACGGGGCAGGCGGTTAACCCGCCAGAGAGCCGGTCAGCCAGCCCCCTGGAAAGTCCGGCGGCGGATGAACCTCTTTTGCCTCAAAGTTGAGCCTCATGGGTCGTCATCGGTCTGATGCGAAGAGATATGATAGTTCAGAAGTGAGGGTGAATTTCGAATTTAAGATATAGTCAATGGGTAATGAGACACGAGACAAACAACAAGCATTAATGTTTTCTTTTCCTTTTCTTCTTTTTTTGCATCTTCACATCTTCTTTTGTTGTTCGTGTTGACCTGATGGTTCTTTTCATGCTGGTAAACACCGACAGGGTCCAATGAAACAATGCTGTATCTTGAAGGATAGGATGAGAATTGGGTGGATGGAAATCAATGGAGTTCGTTTTTGGATCTTGTAGCCGTGCCATATTTATCACCTCGATCGACGATGATATCCAGTGATGCGATAGCGTGTCACCTTTTTCACAGCTATTGAATACCTTGTAATCACTTTTCAGATAACACGCAAACTAATGTCACACGTGGCTGGAAAATATTTATTTGATCACTCACCTCTATCTATATGTTTGTCTGCGTACCTAGCTATTGAAGGTAGGTAGATAGACGCCTTGCTTGGTCTAACAGGCTCTTCCAGCCCATCAGTTTTCTACTGATTCCGTGGAATTGAGCTCTTTGTGACTTGGGGTGGGGTACCATTCAAACATGCTGACTCTGTGTCTTTGTTCTGAGGTTCCTCCCCCTCCTCCTCCTCCTCCTCCTCTTCCTCCTCCTCCTCTTCCTCCTCCTCCTCCTCCTCCTTCTTCTTCTTCTCCTGTGAGCTCACTCGGAAAGAACAATGAGAAAAAAGTTCCCTGACCTGCCGCTGTGTTCCAAACTGCGCATTCTCACAGCCGGGACAGCCGAAAAAGTCATCACAGCAGCCCTGACAGGATTCTTCATAAATTGTCCCGTACGGACGGTTGGTTCCGGTCGCGGGGTTAAAGTATGGGCAGCGAGCGTCTCTGGTCTTGCAGTATACGAGGATGGGGGTGACGAAGCACATTCTTACCTACCTACCTTGCTTAGGTACTTAGTTTGTGGAAGTTGTGAGTTGTGGAAGTTGTGTGAGTTTTGCCGGAGTAGGATTGTTGTGGCTGGGGGTTTCCCGCGGCTTTTAAAATGAGCGTAAGGGCAGGGCTTGAACGGAAACCAAATTCAGCATATAGGGTATCTGCTTTATTTACTGCGTTCTATAGTGCCGCCGGCTCAATACGATCTTTCGTTGGGAAATAACATTGCTCCTGGAAGGTGAATTATAGCAAAGGCGGTCACCTAGTTTAGACAGACACAATACTATTGTAGCCCTCTTTGTCAATCGAAACATGACAAGTACAGTTAGACAAGCGATAACTCTCTCTATATCGTCACATTCTTTATTTATTTACACATTGCATTTTTCAACTACTGTAACTAACTAGAATAGATCTTTCAAATCCATTGCAGTAACCTCAGAGACCACAAACTCACATGAAAAACGTATTAGGAAATATTTTTGGTGAGGGGATCGCTCACTTATATATTATTTTACCCGGCAGATCTATCAACCTCTTCGCTTGTGCATTACTGTTATCCACTCTATACAGTCAGTCGCCTCTGCCACTTGAGGATCTTTTTTTTGCTTTTTTTTTTCTCACAAACATGAAGGAATTCTCACTTAGAAACAGACATGCTCAAAATGCCCCTCTCGGCCATAAACAGTGCACCATCGCTCCGGCATGGGCTATGCGCTTTCAAGTTCAGGATTCTCCAAGAATCGATCGAAACAAGCATTACAAGCCCCTAAACAAACGAGGTAGGTGGTAAAGACGGTAGCTGGGCAGGCTAAACACGAGCCCTAAGTGGGAACTTCACAGCAACAGCGGTTGTGATCCGGTTCAACAATTGTCATGTACGGGACGCACGATCCAGGAGACCCGCCAAAGTGCGGGCAGCTGGTATCTCCGGCGTAGCCGTAGGGGCAGTAGTGGATGAGTTGATAGACTTGGAGATATTTCTCTGGAAGAACTTTAGTTATAAAATCTTCCTTTAACTATGTCATGGTGCTGGCAATCAAATTGCAGTTTTGACACCATGCCACCTTTCACATGCCTAGGATCACGGCAAACTCACAAAACTATTTCATGTAGGAAGCGTCTGTTTTGATCACTCACTTTAATTTTTTTTTTACTTACCTATTTCTACTCTTGAACCCAACTTCAACCCAAACAACCCAGGCAAGACTCACTAGGAGCGTTGGCAGAAACAAACGGCGGGGAGAAAAAAAAAGGCCCAGCCTCAACTTCATTTCATCGCTTAATAAGCCATCCGCGCCGCACAGTCCGGACACGGAAGGGTATCGACCATAGTCGCCTCATGCTGCACGACAGGACACTCGGAGCAGTCTGTGCAGATAACGGGATCGCAGCAGCCATCATGCTGAGCATGAGTGCTGGTTTGGTAAGGAGTGCAAGACCCCGTTACGCGCTGGTAATGCGGGCATGCGCGATCACCCGCGCTGCCGTACGGGCAGTACATGAAGACGACGGTGACGAAGCACATGACTGGAGCGAAGCTGACGAGTTTACTGCGGTGGGGTTGCGTGACTAAGTTAGTTAGTAGTCCTTGGGATTTCTGTTGAACAGTTGTTGCGGTGTGTGTTGAGTGCCGAACTGCTGAGTGGACTGACTGACTGTAGGGGGTAGAAGAGTAGAGTGTGAGAGTGATAAGGAATAAACTTTGAATGTCAAGACATTTGGCTTGTTTTATAATCATCTGTGCTGTGGTTAAATCTGATACTTATGCATGCCATGAATGGTGTTGTTCTCGGAGGTACATCTCACGACAAAGCTTCTTTGAGAAAAGCAATGGTATTGTGGGTTCCTTTCACTTGAGACATGGAGTGCTGCTGGACAATGAAACTTTCAAGATTGGCTTGATATTTGTAAAAGACCCAAGGACTGGATTGACGTTGACGAGGTTAAAAGGAAGGTGGAAACAAAGCAGAACCAGGATAGTTTTCTCAGCTGCGGTACAGTCCCAGCAACAGTGAGCTCCATGTAGTTCATGTAGTTGGTCTTTATCTAAGAACGAGTGTTTCCAGTTTCAGCTTCCCCAAAATAGAATACTCGACACATGCGAAACTTGACCATTGGAAACCGTGTATCGGTGACGAATTCCATACCGGAGCCTACTGCCCCCCACCTAAACCTTTAACTTCCACTCTCCCCAACTCCCCTCCCCCCAACCTCCACCTCTCTCTATCTCAGGAAGAGACAGATGCTAGTCAGGACAGGTACTCTCAAAAACTAGCCAAACTACGAAAGTTATTCCGAGATAGACACGTATTAAGCGGGGTCACAACCGAAGGTTCCGCTCCACAGACGGTATCCATATAGGTGCGGGTCTGACAGCCTGAATTTCCAGAAAGCGGGCTGTCCTGACGGGCGTCGGAAAAGACGCGGAACAGGTTTGGGCCTACCTGGACCCGGTAGCAGAACTGCTTTTGCGGATTCAGCCAAGTCAAGTTATGGCCGCGTTGCCCAGGCATGGTAGGCCCGAGGTGTCCCAGGCGCGGAGGTTCGCGCTGGGGATGCGGCAGGAGAGTGGGGTTATATTGTGAGATGTTTGATTAGTTTGCCTCTCTTACAAAATGGGGGATTGGATAACTTGCTGTTTAGTCGTGTCCGTAGTAGAGTTGATTGTGCCGTCGCGGTTCAGCGACACATACCCGCGGATGTGAAAAGGGTCATCTTCAGGCGTGGGCATCGCACAGCCAAGGCTGGCAGCAGCCACAAGAGTAAAGAGCTTGGTCAGATTCATTACCATGACTTGAATTTGTTAGGCCGAAGGTGATTCCGTTCTGATGGTTGCTTGAGTTGTCTGGCTGTGCAATGTTGATGCAACGGCTCAATATCCGTTCGTTTGTCACTTGGTTACCAGAAGATGTTACTACCAACCCTAAAACATGGCATTGTAAATCCCGCACACAGAAGGCTTGACGTAAGACACCATAGTGGCAACACACGAAAGAAAAGAGGAAAGAAAAGGATGTGAGAGGAAGAAGCGAATTGGCCGCAGCAACAAACACGGCTTCACAGAAATGCAAGACACCAACGATATGGCAGTGAGAAAAAAACTTTTATTCGCATCATATCAAGAGAAACATGAAGAATACTAAGAGATGTTTCTTAATCCATATTGTCCTTGCCAATAATATTAATCCGGCAACTCGACCTCCCCCGTCATGCCCCAGCCCGTAAACACCTCATCCTGACCAACCAACCCGCCCACCACGTTGACGATGAAGCCCGAATTTCCCGTCCCATCTGGACCGGGCCGACTCGTGGGCTTGGCCCACCACGCCTTTTGATGACGCAGTTCAAACCCCCATTTTTTCCCACCGTCATGGGGCGACCGAAACTCCAACCGATATCCCACATTCTTATCCCGGAATTTCGCAGCGACGCCTTCACCAGTATGGATCCTCTCCACCCTCACCGCGTCTTCTCCTCCACCAGCACCAACACCATCTCTTCGATCCGCCGGCAGGACTCTCAACGATCTACAGACGACTTTTCCTTCCTTGTAAAGCACCGCCGTCGCCGTGGCTTGGTAATTCCCCTGCGATGTCCCCACCAGACGCATCATGGCGAGAACGTACGGGCCAGCGATGGCGCGAACGAACAGCGCGTCGGTGGCTTCTTTGGCCCAGATTTTGGGCAGCCAGGAGCGGTCCATTCCGCCGAATCCTCGATTCTTTCCCCCAGAACCGATGAGCATGCGTTTGGGTACGGTTGTGCCCGGTTGGTCCGGATTGTCGATGTGAAACGTCATGTCGAGAGTTGCGTCGGCCATAGCAATGGGCCGGAACCAGTAGGCTTCCGGGGCAACTTCAGCTTCCTTGGAGGTTGTCGGGAGGGTGGGGTACCCTTCCCGTGAATGGTGGGTTAGCGTTCCGGTGATTTTTCCCGGAACGTTAAAAGTCACCGAGGCGGCGGATAGGTCGGCGGCAATATCGAAACTCGCTCCCGTATATTCAGGCGTCTGTGTGTTGTTATCCTGGGAAGTTGATGTTTCGTTGCGCCACACACCCACTACATGGCCACTGCCAACTTCTGATCCTGTAGAAGTGACTGAGGACACGGGAACCACAATATGATGACCCCACACGGTCCCGTCTGACCAAAAAGCATTGATAGCCACCCGAAGACTCCCTGAAGCCTCGGAGCCATCGCGGAAGAAGGACACGGTAAAAGCGGTGCTTCCATCTTCCGTCATGGCGTCAAAAAGCCACGTCTCTACGGCCGTGGGGCTTAGTGTGTCGGGCCATTTTGGAAATAAATTCCCGCTGTTGAGAAGGAAATCCGTTCCCGGGATGGATGTGTTGGCGAGAAACTGGCCGTCTTTGAAAAGGGATGTGAATGTGATGGCCATGGTGGATGATGAACCCTGTGGAAGAACTAAGGTGGAATGAGAAGTACCACAGGGGAAGAAAAAAAGGGGAAAAAAACAAACAGGCTGCGAATCAATCTGGAAATTTTACTAGAGCAAGGCAAGACAGAGCTTAACTCTCTACCTATTTGCTTGTCTTATAGCACTGCCAGCAAAAAAAAAACCCTCCTTCATCCTGCTCTTGGACCCAAACCTCGTCATGACTACTACTGCAACTGCAAAATGTTCAACAACGATTTGTTGACTGGTTGGATCACCAACTGTCCATCGGAATATTTCGGCTCCGAACTCTCTGTCAGCATGAGCTTCCGAAAGGACCCGCTCCGCTTCGGCGCCGAGCGGTGGAGGGTGGAGACCGAGGATCGGCCGGAAGAGTTCGGTGGCCCCACAAAAAATTCCCAACATCCAAACATCATCCCGGAATCGGACCTCAGGGTTTACCCGTGATCGGACCCTCTCAAAGAAAAAAAGAATTACCTCGGCATGACGATAAGGAAAGTAAAAAGTAAGATAAAGTAAAGTAGGGTATATCAAACTGCGGGATATGATTTACAACAAAAAAAAAAAACTGTAAACCGTCGGGCCGAGATAACTTTCATGTCGTCAGGAATGGAATTGGAATGGCACGTGCGGGGAAATACTTCACACCTCCGCGGAGGAATTGTCTCAAACCTGCAAGACGGCCCGCCAAGGCAATTGAAGTAAGTTAGTTATATTACCACCCTGCAAGGCGTCGGACGTGGCACCCGGGACCTGTTTGTTTAAGAATATGGTTATGGATATGGATATGGATATTGATGGGTTGGAAAAGGTCCTTCTGCATATCCTCCAGACCCTCCATGGCGCCACTCAGTGACTCTCTAATGTCAATATCTTGCATTGCATGCATGCATGCATGTGTGCATGAGCCATGACGATTCATTGACGTGCGTGCGGACGAGTGTGTTGTCTAGGAAAAGAGGTCCCTAAGCTGAATAATTAAGTCGGTCCGCTTATCGGTGCGGAGGCGGGATTCCTCTTTAAGTAACCGCTTCCACCGCTTCCACTGGTTCCCACACCCGCACTGTGCACACCACCCGCAACCACACAACCACACCAACAACCAAACAACCCACAACTGCATTTTGCATTTTCCATCTGCCCGCATACCTATACATCAAAATTTGCGGAGAGACCCGGAATGTTTTTTCTTTCTCGCATGTTGTGAAACGTCGCCCAGGTTGCCGAGATTGGACATATTCTTCAATCTCATGCATGCTCATACTCGTGGCACGGAGACGGGGAAGATGAGTATGGTAAAAGCTGCAGGACGACGTCATATTTTTTTTACTCTGGAGAAAAGATTGTGCACCAACCAACAGGGTGTTTTTTTTTTTTTTCTTGAGGTTTTTTTCACTTATGCTTGAGGGTTACACATGACGACATCGTCGGTGTGAAAAGTTGTACTTGGTAGTGTGGTCGTTACGAATACTGTGGGAATCAGGAGCAGGTCTGGTAGGGTTCACAAACATCAAAGTCATCAAATTCAAACCAGCCAGAGTATCATTTTCATACCATCTTGTATGTTGTACATGAAACAATTCGCCATATCGCCAAAAAGCACCAAAGAAACATACTCTTTCTCTATGTCTCTTGTAACCTAACCAAAAAAAAAAACAAAAAAAAACAGAAAAAAAAAGAAGGAAAGAAGGAGGGGAGAAAAAAAAAAATCAATTCGGCAACCTCGTCCTATCAATCCGGGCCATCGCCGAAGCACACTCCATGGCCGCCGTCGCCAACAAGTTGTTATCCTGCTGGCACAACATGAAGCGGACTCCGAGCGAATTAATCGCCCATTCCTGAATCTCGCTCTTGTTGTAAATCCCCGCCAGACCCATCGTCTTTCCGTGATGTCGACACGCCATGCTGATCTTCTCGAGCGCCGTGCGGAATTGCCTCGCGTCAAACCGGCCCGGGATGCCCATGTCGGTGGACAAATCCAGACATCCCACGAGCAGCACATCGACACCCTCCACGGCGGCAATCTCTTCAATGTTTTCCACGCTGTCTGCCGCCTCAATCATGAGAATGACCGACGAGGCCGACGAATTGCAAATCTCGACGATGCGGCCGAGCGAGGTCATGCGCATCCCTAGCGCCGGCTGTTGCGCCCACATGGACCGCAATCCCAGCGGGGGGAATTTGACGGTTTGCACCGCGGCTCTCGCATCGGCGACGGTGTGCACATGGGGGAAAACAATCCCGCTAGCGCCGCCGTCAAGGACTTGCTGCACAAACCCCATGCCGCATTGGTACGGCACGCGCACAAACGGGGTAAGCCCGCTATGCAGACCGGCGCAGGCAATGGCGCTGGCTTCGGCGAGGGACAGGGTCGAGTGTTCCAGGTCGATGAACAGGGCGTCGAATCCGGCGTTGGCAATCAGCTGGACGACGATGGGGTTGGTGACGAGAGTGACGCCCATGGCCTGCGGGACTTAGCATTACCGCCTTAACACTGTATCATAACGTGGACTCAAAGGCAGAATGAGGAAAGAATTAAGGGAAAAAAGAAAAAAGAAACATACCGTACACAGCCGCCCCGCCGCCGCCTTGGTCAGAATGTTGTTGTAGGAAGCCATCCCTAAGAAAGTCGACTTGTCAATCCAAGCCAGATCAGGTCAAATTCAAATCAGGTCAGGTGAGTCCGAGGCCAGCTTGCAAATGTGAAAACCCCTACATATAAGTACCTTCCTTTACGGAAGCACTCTTTCTACTGATGCAGAAAAAATGTCCGCTCGGTGAGTAATTCGAGCAGGCGCCATGCATTCGCCGTGGCGGAACAGGACATAGCACGTCCAAGAGGAAGGAGAAAGGCAGGCATCCACTCACTTGATGCTTGCCTGCTTACATGTTACATGTCTCCATTTCTATTCGGACCGGGTAGAGTACCTGAGGTGGAGGTACCTAGGAAAGTTTAGTCACCGAAATACTCCGTATATATCCAGTTCTCTGAGATAAAGTGTCGTGCTAGACTAGCGTGTGTTTGTTCGGGAAGAGATCTACAGCTTAGGATGACCAGAATGAACTCCACCGGGAGCGCCGAGAAAGTCCCTGACTCCACTGTCATGGTATTTGCTAGTCTGTCAGTTTGCCACCTCGGTCCTTGGATTCGAAGGGACTCAAGAAGAGATGCCAGGGGTCGGGAATCTGAGTGGGTCAAGATGTAAGTGGAGACAGATGGATCAAAGTGGAGGAAGAAAAAAAACATACAACACCAGGGATTCGCTGGTCGTCACCGACCCAACTACTAGTCTGGCCCTCACTGGCTTATCTATGGGAGAGCGGACGGGATCCCGAGTTTTCCAGTGGGTATGGTCGTATGTGGGAGAATGTGTTGTGGAGGTGATTATCTATGTGGTGTTGTGTGGTGATGGAACGAGGTTTCAAAAATACCTGTAAAAAATAAACCTGTGAAAAAATGCATGATTTTCACCTGCACCTCGACTAGTCTGTCGGGAATACCCTTTCGCGTTTGAGATGTGATGAGGCACAGATTGATGCTGTCGTATGCATTGGGTTGCGGCTGCAGTCATGTTCAATACCTTACCTAGGTACCTACTTATCGAAGTCAAGTTCAATACGTCCACATTTGAAACCACACTATTTAGAAATCTACGAACTTGACTGCATGCACCACAATTGGCTTTTTGACGCAGTGGAATCACAAAATATAAACCAACTTCACCCCCGATACCTCGCCCCGCCTAATCTCCTCCAGCCCCCCCAGCGCCCCTTGCAGGCCCGTCTGCCTAACGACTTGGGGATGGACTTTAATCTCTTCTCTCTGTACGAGACCATTGAGCGTCTTGGTCCAGGCCACACAGAACTTTCTAGCGTGCGGGTTTCCCTTGCGACCATGCGGTGCCGGCCAAGCAATATCCTCGCCGACCAATTCCGGGCCGAGAACCCAATCGGGCTTCACAACAGCTCTCGTCGCCGCCACGGCCTCGCTGAACGGATCGAGCGAAACATAACGCCCCCCCGCGCGACCGAGGGCCGCGTAGCAAAGCCGTGTGGTTTCCGGCGTGGTAATGCAATCGAGTGCGAAACGCAGTCCGTTCCGCGTGTAGGCACGGATATCCGCCGCGCAAGTCGGAGACGCGTGGTCAAACACGGCGTCGGCTCCATATTCTTTGACGAGACCGAAATTGCGCGCAGAACACGTCGCCACGACGGTATAGCCCGCCAACTTGAGGAGTTGGATCGCACTAGTTCCCGTAGAGGAAGAACCTCCAGAAACCAACACTGTTGCCGGTAATTTTGGGGTTTTGATGCCTCCCGGGATAGGTGGGGGTGGGACGGAACTGTTAAGCGGTTCGAGCTTCGGTCCGGCGGGAAGACCCATGGTGTGAAACAGCGCCCACGCCACGGTGTACCAGGCATTTCCGATTCCCGCAGCCTGTGCAAAAGTCCAATCCTCCCGCACCTTAACGACGACGTGGGCGGGCGCGGCGGTGACTTCTGCAAACGCCCCAATCTGCGGACGGAGCGGGTTCATGCCCATGATGGATCCGCTAACCCTATCGCCTTCCGAGAGATTCCATTCGGATCCCTTTCCCGCGAGGGGTCCCACAGCAGTGACGATGCCGGAAAACTCACACCCCAAAACGGCACCGGGCGTGTGGAAGGCCCCGAGCATTTTGGTGTCGACGGGGTTGAGCGCGATGGCCTTGACAGAGACAAGAGCCTGGTCGGGCTCGAGCGGCGGCGGAAGTGGCGCCGAAGTGGAGAGGAAGACATTGTCGTTGTCGCCGCCGACGATGGCGGATTGCGTTGTGGAGACGGTCATTTTTGCGTTTTCTCAATGTTTGTTTGTTTGTTTGGTTGTTTTTCAGTGTTGTTGTTGCTTTTTTCTCAGTATTGTGAACTTTTTTTGTCACAGTGTTTTTGGGGTTGTCAGTGCACACACAGTTTTGCTCGGCTTTTCCCCAGTTTTGTATGGGCTTATTTTCTTAGACGTAGTTTACGCATCTACTACTCTACGACAATTGCATTCTTATTTTCCCTGACTAGACTCGTCTTACAAGCCAGAAATCCCCATGTCAGCATCGCCGACCCCTAGAATTTCCGTGTTGAGTTCGGCACCCCCTTAAACCCCGAATTTTCTTTACTGTGGAGATGCACCGAAAATGTCCGGAAAAGACCGGTCTAGGCGGAGATCAACCTCGGGGGTCTAGTTTGTCTGTCTGTCTGTCATCTGCAGATCTTAGTTTCAAACCTTATCGCAGATCTCCAAAGCCAAGTCACATCCACGTGTGTAGATCGGATGACTGCAGATCTCCTGCATAGAGCTCTAAGTAAGAAACGGAAAAGACCGGAAGCAGGGAGGGGGAGATTCGGAATATATCGTGATTCCTGCCCATAGTATTGAACCGGGAGAAGTTGGGGAAGGAACTTTTGATGGAAAAGTCAATGCGAAGGCACCGCAAGGTTTTGCGGAGGGGTTTTCTCAATTAGGAAATACACAGCGCCGCCACACCACGGGAATAATCCTCACGGGTATTATTGACAAGATCTATGAGTGTGCAGGTGTCCAAGACATGGAAGACCAAGACAACAAGTCCGAGCAAGGCCCCATCATCCCATCGTGTAAGCACTACGATTGATCACGTCGGAATGTTTTACCCCTCCCCCCTCGTAGACGCATGGTGGCTGGCCCTGCGTGGCGTGTTACACAGTCACAACTCAACTTTTCGCCAAATCTCGATCGATCCGGATTCATTCTTGGCTTTTTGCATTGCCGGACCGGACGGACCGGACATAAGAAAAGCAGGGGTAGTAGTAATATGTCAAGTGTCACTTTGAACAAGTTTTTTTTTGGTTTTTTGTCTCAGTACGTTACAGCCGGTCGTTCATTCAAGATCATTCTCATGATCGACATGAAAGATATACAGGTTTGTTGGTTTTGGTTTTGTTGGTTCTGTTGGTTCAGTTGATGAACGCGTAACACGTAACCTTATGTATATGTGTTGACTCCCGTCGTCATCCGTAATCGGCTCCGCCATCCGCCATCCGCCATCCGTCGCTGCCGAACAACCGAAAGAGAGAGAAAAAAAACATCGCTCATCGCTCATCATCATGTGTGTATATCTAGGGGCATCCACCAGTTCATTCTGTTAAACCATTTCTTTTCTCTTGTCGGGCCGTCTGGATATTTCATTCTGAGGGCCCATCGGATCATTCCATTTCTGTCGAAGCCCATCGGATCATTCTGTTGCACACTTCATTCTTCTCTCTTGGGGTCGCATATTCCTTGTTGTTTAAAGCCCCATCTTTTCTCTCAACAAATCCTTGACCGACCGCACCTTTTCACCCAAGTCTCCCAAGTCTGTACCGAGTTTGAGCGTTTCCACGCCGGTGCCGGTACCATCGGTGAGCAACGCGACGGCCATATCTCGCGCGACTTCGCCGCCTTTGCCGACTTGTTCTTCGACATGGTGCAGAGCTGTCAAGAGCATGCCTAGTGCGGCGTGAATGCGGTTCACATCGGGCATGGTGCCGTGGCGGGGAAGTTCGCCGAGTTGTAGTGTCGCGTTGGTGTTGAGGTTGACCATACTATGGGATGGCGACAAAGTCCCGGGAGTTGCTAGGCCATGCATGCCCATGTTCATGTTGATGTTAAGATTGCTGAGCCCTCCGCAGGGAATACGAACAAGTCGCTCGTGGAAGTGACCCAACACTAATCCGTACAGACGCACTAGGGAGAGATATCCCCCTAGCACGAGCAGTACGGTAGCGGTGTTGTTGTTGGTGGCGGCTCCATTTCCGTCCTGTTGTTGCTGCAGGTGCGCCATTCCAGAAAAGGTCATGGACGACGACGACGACGACGACATGGACAGCGAGTCAGAGCCATAGCTGGCAGCCAGACCTAAAACTTGTCCGGCTAACCCGCCAAATTCCTGGGACAAACGCAGCACCGTACCGATGGGGTAACGATCAAAACTGCGTGCGTCGTTATCATGAAGCCAGGAACCGCTTTCCAACGTCTCGAGACGCTGTTGCATTTCTGCAATCAGCGCGGGGAGACGTCGCCAGGCGAGCGATGGGGGAGTTATGGTGCCACTGTTGTGGTTGTTGTTGTTATTTTCACTATTGCTGAGCTCCATAGTGGCTGGGTTATGAGTGGTGTTGGCCGGGTTGACTGTGGCTGCGGTATGTTGGTCGGTGGGTTGGTGGTAATGGCCATGGCTTGGCGTGGGCGAGTCAGAATATGCCGATGCTGACGGAGGCGTAGTGTCCAAGAGATCCAAGTCCAAGCGGTACATGTCATCGGAATTGAAGTCTTGGTCTAGCCAATGCCAGCCAAACATGGTGCCACTTTGGTGTGCGTCGATTCCGTTGGTGGAATGATTCAGTGCGTGTGTGAAGCTCTCCCAGGTTTGGTGGTCATGATGTTGTTGTTGTTGTTGATGGTGATGAGAGGGCGCTTCATGTTGTGGTTGTGGTTGTTGTTCAGCTTCAATCTCCATCATTGTCTCTGGAGGTGTTTCCAGAGACGAGGAAGAAGACAGAGCTGGAGGTGCATGTGGTGGAGGAGGTGTGATGGACCCCATGGGCGCATCACCAGTGGATGATGTGGGTGTGGGGAGACGTCGAGTGACAGCTGTTGTGGTATCTTGGTAGCTGTTGGTTCTCGACAATGTCTCGGCGGTCCGCTGCTTCTTCTTGTCGCTGGGCCGACTGGCTCGCCTTCGCCGGCCAAACACACACGGTGCCTTGGCCCGAACACATCGTTCACACAGCGAACGACCATCGGCCTCGACCACCTGGATGGTGCATTTTAGCTTCTGGAGTCGACAGCGATCACACGAGGACCGGATCGACTGCAGAGCATCGCCCGACGACGAGGAGTGGAACTCGGTCTGGAACATGGTTGACGGTGTTTTACTTTACCGTGGCGAGGATGTTGGGTCCGCTTCCCGGGACGAACTCGGGAGGAGAGAACGGCATCGTCTTTTAGTAGGCGGAGCCGAGGGCGTCTTGGACATTGCCGTTTCTCGGCCGAATCTGTCGCCGGCTGGCATGTCGAAATCTCAACACCACCACCACCACCACAAGCACACAGATTCGCCCGACAGGGTTGGTTGGCAGCTCTTTGACGATCGTTTCTTGTTTTTTGACCAAATGTCGATCCGTTTTTTATTCGAGGTTATTGGCACGGGGTTACATATCGTCCACTGCCGCGACTCCCTGGGGCCCCCTCCTGTTGGGTGGGTGCACCCTCGGAGCAAAGTCTGGCCTAGCTTACTCTGGTCTAGTCTAGGAACCGCATATTCAACGTCCCCTGAACCCGTCCCTCCTTCGCCTAATAGGACCATCCGGATGATAATGCCGCCCGGTCCAGCTTGATCCTTCCCTGCTTTTTCAATGCAGAATGAAACGTGTGCAGGAGGGGTGTGTTATCAGGGTCCCTACCTACCATTCCACAAGAAAACCATGTTGACGCGTCTCCAGCCTCGGCGCATATTCGAACACCCCGAGACCACTGTCAAATTAGTTTGGAGTGAGCTCAAAGAGGAAGACATGTCGTGTTAGTGGATGTAGTGGTCGGTCGGCTTGATGACTGTCAACTCGAAACCTTTTGTGGTGGTGGTACACATATGGACCGAGGTTGAAGTTTTTGAACCCAATCGAGCAGGTGGACCATTCCAGACACCGACCACTCACTCTTCTCTCTCTTCTCTACCAGTTCCGATATCGCCACCGGAAGCATCCGGTTGTCCCGGACACACCCTCCGCAACCTCGCATGCGGCTGAGGGGGGGTGTCAAGTGCCAACTTCCTTGAAAACATCCCTGTTTCCTGTGTTTGGACGCAATCAAAGAAATTAATAAGGTAGCATTTTAAGAGAAAATCTGTTTTCTGCACAAGATTCCCATGAAGGGAAAAAAAGGTTTGCCATCCCTCATCGGGCTTGGTTGAACAAGAAAACCCCTACGCTAAAATTTAAGGTTTAGGGTCCTTTTTTGAAGGGTGGTTCGCGCGGCTCGTGCCTAGGGCGTTTTGTTCTTGGCGTCATCTCAGAGGATTTGTAAGATCAGATTTACCATTCATCCCTGTCGGCCTGAAAGAAGGAAAAGAGATACGGAAGATTCCGACAAAAAAAATGAAGCTTGTGTCCCCTTTGAGCCATCTTGACCGCCGATGACGCCATAATCCGTAGAGATGACTTTCGGGAAGGGACTTTTTTACTTTCTCCATGCCTACTTAGGCACTGTACGCAGGACAACCAGAACTCAACAAACACACAGACACACAGACACACACATACAACCAGTGATTTAGCAGTGCACTGCGGTACACCAAGTCTACGCAATTCAGGCAATTTGATCCAAACAATGTCACTTTATGGGTTCCCGTCGGCGTCTTTTTTGTCTTGGCACACGACCAAGGCCGAAACCTGCACAAAGGGAAAAAAGGAGAGAGAATGTGGTTTCCCCGGGAAGGAAAACAGTAAACTGTTCTGCTATTGACAAATGTAAACGTGCAATAGAGGTTGAATGAATCTGGTCTGATTAAAGTTGTCTGGCAACTAAGTGCACAGCCAGGTGTAAACAGCTGGATACGTTGCACGCAATAATTGAATGTACGCGACGACTGACGAGGTCCTCACCCATATCCTCACCACATTTGGCACACGCAAAAGGAAAAAGAATGGCAGTGTTTACAATAACGTAGTTTTAATATTTTAATGAGTTTCGCGCTTTAACAGATCAGTGAGAAAAATAAAAATAAAATAAAGGACACCTTTCTGTTGGTAGTGTTGTTGTTGTTGACTTGGACAACTATTCGCTTTGACTCAACTTGAACGCGATACACCTCGATGCACGTCTTACCACTCATCGGTAAAAAGATTTCTGTCTTTTCTGCAAGTACTTTTGTAAACATTAAAGGACAGTTGTATTGTATGGTGCTGTAAATGTCTGGTCGGGCAGAGAAAGAGACTTTATAAACCATACCCAGTCCTGGATGTTGCCACACAAAGTGAGACTCCACAACCATACTTCAAACCTTCCATCTATAATATCCCCAGCTTACTCATAAAAACTCCATTCAATCTATCGCAAACTGTTATTGCATGCAACGCCGAGTAATCTGATACAGCCCTGCGTAAACACATCCCAGATGTCGTAAGCCGTCAGGATCGACGGCAATAAACCCTAATACCAGGCAGAGTACGTTGTGAATCCTTCCCCTAGCATGTGGCCGTGGCTGCGACCGTGACGCTTACGGTAATTGGCAACTATGCGAGAAATCTCGGATTCGCAACCGCACCGCATCGCACCGCACCGCACCGCACCGCACCCAGTACCACGGTAACGGTAACGGGTGTTTTCGCTAGAAACAAGGCTAGAACACGCGCCAGCCTAGCACTGGCGGCTGGCTGACTGGCTGGCTGCCTGTACTTGTACTTTGTACTTTGTGCTTGATAGCCGATAACGTAGGACGTAGGTTGCTTGCGCTCCCTTTATCAGCGAGCCGAGCCACTTGACGCAGGTCCTTCGTTAACAATAATACTGCGTGGGCTAGGTATCTATCTGTCTATCTGTCTGATTACCAAGCTAAGACAGACAGACACAGCGTGGACCGTTTGGGGGCTGCTATGCTGCCACGGGACTCACGGGCCGAGGTGGCTCTGGTACTCAGTCTCTAGGCTATGTTGCCATGTTGCCATCTGGTCACATGCGGGGCGTGTACCAACACAGTCAGACACTGGCCATTAATTGTACAATACGAGGGTTATTACCATGATACTCTAAACTATCGCTTGCTACTAACTAACCTAGAAGGCAGGTAGGCGATCCCATCCAACAAGACATTACCAATCAACCAACCTTCCTCCTACTATCACCAGTTTGAAGCATCATGTGCTTCACCCCAAAACCCTTGACGGGCCGATAATTTGCATGCATCCAAGCATCTCACATATCGCTGCGCGACTGGACCCGTCCGTCCCTGCAGATCCTCGCGCTTTCGCGGTCCGGGGGCGATATCGGCCAAAACTCCACAGCCAAGCACACACACACACACCTGCGGACCCGTTTTCCAGAAGCCTGACCGAAGCATCGGGCATACCGACCGACCGTTCTCAATATCCTCCCCCGGTAAAGAAAAAGTGGAAACTGCCCATTTCATCGGGCCAAGATGTGGACCGGGCCGGGTGGGCCCGGAACTCGGTCAGGCGTTCGCAAAAAGTCGGCTTTGTTCGGGAGACCCGCAAAAACTGGGCACCATGCTATCAGGGTCCTCCGGGACCCATACCAAGAAAACCAACAAAATACAAACATGTTCCGACTCGGGAAATATCCGGGTTGCTATCAACAAATTCTGAGGTAAACATCCTTGATGAGCTGAATCACACAAGGCAACTCGGGGCTGGGTTTTGCCGAGTCGAGGACCCTACGACTTTTCTTGGAAGCTACTTGTGCTCACAAAGCCTTGCGGTAATACAGAGTATATAACCGGCGACTCCGCGTGTGGGTACTAGGAGTCACGCTCTGTAGGCAGCTTTGAAAGTTCGCTATCATCCTGTCAGCCTCATCTGCCAGCGCAAGAGCTTAACCTCTTGACCAAATCTATTGCCACCCGCATCACTTGGTCACTGTTTCCAGCCCTTTGCACAGTTTAGTTTTGCCCCGCAATCCTCTGTGACAAACGCACAACGTGAAACCAACCCAGCCCGTACCACCCCAGGAACCAAGGAACACCACAACAGTCAACATGGGCAGCATGGCAGACCAGGAACCCATTGCCGTTATCGGCATGGCGTGCCGCTTCCCAGGAGGGTCGAACTCTCCGTCCAAGCTCTGGGAGCTACTCAAGTCGCCCCGCGACATTGCAAAGCCTGTCCCAAACGACCGCTTTGACTCGACGGGCTTCTACCATCCTTCCGGCTCTCACCACGGAGCCACAGACTGCCGCGAAGCCTACTTCCTCGATGAGGACGTCACCCAGTTTGACAATGCCTTCTTCAATGTCCAGCCGGGTGAGGCCGAGGCCCTCGATCCACAACAGCGCTTCTTGATGGAGACCATCTACGATTCCCTGTAAGTCAATCTCTCACCCCTCTCTTTCTCTGTCTCTAGCAGTCTCGGTCAGTCTCAGTCTGGTCCTAACAAATATCTCTCTTGCGCAGATGCTCGGCCGGGCAGAAAATCGAGAGTCTTCGCGGCTCCAGCGCTGCCGTCTACGTCGGTCTCATGTGCGACGACTGGGCGCAGATGAACAGCCGTGACTGGGACCTGGTTCCCACCTACGCGGCGACAGGAACGAGCCGTGCTGTGGTCTCGAATCGAGTCTCGTACTTTTTTGACTGGCATGGGCCCAGCATGACCATCGATACGGCTTGCTCTTCCTCGCTCGTAGCTGTCCATGAGGGCGTCAACGCTTTGCGGCGAGGCGACTGCCCCATCGTCGTTGCTGCCGGAGCCAACATGATCCTGTCACCTGGTGAGCTTTAACCCGGAAACCTACCTGTTGTGGCTTTGATGATAACCGCTGACCGAGTTTGAACACGTCGTCAAGGAATGTGGATTGCCGAGAGTAATCTGCACATGTTGTCGCCCACTGGCCGAAGCAGGATGTGGGACGCATCAGCCGATGGCTATGCTCGTGGCGAAGGTATTGCCGCGGTTGTTCTAAAACCACTAAGCGCTGCGCTGAGAGACGGTGATCCCATCAACTGCGTGATCCGCGGCACAGGGGGTGCGTACACCCCTTTCCCTTGTTGGCTGAGTGTCCATGACTGACTTTCCCGACGTAGTCAACCAGGACGGCAGGACCGCCGGTTTGACCATGCCCAACAACCAGGCCCAGGCCGACCTGATCCGTGATACCTATGCGCGTGCCGGGCTCAACATCAACGACCCCAAGGACCGCCCGCAGTTTTTCCACGCCCACGGCACGGGTACACCGGCTGGTGACCCGCAGGAAGCCGAGGCCATCTCCCGCGCCTTTTACGACGGAGGGAGCGTTAAGGATCCGCTCTTTGTAGGGTCCATCAAGACCGTCATCGGGTGCGTCTGCTGCTGCTGCAACCCTGCTAGGCATGGTAACCCGCTGACCTAGAAACTCACCTTTAGGCATACCGAAGGCACCGCCGGTCTTGCCAGCTTGATTGGCACTTGCCTCGCCATGCAAAACGGCACCATCCCACCCAACCTCCACTTCAATGAGCTCAGCCCGCGCGTCGCTGAGTTCTGCGCCCACCTCCGGGTTCCTGCTCAGGCACAGCCGTGGCCAAACCCAGTCCACGGACAGCCGCGCAGGGCCAGCGTCAACAGCTTTGGTCAGTCAAGACATCGGGGATAAATGTACGGGGTGTTGCTAACAGATTTGCGTCGACAGGATTTGGTGGCACCAATGCGCACGCCATCATCGAGTCGTTCGAGGCGGAACAGGTGGCCAAGACTGCTGCAAACCTTACCGTCCCAACTTTCACCCCACTCACTGTCTCGGCGGCCTCTTCGTCTGCCCTCCGTTCCATGCTTTTAGATCTCAGGACTTACATGCAGAGTCATCCTGACAGCGATTTGAGGGATTTGGCCTACACATTGCAACACCGCCGATCCACACTCTCTTTTCGCAAAGTAATTGCTGCCGAGAACCTCGATGGCGCCGTCGCGATGATTGATGCACTGCTCAGCGCTGATAGTTCCGGTGACAACGGGTTGACCACGCGCTGTTTTGACACCCCAGAGCCCAAGGTTCTCGGCGTGTTCACAGGCCAGGGAGCCCAATGGACGCGCATGGCTGCCAAGTTGCTCGAGCAATCGCCCTTTGTGCGCCAGCGAATTGCCGAGCTTGATCAGGCCTTGGCTACCCTCCCCGAGGGAGACCGTCCCGACGGCTGGACGTTGCGCGGTCAGATACTCGCCAACGAATCCGAGTCCAGGCTGTCGCAGGCGGCTATCTCCCAGCCCTTGTGCACGGCCGTCCAGATCGTTCTCGTGGATATGATGAGACTGGCCAACATTCAGCTGAGTGCTGTCGTCGGCCACTCGTCTGGTGAGATTGCTGCCGCATATGCCGCCGGATTTCTCTCGGCTATCGATGCGATTCGCGTCGCATACTACCGAGGTCTCTATGCCAAGCTGGCCGGCTCCGCGTCTGGCCGCGGCTCCATGCTGGCTGTTGGCACCTCGTTCGAGGACGCCTCCGAGTTTTGCGAGCTGGATGACTTTGCCGGCCGTGTCCAGGTGGCAGCTCGAAATTCATCCAACAGCGTTACCTTGTCTGGTGACGAGGATGCCATCGAGGAGGCTCTAGCCATCTACAAAGACGAGGGTCGGTTCGCACGTCAACTGCGAGTCGACACGGCGTACCACTCCCATCACATGCAGCCCTGTGCCGCGCCGTACCTTGATGCCATGAAGCGATGTGGCATCCACGTCGGTAAAGGAAACGGCATCCCGTGGTTCTCAAGTGTCGTCGACGGGCATGTCATGACCAGGGAAGACGTCCAACCCCAGTACTGGGTCGACAACATGACCAGCACAGTTCTATTCTCCCCAGCTGTGGCGCATGCTGTCTCCACGTGCGGAGCATTCGACCTAGGCCTGGAGCTCGGTCCGCATCCAGCGCTGAAGGGCCCATGCCTCGACACAATCGAAGAGGTGGCTGGGCATCGGATTCCATATACCGGCCTCCTTGGCCGAAACAAGAACGACGTCTTGGAGCTCTCCTCGGCTCTAGGCTTCGTTTGGACACAGGTCGGCGCCGAGTCTGTCGATTTCGACACGCTCGAGAGAGCTCTTTCTGGGGATGTGCGCCCAAAGCGTGTCGTCGACGATCTCCCCTTGTACCCTTTCGACCACTCCCGCTCGTTCTACTCGCTCACTCGCTGGTCGGGCGGCCATCGACACTTGCGGGCACCGCCGAATCCAATTCTTGGTCGAAGGTGCGTCGAGACCGAGAAGACAGACGAGGTGTCGTGGCGCAACATCTTGAAATCCGGCGAGATCAGCTGGCTCCAGGGACACCAACTGCAAGGCCAGACCGTCTTTCCCGCCATGGGCTACATCGCCATGGCCGTCGAGGCCGCTGCTGCACTTGCCGGCGCCGATCGACCGCTGGGTCTGATATCGTTGCAAGACGTCGTCATCGGCCGTGCTTTGGCTTTTAGCAACGAGAGCATAGGCATGGAGTCCAAAGTCACTGTCAAGATTGACCGCTTCACCGATGAGGACTTGTCTGCCCATATCACCTGCCATTCCGGCCTGCCCTTTGACAGCGGTGCCCCGCTGGCCCTGAATTTCAGCGCCGCCATGAATGTGCAGTTCCACGAGCCCCAGGCCGACACGTTGGCTGCCGTCCGAGCTGATGAGATCAGCCTGGTGAACACTGACCCGGGCCGGTTGTACTCGCAGTTCACACATCTCGGTTACAATTATAGTCCACCTTTCACCGGTGTGCGGGCAATTCACCGCAAGAGTGGCTTTGCAACTGGCGACATTGAAGACATCTCAGGTGATGCCTGGGAGGACCAGCTCATCGTCCACCCTGGTTGGCTCGACTCTGCTCTGCAGACAGCTTTTGCTGCGTACTCTTACCCGCACGACAACCGCCTCTGGGCACTTCACGTCCCAACCGAGATCCGCTCCGTCTTGATCAACCCCTACTTCACCGCACGGGGTGCTGGAGGTCGGAGTCGGCAGCTCCAATACCAATCCACCGCACGCAACGCCTTCGATACCGACGTCACAGCCGATATTGATGTGTTTGCCTCTCCGGGACAGTCACACCCGTTCGTGCAGTTGGAGACGGTTCAGGTCAAGCCCTTTGCAGCGGCCAGTGCGCGTGACGACGCCATTCTGTTCGCGCGGTATGACTACCGACTGGCGGGGCCTGATGCCGTGGCGGCAGTCGAAGGCGACGATCTGCTGCCTCCAAAAACTGAGGCCGTCATCGACACCATAGAGCGCGTCGGCTTCTTCTACCTGCGCCGGTTGCACGAGACCATTACGCCCGCCGAGAGGGAATCGACGCTGCCGCATTTCCGCCATCTCATTGACCTCACCGGCCGCATAGTACCCCTGGTGGCTGCCGGTCAACACCCCCACGTATCGCCTGAGGCCATGGCTGATACGCCAGCCTTCATCCGGTCCCTGCTCGCAAAGTACCACGACCGGGCCGACATACAGTTGATCGAGGCCGTCGGCGAGAATCTCGTTACCGAGATTCGGCGCAACGGCATCATGCTGGAACACATGATGAAGGATGGCATCCTGGACCGCTTCTACGAGGAGCTGGCCGGCCTCGATGTGGCCAATGTCTGGATTGCCCGTCTCGTTGCTCAGGTCGGCCATCGCCACCCTCATATGCGCGTCTTCGAGATCGGCGCCGGAACAGGTGGCACGACGCGCACCATCTTGCCCATGCTGGGTGGTGCTTTCAAGAGCTACACGTTTACCGATATCTCGGCCGGCTTCTTCGAGCGCGCTCAGGAACGCTTCCGCACCTTCGCGGATCGCATGGTGTTTGCGACATACAACATGGAGCTGACGCCCGAAGAGCAGGGGTTCGAGGAAGGCAGCTATGACGTGGTGCTGGCATCCAACGTGTTGCATGCCACAGGCAAGCTGGATGTGATGATGGCCAACACAAGACGTCTTCTCCGGCCCGGCGGCTATCTGATGATGCTCGAGTTTGTCAGCAATGATCGCACGGGCATCACAGCCTGCATGGGTGGCTTGCCTGGCTGGTGGGGTGGCGGAGAGGTCGTCGATCCGGCTCGGCAGGACGGACCTTGTCTCACCCCCAGTCAATGGGACGCACTGGTTCGCCAGCACGGCTTTGGTGGAATCGACACGCATACCCCCATCGAAAAGCATCTCCAGTGGTATGCTGTCCACGTCTGTCAAGCTGTCGACGACCGTGTCCTCAGTCTCCGCGATCCACTTGGTGCTCCAGTCCCAGCCCTCGCGCCTGCTCCGAGCGATCTTGTCGTCATCGGTGGAACCACAAACGAGGTTGCGCGCCTCGCTGGGCAGGTATGCGAGTTACTTGGTCCTCGCTACAATACGGTAACAAGACTCGATACTGTCGAGGAGCTCAACGAGCGCGGCCTCGCGCTTGGGAGCTCTGTCGTCTGTCTTACCGAGCTCGACCGGCAGTTCTTGGAGATTCGCACAGAGCCCAAGATTGAAGCGCTCAAGAAGCTCTGGCGGGCTGGTAGCAGTATTCTGTGGGTCACGCGAGGCGTGCGAGACGCATCCCCGTATTCGGCCATGATTCTGGGCCTAGCTCGTGTCGTTCGCTACGAGTACCCCAGCATCAATCTGCAAATTCTCGACTTTGATGCAGCGCCGACTCCACGCACCCTTGCTGAGGACCTTATCCGCCTCGAGATGGGCAGGCATTGGAAGGAAGAAGGCGTCAACCTTCTTTGGAGCGTTGAGCCGGAGGTACATTACGAAAAGAACCGTCTATTCATCCCGCGCATGTACCCTGACGCCAATGCCAACGCTCGCTACAACACCCAACGTCGTACCGTGGCCAAGGAGGTAGATCCCTCCAAGACAACCGTGATGCTAGAGCCAACACCATCCGGAGATGCCCTGAAGTTGTGCACCCCATCTCCGTTGCGGGTATCGTCACAGGAGCAGGCCGGCATGGTCGAAGTTCAGGTCCAGCACTCACTGCACCATGCCATCAAGGTTTCAGAAGCAGGCTTCTTTTCCTTGTGTGCGGGCACAAATGAAGAAACCGGCCGACCTGTGATTGCGCTGGTTGGAACGGCCGCCGAGTCACAGGTCCGTTCGCCTGTCGAGTGGACTGTGCCACTGACCGAACCCGCCAGCCCTGCTTTGTTGGGAGATGTTGCTAGCCACCTTGTGGCCAAAGCCATACTCGCTGCCGCCCCGCGATTTGGGTCGCTGCTGGTTCACGAGGCCGACGAGGTCTTGAAGAATGCGCTGAACCGCGAAGCCGCAGCGGATGGCGCTCAAATCCTGTTTACGACGGAGTCGATGGACAAGGCAAAAGCGGACAATACTTGTGTCTTCATCCACCAAAAGCTTCCTGCGCGCCTAGTGCAAAAGCTGCTGCCCCCCAATGTCTCGGCCTTCGTCGACTTGTCGGGTGGCTCCGCGAGTGTCCAGCTGCTTGCTCGTTGCCTCCCTGACCACACACCAACGATGACAACGAATGACTTCGTCCGCACCCGGCCTGGTCTTGCCACTGGGTTCGCAATGTCCCGGTTGACAGGCAAAGGCCTGGAATCCTGGGAGCAAGACGTGGGTGCCGCTTTGAGAGTGGCATCGCAAGCGGCAAACAGGCAACGCAGCAGGCTGAGCTCCCAGAAATCCAACACCTACCACGTGCTGCCTCTCAAGGACATTGAGCGTCCAAGCCTCCGCCACGGGCCTCTCAGTATTGTCGACTGGAAGACGGATTCGGTGGAGGTGGCGCTACGGCCCATTGACGCAGGCAATATCTTCCGGCCCGACGGTACATACTTCCTCGTCGGTTTATCGGGTGAAGTTGGCCAGTCGCTTTGCAAATGGATGGTTGCCCACGGCGCACGCTATGTTGTGCTCAGCAGTCGTCGGCCAAAGGTGCACCCCCGTTTTGTGGAATCCCTCGAGGCTGTCGGAGCGACCATTAAAGTGATGGCCCTGGATATCACGAAGCGAGAAGCCGTGCGGGCGTGCTACAATACCATCTGCGCCGAGATGCCGCCTATCATCGGGGTTGGCAATGGTGCGCTGCTGCTCGAAGATGCCCTGTTCGACATGGTCAAGTTCGAAACACTCGAGCGAACGGCACCACCCAAGATCGAGGGCAGCGCGCTGCTTGACGAGCTGTTCTACGACACACCCCTGGACTTCTTTATCTTGTTCACATCGGTCGCCAACATCACGGGCAACACCGGCCAGTCGACATACGTCATGGCCAACCAGTTCATGACGGCCTTGGCGGCGCAACGGCGTGATGTCCGGGGCGTTGTCGGCTCCACTATTGCCATCAGCTCGGTTCAGGGGCTGGGGTATCTTGAGCACTCGGATATCGACAAGGACCGCTTGGTGCGCTGGGGCTACCGTAATATTTCGGAACAGGACCTGCATCAACTCTTCGCCGAGGCCGTGCTCGCAGGTCGACCGGGAGCACAAGGCAGCTCCGAGGTCGTTACGAGCATGTCGCCGTTCCGCGACAGCCCGGAGATCCAGCCGCAACTGCGTTTGGATCCCAAGTTTAGGCATTTCGTCCTGCAGCAAGCTGAGGACGGCGCAGGTGCCTATGGCCAGGCTGCTGGGGGTAAGGCTGGCGGAGCGAAGACCGTTCGGCCACGCATCCGCCTCGCCAAGGCAAAGTCGGAACCCGAGGTCTTCGATATCGTCCAGGACGCCCTGACAGAAAACCTGAAACGAATCCTCATGATGCCAGCAACTGAGACGGTTGACCCCTTGCTCTCTTTGGTCGAGCTGGGCATCGATTCCATCATGGCCGTTGACTTGCGCACGTGGTTCCTCAAGGAGCTGGATGTCGACGTGCCGGTGCTGAAGATTCTAAGCCCGGGAGAGACAGTGAAGTCATTGGCTGAGGAGGCCATGGGCAAAATACCGTCCGACATAGTTGACTTGGGGAAGCTGGGAGAAGCATCGGCTGGAAGCACTGGCGACATTCCCGAAGCTCCAACTCAGCCCGTTCGTGCCCAGGCAGACGGAGCAGCCCGCCAGGCGAAGCCGCCAAGCGAGTCAAGCACTCCCACATCTTCTGGGGGACGTACTGAGGGAGCTGCAGGTGGCTCTCCAAATCTGCCTTCGACCCCGGGAACGTCCCTGGGGAGTCTTGACGTCGATCAACACAAACAGTTGTTGTATCACGCCGGGCAAACATCTGAGGACGGTAGTGGCGACGACGACTGGCGTGAAGCGATCGAAGACTCAGCAACAGAGCATGTTGAGCAAATGACATTTGGCCAGCGGCGTTTCTGGTTCTTGAGCCATTACGTTGACGATCCCACAACCTTCAACATTGCTTATCTCGGAAAGCTCACGGGCAGGCTGCGCGTCGATGACCTCGCCAGGGCCGTGGAGATGGCGGCGCAGAGGCACGAAACCCTCCGCACGCGATTCTTCTGGTCAGCGGACGACAGCAGGACGCCAATGCAGGGCATCCTGTCCAAAACGCTCGTACGTCTAGAGACGGAAACCATCGAAAGCGAGGCGCAAGCGTTGCAAGAGCTCGAGTCGATGCGTCACTACGAGTGGAATCTTGGTGACTGGGTGCCACTCCGAATGCGCCTCCTTTCGCTTTCGGAGACAGAGCACTACCTCATCTTGGGTTCGCACCACATCTCCATGGACGGCCACAGCTTCAGCGTGTTGCTGCTCGAAATCAACCAGGCATACAGCAATCCAAATCGACCTTTGCCTGCACTGCCGGATGCATCGCAAGCCCGCGCTTTCGGTGCCCATCAAGTCGCAGCATACGAGAGCGGCCGGCTCCGACCTGCCATCGAGCACTATCGCGCTATGCTGCCTCCGGCCGACCTCACGCGCCCCATTGAACTATTTCCTTTCGCGCGTACTCAAATCCGTCCTCCGCTCGACCAGTACGGCACTCACGTTGCTCGGGTGCGATTGGGATCAGACGTCACGGCCAAGCTGAAGCAGTTAGCACGCGGCCGCCGCGCCACATCGTTCCATGCCTACCTCGGAGCCCTGCAAGCCCTTCTGTTCCGCCTCCTGCCGGCCGACACGACCGAGCGCGTCTACATTGGCATTGCTGATGCAAACCGGCTGGAGAGTCAATTTGCTAACAGCGTGGGCAACTTCCTTAACGTGCTTCCACTACGCTTCGACCGTCAACCGCAAACGTTTGGAAAGGCCATCGAGACGGCGCGAGACAAGGCGCGTGAGGCGCTCCGCCACTCGGCCCTGCCCTTTGATCTGCTGCTCGACGAGGTTGGCGTGCCCAGGTCGAATGCGTGGGCGCCCGTCTTCCAGGTCTTTATGAACTATCGACTTGTGGTGAAGGAGCATGCCAATAAGCAGTGGGTCGGTTGCCGCATTGGCGACGAGAACTGGCACACAGCGAGGACAGGGTACGACATGGCGCTGGAAATTGTTGAGGATCACGAGGGCGCAACGCTAGCGATGCACGTTCAGCGGGCGCTGTATGATGCTGATGCAGCAGACCTACTGGTGAAGAGCTTCGCAAACGCGGTGAAGGCGCTCGCCACGCAGGGCGATGGAACAGCGATGGACCGACTTGAAAAGTGGGATAAGGCGGATGTGAAAAAAGCGTTGGAAATTGGCAACGGTGCGTGATCCTTTTCTCCCTTTCCCCCACGCTGCTCCACTGTGCTGTGGGGCGTGCCAACGGTGGCCCCACAGCACCTTCCTCCCCTGAAAGGCGCCATCGCGTGAAGACGCGGCGCTGGCGCCTTCCCTAAGCCATCGCAGTGGGCAATTCCACTCGCCTTCAGATGCCTCTGGAGTGCAAAATCTGATGTGCTTGACACTGACCTGTTTCCAGGACCTGCTCTGAAGCTTGAATGGCCCGCCACTGTCGCGCACCGCATCGATCAGGTCATTGCCCAACATGGCACTTCTGTCGCACTCAAGGACGGCTATGGCCGTGTCCTGACCTATGCTGAGATGGACAGCCGTGTCGAAGCCATTGCTCGGGCCTTGCGCAACAAACTCCCCCAATCCAACGACAAGGCTCCGGTTGTCGGCGTTTTCCAAATGCCATCGGCCGACTGGATTTGTTCCCTCGTTGCTATCCACCGCGTCGGCGCCACCTACTTGCCTCTGGATCTCCGCAACTCTCTTCCCCGCTTGAAGAGCAATGTTGAGGCCGCACGCCCAAGCGCCATTCTGGCAGACGCTGAGACTTTGTCTCGGGTGACGGAATTGGGTATCAACGGAAACAAGGTCGACGTTATCAACGTTGCCCAACTGGCTCCCCCGACAAAGACTGGAGAAAAGATCGCGGCCGCCGCTAAGCATGATCAGGCCGCCTATATCATCTTCACCAGCGGGTCGACTGGCGAACCCAAAGGTACTGTTGTCACGCACGCCGGCTTGCGTGCCAATCTTGAGGGCTACCATAACGCCTGGAACATCCCAGCCTTCGCTGGCGTAGTGCTGCAGCAGGCTTCCTTTGGTTTCGATGCCTCCCTCCTTCAAATCTACGCGGCGCTGACCACGGGGGGCTGCCTCGTCGTTGTTCCCGCCGACGCCCGCGGCGACCCGGCCGAGGTGACGCGCATCATGGTCGATCAAGGCGTGACCATGACACAGGCGACTCCTTCCGAGTATGACATGTGGTTCCGTTTTGCCCCCGACAACCTACGCCGCTGCACGTCCTGGAAAGCCGCTTGGTTTGGCGGTGAGCGCGCCGCTCCGCAAATCGTTGATCACTTCCGCCGTCTTTGCAGCGATCTGCCGGACCTGTCCGTCTACACCAGCTATGGCCCAACTGAGGCGACTATTTCGGCCATGAAGGGTGTGGCTGATGTGCGCAACGACCCCAGCCTGACCGTTCCCGTCCCAGGGCGTCTCTTGCCCAACTACACGGCGTACCTCGTCGATGACGAGATGCAGCCTTTGCCCATCGGGGTGCCAGGAGAGATCTTTCTAGGGGGCGCCGGGGTGGGAGACAACGAATACCTCGGTCGAGCGGATCTCACGGCGACGTCATTTCTGCCCAATCCGTTCCCCGTGCCCTACAAGTCCACCAAAGGGGAGCGCATGTACCGAACCGGCGACTATGGCCGGCTTGACAAATCCGGCTTGTTGACAGTTGAGGGTCGTATTGCCGGAGACACGCAGGTCAAGTTGCGTGGATTCCGTATCGAACTTGGCGAGATCGAGCGCGTTATGCTCCGAGAGGCGCAGGGGCAGCTCTCCCACGTTGTTGTCACATTGCGCGGCGGCGACGCCGGACAAGACGGTTTCTTGGCTGCCCATGTCGTCTTCGATGGGCGAGTGACGGGCGACGAACTGGACCGATCCAGTGCCCTCGATAAGCTCCGTGCTCGCTTGCCGCTCTGTCTACCCCAATACATGTGCCCGGCCGTCATCGTCCAGCTTGACAATGTACCGCTGACGGCGCATGCCAAAGTGGACCGGAGGGCTGTGCAAGCACTCCCTCTGCCCGAGATCACCAGCGAGGTGTCTTCAGTTACAGGCAATCAACCTGGGGGCATTCTCACTCCCGCAGAGAGTCGTCTCTCCAGCCTCTGGATGGAGGTCCTTCCGCATCGGACTGCCACTGCCAACCTGAGCCCGCGATCTGATTTCTTCGCCGCGGGTGGCAACTCACTGCTGCTTGTGAAGCTGCAAGCTGCTATCAAGCGTGAGTTTGGCGACGCACCCCGACTCAGCAAGTTGATGAGCGCAACCGAGCTAGGCAGCATGTCAACGCTGCTAGAAAGCACCGGAGCTGCAGTGTTGGACTGGGACAAGGAGACGTCACTGGATCTGTCACATCACAACGGCACTTCGATGAGACGTGTGCGAGATGGCGGAGCCGGGCTCCACGTTCTTGTCACTGGCGCCACGGGGTCCCTGGGCCGACGGGTTGTTCGACATCTCGCTGCCGACGAGAGGGTTGCACGCATTGTCTGTTTGGTGCGGCAAGCCGACGGCCGGGATCCAAAGGCTCTCTTCGCTGACGTCGACAATGGCAAAGTCCACGTCATCCTAACGGACCTGCCCGCTCTACCGGCTAACCACGCGGAGCTTTCCGATATTGATTCCGTGGTGCACTGCGCCGCTGACCGATCCTTCTGGGATGGATATCGCGCTGTGAAGCCAGTCAATGTTGACACGGTCAAGGCCCTGGCGTCGATGGCTCTCCCCGCCGGAGCTCGTATCCACAGCCTCAGCTCGGGCGCCTTGGCCGAGTTTGAGGACACTGATGAAATGAACACGAGCGACAAGGTCTTACCGCGACCAAACCCTGCTGATGGCTACATGGCGTCAAAATGGGTGGCTGAAAGGTACCTGGCACGCGCTGCACGCGCTGCAGGCCTCTGGGTCACGGTTCACCGACCCACTGCAGCCCCGTCGTCTGGGGACGAGGCGAAAATAACATCAGCCATGGCCAGCGACATGCTCCGGCTTTCCATGAGCCTCGGTGTCCGACCCGACTACGCGCGCTTGTCTGGCTCTGTCGATGTCGGGCGGGTTGAAACGGTGGCAAGTGCTGTTGCCGCCGAGGTCACAGCTGCTTCCGGCCTCGGGGATAGCAGCGAGACAAAACGAATGCGCACTGTATACCACCCTGGTATTGCGCGTGTTCAAATCAAGGAGCTGGCGGCTTGTGCGGATAGGATGCTTGGCCAAGCAGGTGGTGATTCGGAAGCTGTGCGAGGCCTGCCAACGGTTCCTGCACTACACTGGGTTGGTTTGGCGAAGCGGGCTGGACTGTTTGAGTGGTTCTTGACTGCGCAGCATTTGATCGTCGACGATGACGAGGGTCGCAGGGCTGTGACGAAGCGTTGAGGTTCGGAATGAATAAGGGGAGGACCATGTACAGCTGGTGGCGTTGGATACCCGCCGTGGTTTATTTGTCCATTTGTCCATTTGTCTCTTTTTCCATTTTTCCATTTGTCTATTTGTCCATTGGTTCATTTGTTGAGGTATCGGAGTCTCGGAGTTTCTAGGGCGTTGGGTGGAGTCACGGGACTGGCTACGGAGTAACTGGCTGTTTTTATCATATTCCATTGGTTAGGGTAACGTCTGGTCTTCTATCGCGTTCAGATTATTTCTTTTCTATAGCAATTTCTACGAAGATGTCCACACTACTTGCGTAACGTAACCTTTGTTTTGTGTTTTCGTTGGTTGTCGTGACACGTAGAAACAGGTTGCTAAACAGCGGAACTGGCCGCAATAGAGACATGCAGTAATAGTGGTACCTAGGTCTGAACTCGGCCAGTTTTTAGGTCTTTTACCCTCGAGTGGCCCGTATCATCACTGCATGCTATGTACCTTGGTTAGGCAGTCTAGTCTACATTTTCCTAGAAATCAACTCCGTCGTGTTGCTCTTGTCCAATTCTGTCGCAGCCAAGGATGGCCCATGCAGTACATGCCTCTTCATCCAACCTTACAATCTTACAATACACAGCGATATTGGCATCGTCATTTCAACGACTTGAGGTCGTCATGTTCATGTTGCTTAGGTAGGTACCTACACTTGCGAAACACCCAAGCACTTGAATGTCTGATTCTAAACCCCTTTTTGCGAAATTCAAAGCAATATGTATCTCTGATTGGTAGAGGTAAGTACCTTATACTTGGCTTTGTTTGACACCCTAGTCGCGAGTCGCCATCTGCCTACATGTGGTCATTGGCGCCCCTTCGGATTCGAGGTCGGACTTTGTTGGTTGTGAATGTGTACGCTCAAGCGCCGACCGGTAGGCCAACAACCCTGGCTGAAACAGTGTGAAGATCAATTCATGCTAGTTGCGTGATTGTTATTTTGTGTAGGCAGATTAAGTTTTTCTCTTTTCTTTTTTTTCTCTACACTTTCTCTGCAAAGTAGTCGCCGGCGGTAACAACACACATGGTGGGCACAATTTGATGGGTATCTCGACCATGATGCCGGGACGCCTGGGGCGCTGGAACTCGGCCCTAATTTTCGGAGGGATGGTGATGTTGCTGGCAACGACGGTCTCTCTCTCTTTTCTTTGGTTTGGAGGGGATAATACGAGTAGCAGCAGCAGCAGCAGCATATGGCACGCCATCGTGTTAAAGGGGTGGCTGATCCGGACCGTCACGATTTTGTCGCTTGTCATCCGGGCCACGGTGGCCGCGCAGGTCCTTGTCTGCGTCTCCATGCTGGCCTCTCTCGCCCTCGAACACGGACACGCACCACTGCATGGAGCGGCGGCCATCTCTATGATGCGCTTCCAGAATGGCGGCGCTTTCAGCTTCCTTGGCAATATCTCGTGGTCTCCAAAAAGCGTTGGGGGCTCTCTACTCGTCGTCACATCTGCCGTCCTCGCTGTTATTGCTGTCGGATTGCAGTTTACGTCGACGGCACTGCTTTCGGATCTAGGACCGGGCTTTGTCCCCCTGCCCATGGCTGAGAGACAATCGCTGGGCTACGCACTATCGGTGGAAAACCCAAACTCCAAGGCCATTTCCATGTCGACCGCCAGAGCTCGAGAGTCGGGGAACCATATTCACAACAAACCTGGCTTCCCCGTCTTCGCCGAGTACGCCGAAACCCCGTCTCCCCGGGACCAAACAGACGGTATAAGCGACACGGGCTTGTCGATGCGCGCTTTTCTTCCGCTCTTGTCGCCTTCCAGCCGAATGCATCTTCGGGAATACACGGGCCCCGCCACCGTGTTCGACGCACGCGTTGTGTGTCTGCGACCTGACATGGATAACACGGTCCTGAATTTCCGCTATCATACCCCTCCGCCACAGCCAGATGTATTTCCTCTTATCGCAGGACGAGTCGCCTCGTCGCTTCGGCCGCGGCGACGCTTTACCGGATCTGCCGGTGGAGAATTCAACTGTTCGTATTCGGCGCCTGACCTTTTTGCCCCGGATGCTAGAGAGTGGCCCGTCTCGCTGTGCGCGAACCGTCTCTTCCAGGAGCCTCTCCACGGGACGGTTTCCGACATGGAGCCGTTTCCAGTCCAGGGGCGTCTGACGGGTGGAGACAACAGCCAGAAAATCGAAGAGGAGTACCTGGTTATCAACGCCACCGGGACTCCGGAAGACTGGTCCGCCATTCTCACTCTTCCACGTCGCCCTAACATGAATTCCTCCTCTACAGCAAACTGGACACAGCTGGTAGCCGACAGGGGCGAGGGCGAATGGCTCCACCTCAAAACCACCAACGCATCCAGCACCGTGGGGTTTTCCATTTCCCTCTGTTACTCGGCATTCCACTACATGGTCGCAGACGTGCATGCCAACACTACCACAACGACCCCACTATTTGAACCTTTTGTGACGTGGAACACCAACCAGACTTTTTACGACACAAGCCAAGCCCGTCGACAGCTGGTAGGCAGCAGCAGCAGCAGCAGCGGCAACACTAATAATGGCCCAGAAGAACGCGGTATCCTCCGTCTTACCCCGCTTGCAAGCTGGCTTGCCTTTAACGAAACAGGCCACTTTAACAGCACGCCGCGATTTCCTACGCAAGCGCTCGCAATGAGAATCTCTGAGGTTAACAATCGACTGACGCAAACTTTATCTGTCTGTTCCAGCTGCGACTGCGGAAACTGCCGACTGGACCGGCCACTGGTTAGCAATATCAACGCGGTGCAAGCCGCTGTTGTCAACCAGGTTCTTTCTTCGACTCGCAATGCCGCAAGGGGGATCCAGTCCTTACTCACAATGTTGGCGGCACAAGCTTATTATGACCAGGCGGAACTGTTTGACCTGGTAGGGCAGGCGGAGACACGGTCTATTGTCGAGGTAATCCGGCCGGTGAAAAGTACTTTTTTTGCCGTAGTTGTGGTCTTGGTCGCAGTGCATATTTCCATCGTCATGGCCGTGGTGGTATTGTTTCTGAAAAGGACAGAGAACACGGTACTCGGTGATGCGTGGCGAGTTGTGGCTCAGCTGCGAGGAGATGACAAGATTGCTTCTGGCAAAAAATATGATGATATTTTGTCAGAAAAAGGTGCATCATCGGATACAGGGGATGCACGGGAATCATGGATTAGAGGAGGAGGTGATTTTGGAGAGGAAAAATTGAGTCGCCGTGGGACGTTTGTGAAGCTGGTGAGACGCCCAGATGGGTTGGCAGTTATGAAAAAGTGTATTTAATCTTGTTTCCCAATAGTCTGTTATAAGACCCCCTAAAAGCGACGAACACCCTTGCTCATAGTGATTCCGTGGTCCGGGCTCCTGACTTGGAGATGGTTCTGGGCGTACCTGGAAGCAAAACAGCACCACCCTTATAGGGGCTTAACGAGCTGTGATAAAAGGTAGGTAGATACCTCCACACCCCTCCTCCCCCAGCCCCCTAACTAACCCTATGTCCCAGGAATGGCAAAGCTCCGATGTCGAGCAAGACTTCCAAACCCAGCGCGTGATTCGCCCACTGATCCAACCTCCCCAAACTAAAGACAAATTTCTTCCACATGATGCTTGACATTGGGAGCAGCCATGAACACCCGCACCTGGCTCTTCTCCGCGCTCTCCCGCCGCCCCAAACATCTCCATCCGCGTTACTTACTGACGTGACCATGCTTGCCGGGGAAAATGGGGAATATCCCTCCTTCGTCTATCGCTCTATCTCACCCCGATTTTCGTAAAATTCATCCATGGAAAGCGTTGTCTTCCCTAGGTATTGAGACCTTCGACATCGCCATTTGCAACGCGCAAGTCTCCGACTAGGCGCACGCGGGGGGTACCGCGAGGGAAGGGGACACTTTCCCGGCTGAGGACGAGCCAGTTGGTGTTGGCAAGGAGCGCCTGCGCCAGGGCGAGTCACCTCTGGTGTTGCTTGGTTGGGCGGATAGCTGGGAGATGGCGGTGTTGCTAGGGGGGATGGGATTCGTTTTCGAGGTCTTTGGAGCTATTCAATGGGAAGGGCCGCATTCGAAGGCAGGGTACTTTTTATGCGGTTGCGCAGGGGATGCATGTGGAGGGGGGAGGCTGCGAGGGAGGGAGTAGTGGAGGTGTGAAAGAGGTGTTGGCGGACTGTGTACGTTGGGGGGATGAGGGAGGAGTGTGAGACGATGTGGTAGGCTAAGGAGGGAGTAGGTGGGAGCTGATTGGTAGGTTTGGGAGACGTCTGTTGCAGGTGGGTGCGCCGGTTTGAGAGATCCAGGCGGGTGTGTTGGGGAAGGTTCTAGAGAAGGAGAACATGTCATATGCCGGGAGTTGGTATGATAAGAGAGGTTGGGCTGGGCAGCGCTCCTAACTTGAAGGTTAATTGGAGGATCACCTAGTCTAATGTGTCAATCAAGCTAATAATCTTTCTTTGTCCTCAAGGTCCCTCATTCCTCGTCTTCCACCCTCACTCCTTTACGCGCGGTTGCCGTGTTTTTTTGCGTCGGCGCTTCACGCGCGGCGGGCTCCAAAACCTGCCCTTGGCTGGTTGCAAAGGAAGGTTTGCACTAGGCCGCTTTGGTCAATGGAAGCATCACAGGCTTGGCAAGACAAACTGGTATCATTGGTTTACTAACTAATTACCCCGCATCTCGGACATCCCCCGTGCGACAACCAGAATGCATACGCCATAACATTGCGGCCAATAATCGGGGAAGTCGGCATTTAGTGTTTCAGCTTTGCGGCATTTCCCGGCACTCTTGCCAATGAGGGCATTTCTACGGGTCTTGGAAGTTCGCCCCCAACTCTTTGGGCATCAGCATTCCACACAATAGGGCGACACGCAAAATCCTTGATCGCACCCTCCCGCCCCTTGCCCACCAGTTAGTTCCTTACACACATTATTCCCACGGCGAGACCCTCACGACACATACTCCCATTGAGAAATTTTCTAGACCTCATCTCTCTTCCACTACTCGTGCCCTTGCTATATGGGGTAGGGGCTTAAAAAATGGACGGTTTATTCGAGGTACAGTGCATGATGAGTTTTTAAAATAGTATCGCTAATAGAAACTAGCGTGCATGTGGTCCTATCATCCGCTATTTTGATATAGGATACTAATTATTGAGAAGCAGGAAGTTAGTAACTCGATATGGTAGATGTTCATGCTTTTGGTATTGGTGTTGCTGACTCTGCTGTGTGTGTTGGTGTAGTATGTAAGTAGCCCCTGTGTGGCCCCTGTGTGGCTTTTGCTGACTCTGTTGTGTGTGTTGGTATAGTTTGTAAGTAGGCCTGTTATGTGGCCCCTGTGTGGCTTTTGCTGACTCTGTTGTGTGTGTTGGTGTAGGATGTAAGTAGGCCTGTTATGTGGCCCCTGTGTGGCTTTTGCTGACTCTGTTGTGTGTGTTGGTGTGGTGGGTAAGTAGGCTTGTTATGTGGCCCCTGTGTGGCTTTTGCTGACTCTGTTGTGTGTGTTGGTGTAGGTTGT
>Ga0247765_1000367_pt1 | contig 36210 bp, 30 predicted proteins | sample UWRJL106311C6_FD_179949 | JGI IMG/M metagenome (GOLD analysis project Ga0247765, IMG submission 179949) | Plant litter microbial communities from Arlington Agricultural Research Station in Wisconsin, United States - UWRJ-L106-311C-6 | ecosystem: Environmental > Terrestrial > Plant litter >...
AAGGAGGGTGTTTCAAACCCAAACCGTGTTGTCCGATCCCTTTGCGCGGGGGTATGTCCCCCCCCCCCCCGCGCGGAACAAGGCTGAAAGAAATGCTGATCCATCCCAGCACCTCCTCCGCGCCCGCCCCTCTACCGTTTACCGCGTCTCTCCCGCCCTTTCGCTCTTCTCCTCCCCTTCACCACCCTCCTCCCTCCTGCTCCGTCGCCTCCTCTCCGATACCACCCGCGCTGCCATTAGCAAAACCGTAGGCTCCGCTCCTGTAGTACTCTTCATGAAGGGCACGCCCGAGACACCCCAGTGTGGGTTCTCGCGCGCGTCGATCCAGGTCCTGGGATTACAGGGGGTAAATCCGGAAAAGTTTGCGGCGTTCAATGTGCTGGAGGATGACGAGTTGAGGCAGGGGATCAAGGAGTTTTCGGACTGGCCGACGATTCCGCAGCTATATGTGGCTGGGGAGTTTATTGGGGGGTGTGATATCATTGTGGGGATGCATCAGAGTGGGGAGTTGGCGAAACTGTTGGAGGAGAAGGGGGTGGTGGTTAAGGAGGAGGGAGAGGGAGAGGGGGAGGGGGAGAAAAAAGAGTAAGGGGGATGGATGGAAGATGGAGAGTTGGTTGAGACTTCGGGAAGATATGTAGCGGATGGCAGAAGGAGGACAGGTAGACGGGGAGAGGAAACAAAAGATACCAGATTACACAAGACTGTACATTATGTGCTATTAGAATAAATCCCTACCTACCGAAACAATTAGACTCGGTGTTACATTTTCAACATTAAAAGGGGAACTAAGCTGGATACGCGGCCCCATCTCCACGCATATCACTTCCCGCCGACCAAACCAACGTTCCCTCTACGGCATCAGCGCTCTTCTTGATGATCTGACCACGCCCGAACAGCGCCCTGGCCTGTCCTTCGACAACTTCAACCCTGTGACCTAGTTTTCGTAGTCCTTCAATGGTCTCCTCGGGCATACCTTCTTCGACATTGACGGTAGGGTCGTAGACATTGACGTTTGCCCTATTTTCTCCAAATCAATCAGCAATCTTTATCGACTGCAATGAAAGACAGACAGACGCACGCACACACACACACACACACACACACACAAAAAAAGAGAGAGAGAGAGAAAGAGAGAGACAGAGAGAGAGAGAGAGAGAGAGAGAGAGAGAGAGCAAACAAACCTCTCCGGCGCCCCCGCACCAATACAAACCCTCGCCGCATCCAACGCTCTCTGTACATCCAGCCCCCCCACCAACTGTCCCAGCAGCACCTGCACATGTCCCTGCGGTTGCATGAACCCGCCCATAACGCCAAACACACTGTGTAACTCCCCCTCCCCTTCCCCATCTCCATCCCCGTCCTTGGGAAGGAAGGTAACCAAACCCGGAATAATGGTATGATAGGGTCTCTTCCCCGGCGCAATGCGATTTGGATGTTTCTCATCCAAACTAAAATTCGCGCCCCGGTTCTGCAACGCAAACCCGCACCCGCGCGGGATGATGCACGACCCGAACCCAGCATAGTTGGAGTTGATGAAGCTGATGGCGTTTCCGGCCGCGTCAGTCACGGCAAAATACACGGTGTCAGAGGCAGATAGGGCCGGGGAGCGGAAGGGGTCGCCGTGGGAGGGGTGGGATGCGTGGGAGGGGTTGAAGAGGGCGGCGCGAGAGGCGAGGTAGCCTGGGGAGAGGAGCTGAGATGTGGGGACAGGTTCGACAGAGGGGTCGGTGACGAACCAGGAGGCGTCAGCGAAAGCGAGGCGGAGGGATTCGATGATGGCGTGGAGGTAGGGGGCCGTATTGTGGTCTTGGGGACCGAAGCGGGGGATGGCGCCGGTAGATTCGAGGTGTTGGAGGATGCCCAGGGCGAGGAGGGCGACGATGCCTTGCCCGTTTGGTGGGTGTTCCCAGACGCGGACTCCCGGGGAGGATAGCCCGGTGAGGGCGAGGGAGATGGGCTCGACGGGCTCGCTGCCGAGAGAAAGATGATGGGCGAGATCATCGAGCTTGAGGTGACCGCCCAGGGAAGTGACTACGGCGATGATCTCTTCAGCGATGCGTCCCGTGTAGAAACCGGCTTTACCTTGGGTGGCTAGGGTGCGGAATGTCTCGGCTAGGTGACGGAGCTTGAGAATCTCCCCAGCCCGGGGAGCGCGGACGCCAGAAGCAACAGACGGATCAGCCTTGAGAAGGTCGGCAAAGTTGGGTGAAGCTTCGCGGAGGAGTTTTTCTGACCGTTGCCACTGCGGCTGTTAGAAACCTCAGCAACGAAAAAAAGGGTAGCGGTAAATACATGATACGCTGTCAGCTCGGAAACTGGAAACCCATTCTCCGCAAGTTCAATGGCTGGAGCGAGAATCTCAGCAAGGGACACTTTCCCACTGCCAAAGCGCTCCATCGTATCGACCCAGCCGGCTGCCGCACCCGGGACGGTGATGGCATGTACGCTTCGCATAGGAATAGCCCCCGACTCTCCATCGGGTATCCCGAGACTCTCTCGGATGCGTTCTAGTGCGCACGCCGCCCCAGCTCGGCCCGACCCATTCAAAGCCGAAACCTGACCCGTCGCGGCATTGTAGTATAGGCAGAACATGTCCCCGCCAATGCCCGTCGATGCCGGCTCCGTAACGTTGAGCCCGGCAGCTGTCGTGTTGTCAGCTCTCATCCTCACGGAACAGCAGAGGGCAACAACAAAAAGGAAGAGAGAAGCAAACCATACCAACCGCAACAGCAGCGTCCGCCGCATTTCCCCCCTTCTCAAGCACCTCAATCCCACACTTTGCCGCCAGCGGTTGGCTGCAAGCCACAATCCCCTTAGTGCCGTGCACCACGCTCCGCCTGCTCGGGTGCTTGATAAACTCTAAGTCACCAGACGCCGACGAAGCGTTCGGGGATGCCATGTTTGAGTAATATCTCAACGTATGAAACCTAATTTCCGCCCCTGCTCCTGTCCTCGACAAAGTATATGACCTTTCTCGACGGTGTTAGCTCCGAAAGAATAACGACAGAGAGGATAACAGTGCGGGGTACCCGGAGGTATATGCATGAAAATGACGAACCCAAACGTCGACCCGCACCCCGTTCTTCGTTGCAATGCCTTTGGTTAACATTGCCAGCAAGGCGGCGGCATTCCCGTCTATTACCATACAACTGCAGTGATGGGATATCCTGATCGGCATTCCTTCCCGCTTTCGTACGACGCTGTCTGTTCGCCCGAAGGCGGAGAATGGTTGCCGAGGATTCGGAGACTGCTCGGGGAGCATCAGCGTTTCGGGTTATCGTTCTGTGGGATGTAATTGATCGTGGTGATATTGGTGGGACTCAAATACTCTCTTGCCAATGTCAACATGACGCTCAGTCTGTCACTTAGTCGGTCACCCAACCGTTGAGCCACCCCGTCAAACCGGCCCACAGAGGGGTCAAGACCATTATTTCTATTCCTACTCTACATATCGCCGAAATTGCCAGCCGCCAACTCCATGCTACACTGCACTGCCATCTCGGTCTGTCATGAACCCCAACGCCAGCTCCAGCCCAAACACAGTGGTATACAACAGGTTCTGTTTACACTTCCATTTCCCCATCCTCAATCATCCTCCCAAGGATTAAGCTCTGGATAACCAGCTCATCACTGAGAGTTCGTATCTTTTTCGCTGCCGGTTCACCCGCCGTCTGCGCAGTCGTACTCGGTCGTTTCCTCTTCTTCCCCCCTCCAGAACTTGCCGCTGCCGTACCCGCAACAAGGTCGCCTGCATCCTCCTTCCCATCAACGTACACCCAGTCGAACGGGTTTCCCGCATCCTCAGCCGCCTTAGCTTCCGCCTTTGCCTCCTCGATGCTAAAGACTCGCGTGACCGATGCGCCCAGCACTCTGGCCAAAAAGACATATGCCATTTTCTTTCCTTCCAGGGCCTTCTTTACCACCAATAAGATCCGACTCCCCAGTAGAAACTTGGGCCGACTGTCCACCACATTAGCAAGTCTTGCTGTAGACGCGTCATACGGCACTAGACTCCTCGAGCGGATAGCATCCCCGAGAAAAGTCGACTGGCCGGCGCAGAGGAGGTATGGAGTCCAGTCGGTGATCTCGCCTTGGTCGAGACACGACGTCACCCAGCGGGCGGCAATGCATGGCAGGCCCAACGCAAGGGCCTGCATATACTTGACTTTGCGTGAATGACCATCTGCGATCAAAGCCGTGAAACCTGTCGCACGACCTGCTTCCGTAAGGCTCATGGTCTGGTCAAGATTTGATGGCCCTGAAGGGCTGCCGCCAGACGTGCCGGTCGGAAGGTCAAAAAGCTGATCGAACCCGACATCTAGCACCTTACCACCGGCTTGCTTGATCCTACTCTCAATAATTCCCGCAAATTCCATACGGGTGCTGTATTGATCGTTGGTCTCGCCGGGTTTTCGTGACTGGAACGATATGGCGAATGCCATGCCCTCAAAAAGTTTGGGTCCTTTAGACGACACGTTTGCTTTGCTCGTCCGAGATGACTTCGTCATAGACGTCCGGGACATACGGAGGCTCTGATCAAAAGTAGGGGTCGTCGCCGCCGATCTCGATAGCTCGTCCGTCGAGTTAGACATGCGTCTGTTGTGGCGAGCTGACACCCTCAAGCTTTCAGTCGATCTGGTGCTGAGCCGGGACAACTTCCCAGCCGCACCACGTCGTTTCCCTTTGGCCTGAACGGGAAATGGAGACAAATCCGGGACAAATGCAGCCTTCTCAACGCTCTCCTCGATCCTGGATGAGTCACCGAGGGGAGTGGTGCTTGCAGAGACTACCGGTGTTGTCGCCAGATTGCTTAGGCTGGATGAGGACCCATGGGCGTGTGCTTTTTTTGATCGTGTGCTAAATGCCGGTGGCGAAGACTTGAAATTTGCTGTTGATTTGGCTACCTTCAAGGGCGTTTCGGAGGATGCTTGCCTGTTGCCTCCTTGGTTCTTTTCTCGAGGCATGGCTGGGCTCGTTTCGGGAATGGCATCTCCGCTAGTCCCTTGGTCCAGACGTTGCGTGAGGACGAGGCCCGGACTCAAGCGCGGCATGGGCATCGTTGGAGCTGTGTCGGGAATAGACGAAGGCTCTGCATCGTCACCTGCATCTGACTGGGTCGATTCCTCATCAGGAAGGATGGTCTCTTTCACAACAGCCTGGCGCTGCGTTTGAGAGTTAGCCACTGTCTCTTCATCACCAGAAACTCCACTTGGGGATCCGTGGCACTGAGCTAGATAGCCCTCGGCCTCCTTTCTCCGTCTGCGTTGGTTGGTAGAAGGCACTTCCACATCGTCTGATTTGGTAGGCGGTACGAAACTAATCTCGGTGAGTTTTTTGAGCGCGGCTTCTTTCCTCAGCTTTGCCTTTCTCTTTCTGGCGATGGAGTCATCCTCGTCTTCGGAACTCTCCGGAGGCGGCCTTGCCAGAGAATTGGAACGTCTCTCTTGGGACTTGCGCATCGGTTCATAGGTGCTCATTGGCTCTGGCGCGGCCGTAGCCCTCAACCTGGAACTCTGGAAATCTGGAACTGCAGGGGTTCTGCTCGAGGTAGTTCCAGGGGGGCTACTAGGTGGCTCATCCACATCGTTGGAATTCGTCCTCGGAAAAGTCCCGGGGCTGGACGTAAAGTTCGCAACAGGCGTAGATCGAAGCCCGCGGTCCTTCAAGGGAGACGAGACAAAGGGCGGGTTCGGCGAGATGGAGTTGGCTTGGTGGAAATCATGGGGTGACGGACGCGACGACGTTGGACTGCCCTGTTTGACGGCTGATGAAATTCCGAAGAGTTGAGAGGGCGCAAGAAGCTGGGACCGGCTGTTGCGAAATGGATTTTGAGGCGGGGCTGGCGTCTCGGGCAAGTGCGGAAATGCTGGAGATTGCTGAGATGCCATGTCTCGTACCCGACTTAACGGTCCAAAATCAATTGCGCTGGACTCGGTATGAAGCGACGATACTGTCTTATCTGTGCTTCTAACTGCATCAAAGTCCAGCCTTACCACATCAGAGTCATCGTCCTCGCTGTCCTTTTGGGGTGCTCTATCGTTCTGGTCGCTCTCCTGCTGTGTGGGCTTGGGTGGAGCGGAATCGGGATCGTCGACCAACTTTCGGCCAGGGGACGAACGCATGTACTGTTCATAGCTTCGTCCATCGTTGGACTGCGTCGGGGATTGAGAGGACGCCATTTCCCTGCGTCTCGCTGTTGATGCGGAAGGTTCGGCTACTGCGTCCACATTTGCACTTTGGCTGCTGGCATTTCCATGGCCACGAGCCTTGAATCGCTGAGCGCCGAGCGCCTGAGGTGCTAAGTTTTGGCCTCCCTCAGATCTTGGAGGCGACACTGGCTCGCGAGGCTTCAGTCTTCTGCTGACATCACGCGTTCTCCGCGACTTGATGTGGTCAGTGCAACCCATGAAGCACGTCAAGTCCAGGACTCGATACGCGAAAAAAGAAACTTACGGATGCTTGCAGATTTAGGGACTTGCTGCTGCTGGCTGGTGACTCTTTAAAAAAAGAATTTAATTAATCACGACTGGCTGGAATATAAATCGCAAACAGAATCCGGTTTCGCACATACTTTTTCGGTTGACTCCGACCGGGGATGATGCGGTGTGCCTCTGTACCCTCGGTGGTGAACTGCTCATCTGTCGACAGGGCTCACTGGTTAGTTAGTCCGCAGCCTTGACCAATTGGTGAAGGGAAGCAAGGGCCTGGCGACGTCAACGACGAACGCGGAACGCCACACACCATGCCGATGCCATATTTCATGAATGCATCGTATAGTTCTTGACTTTCTTGAGAGTCGCTGCTCTCCTCAAGGATCGCTTGCTCAGCTGGAACACTCATTTTGTCGGTCGGAGAGGTGGTGGTGCCTTGATTGGACTTTCGAGCGTGCTAGAGATCTTCAGGCGGTTCCATTAGGGGCTCAAAGGCCAGAGCCGCGCCCACACTTGAGACCTCAGTAATGGAGTGCACGGTTGCGATGAATCGCACTCTAGTCTTCACAGCTTCCGTCAATTTTCTTTCAGAACCGCGACTGTCTCTTTTCACAATCGCTCGAGATTGCCGAATCTTTTTTTGGAGCATTAGTGGACGCGACCCAAGCGCGCCATCACGTGGCCCGGGTGTCCCCTAAAATCTGGGGTTCACCAGAAGCAGAATGGCAGATCTACAGGGGTCTCCAGTTCCTGCTTGGCATCCAATGTTTGGTTTCGTGGGCTTCCGTCATGCAACCGACGGAAGGGAACTCACCACTGAGTTTCCGGTTAGGTTTACGATGGCATGACCATCTTTGGTAACAGAAATCTCCTTTCCAAGAGCGCTCCTCCGGCAACGCCACTTTTTGGCTGGGAGACAGCTGACCCCTCAGCTGGCGTGTGCAACGATCAGTGTGTCTTGTTCACCGCTTGCCGAAACTTGGGATGCCCCTGAACGATGGCCCAAAAGGGGTTCGTCGTGGTGGTTTTGTGGATCTCACCGCCAAATTGCGCCTCTCACAACGCTTGTTCGTTTCTTCTTCCCCCATCAAACTCGGCGTCGCCCCATCGCGCATGGCCCCTGCGGGTTTCCGTGGCACTGCAGCGCTCTGCAGAAAACAATGCCCGCAAGGGTAGATACATTGAATCGAAATGAGAGTCATCACACACTCGTCCTTTAAATCCCACCCGCGCTGACTTTGAATGTGACGGGGCTCTTGGTCTTTCTCTTTGGAAACCTGCTGGAACTGTTCTTCGCTTCCCGTCCCTCCCACACGTTGCCTGCTCTGGATACGACATTCTTTTCCCCTGTCCGCCGCTCCCTACTCGCCAGCTGCTTGCCAGCCGTCGCGTAACTACACCCAAATCGCAGCCCATTAATCGTCAACAACAAACTCGCGACCAAACACAATCCACAGCAGCCTCCAAGAGAAGAATCAACCTAAGGAGGAAAAGAGTCCGACGATTACGGGATCGCTCAAATACGACCGCAAGGCCTGCCGTTGCTGCAGCGAGCTTACCTTGTTATTACCTTCCAAGCGGTCTGGGCCGTTCGCCAATCAAATCCCACGGCTGCATGAGAAGGACGAGATGAGGTGCCCACATACCCTCGTCACCTTCTGAACTGCTCCCAATTTGCTTCCCCATGACCTCCGTCCGTGTTCTAAAAACTTGTTTTGTTTCGACCTGCACCAACGCTCTTTTCCGCAAAGACAGCCATCCGTTGAACGTCGAAAAGGCTGCTGCTGCCGCCAGAAAGGCGGACCGTTCCAAATCCCCGTCGCCCGAGTCGTGGAGACACCGAAGACACCGCCGACAGTGTGCTGCACCCACCACTCCTTACCGCCACCGACGAACCTCGTGTGCCGCATATTATCCCGGCTTCCTGCGCAAGACGTCACTCTCTTTTGCCCTGCCAAAGACCCCGCTCAAGTTCAAGCAGCCCGATTCGCCCCGGCGCTCTCTGCGCGAGAGGACCCCTCATATGGAGCCCATCCCGCTGCAAAACAGCATGGAAGACGCAATGTTTCGACCTGCTCCTTCTCCAGCAACTTCGCCTGTCCGAGTTCCTGCGCCGCATCCCATGGCTCGGCTGGGTTGCGGAGGGGATACTGCTGAGGCGAGTGGCTTGCAGTCAGATTCTGTTCCTCCGTCACCATCGCCTTCGAGGAACGACGACCTCGAAACCCGGTCAACACGGTCAGGATCGACGGCATCACGTTGCACCAACCGGCTCTCGCTGACACTGCCGATTGCGCCACCCACGGCATATCCCTCACGCCCTACACCTGCATCCACCACAGCAACTTCGTTCCCACCCACCCCCCTCGACACGCCGTTGGTGACGTCGCCGACAGACCCAAATGACTTTATCACGGCTATAGCAGCACAAGAACGCCGAGTGCTTGAAATCCGCGAGGAACTCAGCCGTGCCGAGTCCGAATTGTCGAGGCTGAAGAAGCAATGGGCTACACATGAGGCGTACAAGAAACGGAACGAGAGGAGAAATGTCGAACCACTTCGACCCATCAACACCACTGACCTACAAGATGATATTGCCGCTCGTCGAAGCGTAGAGTTGGACAGAAGGAAAGCACTGCTTCTTGCTCAACAGAGCCAACAAAACACGCCAGACAAAGGACGGCGGAGAGTTTTCCGCGGCGGTCACGCAAGAACACTGTCGCTCCTCTCACCTACAAAACCCAGCGGCGGTTTCTTAGTCCATGAGGATGGGCCTGACAACTTTGGTTCGCGGTTTGAAGAGCAGGGCTCCCCATATGTCAATCGTTATGCGCCGATCAACTCAGCCCAGCTCGCTAAGCGCGCATCGTGGGCACCGCGCTCAACTGTCCAGCCAACGGCGATCAAACAAGTCGCCCAAGATCTCAAGCAGGGTTTGTGGACTTTTATGGAAGACATAAGACAGGCTACCGTAGGGGAAGAACCGATCACCGGCCAGCGAACCTACCTGAGGGGCAACGATGGAAACATCAGAAACTCTATAAGCGGCAACACCAGTAGCAGCAGTCTAGCATACGGTGGTGATCAGGACACCATCCGTGCTTCTGGCGCCAACAATCGGCCACGAGCGGCTGCAGCCTTTGAAGACGCCACAGGATCGAAGCTCGGCTCAGAAGTCGAGAGCGAAGAGAAAGAGAACGCAGCCACGTCCTCAACACAGGCACGCACGCACACGAGATCTAACACGGAAGGGACTAAGACATTGAAACGATTCTCGTGGACGCCGTTGACGGTCGACTCGTATGATGATAATGACTGGTCAAATTGGGATAGCCCCAATGTCAGTTCGACCAGGTGGAGCGGCACCACTGTCAACGGCGATATCATTCCCTCTATTCCGGAGAAGCGTGATGAGAATGAGACGCCTCTGTAAGTGTGGTTCTGGTATTACATGCACTATCCGGGGCTGACACATGGAGCAACAGGAAAAATAAGTCATCCAAAACTCGCCTCAACAGCCATGCTTCATCCCCAAGCTCCAACAAGCTAGAAGAGCTCCTCCCGCCAATGCTCAACCAACTTACCCCGAGCAATCTCAAACGGGCCACCTCAAATCTGATGAAGGAATGGGAGCGCAGCCTCTATCCAGAGTCGGAATACCCGTCGACACCATCGCCCGTCTCTGTGGGCAAGAATTAGGGATTTCTGTCGCGTGACTGGATCGTCGGCCCACACACAAACATGTGGTTGCCGGTTTGAACATACAGTACATGTGGGATATATTTCGGACATGCCGCCAGATCACGGCTTGGCATGGCAAGACACTTGCATATTTCAATGAAGTACGATACTACCACCTAGTACAGACAAACGGGACAGAGGGGCATGTGTCATAACTGGAGTTAGGAATAGGTCTTTGGGATGCGACAAAAAGGGACAGGATCTGGAATGGTTGGAGTACCTTCTTTGGGGCTGTGGAGCAGGGAGCGGGCGCCGTGGTGAGGTGGCCAGGAGAGTTGGAGCAGACCCCCTTTTTCTCTCCACCCGATGGAAGAAGCATGGTGTGGGCATACTATCGTATTGGCGGTAGGGTTGCTGTTGTAATGATAATGACGCGATGATGTGCATAGGTACATGAATGACACGCAGCATCGGCGCTTTGCACATCCCCCTTATCCTCCTTTCGCTGCTACAAAGAGAATGTTATTTCCCTGCATTTCTTATGAATTTCTTATACTTCTCCCCTCAATTACGTTGGGTCCATCTTGTGCGAATATACTCACACCACATTCCAAGATCCTCTGTTAGCTGCAACAGCAACCCCAATTTCTCCACCTTGGGTCGTTTCCCCTGGTCGTCTACCGTGTTCTCGTCTATCACATCCTGCGACACAACATGTACGGCGCCATTCTCGCGTATCTCCAGCACCACAGTGCCTGTGCGGGAATGGCAGGGGAACACGATTTGGAGTTGGGGAACGGGGTGCACTGTCAGAGTTACGTCTAACTTGACGGACTCGTTTGTGAGAGCTCCGAGACTTATTGCAAATTTCGAGTAATTGAAAAAGGAGGTGTCCCTTGCGGCTGTTGTTGTTTTTGTTGTTGATGATGATGATGATAATGATTCCATATCCCTGGCAGCCGAGTGGACTGGTTTCCTGTCCTTGAAGGACTTTTCAAGTACATTGGAAAGGAAAACGTACTGGCGGAAGTATGGGAGCATGTTTATGAGCTGCTGGGGATGGGAGAAGGTGAGCTCGGATAAAGCCCTGCCATAGATAGGCTTATATACGAGCAGGGAGCTTCGGTACGACTGGGAGAACTGGCCGCCTCGCAGTTTGACCACTACTTTATGATTGTGTGTGATAATCCGTGGCTCACTAGGGTCGTAGGGCTTACCAGGCGGGACGGGGAAGATGAGTGTGTCGTAGTTCGGGGCAACGTCGACCCCGGGGAGGCCGCATCCTAGTCGCCGGAGCTCTTCACAGAGGCTAAATGGGATGTTGATGGGCGGATCAAATGTTGCGGCGAAAACAACCTCTGGTAGACGAGGTACAAGAAGCGGTGCTGCAGCATCTAGGGCATCGGTGCTCGAGCCCGGCTTGGGCGCGTCCGTAGTGACGAATGTGTTCACAGGTTCGAGCCAATCGATCATGGGTCCAGCATGGATGTCGTCGGGCAACGGCATCTTTTGAATATTTGCACCAATCCACTTGTCCGACACACGGACGGGGTTGGTGACGACAGTAATATCTGACTGTCGTATAGGGGCGCAGCCGATCAAAATGCTCCAGGTAGTCTCGCTTTCTTCGATCCATTTAGCATGGCTGGGTTCGGTAGAGGTGGCCAGGAGGTGATACTCCCTCCAGTAATCCACTGTCAAACCCAACATACCCCGCCGATTCATCGCCGGACTTCCGCTCTTGGTGCAGAGAACCACATTGGCGAGGTCCACGTCGATTGTCTGAAGATGTTTGGGGTCCTGTCGTAGGTTCTGCATCTCCCACGCGTTGAGACGGTTGAGGCTCTCGAAAATGCCCGCTACAGCCTCGTGCAGGTTAAGCGAGGGGTGAACGCTAAGCTGATCGAGAACGGCGATGCGCCTGAAATTCTTGCTGAACGCGGCCATGGTCTTGGTGAATGGACTCTGGTCGGGGCGGAGCTTCAGGTTATCGGTGAGAATCCTGCTAGCCTCTTCGGCATGCTTGTTGACAAAGTCGGCCGAATCGGGAAATCCCAGAGTGACAGACTCAACGATATCGGGCGAGGAGAAGACTACCACGAGTTCGAGAAGCGAGCCACCTATAATAAGAGTTTTCTTCGCTCCATTGACTCCCATTCCGTTCTCCCACAACACTTCGAGGCCGAGGTCCGTAGCCAGCCTCTCGATGCCCTTCTCGCTAACGATGCCTGGAGCTCTCTAGGAGAGTGTTAGTCACTCCCAGGATAGTACAACGCCGTAGGGGCTTACTTTAAGAACAGCGATAATGTCATCTAGTTTCTTGATCAATTCATCGTCGGGACTTCTCCCGAGTGCGCCGAGTCCGTCAAGACCTTGCAGGCCCAGGTCCAGCCCGTTTCCGATCTGAAGGGCATTGAAAGCGGCGGCGGCCGATGGGCTGTCGAAGTTGACAGCGGCATTAGAAGGGTGGGCCATGAGGTTCGCCGGCACTCCTGTTGCGGGGGACTTCTTAACTTGCTGTGGTGAAGATCTCGGACCGCGTGGGGAAAAGGCAGCATGCGCCGCTGAGAAAGGCGTTGATACGGGCGGTGTTGCGGCAGCGCCCGCTTGTGATTGTGAAGGCGTCTTGCCCTGCTGGGAAAGCGCGTGCTTCATGGCACTCGCGGCTGTGTTAGGAGTCGCCATTGCTGTTGCGAGGCAGTTGCGACAACTTGGGACTTGCCCCGAAAGATGGCGAGAGATTGTGCCTCATCCAGAAAATCAATGGCGGCTTATCCACAGATTTCACATGCTAACTTGGTGGTGTCCAAAATTCCGGAGTGCGCCCCCGAAATGTAATCACCACTTTCTCGCACACTTGATTCGAAGGCTTTCGGATGTCTCGTCACCACCCGCTGGATATGGCCCTGTTATTCTGCCTGAGGTGGGAGCTCGGACCAACACGCCCTGCCAAGTCAATTCGTTGGCCTGATCCGTTTTCGCTTCCAGGGGGATCCAAACAGTCAGATCGTTGACCGAATAGCGACTGAGGTATTAAGTCTTGTCAATAGGGTGTGTGCTATCTTGGCCAGGGAAGCTCTACGCGGTTGGAGGCACTGCTGTTCCAGGGATAAACCAATCGAACTTGTTCTCGTCTGGCTTCCCCGTGCGCTTTGTCGACAGCCCGAGTTTGTGCTTTGTACAAAGGAGAACTCCTTGGAAAGCTGCAAAATAGTGTACTTTGTATGGAGGTGACTAGAAGGATTAGGGGGGAGTCGACATAGGAGCCGAGAAGTCGGCTTTCAGGTTTGGTAACGCCAAAAGCGCGCGGCAAATCGCCCAACACTGTCGACGGTTGGAGGCGGACTGCAAAATCCAAACGCGGCTAAGGACGAAAACCAGCTCGCCTCGACGCTTTCTCTGTCAACTACGACGCTGGTCGCGCGTTTGCAGGTCCTTGACAGAGCATTATGTTGCTGCTACGTTGATAATTATCACTGCGTCCAATACAGTGCCGAACTGAACGCAAGAAGCCACGTCCACTCAGCGCTTGGAAAAGCCCTTGTCCCAGCAATTCGGAAGGATTTCTGGTGGCCAGGTGCACCTGCCACCCGCCGGCCGCCCAGTGCGAGAAAGCGCCTACCGAGGCCAGAAAAACACAATCATGAACTTCCCAGCTCCGCCATCATTAGACCCCCTGCTTTATCCCTCGACCGCATCGAACCAGGCGGCATCACGCCAGCAGCAGCAAGCCCGAGAACAAGTCGGACCGTCACCTCACCTCCCTCAGCAGCAGCCGCTGCAACCCTCGGTCCAGCAGCAGCAGCAGCAGCAGCAACAGCAACTGCAGTTGCAACTCATGATGAACGGCATGAATGGAGCCAATATGAACGGCGCCGTTGTCGGCTTCCCGACCCCGGCAGGCCACCAGGCTGAGCTCAATTACATCTACGGAATGGTCGAGGAACTGAGCCGACAACTCGCCCAGAACCAACGTGCCCTGGAAGAGGTCGTCGCAGGCGTTGGTCAGGTCCGCAACCGCGCCCGATCACAGTCACTCGGTAACGAGGACATTATCGCCGCTAACTCTGAGGAGATCCGAGGTGAATAAGCCCAAATGGCCCTAGAAGCGGCGCCAGGAAGCTGACTTTTGCTCACTCGGTAGCCCAAGAAGCCAACCTCGATTCCATCATCTCCCTCCTGTCGGAAGCACTCGAGAAAGCAAAGTTCAGTCGTGACGCCAATGCTACCCTACTCACGCAGTATGCCAATGTGCTCGCCTCCATGCTCAAACAGTTCCATGAGTACAAAGCCAAGCAGGTTGCCGACGTCTCCGCCTGGCACAAGAGCTACCGCGCTCAGCTTGCGGAAGCGCGGGAGGAGAATTGCCGCTTGCGCGAGCAGATCTGGGACATGCAGGCCCACGCCGGCAAGGCCAACGAGCTCCTACGGCAGTTCCGAGCGCGCTATGACGAGGACCAGGAGCGTTGGGAACGTCGTGTTGATACCATTGCCTACCGCCAGGAACTGCGTTTCTGGAAACGGATGGCCATGCCGGAAATGGCCGATGATGATCCGTACTGGAGCGATGATGACGACCTCATCGATGTTGCTGAGAAGAGACGCCAGAAAGAGATTGCCAAAAACCTGGCTGAGCAACAAGCGGCTGCTGCGGCTGCAGCTGCGGCTGGTGGCATAATGCCAGGTCTGGAAACCGGGACTATGGTATCGGGTGACCAGGGAGGCGAGAGTTCCGGTCCGCAAGGCCAAGGGTCGCGGGCCGGCGCGCTACCATTTCCTATGAGTATCCTTGGTGGCGTCCCAATGCAGAGAGGAGATTCGGGAAGCAGCTTGCCTATTCCACCCCCACGACCTTCAAGTGCAGCGAGCAGCACAGGTTCCACGGGGCAGTAGAAGTTACGTGGTGTTCTTGAGCCTCGCCCCATACAGGCCGTGCGCTTTCTTTCACTTGGAAAAACCCTTAGCAACATCAGCCCAAAGTTTGATTCAGAGGGAAACCCTACAGTTCATACCAAGGAGAGACAGAAAACAGAGAGAAAAGCAACGGCCGAGCCTCTTCAGGACGTCAACCCTGGTGGGAAGGTAAACAGAAAGGCTACCTCTGCAAGTAGCAATATTGAATTTCCCACAGGAGGAGACGATCAACCGGAAGGGCCCATCTTCCAATTCGACTCAAACCCTCCTGCCTCCGGCGAGGAGGATGACGACGATGACTTGTTGGGGTCCAGTGAGTTTTACAGCTGGGACAAGGTACAAGTGAAGCGAGCCAAATACCAGGGCCGTCGACGGCGGTAAATATTGTCACGTTTATATGATTTTGTGCATGGAGTATGGCGGGTAACGGGGCGAATGGAGTTATGGGCCGAGTTTTCCATGGCTGAGCGGCGGCGTATACAAAGACGGATATGTTCATCAATGTTTATGATACAGCGAAGATGGTGGAGCGAGTATGATCTACCTATCTCGGTTTGTGTCGTTTCGAACTTCAAGGAATGCTAAGAATCCATCATGGGATCGCCAACATGTGCTGGTCTGGAAGCTGGCTTCTTGCTCAACAACACATCCGACAACTCATTCATCAATGCCAAACCCCACCATATTTGCACGCCTGGGCTTTCACAGTATCGCAAACACAGTCATCAAATGAACACAAACCAAAGGGCTATTGACATTCCAAGTTCCAAAATGCAATCAACGTACGGTGCAGACTGCCTCAGAAATAGGTGCTTCGGTGGGCGAATACAACGCCTTAACCCCAGAATCCGCTGTTACCCAGGCCCATATCACTAAAATACACCCAACCAGTACTGTTCATCCTGTCTGTCCGTCTGGTCCTGTCCCCATTCTTATTACACGCGAGATTCCTAAGATCAATACCCGCTCTGCTCCTCCCTGAAGTCCCTTTTCTCGGCCGCCTCGCTCGCCTCCTTAATGGCTTGATCGTCGCCTCTCAACTTGGCAAAGTACTCCTTGATATCCTCCGCGCTGATCGCCTGGCCGCTCTCAGCAAACTGCTGGAAGAAGGGCTTGAGCTTATCCTTGAGGTGGTTATAGGCCATGACACCCTCAATGGCGCGAACGCGGTCAACATTGCGCAGGGCGTTCTCGCCTCGGTCGTAGAGGCTGCCGCTGCCGAGGGTGGAACCGTTGTTAGAGCCTTCTTCGGACACGGGAGGTTCGTAGGTTTCTTCCTCTTCGAGGAGCTGGGGGTGGGGAACGAGAAGTGGAAAGCAGGTCGTGCAGCGGCAGAGGCTGTCGCGGAAGCCTGGCTTGAAGAACAGCGAGAATTGGCCCTCTGGAGCGGGCGGAAGAGCAGAGTACTTGCAGGTAGTGGTGTCGGAAGGGGTCGCAGTGAATTCAACCGAGGGAGCCTCTGGGAGGGTCTCAGAGGGTTCAGGCGAGAGTTCTGGGGTCCCAGCCTCGCTCCTAGGGCGTTTGGAGGTCTGAGACGTCATCTCATCGTCCTCGTCCGAAGCTTTGCGCTTCTTAGAGGTGGGTTCTCCGTCAACAGCCGCCGGTGCCTGTTGTTCCGCCGTTTCATTGAGCACCTTCTTGGTGAAGACTGGAGCCAGGAAACCAGATGTGCCTGCATACCTCTTGATCCAGGGGTAGGCATCAACACACTTGTAGCATAAGAAGCCCTCGAATTGATCGTCCGCTGGGAATCCAGGCGGCGGCGGGAGGTCATCGTCGTCTTCCTCCTCTTCAGCGCTCTCACCAACTTCGCTGTTCTGCGCCGTGGCAGGATCTACGTCCTCCGAGATAGTCGGGAGCGAACCGCCCGCGCTGGTATCTTTCGTTTCGGGTTTCTTCCCATCCTTCACCATGTCTTCGTACCATTTCGGCCCCAGGCCAACAAGACAGCCTGGGTGGTACCAGTCTTCACCACAACAGCCCGTCTCGTGCGTTCCCAGACCAAGGCACTGGAACATGGTCCCTTTCTGCTGGAATGGGTCATAATCGCATGCGCACCCGCAGAACCGGTTACGGAAATTCTGATTGTATTTGTTGTTGGCGTCGGGCTCTTCAGAGTGGACGCCTCCTTTCGCATTGGTCTCTGGGTTCAGACGTCGCGTGCACGAATTCGAGGAGGGAAAGCGCGTGGTTCCGCAGTCGCAGGTGAAGTTGCGCTTGGCGAAAATTTCAACAAGTGTGTGTTCGCCGTGACACTGGACGGAGCAAGAGTAGCAGACGCCCGCGGCGTCGTATGGGTCGGAGAGGCTCTCGGGCGGCGGGTTGCAAGTGAGGCAAGCGAAGACGTTCTGGCGGAGAGGTCCTAGGGGCTTAGTGCAGTTTTCAATACTCTGTAGAGGTGTGAGCTTCGATGGGCGCCTTGCACAGGATTGCGCGTCTTACGTAGGGTAAGGCTTCGCGAGCTTCGGCTTCGAGCTGCATCTGATTGCGGATGAAGCTGCGATCTGTCAGCCTCTCGGCCAAATCACAAAGAGAAATTGGCCGGCCTACTCGGCGGCAGTCTGGGAGTCATCCGACTGCTGGGAGATACTGTCAGTGCGCTCCTTCGTGCGCTCGAGGGGGTTCTCTGCAACAGCGACATCTGGGTTGACCTTCGCAACCTCGTCTCCCCGTTGCTCGACTGGGCCTTGAGAATTCATTGCCTGGCGCCGAGTAGTGCTTGATGGGTTGATCAAAATATGGCCGCACGTCGATGATGGAGCAGTTGCCTCGAATATCTGGCGTGATGTGGGATGGTCAGCGGTAAAGCAGGCTTGAAAGTTGGGTCGCGTCTGTGCCCCGCCACATGCTTCGGTGGCTGTTGTCCCAATACTCACGCCTCCAAAATCCGCGCTCACTCTGGACGGAGCATAGAAATTCATTGACATCTATTTGCTAATCTGATATTGTTGTTACAACTTTTTTTTACTCAAGCAGTTTGACCTCTTCACGTATTTTTCGTACCACTGTTTGAACACCTAGAGAGGTATTTGGAGGTGGGATGGGAGCAGCAACCACTTTACGCGTCCAGCCGTTTTAGGCTTAGTCTAGTCGCGTCGGCGCGATCTCTGGCGCAGCGACGCGACAGGGGCAGCAAGCGCCTAGGTCCTAGTTCAATTTCGACCCCCCTCAGCAACGCTCGCTGTGGATTATTTTCTCCTCTGCAACCTCACAACGTACTCCCCTCTTTGACGGCCAAATCAGAACCGACTGATATTCTGGAAAGTGTTTGATCATGAGGTACATGGCCACAACTGTTTATTTTTTGTAAACTGCAAAATTCGCTGACAGCCTCGCAACAGTTCCCCGCTTCGCGAACACTCGTCCTCGGCCAACCGGGGAGTTGACCCTGGCAGGGCTGGGCGCAAGCGCTCTCGCACTAATGGTGACGATGCCTCGACGCCCGGTGCTGCGTCCAGCCCAATGATGCCCTCGTCACCTCCCGCATTTCCCATCAACCATGGCCGCGACGAAGAGGACGATATTGACGAGGACGTCGAGATCCAGGACGATATCGACGATATCGACGAGATGGCTGAAGACGAGGTCGACTTGTTCCGCGATGGGTTCGAGCAAGATTACCGTGAGAAGAGCGATGATGCCTACGAGGGCATCGACATCGACGATGAAGGCGACTACGAAGCTATGAACCCGGCACAGAGACGGCTCGTTGACTCCCGTCTTAACCGCAGAGATCGCGAGGTGCGGAGACGAGGCAACACCTATCATCTCCCTGGCGAGGATGACGGCGACTTTGATCTCACAACGCAACCAATTCGCAAAAGACACAATTACGACGAGGACCGTGATGAGGACGTGGATGCCGATATTATGGATGCAGAGCTCTCGATGGAAGCTCTTCACGATATGAAAGCTTCAAGCTTGACCGAGTGGGTGTCGCAGCCAGCGGTGCAGCGCACCATCAAACGCGAGTTCAAAGCCTTCCTTACCGAGTATACTGATGAAAACTACACATCTGTCTACGGCAATCGCATCCGTACCTTGGGTGAAATCAACGCCGAGTCTCTTGAGGTGTCATACGATCACCTCACAAACTCTAAGGCTATTCTGGCGTACTTTTTGGCAAACGCCCCTGCCGAAATTTTGAAGCTGTTTGACGAGGTCGCTATGGAAGTCGTCCTGTTACACTACCCTGACTACGAGCGTATCCACGCCGAAATCCACGTGCGCATCTTTGATCTTCCGGTGCACTACACCCTCCGCCAGCTCCGCCAGTCGCATCTCAACTGCCTTGTGCGTGTTAGTGGTGTTGTAACACGGAGAACCGGTGTCTTCCCGCAGCTCAAGTACGTCAAGTTTGACTGCTCCAAGTGCGGAGTGACACTTGGCCCCTTCCAGCAGGAGTCAAACGTCGAGGTGAAGATTAGTTACTGCCAGAGCTGCCAATCTCGTGGTCCGTTCACCTTGAACTCGGAAAAGACGGTTTACCGAAACTACCAGAAGCTTACACTCCAGGAATCACCTGGTACCGTTCCGGCTGGTCGCTTGCCCCGCCACCGCGAGGTCATTCTTCTATGGGATTTGATCGATAAGGCCAAACCCGGTGAGGAAATTGAGGTGACTGGAATCTACCGCAACAATTACGACGCGCAGCTCAACAACCGCAACGGTTTCCCAGTCTTTGCCACCATTCTTGAGGCCAACAACATTGTAAAGTCTCATGATCAGCTGGCTGGCTTCCGGATGACTGAGGAAGATGAGCACGAGATCCGCCGACTTTCAAAGGATCCTCAGATTGTCGACAAGATCATCAACTCGATCGCCCCCAGCATCTATGGACACACCGACATCAAGACAGCCGTCGCTCTATCCCTGTTCGGTGGCGTGCCCAAGAACACACGGGGTGCTCACCACGTTCGTGGCGACATCAACGTCCTGCTCCTTGGCGACCCTGGCACTGCCAAATCCCAGATTCTCAAGTACGTCGAGAAGACGGCACACCGAGCCGTCTTCGCCACAGGGCAAGGTGCTAGCGCCGTGGGTCTGACAGCGAGTGTCCGTCGCGACCCACTGACCGGCGAATGGACGCTTGAGGGTGGTGCCTTGGTGCTTGCCGACAAGGGAACCTGCCTGATTGATGAGTTCGACAAAATGAATGACCAGGACCGGACATCGATTCACGAAGCCATGGAACAGCAGACAATTTCGATCTCCAAGGCCGGTATCGTCACAACACTTCAAGCGCGATGTGGCATTATTGCGGCCGCTAACCCCATCGGCGGACGCTATAACTCTACCATCCCTTTTTCAGCCAATGTCGAGCTCACGGAGCCAATTTTGTCCCGTTTTGATATCCTCTGCGTGGTTCGTGACACGGTGGAGCCGTCTGAAGATGAGCGGCTAGCCCGCTTCATAGTCGGATCCCACAGTCGCAGTCATCCCCTGACAAACACCCAGGAGACGGTGGGTGCTGGTCAGTCGACGGAGGTGGAACATGACTCGGAGACGCAAGCGACAGAGGGTGGTCCGAACCAAACCAAGGAGGGCGAGATCCCTCAGGAGCTACTGCGGAAGTACATCCTGTATGCCCGCGACCGGTGCAGCCCCAAGCTGTACCACATGGACGAAGACAAGGTGGCGAGGCTGTTCGCGGATATGAGAAAGGAGTCGCTGGCGACAGGAGCGTATCCTATTACGGTATGTCATGCTATCACCTTTCCCATCATTGAGACACCGCTAACTCGCCATAGGTACGTCACCTCGAAGCCATCATCCGAATCAGCGAAGCATTCTGCCGCATGCGCCTATCAGAGTACTGTTCGACGCAAGACATTGACCGCGCCATTGCCGTTACGGTCGAGAGCTTCGTCGGCAGCCAAAAAGTCAGCTGCAAGAAGGCTTTGGCGCGTGCTTTTGCCAAGTATACCCTGGCGAGGCCAGGCGTAAATTCGCAGCGACGAGGAGCTACTGCTGTTGGGTCGAGCCGTAGAACGGCAACTGCGTCTGCTTAGATTATTTAGGGTACACCTTGTGTGACAATGCAAGGGCGTCCGGCGTTATGTTTTTGCTTGGAGAACAAGTGGGTAGGATTGGTAGATGAAGGGAAATGGGTCGGTGGGTGGATGGCATGAATGGCGAGTGATGAGAGATGAGTCTCGCGGATATACCTGACGGCGATGATAACAAAATACCGTGGTCAAAATGCAGATTGGAGCTGATCGTGAACTCAACCCCAAAATTATCTGAGAGAGTTGATGCTGTTTGTTCTGGGGGCAGAATACTGCTACGTGAAGATGGATGGGAAGGAAGGTGTATGCTCAACACCAACAACGTTGAGATCTCGACCTATCCAGGAGCACGAAAAAATCTGGGCTGTTCCTTACAAGGAAATTGGAGGCCGAAAAGGCTCGGGACATGGACCCTCAACCAATATCCTCGCTCCAACTGTTTTGTTCGCCCAGCTCGAAGACGCGTGGTGCATGCTCTGGATGACCCTTCCAATCCCCCCAGTGCCCACGGGCCCGAGAATTCACCCACTTCAGAAGGTCGCAATACAAGAGAGCGAACTTCTGTAGACGTGGCCTCGCGGTCAGAGGCCCGAGTTAGCAGCCGAACACTGCTTCCAAACAGCTTCAAACCGCCACAGAGTATATGATGCAAACTATTAGTTGTGAGAATCTCGTCAGTCAGCAGCAAATGCGACTTATAAAGATCTCCCTGCATACTTGCGAACAGATCGACCTTCTTTCCCGCTGCTTACTTTCCCAATGGAGGAAGGATTGTGTCAGGGAACCAACACTCCATCCGGACGGACCATCGCAACATTTCCCCCCCCCCCCCCCCAAAACGATGATGGCCCCGTCAGCAAGATCACACACATATTTATTGGCCTAGGGGAGGGAGGGAATTTTGCCTCCCCGAATTTGAAAAAAAACTTGAAGTAGAGTCTACCTACATAACCGTCATCTTCGTTGACTATATAGGTAGTCTTTGTCGAGACTAACATATGTGCTGCACTCCATGGTAAGAGAGGTAGGTAGATGTCTTGAAGGTTAAATAAACAAAGTCAGGGGCAACCAAGGCTTGGCTATCCGCCATCCACCCAGGCGAGCAGAGATAATGAAACGAGTAAGTTGATAAGCTCCATCATCATACGTAAGCATCCTGTGTATTTCCACGGTACGCGTTTATATTCTTTCATGCACTCCCTTTCGCGAGATTCGCTTTTTGACATTAGTATGTTGCTGAAATGAGATGCCACCATCCATGTGTTGTTGCCAATGGCGGCCCCTTTTCATTCTTAGGGTCATCGGAAAGTAAAACTTGTGGGTGGATGGATATCCGTATTAAGAAGATTTCTTTCTCTCTCAGGCAGGCAGGCCTGAACTTGGAGTGCTTCAAGTGCACTTTGGGTACCCAGTCGGAATCTCTGCCACTATGACAAATTGAAATATGACTAAGGTAGTATACGTGTTGCCTCTCTCGAGCTATTTGGTGCTGCTTGAAAGTGAATATAAAGCTGCCTAAGTACCTAGGTATGCAGCCTTCGTCTTGGGCCAGCCATATATACCACTGATCCATGAGATCTTGAGTGAACAGAGCTGTCCATACCACTGCAAGAGTATTTAATTAATACTCTCGTCATGACTGACGGTATTACCACTACAATAAAATGATATACCGGGTGGCAATTTCTTAAGGCAACAACGGGTATTAGGAACTTCGTTTTCGGGACTATTAAGACGAGAAAGTTCCTCCGCCGGACATAATGCAGACGCCACCAACAACTAAATGTATTGAGCCCCCCCGCCCGAGAACCAAGAGCTGGGAGTAGGGGGGATTTCATATTTTGCAAAACGCGTCAAGCAGTCTCTGGCTATGCTACCTACTTCAGAGGGTAGACCTGAATGTAATTTGACATTGGTTTACAAGCAGCCACTAGCTATTGACTATCGACATGATCACAGGTGAGAGACCAGCCTCGACCACTCCCATACCATGCAGCCTTCTGTCTTATATATTCCTTTTTCTTCTCACGACTTGCTCATCCTTTGCTTTCCCGGTTAAGTTCGTTTTAGCCCAAGGTAATCATCACCGTTGGCCCAGCTACCGCCTCCCACGCTTCAACTTTCACTCTGCCAACGGCAATCCTTTCCGCAATCCCATTATCCAAGGACACCCACATAACGTTTACAAATAGATATGGCTTGTCCTCCTCGAGTCCAAGCTCCGTGGCGAGGTCGGGTTCGAACTCGACATAATGATCTACAAAATTGTCGTGCCCCCTCCTTGTCTCACCACGCGAAAGTTCAATCAACAGACAGCGACGTTCTTCGGTACTACTTCCAGCCTCGTTCAGACGGATATATCCTATAGATTCGCCGCCGTTTCGGATAACGGCATGTGCGCAATTCCCTTTCCTAGCCGTGCCCCTAGGCACAGTGGAGAGGTAGGCGGTCCGGGTTTCGCCGCGGATATGGGGAGTGAGAACAGGACGAGGCCGTGGTGGGCTCGATCCACTTGCGAGAATGGGGACTGGGTACCAAAATTCCTTGGTAGGGAGGTCAGCATGGCGAAAGGTCCCTGATGCTGTGTCGAAGGACCATTTAGGGGGCAGATGTTCAGGTTGGACCCCTGGGGAGGAACGCCTTCCGGTCGAGACGTTGATCCGCGACCAGTTTTCTCTGTGTCCATCCAGGAGTTTATATTCCCACCTCACCGTTGAGATGGTATACGCACTCTGCAGAAAAAGGTCCGAGTTGCAGTCCTTGAGTGGATTGCACCCAGCTACCCAGTCCTCAGAGTATATACTCCCCCACCAGCCCAGCGGGGACCAGGTCGGGAGAATAGCCTCCAAGGAGGCTCCCGCTCGCGTCTGCTTCTGCTTTCTCCTCTCCATGGGGTAGTATGGCTGCCACAATAACGCAGCATCGAAAATTGTCTGTGGCAACCCACTAACAAACCCACCCTCGAACACGGCGCTCAAGGCCGAAAGAGCGCCGTTTAGTGCATGCAGCGCATCCTCCGGATATGTCAAGTGCCTGATGTTGAAAAGACACAACAGGCGGGCGAAGCGGTGGAAGTTTGGCCACGGGTCGAGATCGAACCCGGTTTGCCCGGGGGGTTGTTTCCCGCAAGGCTGCTGCTCATCCTCATTCTCAACCTGGTGCCCTTCGTGCCACGATGCGCAGTGACACTCCCAGACAATGGTATCGCCGCAAAAGATGAGCTTTCGTCGCGAAAAGTGGTACTCCTGGAAAGTCCATCCCCGGCTGAACCAGGTTGACATGACTAGCGAGCGGGCGAGAGAGTGCATAATGTCCTGCCTCGACTTTCTCTCTGCCGAGGGATCCCAGATTTCAACTTCGGGGGTATCAACAATACCTCCTGGCCATAAAGGATCCATCGCATCCTTCCCCTGCCCGGCGACAATCGTCAACACGGCCCCGGCGTAGATTTCAGCCATCTCGGCCATCTCATCCTGGATGCCGCCGAGATTCCCACTCTGGTTGATGCATAACCGGTCAACCCAGAGGTATTTCTCCCCAAGCCTCCTCACCAACTCCATCGCCTGAACGATTGTCTTTGGCAGACGGAGTCGCTTTAACCCATAGGGAGCGGCGAGCTCGTCGGCTCTGTCGTCTGTTAACTGAACCGACTCAGATACGGCTTGCCGTCCCCAGACGTAGCTGAGGGTTACATATGCATGGCGCTCAGCAGTGACAACGCACCACCTCTCAACATCGATAAGCCTCCTCGGTCGGCCCCTTTCCGGCTTTGGTGTCGAACTTGTCTCCGCGGATCCTTCGCAGTGCTCCCCATGCCGGGCTCGACACACGGCAAGCCACCTCCGTATGATAGAGAGCGCTATAGGGCGGGATCCCCTACCCCCCTGACAAAAGGACGGAGGAGGTACGTCGAGCTTGCTAGGGTAACGAACTTTCTCGATGAAGGGGTAGAAGGCGCGGAGATGTGGTTTGACGAGGTTTTTGCAACAAAAGTGAGGAGAGTAATGCATCCAAGAATCAGTGGGACTCTCCTTGAGGTACGTGTCGGTTGCAGAATCGACGGATTTGCTGCCGCTGTCATTGTCGTCGTCGCCATCACCATCGCCATCACTGTTTTCAGCGACACGGTTGACCGCGGCCTTGTCCCCACCGATGATTGGGGTCACGCTTTTGCTGCCAACTGAGCTACCAAGTACACTCTCGTCGCTGACCACGTTTTCGCCGCTTAGACCAACGGCCATGGCGCCTCTGCTGCTCTCCAGTCCCCTTGCGCTACCAATAACCTTGTAGTCCACCTCGCCGGCCTTGGCAACTGCGTCAAACACCTTGTCAATGCTCAACGATTATGATGCCTAATGGTGAACTCAATAATACGGAAGCAACGATAGGCAGTATGGAATTCCTTGGTAAGGTAGGTAGCTTTCTTTTGTCTTTCCTTTCACTTGTCTTGGAAAAAAGAAATAGAAAAGAGCACGCAAATGGAAGAAAACCTAGCGACAATGACAAGACTATAGCCAATAACTACTGCACCACTACACCACTGCCCAAGAAGGAGGTATATACAAGGCTCCCCCTTCCCCGCAGCTAAGCCCCAAACACGCCCCCTCAGCTACCTACTTCGCACAGCCTTGCAATAATACTTCACTACGCTAAACACTGGGCATTAATGGATTGAAACAATCTAATAGGTGACCACTCTCCCACGGAGTCTTGCCAGTATCTGCCGGCAAAACAAATATCTGGATTAGGGAGAAGTGAGGCTGAGCAGAATGCCGAACGCCTGGAGCCTCTGCCGAGGTGAAAATTGCCTCATTGTTTACATATGAGTTTACATAGTCAAGTTCTTTTTGGTTAGAAAAAAGAAAATCGAAAAAAACCAGCCATAATGGGCAGTTGTAACTTCCCAGAGGGAACTTGGAGTTTTCCACCCTAATCGGCTGGCATATCAAGGACAGGCCTGACGCCTAAATGTGTAATGATATCTCTGCAATAATGACTTGTCCGTCCACACAGGCTGCCGCCCAGGCTAAACAATATACGTCCATGGAAACATAGAACATGCTTTCGAGCAACAGTGCTCGCTTCCCTAGATTATAATTTAATCGACGACCGCTTCCTCGCCTGCCCCTTCTCCTTGTCCAACCTCAACGTTCTTTCTTGCCATGACTTGGCTCTCGACGAAGCGGTCCCAATGCGCTGGGTCCAACTCTCTTAACCTATCGATGATCTCACCCTTACGCTCCTCGAAGACCTTGACGATGCCCTTCTCTTTCGCCTCCCTCTTCACCTCCTCGTCACCAAGCTCGTCCAACATCTCATGCAACATCCTGACGTGATTCGGATCTCTCCCCACGAGCTCCACCCCAGCCAGCAGCGCGTAGTGTTCTGGCTTGACGATCCCTGCCCGGAACTTGTGACCAGCACGAAGCACACGACCCTCTTCATTCGCAAGTGCCTTAGATGATAGGCTGATCATAGAATTGGAGCGGTTAAGCGGCGGTCGAATCTCATTGTCAGCGACACCTTCGTCTTCCCCATCCGAGATTGCCGTCGTCTGTCGTGCAAGCACGTCTCCATCACCCTCTGCCGAGGAGAGGGACGCACTCAGGTGCTTCTCGTTGCCCTCATATGACGAGGATAGACCAATGGCGCTATCAGCTTCTTCCCGCGTGTCGGGGAACTCGTCCTCAAAGCGCTTGATGATGCCCTGAAGCGTGTTATCCAGAAAATTCAGGCGATCTGCAGCACCCGTCAGCAGCCATCCAAAATCGCCATGTAGGACATGTTCAAGACTTACGGTAGGTGTGTGTGTCACCGCCAAGAGACCTCGCCTTTACCATTGCTGGTTGCAGTCTGTGCCGGATCTTCCTCGCCGTCGACAGCAGATGCTTCGATGTCTCCTTCGCCTTACCGCCAGGAAGGCCAGCCGGTCGCCGTTGTGAAGCGGGAATCCCATTCTCTACGTCACGGATAAACTCGCCCGACTGCCTGCGCGACTCATCATCTCCGCGGTTCTTGAGACAACAGGCCAGCGCCTTGACTAAGCCGGTGCCACCGATGACGTAGTCCTCGTCGGGTGCCGCATCTAGATCGCCATCTAGATCCGATGGTTTCATCGCGTCGTGTCCAACTAAACGCTGTAACGCCTCGGGATACTCGGGCTCCGGGACATCGCACGCGTCGGTTTCTTTTACGGCCGCGAGCTCCATGTTGCGCAAGCAGTAGGCCACAACGTGTTTCGCCATGGCCTTGACCAGATCGCTCGACTGCTCGCTGGGCACTTCAATGTCTACTGCCACCAGGCTCGACGACACTCTCGCTGCTGCCAGGAGAGAAGCATAGAGTGCGCAAGCCTCTTCCTTGGTCTCGTCCGTCGTGGCATTAGTCGCAAGCTCGACCAACTCCGGATTCTCCAGGAAGCTGATGTGTGCGAGACCAGGGATTTCTGGCAGAATTTCCGCCAGAGCAATCACCTGCTCCGGGCTCATAGAGCAATCGGCTAGGTGAATTCGCTTCAGACACTGCATCTTAGGCAGATATCTACGCAACATCAGCACAGATCACTGGCCACTGACGATTGACTCACCTTCGAAGCACCGATATCGCGCTGGGATCTGAGCTGAACAGATCATGATTATGTGACAGATCGATGAATCTGAAATGCGGGAGCTTGACGAGCGTCGGGAGTAACTTGCACAGTGACGACGGCTTGAGGTTGCACTCAGCAAGGCCGAGTGCCCATAAGGGGTTGTCGTTTGAGACCACGACTGCTTCTGATATGACGGCAAGCTGATCACAAAGGTCGTTGCCACCCAGATCCAGGCCTTCGCACACGCCGCTACGCACGAACCTCGCTACATGCTCGAGGCCTTCTGGGTCGATATCGTTATGTGCAAGGCAGAGCCTCTTAAGTCTGCACTTGATCATGCCGTCTATCACCGTCCCGAGCTGCTCTGTGTTCAAGCCTGTCTGACCAAGATTGATGAGACTGATGGTTGGCCCTCCAAGTCTTTCCCCAAGCGACTTTGAGAACAGTTGCGAAACATCTTGTTCGGGTCGTATCCCGGTCTGGCTGGCTCTTGGATTGCTATTAGGTGGACGCGGGAAAGATATTCCTGTGAGATCCAGGCATTTCAAGGTGCGGCATAAGTAGATGAAAAGGCAGATATGCCTCCACCCTTCCGGCCCTAGCTTGTTGTTCTTGAGCACCAGTCTCTCCACCACACCACCCTGCTTGATGAAGCCGTCGGGCTCTGTCAGCGTTCTTCGCTTCCTGACTGCCGGCTTCTTGGCAGCCAAAAGACCGGCAAGAACAACACGCAAACCTTCGTCTGTCAGGCCGCAGTTTTCCATAATCACCTCCCTCACCGGGACCACGGCCAAATAATCACCGAGCGTTACCAAGTCTGGAAGCTGCATCCAGTACCCGGCGAGATCAAGCTTCTCCACCATGCCGCTGTCGGGAGGCGAGTTCTTCGGATCATTGAGCTGCTCCGTAATCTTTTTGAGAATGGGTGTTTCCCTAAGCTGACAACAACGACGGTAAATCCTAACTGGGTTCGTTGTAGGCATGGCTTGTGTTCTCGGATGTTCTGGGGGCGGGACTGTGTTACTTGAGGACGAGTCGTCACCACTGTCTAGATGGAGCTCCATGGGGATAGTGCCGTTCGCCTCGGCAATTTTCCGCTTCTTTTCCTTCCTAGCTTTGCGCTCCTCCTCGCTCTTCTTCTTCTTTTCCTTCTTCTTGGAGTCTGCTTTATCAGCAGCTTTGTCTGGGTTAGGAACATCTTTGCGGGGTTGCTCCGTGGGTTCTACCGAGTCATTGTCCACTGCTGCTGGTTCCTGGGACAATCCCTCTCCTGTTATCGTCGACTGCCCGTTAACGCTCTTTTGTGACTCCGCTGCCTTTGCATTTTTGAGCGCTTCTCCTTCGCCCTTTTCTTTAACCTTCCTCTTTTGGTCCTTATCAGCCTTGTCCAGCTTGGTATTCAGTTTTTTCCCTACATCTCCATCCAGATACTTGGGCATCGGAGCAACCTCGACGTCGACGCAAAAAGCCACCCTCCGCAGCTTGGCTTGGTTGAGACCTGCTATGCGGCAACGCTCGCGATGTTGGTCAACATTGAGAACGCGCCGCTCGACTAGCCCGTGATTATTGGGCCTCACACTAGGGCTTAGATTGCCATTCGAGGACGAGAGCCTCCGAAAAACATGCAATATGCCGGCCTGTGTAGATCGCGGGGGCGCCGGCGTGTAAGGGCCCTCACCCTCGTGTTTCGTTGCATGTTGCAGCACGGCGTTCTTGACGGGGTTGGCCCGGGGAACCGAGAGCTCGGCGGGTTTCGGCGACGCCGTATTTGCCTGGGGCGGGCTCTGGCTAGCGGTGCTACCAGATGAAAACTTGGACGAGATATTGGAGAACCAGGAGCCTCTTCTCTGCGGTGCGGAGGGTGTTCGCTTCTCGTCCGAACTGGTTCTCGACAAGGGTGGGCGGGGTGCCGCGGCATTGAGCGACACATCGGTCTGGCTGCTGTTAGTCGCGGCTTGGGGTATAGGTGAGGTCGGAGGCGGAGAGGCGATGGCGGATGTCGAGTCGCGTGCCGTCTGGGAGAGCGATCTCCTCCGGACAGCTGTCTTGATGGCTTTGTCTGCAATATCAGAGAACCAAAAGTTAGCTCACGGTGTATTCGCAACCACTCTAGACAAGACATGTTCATCCCTGGGCGCTATCTCTTCTGCAAAGGTTTGAGAGGGGCGGAACTGATTGAGGGAGCGAACCTTTGGGAGACCCGTGGGCCATCCAGCTCACGTCGACACCATGTATTTGCTCCATATTGCTATCGCATCCGGAGACGTCACCGTAGCGGACAATTGAAAGGGTGGGGAGGAGCAACGGTGTGCGCGCCTGAAGACAATGATCTCACCCCAAGGTAGGGGTGGCGGAGTGATAGACAGCGGGGAAGTGAAAACGGCTGGCGGCTGAGCTGCTTGCTCTTGCTGCTTCCCAGGTTGCTCCAGCTGCTTCCGTGCAGGACGCTCAGCTCCAAGTCTTTATTGGCGCGGGCTAGCAAAGGGTCACTGGTACCGTGTACTGACGGCTATGCAAGCCATCGTATCGATCAAGCGCATAAAATGCTTGGAGCGGGCTCGTTGCTGAGTGGAAGAGTTGTGGGTTTCTACTCCCGGTGCTGGCCCGGGTGTCTGCAAGCAGGGCAGGGAAGGTCCGATGGTGTGAATGTGACTGCGCGTAGCTGCTGAGCTGAGCAACGCCGTCGGTCGATCGATTTGGGTGCACAAATTGTAAGACCAGAGTGACAACTCGTACAATGGGCTCGGCGTATATTACAGACTAGGTAACCGAGGCCACCGACTCTGGCGAGATCGCCATTGAGACTAGAAAGAAGGGGGCCGCCGCAATGAACGTCGTCGCAATATTCGCTGATTCAGGCGAATACGCTGTCAGCGAGGGCCAGAAATAAGACGCTCGTTAGGGAATCCCCGCACCTGCCCTTGGATCCCGGGGGATCACAAAGCGGGTTCATTCATCCAGCCAGATGGACTCGGGGGCCACCAAAGACGTCACCCCGGGAGGAGCAAGATACATCCTTGCAACCCACTCGAAAGCTGGCCGGTTCGGCGAGCGATGGGGCCCGTTGATGTGAGAGCCGAGTCAGGTGCCTCACTCAACTCTGCATATTCAGGCATTAGTAATTCCGCCCTAGAAGGCTCTACACATATTTCCTGCAGATTCGTGCACAAATCAGCGTAACAACCTGTGCAACCCAGGCCCTGACGCAGTGACGCGGTTCTAACACAACGGCGTTCACTAGCCAGAAGTGACTTTACATTTCAGCAGGCTCGTTCAGCAAGAACCACATCGCACATGGGATGGACGCTTGACCAATACAAAACGTGGAAAATTCACAAAACGCAGCCGTCCGTATGACCTCACATTGGGACGCAAAAACGCGGTTCTGCGTTTATATACGGCAGGGCAATCATCGCAGTCACCCCCTAACTATTGGATTGTGTTGATCATTAGGTGCTCTCTACAACAAACTTCCAGAGTGCTCCGTAGCGGACGCTAGATTTGTGCCGCATCTACCCTACCCCGGACAAACCAATAGGGTAACAGTGAAAAGCAGAGGTCATGCGGGGTGTCTGGAGTGAAGTTGGTCTTCACATCCTATGTTTGATTGGCTTTTGCAGAACCCTGGATTCGTAACCCTACCGAATGCACGCGAAAACTCCGGTCCCTAAAGAACAACCAGTCATGATGATCCCATTCCAGATTTTCCCAGTTTACTCATCCTTGAGAGCAGCAATGCGCTCCTGGACTCCAGCCTTACGCTCGGCAAGCGTGAGCTTCTTCTTCTTGTACTTGAGCGACTCCTTCTTCCACTCCTCCTTGCTCTTCTTGGGCTCATCCGACTTCTTGAAAGGGTCCTCGCGGATGGCTTTGTGGGCCTCGGCGTAGAGCTCCTCTAGACCATCAGCCTCCAGGTCATCGTCAATGTATTTCTGGAACTGGCTCTTGTAGCGCTCCTCATCGTCGTCAGCGAGGGTCTCCATGTACTCAGCGACGTGGCCGCCGAAGATGTACTTCTTGAGGGTCTCGGCGTCGAGCTCCTTAGTTTCGATGTCGTAACCGGGAAAGCGGTTTTCGGAGTGGGGAATGAGGATACCACCGTCCGAAGCGCCCTTCATGGCACCGAAGACACGGGCACCGGTCGAAGTGCGGGCAAGACCAACGTCGAGGTTCGCCTTGAAAGGGCGGCGCTCGCCATCGTCAGTCTCGGCGGCCTCAGTGAGTGTGTACTCGCCATCAGCCTCCTCGACGCCAGCGAAGTCCTCATCAAGACCCAGCTTCTTCAGAACACGGCGAGCGACGAGCAGGCCAGTAGCGTAGGCGGCAGCCCAGTTGGTGAGACCGTGCTCAATGCCGTAATTCCTGAGCTCGTGGGAGTAGGCAGAGACGAGGACCTTGTCGCCGTTAATCTCGGAGCTCACGATCTGCATGATAATGTCGCGGTTCGTGAAGCGGACGACCAGACGGTACTTTGGCGCATTGTACTTGTTCTTGGCCTGCGTGATGAGGCGCTTGCGAGCATAGTAGTCGGTTTTTCCCTCTCTTCTACGCTTGTACTTGGTCTGGAAGCGGCTGATTGAGTTGTTAGAATCCGAGCTGCCTCGAATCTCGAGGTGGACGTCTGGGAGCAGATTTGCCGCAGATTTACTCACCTATAGTATGCGCTGTTCTTGACAAGCTTGTGGAAGGCCTGCGATCCATCCCCGAATCAGCAATTTGCGCTTCAGAAATTCCACTTCCGAAGCATCTTGCATTGATTCTCGACAAAACCAAACAATCGGAAATTCTAAAGAGGCATTGCCTCCGGCTCGCGATTCAACTCACCATTTTGACGGATTTGGCTGGGTGTTGGCTCTCAGCTGGTCGATTTTGGCGGGAGGTTGATGGTTGATAGACACAATTTCACGGCCAAAATATTGGTGGGAGGAATTTCATGTAAGCCCCCACAACCCTAAAGCGGTGGGGGACGACGATTAACCAGGGTGGGCGACGACTGCCCCTCACTACCCCTCACAGCCGAACACTCGACTCTTTTCGCAGCCGTTTGGGAGGAGGAATATCTGACTGATTTTGCCCGAATTCTCATAATTCAGGGGAGGAAAGGTGAACCGCCATTCATCAAATTTCCGCAGCTGTCAAATGGCACATATTCTCGATTAACCTTTGTGTGGTTGCGCGGCCGGGATTCTTGTCCTCGACTGCTTGGGAAAAATCTCTCTCTAGTTCCGTGCTACGTCACCCGCAAACCGAACTTTTTTGATGATGCATTCTGTACCGCCCATAGAACTAGACACTACCTACACGTACTGCAAGAAACAGTGTTTAACTCTAGCCTCCATTATCCTGGGAACACCGTTCGAGCCGCCCTCCGATTTTTGCCAATGGTCACGCGACCAGGTCTTCCACTAACAAGATTTCAGGGGTGAAACAGTAGCTAGCCATTGTAAGCCGAGGCACGGAGAGTCCGCCGTTAGCCACATGTCGAGGCTCGATCATGATACTAGATTCTGCTGTTCCCCATGATCTCGGAAGAATTCCCCGCCGACGTCATTCTCGACGCAATTGACGAGATGGAAGCGCCAAAGCGACCAAAGGTCATTTTGTTCGACATTGGCGGCGTTTGCGTATGTCAGCATGAGACTTTACCTCAAGACTCTACTAAATAGGTCCCTGCAGGTCATTTCACCGTTCCAGTCGATTCTCAACTACGAACTCAAGCTGGGAATCCCGCCTGGATGGGTTAACTATTCCATCTCGAAAACAGCGCCGTTGGGGTTCTGGCACCGCCTCGAGACGGGACGCATACCCATGGATTCCGCTTTCTTTGGCGGCTTCAACCGTGACTTGCACGACTCTGCGAGGTGGGAGGCATTCTATCGCGCCCAGCGGGCCAAGAACTCGTCGCTTCCAGAGCAAATACCGCCTGTGCCTGCTATTGACGGCGAGTGGCTTTTCTTTGACATGATGGCTGCTGCCCGCTCGCCCGATCCCTGGATGTTCCCGGCACTCAAGAGGCTGCAGGAGAGCGGCAAGTTCATTGTTGCCGCTCTCAGCAATACCGTAATCTTTCCGCCCAATCACGAATATTCAAAGGTCGAGTTTTTGGAAGATCCTGTGCGCAGCTTATTCGATGTCTTTGTATCGTCGGCACATGTTGGTCTAAGGAAGCCAGATCCCGCGATTTATCAGCTCGCACTGCAAAAGGTAGACGAGTTTGCAAAAGCCAATGCGGAGTCGAAAAGAGGCAAGGCTGGCGGATGGTCGTCGGGAGTGCAACCAGGGGACATTGTATTCCTCGACGACATTGGCGAGAATCTCAAGGCAGCGAAACAAGCCGGGTTCCAGACCATCAAGGTGTCACTAGGGAGGGCATTCGAGGCTGTAGACGAGCTGGAAAACATCACAGGGCTCAGTTTGGCCGGTGGTCACCCCAGGATCCCCGTCAAAGCGAACTACAAGGCCACTAAAGCCAAGATATGAGTTGGCCCTATATTTCCCAGCCACCCTACCCCTGGGGTGTATATCAGCATCATACGCCCGACCACCAAAACGTCTTGGCCACGGTGAAGAACCCCCTCAGCGTCTTGCCCTCCTTGGCCGCGCTACTGTCGCTGATAATAACCGCATACTGCCCGGCCTCAGCACACCACTGCTTTCTGAACTCGTCCCAGTAGCTGGCGGCGTACTTGGTCTCAATCTCGACGTTGACGATCTCTGATTTCCCGGGCTCAACCGCCACCTTTGCAAATCCTTTCAACTCCTTCTTGGGCCGATTCACGGCCTGCTTCGATGGTGGCGCCACATAAACCTGTACCACCTCCTGGCCTCTGACGACACCCGTGTTAGCCACGGACAGCTTGACCTTGATGGTGCCATCGCTTTCGACCACCTCGAGGTTGGCAAAGGCAAATGTCGTGTAGCTCAAGCCGTGGCCGAAGGGGAAGAGGGCCTCCCGGTCGGCGTATTCGTAGAAGCGATAGCCAATGTAAACGTCCTCCCCATACAGCGTGCGTCCGCCCTCGGCGCGGACGTTGAGGAAGGCCGGGTTATCGCTCAACTTCTTGGGGAACGACAGACTTAGCTTCCCCGACGGGTTCTCGTCTCCAAAGAGTATGTCGGCAATGGCATTCCCCGTCTCATTCCCACCGTACCACGCCTGAATAACAGCCCCAACCTTATCGATCCACGACATGGCCACGGGCGTGCCACTCTGCATCACCACGGTTATCTTAGGGTTCACCTCAGCCACCGCAGCAATCAGCTCATCCATGTGCCCCGGCAGATCCATTACCTCCCGATCATGCCCTTCCGTCTCCCAATCGGCATTCAGTCCCGCGCAAATCACCACCTGCTCCGCTCCCCCAGCCAGATTCACCGCCCGAGCGATCTCCTCCTTTGCATTCAACACCCTACATCCACCAATGCGCAATGACCCACCCCCATGAAGCAGCCCGCTGATTCCAGGAAGCTTCGCCGTCTCGGCACTCCCAAAGTCGACACGTACCGTGTACCTCTCCCCCTCCTTGACAGCCACGCGTCCACGCTCTTCAACCGTAGCGCTCCCATAGAACGCATCGCCCTGGCGTTGAACCGTAGCGTTATCGACGACCAGCACGTCGTTGACAAACAGGCGGGCGGTGCCGCAGACGACGAGACCGAGCTCATATTCACCGGTGTAGTCAGCCGTGAAGGAGCCCGTTAGGGAAGCGAACCAGGCGCCGCGCGGGTTGATGTGCGGGTTGGTGTAGTCGACGAGGTGCATTTCTGTTTTGTGCACCGGGACGGTGTCGACGGGTGTACGGGGCGTGGTCGTGGTCGTGGTCGTGTCTGTGGAGGGAGGAGAGGTGAAGACTTCCATAGTCATGCCGGGTTCACCGGAGGGAGTCATGACTTGAAAGCCGAGGAGGGGGAGCATTTTGTGGGTGTAGGCGCCGACGGTGTAGGCGGGTGGGTTCGTGAGTTTGGAGGCGATGCCCTGGTTTGGTTAGGTAATTAGCAGCGGAGGAGGAGGGAAAAGGTGGTCAGTCGACTTACATCGTAGGGGGCGATGGCATAATAGGCTGCAAGGGAGGCAGAACCGCCACCGTGGTAGGTTGAAACTTTTGCGTTTGGACCTATTACCACCGTCTATGAACAGAGAGGGTTAGCCGGCTTGGTTGTTATTGTCGAACCGTCAGAGAATCATACCGTCTTGTCCTTCGCCAACGGCAGGGCCCCGTCGTTTTTACACAGGACTGTTCCCTCTACGGCAATCTTCCTCAGCAACGCTGCCGTCTCGGGCGTGTTGAGATTACCCTCTTCCTGGCCCTCCTTGATGCCCGCCTTCGCGCAGCGCTTCACCAGATTCAAGACGGCCCGGACTCGCTCATCCAATACGTGCTGCGATACTTTGTCGGTTCTGACGTTGAACTTGAGCAGTTCGCCCCGAAACCTTGGGGGGCCGGGCATCTCAAGATCGAGCCCGGCGATGGTAGCATCCGTGGTGCTATAGGTCCCCCACCAGTCACTCATGACGAGTCCTTTGAAGCCCTGTTGTAATCAGTACCTCCCCTACTCTCTCCAGTTATTTCTTTCAAAGCAAGGA
>Ga0247765_1000368_pt1 | contig 36173 bp, 26 predicted proteins | sample UWRJL106311C6_FD_179949 | JGI IMG/M metagenome (GOLD analysis project Ga0247765, IMG submission 179949) | Plant litter microbial communities from Arlington Agricultural Research Station in Wisconsin, United States - UWRJ-L106-311C-6 | ecosystem: Environmental > Terrestrial > Plant litter >...
TAATCTTATTTTTTTTTTTTTTTAGCGACGGTTTTTACTGACGCGCGTCTTTGTTTGCTGTTGTTGCTGCAAACAGGCATTGGTCTCAATACAACCAACGCTGCCCCGACAACCTCTCTGAGATGTTTGTTAGATGTTCTAAACATCAGCCGTGTCAGGCGCGGCCTTGCAGCGCTCGAGCCCTTCTCTTTGGAAAAGCTCCTCGCCCGCATTCTAATCGAGTTTGAGCGGCTATATGTCGATTTCCGCAGAGACGGTTGGCGTGGGTCACTTCAAGAGCGATATCTCAAGCATTGGCTTCATACGTAAGATACCTACCTACATAGGTACCGACCTAATTGCTAACGACGCATCTCTAATAAAAACTACAGTGGCCAGGTCGTCACCATGGAGAGTATTGCAGGTGCGCCGCGCGGACGCGTTACTGGTATCAGCAGTGAAACGGGCCACCTCTGCGTCGAAGAGCTCAACAAGGATGGCCAGTCGACGGGTCAAGTCCACGAACTTTGGCCCGATGGAAATAGTTTTGATTTCTTCCACGGGTTGCTCAAGACCAAGGCATAGAAGCCTGCCTACTCTTGTTTTATCGTTCCCTACCTAAGGTGCTACTCGTTACACATATTTCTCGTTTGGCCTGGCTGTGCTTACTCGCTTCCATCAAAAACATGGGATAGGATGTTAGTGATACTACCTTCCCATGAGCAAAACTTGGCGTTGGAGACAGACAAACGCAGAGTCGCAAAGCCAACATACTCGACGTCGGATTATACTAGGAACTGTAAAGGTTAGTGGACCTTAGTCTCTGGCTGCCTGAAGTCTGAGCTCGGCGTTTAAGACTTGGCGATGGAGTTGTTGTGCCTGTGTTGTTCCTTTCAACACTAACTCTCCATCAATACAAATTTGCCCCCAGTATCAGGATTTGTTGTATCCAGCTTGCTACGCTGCTGAGGTTGCAGTCCAGCCTTGGCAGAAGTGGAATTAACCAACCAGGCTGGGGTAAGCCACGGCTTGTTGGCACCGCCTAGTGGTGTCCGTCGTTCGCTATATGGTCGTTCGGCCTATGTCAAGCCGTGTCAAGTCTGAGGTTGTGAGCCAACGCATCTCGGAGGATCATGAACAGGTCTTGGGATCAAAGAAATGATCAACGCAATTAGATTGGGACAATGCGAAGATCATGGGATGGTGAATTTTTTTCTTTCTTTCACTTGGATGGAAGCTTGGAAACCAAGAAGAAAAAAAAAACCTGCTGCCTAATTTTTTTCAACTGATATATAAAGACGCGGTGTCTTTGTCGACACTTGTATCTCGAAACTATTAAGACAGACAGACAGACAGACAATCCAACCAGTCTTTTGAATCTCTCTCTCAACTCTCATCAGCTCTTTAATTTTTACCACAATCCATCACCGCCAACATGAAGATCACCTTTATCGCCGTCGCTCTCACCCAAGCTCTCGCCGTGGCCGCAAGTGCCCTCCCCGCGGCAGTCAACACGACCGACACGGAAAGCGCGCACGCTTTGGAAGCCCGAGGCCCATGCTCCATCACGCTCCAGTGGCACAGCTGGTGGCGTGAGGGCGTCTGGGACCGATACCGCGTCAAGGTGACGGCCGCGGGCAAGGGTCCCAAGCAGATTGGCGAGCCTTTCCAGACGGAATTCAACATGCTCCAGGAGTGGTGCCATATTGTGCAGAGTTTGTCCACCTCTCCATTAGCATTTGTTTTAATATTCTCTTTACCATCTGCTGATACTTTTTCTCTCTATGATAGCTCATCGAGGTGGTGCTCTCAACCAAGCCCCCCTGAACTTCCAATGCTGGCACGAAAACCAGAACCTCATGTGGGGCGACGTCAGCACGACGATCCACCAACAATGGTTCCGCGCAAGCAAAAAGCCCAGCTCTGAACCCTTTGCACCTGCAATAACCGTGCTTGGAGGGAGACTGGGATTGAGGTTCTGGTCGGAGAAGTATCAGCCGGTTCTGGTAGTCTAGCCCTTGGTCGTGGATTCCTATCGGGATCTCGGGCAGCTTAGGTTGCTGGAGGAAAAAAAAAAGGCATAAACAAAACAAAAACCTCCGAGCCCATGTGAGCGCAATAGGGAAACAAGCCCTTTGACCTCATTGGATCGGAAAGTTTCCATATCAGGTTGTGCTCGTCCTGCTCCCAGTAGAAAACCATTGCCAAATCAACGAGCCCTTGAGGGCGGGCTTAGACGCTTTTGAAGGAGGGAAGAAAAGGAAAGAACGATTGTTTCGAGTTGAGAAGAGGATGTATACATGCACTCAAACGACGATATCATAAGTTCAAGTGCGATAATCATAATCTGCCACTCGGGCCCTCGGGTCATCTTGGGGGTCAGACTTCAGACACTGTGGCTTATGCCAACTCGAGGTGCCCTATCTCTAGCGTGTTCGCGCCGTGGGGCGAATGAGCGTGTGCACAATGGCCCGCTGTGAAAAGCGGCCCGTTGTGGTTACCTACCAGTTGGATGGCGCTTCCTCTCGTGGTTTGACTGGGTGCACATGTGGGAAAACCTCAGGTCAGGTATCGATTTTTCGACGCTGCCTAGCGGCACCTGCCATCCAAATTCCTTACATCAACTTTGAAACTCAGGCTCAACCAATCTCCGTGCGGAACGCAGCTGCACCTCACCACATCCTTTATAGTCTGCTAATCTCCTCACGAAGCACCTATGACGTTATGACAAGCTATTTGCGCCATCCAGACACCATAGCTGCCTTTGCAGTTACAAGTCAGAGACCTCATTTGCTGCTGTTCATTGCCCCAGGCAGAAATCAGGTGATGGGCACGGGTCCGGCGCCAGAGGGCAAAAGCGCACTTTGAACCCCGCTTTTTGTCTCCCCCGGCCCTGCTGTCCTCCTCGGACGACTCTACACTTTTGTTCCCGGCGATGCTAGCCACACGTCGTCCAGCAGATTCAGGATTCCCCAGTACCGACTAAATACCTGCAATCATGGACGCTGGTCTCGGCGAGGCTGCCAGCGTCATTGCCGTCATCCAGCTCACCGCTTCGGTCGTCAAGTACATCAATACAGCCGTCGGAGCAACCAAAGACCGCGTGCGCCTTCGCGACAAGGTCAGATCCTGCGAGTACATGTTGCAGCAGCTGAACGACAGGGCCAGCGACTCGGAAGAAAGCACAGCGTGGGCCGATAGCGTCAGAGCTCTCGAAGGCCCCGGAGCACCGCTCGGTCGCCTCCAGGTTGCGCTGCTCGAGGTCAAAAAACGACTCGAACCGAAACAGGGCCTGGAGAAGCTGACGACCAGCCTGAGATGGCCGTTCAGTGAGAAGGATATGGACAAGATCCTTCTGACCATCGACCGCGAGAAGTCGCTATTAGCGATTGCACTGACCAACGACTGCCGGAAGCTGCTCGAAGGCAACAAACGGCGCCTCTGGGAAATTTCTGGCACTGTTGGTAAGAATGCGCTGCTGTTGGAGGAGACCCGGTGAGTTAAACTTTCAGTTCAAAAGTTGTGCTTCCGCTGACCGCTGGGCTTCAATGTTGGCAGGAGCCTGGCTATTCAGCTAGTTGACAACGCCCGCACCTCGACAAGTACACTTGATTCGGTCGACGAAAGATTGAAGAAAGTGGAGGAATCTGCAGAATTCAAAGCTGCTCTCGAATGGATCAGCCCGCTTGAATTTGACGAGACGCATGGAAACCTGCTGCACAATCGCGAACTAGGTGCATCGAAGTGGATATTCCACAACCGTACCTTCAGGTCTTGGTTGGACCGGGTGAGGACAGGGAGAAAACACACCGAACTCGCCTTGTGCGGCGGACCGGCTTCCGGGAAGTCGGTTGTATGGTAGGCACTGTTTTCCATGAAAATTAGTCCAAGGTTTGGGAGGGCGTCGAACGCGACGAGGGCTAATGTTCTGCATCATCTCGCAGCTCTATCATCATTGATCACATGCAGAACGTTATCAAGAACCAGCCCAAGGCCGTTCTATGCTACGTCTATGGTCAGTATCAGGCGCGCGGTATCCAGTCGCCCGAGAATATTGTGGGAGTCATTGTCAAGCAGCTTGCATTGGCAGCCAGATCTTCGGAGTTGATCTCAAACATTCTCGATGCGTACAGAACCAGAAAACAAGGCTCTCGGCGAGAATTAAAACAACTCATAGATATGGCAGTGGATGGCTCTTACAACCTGTCATCTGTCTATGTTTTCCTCGATGGACTCGACGAAATGACGGCAGAAACTTTGAGAGGACTTGAGGCTTTGGCCAAGGCGTTTCAGAAGAGGAAGTCCGGGGCTTTCCTGCACCTCGTGCTTTCGGGTCGACCGTACTCGGTGAAAGCGTGCTGTCCATTCTCGTCTTGGTCTTATCGTCCTACTATCGATGTCCAAGCCCAAAGAGAGGACGTCCGCGCAATGGTGAAAGAAATGTTGCTGAGGAGCCCCCAAATGCAACTAGTCGCCGATGGAGACCTCTCATGGCAAGGCCGTATCATCTCTGGGATTACAAATAAGGCGATGGCGCAGTAAGTCAATTGCTTCCACACCATTGACCCTTGATCTCAACGAGCCCCCCTGTGCAAGAAAGCTGATCAAAAAGTTTCAGATCTGCGCCATTCTCTCTGGCAAAATGCTACGTTCTAAGGGTAGCGGAAGAAGTCACCAAAGCAGATGTGATCCGTACTGTCACAGGCCTTGTACAATCACTGCCAGAATATCTAGATGACACCTTGAAACGCATTCGCCAGTCACCCCCCAGGCAGACATCGCTTGCTTTCCAAGCATTCGCATGGCTAATTGCCGCGCGGACGGCGCTCCGGGCGGACCAGTTGTGCGAGGCTCTTGCGATCAGCTCGGATGATACAAAGCTCCTCATGAACCGGAAACCAAACATGCAACTCGTCGTTGTTGCCTGCAGGGGACTCATCATGATCAAGCCGGATACGGGGGCAGTCGAGTTCTTCCATCACACCATTATGGAGCATTTAGCTGCCGAGCCTGAGTTGCTAGAGCTCGCCCGGGCCGTAGCAGCCAACTCACTGCATTACCTCCTTTACGACAACTTTGCTGCACCTTGCGAGACCCTGGAAGAGATCCAGCACCGCCGACACCGATATCCCTTGACTGCGTACCTCAGCGTCCACTGGTCCGAGCACTTGCACGGGCGATTCGAAACAGAGTTCGAGGACCAGATCATCCAGCTCCTTTTATCTCCGGCCATTCTAAGCAGCTTACAACTGCTACCGCCACAAGTAGCGTTTGAATCCCGAATCATCGGCCACTTTAGCGTGCCCAAGCCCGATACTTGGTGGGGCCCCGACAAAGTGGCAATGTCCCTAGCCGTGCACTATGGCCTGAGGTTTATTGCCAAACGTCTATCAGCAACAGGCCATGACGTAAACTTTACGATTCCTCAGGGGCCACATTACACTCCGCTCCACGGGGCAGTCTTCCATGCAGACGCCAATATGGTCGAGGATCTAGTCGTGGATGGTAAAGCGTGGGTCGATCCTCAGGATATTTGGGGCCTCACCCCGCTCCATCTGGCAATGACGCTGCCCAGCACGCCCCCTCGACTCCGGATTGTTGACATGCTTTGCCACGCCGGGGCTTCTCTCTCACAGCCCGACCAAGATGGTGATTTTGGCTCTACACGCTGCTGCAGCGTTTGCAAACGTCGACGTTATCAAGTGTCTCCTCGAATACAAGCCAGATGCTAACGCAAAGAACACCAACGGCGAAACCGCGTTACATTATCTCGTGAGGCGGGCGATTTTCAAAGACGACTTCGAATGGTCCAACCCCGAAGCAGCAGGATCACTTGGGTCGACTGGCGGTGTCGCGGGCTGCCTCAAACTTTTGATGGCAGCGGGGCAGATGCTTCGATTCCGGGCGCGAGCGGCCACAGCGCCCTCGATGCGGCAGTGCTCTTGGGAAAGCCAAGCGTTATCGCCTGCATCCTGGAATTCTCTCGGACCTCAAATTGCGCCTGGGTACTTCCTCCTGAATCGGTTGCAAAGGCAGAATCAGTGTTCAAGAGGATCGCAGCCGAAGGAGAAGATGGCGACCTGCAATACTACCGATATGGACAATATGGCACCGACTACGCCTTGTTTATGGTGGTAAAGGGCGGGGCGAGCGAATTGCTGCGTGCGCTACAGGAGGGAGATGAAACCGCCAGCATGCTTCTAAGTTCCCCCAGAGCTTTGCACGACGCGATATGGGCACGCCGTACCAACCTTATTGCCCTGCTATTAGCGGCAGGAGCCCGGGTTGATGAAGAGAACTACAGGGGGCGGGATGCAAGAGACCTTGCAAAATTGCTGGGCGATCAAAAGATTATTGATCTTCTTGAGGGAGCGTGGAGGGAAGTGTGCGTACTGGAGAAGCCGGCTTCTCATTGGCAGCGAATATTTGCTGAGACGCGACGGCCCTGACAGATATGGGCAAGTGTGAAGACTCTCTCATACACACCACTCATCATCTGGCAGATCTAACTTAGGTGCCAACATATTCAAACAGCGCCTGAGCAACTCTCGCCTATCATAACACCAACCCCAACACTTGGTTCATCTTCAACACACACAAAAGGTATAGTATTTCAAGGGACACTTCATGGTGGCCCCAAGGTAGCGAGCTAGGGCCTCCTTGCCTTCAACATCAGCAAATGCGCCTTGCAAGGGACCATCGAACGTACTTTGCGGATGGAAGCCAAACAACGAACTTGTCGAAAATCCACGCAAGGCATTTCAACATCCACTCGTTCTTTGAAACCAAGCCGATGCTTGGTGTCTATCTACGGCATGAACGACTTGGTATGTACCACAGTTTCTGACTCCCCCTACGCATGGTAAACACTAAGTGCTGACATTTGCCGTTCCCCAGGTCGTGCCGTACGGCTCCGCTCACGTTGGCCACACTCAAAAAGACGTTTGTATCGGGGGTCTGCAAAAATCATCGAGGCATATGCAAGTTTGCGAGTGAGGATGATCCTGGGTACAAAGCAGTGCTGGGAGCACTGTGGGATTATGTTGAGGCTGCGATAAAAGAGGGAGCCACAGCCTTTGGCGAGACAACGGAACAACCATCAAGAGATATTGGGTCTGCATCTGGCTGTTACACTACATTCAATGTTGGTACCTAAAGTACCATATGCCCATAGCGAATCCACGCCATGGACCACTGCCATGCTGGAGTGAGAATAAAGAAAACACCATAGACCCAGAGATAGCCTAACAGTCGCCTCCCCAAGCTTGGTGGTGGGAGCGATTTCCTGTCGGCGGCGGAGACATTGGAACCGTCCTGCTGAGAACGGAACATTTTCCCCACCATGGTCTCGACATAACACACGGCAAAGTTGATGAGAAAAAAAGTCAGCTCGGCACGCAGGTTGGCTGCTCCGTATGCCACCCAGTTCCAGGCCCCGTGGAGCAGAGCTGAGAAGAAGAATACCCAAAGGGCCCGTAGCGCAGGGTGCACTTTGCCCTTTCCCTTTCCCTTTCCCTTTCCCTTTCCCTTTTCCTTTTCCTTTTCCTTTTTGTCTATCTTGATCTTGACCTTGTCGTCGTCGCCCTTGTCTTCACGATGGAGGAGGGATGATGGCTTCGGAAACAAGTACTTAAAAAGGGCTATAGCTGTGGGGAGGTAGGCTTCCGACGTGGCAAGGTTAATGTGGTGCCAATATACTCCCCAGAACCGACGAAGGGTATACGCTTCGGTGATGTTGCCGTAAAGAGCGGGCCATTCGTCGGGACGGTCCCTAGATAAACAAGTTAGTGACGCTGTCTAGTCCCGAGCTAACGAAGGCAGGCAGGCAGGCTGGTAGGTAGGTAGGAAAGTAGGTTGGCAAGGTGAGTTGTGTGCTTCAGGAGTAACCTACCATTGCAGGACCGACACAAAAATGATAGAAAACAGGTCATGAGCGGCAGTCAAAGACCAAACCGTCTGCACAATCCAGCTCACACACTCATGATTCCGGAGAACTAGGTGGCGGGCCGTGAAAATGGGTACAAATCCATGTTGGTCCGGAGCAAAGTCGTAGAGTGTCGTATGGAACCGCTGATGGATTATCACGGCTAGCTTCTGGTCGAGTTTGCCCATGCCCCAGAACAGAAAAGCCCGCATGCTTTTAACTACCGCAAATCGCAGTCGGCTTCTCCAAGGTTGGGCATCGCCGGACTCGGAACATGAAAGTGGCAAGCGACGCGGGTTCAACCACTCTCGGATGAAACACGGTAATCGCTGCCGAAGCGACAACCCCCGCGTGTCCAAGACATGATTCCCGAGTAAAAAAAGAGAAAATGTATGAAACGAGATGACTACAGTGGCGCATGCCCAAAAGTATCGAAACGCAAAGTTGCCTTGGCCAGCGAGGACCAGACAGATGCCATGGCAGAGGATGTTGGCTGCCGCCCAGAGCCGTCTTTTTGTCGGGTGCTCAGCCGGGTGGGTTTCCAATGCCAAACCACATGAAACGCCGGCCAAGCTGAGGGAACTAAAGAAAAAGAGGCCATCCAACGTGACGAGCATCGCGGGTTTGGTTTTTTAGAAGATGCGGAAAGGAGTGGATGACGAATGGGTTCAGAAAGTTGAGGGAAGAAAACCACGCATGGAGAGAAAGTAATGGCTGTTGATCTGTGCAGTGCACCAAGACATTCGAATTTCGCACAACTCATGCGTTGCCTAACTCTCTGCCTACGTGCCCAACCCAACTGTCACGCGCTGGCTCATTTCATGTTGTTGGCGCCAACGTCCCGGAAGTGTGACTTCACCTCCGCAGGGATTACAAAGACTAGTGCGGGCTACTCGCTGAAGTTTAGTGGCTGGGCGCGCTGGAATCATTGCTTGAAGCAAATCTTCTAGCACGTCTGGACGCGGCAAGAAAAGCGGTTCAGGGACCTGTCACACTTTGTGGGTGTGTGAGCTAACCGCTCGGCTGTGAAGAACTAACTAGCGTTAGTGTTGACACTAATTTCTTCTTCAAGCCCAGGGTACCTGAGCCGCACGCGCTTCTCTGTTTCCAAGCCGAATTCTCCGTCGGAGATCCAGGTCAAGGGAACTAACGCCAAACCAGTGTAAAAGTCAGCTAAAAAAGTTCACTAACGTTTGCACTAACGAGTCGATGCTACCTTGGGGCGAGACGGGTCGTTCTCTTTTGAATAAACAGGGTTAAAAACGTAGCTTGTCAGTCAGCGCTAGCGTAATGGTTTAAGGGGGAAAACTTCCGACCGGTCAGTGTCTTACTGCCTAAGTTCTCCACGCCAAGTTCGGCACCTTTGTCAATGGCCATGACAAACCCCTGCCGGGATTGGTTTGTGGGACTTCGTTCTCGCTTCCTCGGTAGTGGCTGCACACGTTGTCGGGTCTTAGCGACTGAACATGGATGTACACGTGTAGTGGAGAGCCGTCTTGAAGAGTTTATCGCGTGCCGAAAGTGCGACTTTGGAGGCGGGACTACAACTTGTCTACTTCGTATCGCGCAGCTGTAACTCGCATGTCCTTGGAGAGGTAGACTTTTTCGTGTTTTTCACATTACCGCTGGTGGCTCCTGTTCTGAGAGGTTGGGTTCCGTGTACACCCCATAATAGCGCGATGCATGCCAAGCGAACGTTCAGGGGCTTTCCGCGGGCAAGATTCTGGTAGCCTAACAGGAGGTGAAGGAACGGCGCACCGAGGAGAAAAAAAAAAGGAAAAAAAAGAACAACAGGAATGAACCATCGGCTTGCATGAGATGGGACGAAAGGATTCTGACAGTCTAATTACATGAAGCAGGTCCTGCATGCTGCCGCCCGGCCATTGACACAAAGCGCATGACCGGGCGAGGTGACGACTCACTTTCTGGTTATCCAACCGCCAGGAACGACCATGGTGGACTTGATGAGGTTGTAACTGGGGATCAGGATCAGCTGCTGCCAGTATCTAGGAGCATCTAACCCCCTATATAAAGGGAGTCTGCTCAGCAGTCCGCTCTCACATCCAGTCTCTTAACACAGCAGGCACATTTATTCATTTATTCTAGCGCCTAATTCATTCCTTATTAATCCCAACACTCATTATCAACAAACATCATGGTTCTGCCAATAGGCCTGGGTGCCAGCGCGGCTGCCGGTGCCGGCAATCCTTCGCCTCCACCAAACGACGGCAAACAGACGAATCCCCAGAATACTGGTCAGTGGCGTCGGGGAGTCGAACTGCCCAGCGTCCCCGTTGTCAAATACGTCAGAGCGAACAAGTATCCCACCTACTCGGTCCGTTCGGCCAACGGGGTTTGTGACATTCCCAGCTCGGCTATCGACGTGTGCGGCAATGCCATTGCCATTCAGGGATCCAATATCACGACGTTTTATGACAATGATAGTGAGTGCATACTTTCCTACCTGTTTGATGTTCGGCCACATATCACACAACACGGCATTGGAGTTTTTTCTTTCTTTTCTTTTGGGCGGGAGGTTCTGAGCTCACTGACCATGTTGTAGTCGGCACCCTTGGCAACGTTCCCGAGCCTTGCGTTCCTCTGTTCATCACCCTGGCGAATGCATGCGAGTCCGAGAAGGGAGAGGCCGCTCCGGTCGCGACATCATGCGGCGCCGACTGTGTTGAGTATAAGCCCGTCTCGAACGGTCTTTGGACTTGGTTCACGGATATTCTGGCCCGTACTGTTGCGCTTCCGGCTTCAAACTAGGCGACGTGCAGGTTTCTGAGATGTGGAGAGTATACCAGCACTAAGAATTGGACTTGACGGCTTTGATGCGTGTTGGTGACGCTTCGTCAATAGTCATCACTGAGGGTTGGGAATGGGGATATTTCACTTCTTCAAAATAACTGTGTTTATTTTTTTTAAGTTATAGTTATTTCTTTAAAAAATACCGCAATCGAGCCAAGGGGTAACGAGTCCTCAATTTTGTGAGGAATCGTAGACTAAATAAATATTGTCAAGTATGTGATGATGCCAAGTAATGGGTGGTAAAGGTGATGCATTGTTGAGAATCGAGGCGCTGAGAATTTAGCATATCAAAACCCGAATCCTCCGGAAAATTACCAAGAACTTTAACTACCACTCTTTACCTTGATAACCGCTGCACCACGTTTTGGGATTACACTGCCTTCCGAGCCTAAATGCTGGGTTTCTGAGTTGTAATTACGTCACGACTTCACCACCGTTCCTGCCATACGGCCAACAAGTGTCCAACTGTCGTAGCGTCCTTGCACTCAAGTAAACCTGCCAACAGCGCCTTCTCGTCGCAGGAGAGGAGAATTTGAGTTTTGTCACGCTCGCACTGTACGCAGCCGTAATCATCGACCAATGAGAGCGGAAAATGCTGAGCGGGCACCCTTGGCGACATGCGTCTTGGAACTGGGTTCCTAACCATTCTCCCGTCGGGCATCCCCGTCAGGCATCATCACCAGCATCGCGATGGACCCCCTAAGCTTGGCGGCTAACGTCGCTGGCCTGACATCGCTCACGCTTGAAGTTAGCAAGTTCACAGCGAGTTACATCGAATCGGTCAAAAATGCGCCCAGAGAGTCGCTGCAGCTCGCCGAGGAATTGTCGGCCCTCGCCAGAGCCTTATCGGACCTCGACCAGTTTCTGGTGAGCCAGAACCACGGGAGCATGCGCTTTGGTAACACCTCGGCTCTGGTGACGGCAGCAACGAGCTGTCGCGATAGCTTATCCATGTTGCATGTCACGCTTACCAAGCTCCTGGACCGAACCGAGGGGCGGAAATGGTATAGAAGGGCAATCTGGCCGTGGAAAGGACCAGGCCACTTGAAGGTCGTTACTGCGTTGCATCGGTTTACCGACATCTTTCATTTCAGTCTCTCCATTAGTGGATGGTAAGTTGGCGCTTATGGTGAAAATAACGACGCTAACTTTCCTCTAGCACTCTTCTTGCAAATACGGCGGAGGAGATTAGCGACATTCACAACACGCAAGCCGACACGGCCGGCGACATTGCCAAGATCCGAACTCTCGTGGAAGGTCTTTCCAATCTCAGCCTGGGAGATTGGGCATTGCAACAGCAGCAGCAGCAGCAAATCGCGGAAATACATGCTGGACAAAAGAAGACGCACAAGCTACACATACTCGAATGGATTTCAACCACGGATCCCTCGCTCAGCCACAATCTCGCGTTGAAGAAGAGAGAGCCGGACACGGGGACATGGTTTCTGGAATCGGATGAATTCTCTTGGTGGTTGGATTCTGCGGGATTCATCTGGCTTTATGGCATACGTAAGTGCGGTTTGTCGCTTGTTCTCAGACATGGCTAACTGAATTTCAAGCTGGATGTGGGAAAACGATTCTATGGTATGCCCCTTCCTCCTGTTAAGCAGCTGTTTTCTATTTCCTTTTCTTTTCCCCCGATCTCAGTTTATTTCTTTGATTGTTTTTTCCTTCTCTACATAACTTAACCCCTCTCTGCTTGATGCTGATATGGTGCAGTTCAACCATCATCGAAGCTACGCGAGAGATCTGCATCACCACCCGCAACCGGGTCCTGGCGTATTTCTATTTTGACTTTCAGCGACCGGACGAACACGACACTGAATGCCTTCTCGGGTCTGTTCTGAGGCAGACATGCGCTAATGAGGCAGCCATCCCCAAGCCGGCTGAGGCCATGTACGACAAGCACAAGATGGCCGGCCATAAGCCTTCTTCTCAGGAGTTAGAGACTTTCATGGATGTTGTCAAGAGCCTCAACAAAGACGTTTATGTCATCAATGACGCCTTGGATGAGGCCCCCGAGTCAAACGGCAAGCGAAGCCGGGTCCTGAAATTACTCGGGAGACTAGCGGGCTCCTCGTTCTCCAACCTTCATATTCTAGTCACTAGCCGCAACGAACTGGACATTCGCTCCAAAATTGGACCGCTCTCGCATGATGGCATCTCGATTGGCGATTCGGTTGTGGATGCAGACATACGGAAATACGTCTCGTCTTCCATTGCAGAAGATGACCGCATGGGCAAACTGGCGCCCGATATAAAAGATTTAATACTGTCAAAGCTGGCCGAAGGCGCGAAGGGAATGTAAGTATGCACGGCATTTCATTTCTTTTGATCCTTGTTTCTTTTCTTTTCTTTTCTTTCAACCCTCACTCACTCTTCAAGGTTTCGATGGGTGTTTTGCCAGCTGGAAGCCCTTCGGACATGCCGACGGCTTGGAGATATAAAGAGGACCTTGGACACACTTCCAGAGACCCTAGACGAGACGTACGAACGAATTCTCCAAGACATGACACCGTCAGATAGGGAGGCAGCACTATCGATTCTCATTTGGATGGCGTATTCACTGTCACCATCCCCGCTGACGGTCGAGGAGATCGCCGAGGCAGCGGCGATTCGTCCTGGTCCTGAACCTATAAGCCCCGAAGACCGACTTTTTGACCCGTCTGAGATATTCCGAATTTGTCGAGCCCTCGTCTCGGAGAGTGGGTATCGCGACTCAGAAATGCGTGTCGTCCAATTCGCTCACTTTTCCGTCCAAGAGTATCTCTTGTCCGGCCGCTCCCATCTGTTTTCTAGCTGGTGTCCTTCCATGTACACGTCGCCCCATGGGTATATCGCCGACTGCTGCATGTCCAGTCTAGGTCGGCTAGACTTGGCTATCTCCCGTCCCCAAGCTTTGGCAGATAATGCCTTGATTCACTACGCTCATAACTATTGGGGCTCCCATCTTGGTCTGGTCGATGGGCCGCTAACCCTCATCAACACAGCCGTCCTTCTTTTCGACAATCAAGCTGCGTGCTTACACGACCACTTTGGCATCTTCGCTAAGGTCCTCAAAATATTCTTCCCCTTCGTTTATGGGATAAGACTAATAACCGAAACCAATATCCCATTAATACACGCATGTTATCTCGGCATTGGGTGCGTGGTCAGACACCTACTACACAACGGGGCCGATGTCAACAAAATATCCAAAGAGCTTGGCACCGCATTGCATGGAGCTGTCTGGTCCGGGCAGCGAGAAGTTGTCGAATTCCTGCTTAAACAAGGGGCGTCGGTGAACGTATATCACCCAGAATTTTCAACACCTCTGGGGTCCGCCATCCAGCGCACTCATGTGCATGGTTCAAATATCGACCTGGTCAAGCTGCTTTTGCAGTATGGTGCTGATCCAAACCTCCAAGGGTCTGAGCATCATCGTCATTATGGCTGTCTTGTTGATGCTTTCCATCTTGAGTGGCATTCCGATGAGTGCGTGCATTTGCTCCTGGACCACGGAGCCGACATTCACGGCTTGTGTCCTGACCACATGGGTGGTTCCTTGTTCATTGCGGCTTGCACGAGGAATGGGATTGGCGTAATCAAACGCCTGGTCGAGATGGGGGCAGATCCGACATGGAATCCTCCAGCGTGTCCGCGGGCAGGCACACCTTCCAACGCTTTGTATGCAGCCATCCAGGGGGGCGACCTCGAGGTCGTGGAATACATACTCTCCCAACAAGCGGGCGTGCCCAAGATTGCTGCTAATCGGTTCGAGGGTGCCCAATTCGATAGCCTGTTATCGTCGGCATTACGTGTGGCCGTTGTGTTGGGCCGCAGAGAGGTCGTGGAATATCTCCTAGACCGCGGAGCAGTTGATATCAATCAAGTAGGTCACGCCGACGATCAGACGACCGATTCTTCCTGGACCCTTCTCCAATTAGCCGTCCGAGAACATGAAGTCGATATCGCCGAGCTATTGCTTAACCGTGGAGCGGATGCCAACCTGACTAGCCGTGACTGGCCACCTGCAAGAACGACAAGAACCCCGTTACAAATGGCCTCGGCCAAGGGATTTGTCAGTCTTGTCCGATTGCTACTCAGACACGGGGCTGATCAACATCTGGTGCGGGTTGAATGGGCTGATAGTCTTTCGGGCGATTACAGCGATTATTCTGATGATGAGGACGATGATGATGACCTAGTCATGACCTCGAACGACGAGGACAGCTCGGATATTGCCGAGAGTCGGCATTTGAACCGAGATGTAGTGCCGAGGACAGCTTTGGATTTTGCCGAGGGGCGATATCCAAAAGTTGTTGAGATACTTGTCGCCGCGGGAGCCCGGAGAGGAGAGGAGCTGGTCGCGGATGGAGAGGGCAAGATTATCTAGCCACGACGGGGTAAGTCAACGGACATCTGTCAACTTGATCGACGGAAATCTGCTTTTAGTCACACATTTACCCTTATTTTCCTTTCTTGCTTTCAGACGGCCTGTTTTCTCATCAAAACGGTTACATTGAAAGCTTGAGGACATAAATCATCATTTTCACCAAAACAACCAGCGCTGCTCCCACTAAATCTTGCCCTCAGATCCTGTGATATTTGCACCGTCGGTTTCGTTGCCAATCTGCAAGAACACCACCAGGATCGCCACATATCTACGTTACCCTCGAAACCATCCGTCAGCACCTGACTGTATTGGATCTACAGTAACGAAAGGCCGAGAGAAAAGAGTGAAGTTCAACGTACCCAGCAATGCCCGCCAACTTCTCAAACACTTTCCCATGCACCCCATAGCTCAAAATACCCAACCATGTAACAGAAAAGGCCGTAATCACACCCAACTTGTGGTGTATGTTGGTGAGCGCCTGCAGGACCCACAGCGGGACAATGAGCATGATCAAAACCGCCACCAGCATAGTGAAAAAGGTGAATCGATCAAGCAGTGCGTCGTCGTAATTATTTGTGGCATTTCGATCGTGGGCGCTCATCTTGGGCACGTCTTTGCGAAAGAATCGAAAGAGGCGGCTACTATTGCCGTCGTCTGACGCGTTGATCATCTGACGTTCCAAGAGCTGACGCAAGGCCGATTTGGGCTTGCAAAAGCATACGAGCTCCTGAGTCTCGTGCGAAAAGTTTTGCTCATCAGCCATGATGACACCGTCGTTATGAATGAACCAGTCTTGGGTATTCTTAATGTTAAAATCGGAAGCTGGAGGAAGCAAGTGAAGTTGGGAGAAATCGAGAAGAAGCCGGTCTATCCATATATAACTCGTTAGATAGGAACACATAAAAAGGGGGCGATAAGCGTCCAGTCCCAAAGCTACGAAGGAGAAACTACTCCAACTCGGACAATTAGGTAAGGTAGGCGTCATGAAGCGTACCGTAGTCCTTCAGCTTCACAATAATTTCAGAGATCAGCTGAATCCTCTCGGGCATATCATCTCTGACCGTCCCGTTGTTGATATCTCTCGGAACGCCAAACTCGCCATGAGCGGCTGCTAGTTCTGTCAGTTTCTCCGGAGAGAATGGGCCTTTAACAATCAAAGGCGGCTCTGCCCCCACTGCTTTCACATTCTCGAGGCTGAATTCATGGTCCATTGCGTCCAGTTCCTCTTCGGCTTGCTCTAGCCGAGCCTGCAAGGTTAGAATCGCCCGAGTGTGAAGGCGATCGAATCGCCGGGCGACAAAGTTCATTGAGTCGGACGCCATGTACGAGGCGAGGTCCTTGTATCCTAGAAATTTCCTTGGCCGCGCCAGGCAATCAACACACCGAGACGACAGGCATATTGAAGCTGTTCACTTACCATGGTCGTTCCTCAATATCAGGTGCTGAAGGTCCTTGACGTTCCTGGCCCCCAAGTCCGGCCTCCGGGTCAGTGCTTTGGGAAACAGTAATAACTGCCGACATATTGAATGATAACACGGTCCCCGCAAGAAAGAAGACCAGTTACGTATCTGACTGGTCCGAGAGAAAGAAATGAAAAAGACAGCTAAAGACGGTTTTGACCGATTGCAACACGCACCCTCAGTTTCGCCGATGCTAGCAATGCATCAATGCATCAATCTGCAGACATTCCACCAAGTAGGTAGTGTAGATAACCCCATGCCGCCGTTGGCGACCTTCCGTCTCTGAGTCATGTTGTTGGCCGTATCTCACACGAAAAGGTCCCTTTGTGCATGACACTTGCTTGACCCCGCAGGAGGCAAGCCAATCACAAAATCACTTGTAATCTCTCGGCGCAGATTTTCTGAATCCTACGCGGTACCTCGCTCAATAGTTTCATTCCAGCCGGCCTTGGCGGGGCATTTTGGTCAGGCTCAACTCGGTGCAGTGATCGCACCGCAAGGCTCTGAAGATTGAGTGCATTGCGTTGCGTACAAAAGCTCTACATAAAGGCAACACGTGGACATTACGTCTTTTTGCCTCTTCTTGTCTCTACCAATTTCAAACTCAAAACGGATATTCTTCAACCACGGCTGGACGTTAGAACGGCAGAACCCACAATGAGCTCCAACAGCCCGGCGAATCAGTGGACCGAACCACTTCCTCAGTTCTTGCGCAAGGCTCTTAAAAATCCGGGCGTCCCCGTATCCGGCCATAAAGGTGGCGGCCCAACCAAAAAGTCGATATCGACGACGGGACCATCAAAGCCGCCCCCAAAGAACAATCCGGTCGGCCCAACCAAAAAGTCGATATCGACGACGGGAACATCAAAGCCGCCCCCAAGGAACAATCCGGCCGGTCCAAACAAAAAGTCAACTTCGACAGGAACGGCAAAGCCGCCACCGAAGAAAAAACCCTCTCAGAGTACTTCTAGTGGCTAGAACAATTTGCGATATCAATGTTTGTTGCTGAGTACCCTGTCTAGGTACCTAGGTAGGTGGTATGCACTAGTCCCATGAGTTTAAGGCCGAGTTGTTAACGAGAAAAACCAGACTGTTCCAATCAACTGCGATGTTGTGTGGTGCGATTTCAAGCTGCCACTATGTACATATGGTGGTTACGCTTAAGGAGTGGTCGTGGTTGGAGAATAAGAGCTCTCAGCGCCGTGCCAAATATATAGCCCCAATGGTATGATAAAGAGTGACTCTAATGCTAATTTTGCGCTGTACACACGTCTTTCTCAAGCTGGGGAACTAGCAGTCTCAGTCTCAGCTTCTGCCGCGCTTCCAAAATACCCGTATAACTTTGGAATGAAATCACCATCCCATCCACTTCACGGATCCCTGATTCTGTTTATAACCCATTTACACCAGTTTCCTCAGTTTCTTCAATGCTACCAATGCATCATCAAGGTAAGGACATTCCCACCGGGTAGATAGTTCCCCGTGCTGCCTTTGCCGCACTTTTTCTAATCTGTCTCTCCGCCACCCTTAACCCCCCCGTACTCACCTCTAAACTCAGACTTGGATTGTTTCCAACCCGGACTTGAGCCCGGAACCACAATGAACCCTAACCAGACAGGCCAGCAAAACAGTGGATACAATCACTTCCTCAGGCCTTCCGCAAGGCTTTTGGCCTTTTCCAATATCCGGTTATAAGGGCGGGCGGCCCCAACTTCAACAGACGGCAGTCCTCGCCACACAAAAAAAGATGACGTAGAGTGGTGATGCCCGCTTTTTTTTTTTCTTTTTTTCCATGGTAGTTACAAGGATTGCACGCCGATTGGCTCATCTCCAGTCAAACCGTATTCCTCTAGTCTTTTGGCCCTTTTGGCCAGGTAATCTGCGTATTCAGGCTTGGGAATGCGCCCTTCGGCATCGCCCTCCTGCCAGACCTCGTACCCAGTCGCCTCCCATACCTGTAACTGCTCTTTAAAGTTTTCGTTGGGCTTGATCCGCCGCTTCTCTTGGACATGAGCCAAAGCCATGTCAGCGCTCCACCCATGAGTTCGCATGAGGTAGGCAACCATGGCGGTGGCAGACCGAGACACGCCCTTGTCGCAGTGAACTAGGACGTTGGACATGTCGGAAGCAGCCTTGTTGCGCAAACGGGCCTGAATAAAGTCGCATATGCGGGCAAACTCGGGGAGTAGGTCCTGTATCATGCTGTCGTCGCAGCGTATGAAAAGGTGGTGACCCTCGGGGATGATTTTCTTGTACCAGGGCTGCCTCCAATGAACCCATCTTCCGTTGGAAAGCGAGACCACGGCGGTGATGTTGTATCCTTGAAGGGTTTCCCTTTGACGAGAACTGAGGCTATCGCCAAGATAGATTCCATCCTCAATCTTGGTGATTGTCGGGTTTGGGTTGGATATTTTCGCCATAGCAGCCGAATGGTATATTTGGGGAGCGAGAGGCGAAGGTTGTTTTGCGCAGTAAAAAAGTCGGGGCAGCAGCCGTAATTCGGCACACCCTGCGGTAGAGGAGGTAGGTGGCTAGGTATAATCTCTATACGTTAGGTGGGAGTAGGCGCTTTGCTCGTGTTTAAGAGGTGATGGAGGAGAGCGACCCCGACGCAGGGTTTAGGGGTGTGGGCCCTGGGGTCGCAGAAGTCCCTAGTCAACTTGGTTGCGATTGAATCCGAGGCGCGGTCGAACGGTCGGCGCGGGCCGGAAGCGATAGTGAGATTGACTCGACGGAGGGTCAAACCTGTATGCAAGGCAGCGGTTGGCTGAAATTAGTAGATAAATGCATGTTGCGGCTACTGGAGCCGACCTTGGCAGAGCCGGTGACCTTGATGGCGCGTGCTGGCGTGGAACGATTGGTAATGGTGCTACTTGGTTTGGTTTTGATGGCGGCGCGTGAGCCGACAAAATGTTGGACCCGCCCGCCACAGTGATTACGTCAGTGCTCTCATCTACCCCCACCTCGTACACCCCTCAGCTCAGCAATACTCGCCCAAATTCATGGGGGCCCACTTTTGGGACAGAATCAATCATCACAACCAAAGTAATTGGTGTATGAATCAGGAATAGAATTCTAGTTCCCTCCGCCTCGCAACAGATGCCGCAGCTTCAATTTGGTGGCAGAGAAGACGAAAAATGCACATTGCCATTTGATTAGAGGCTAGAAACCGGCGTGGTTGTGCCCGAGTCTTTCGCTAGAACAGCGTGCATCGTCAGTTGTTCAGCATTTTCATTTTCCTCCACTGCCTACCTAGGGTAGGCACATGTAGTCAAACGCAAAACATACTATGGATGAACTTGTACTTGACACCCCCAAACTCTCCGGTCGGACCCACGCCGCTCCCAGCCAAAGTCTTAAACCAGGCCAGGATTGCGGGCATCCTGAGGTTGACTTGTTTGGTGCCCCGTCCTTGGTATTGGGCCCAAAGCGCAATCGTGCCATATTCGACCACTTTCTCGGGGTCGGGGCTGATTAGGGTGGCGTCGGCGGATTCAAACTCGGAGCCTATGCCGTACTCGACGAGATCCTTACATGCTTGGATGCTGTTTGGGTCCGACATGATGGGTTAGGCACCTTGGGTAGATGTGACTTGAAGTCGGTTGATGTTGAGGGTGCGTGGGCTGCGTTGAAACCTGTTTGCTGGGTTTGGAAAGAGCTGGATTCAGAGCGATCTAGGTCAGATGTAGAGATTGGGGGGTATACTTCATGGGAACGAAACTGGCGGTGAGACCCGGCAAGATTACCCCGCTTCATACTCCGCGGGTTTTTCTTTGTTATAGCTTTCTATCCCTTCAGGTCCCCATCTTTGTTGCCATGTCTCTGAGGACTGATAATATTACACCGGGTATAGCAAGATAAGCTACGCCTTTTTAGGTAGATGTGTGTCCTAGAATCCTAAATACAGAACGCCAAAACAGTTCCAGGAACCAGAGCCCGCTTTATCACCTCGCAGAGTTTGGGAATATAAACTGGGCTTTCTACCTTTATTACCTTTCCAACTACCTAACTTACATGGGCATTTTGGAAATGCAGCAGAGGCTGACTGTGACTGCTAGCCCCACAGCGTAGCAATACGTAGAATTCTTGTACAGGACAGCAAGTTAGCACTAGCAATTAGGATCACTCTTTTTGGTGCTATGAGGGACACATATTCGACATTAAGAGCTCTGGCTGCCCAATTGTTCTTCGGGGGTGGCTTTACTGTGCTGGAGGGCGCTGTCTGTTGAGTTGGGCTGCCCCCCTTATAACTGGACACGGAACGGCCCGGATGGCCAAAAGCCTTGCGGAAGGCCTGAGGGAGTGAAGTTGTGTCCACTAATTTGCTGGGTCGCGGTACCTAAACAATTGACTGGTTACGAGCCATTCCGGTCTCATTTAGACACCTGTCCATCTATGGGGACGGGTGCCGAGTTTAGCATACTCAAGAACTCCTCTTCTGTCTAATTGCCCTCCCCCCAAACGCCCACCCAATCTGATTGGCAACATAGATGGACACACCCAGATCCTCGGCCCAAGCCCACACCAAGCCGGGATTCTTCTGGAACATGCGACCGGCCATGGCCACATCCAGCGGCACATCATCTTCGTCCTTGCCTCCCTCAAGTAACTCCTGTGCCTGTTTTCCGGTAGTGATAGTCCCAACTGTGGACACCAACATTTTGTTTCCCACCGCCTTTTTAATCTTCTTGGCAAATGGAGCTTGGTATCCAGGTCCCCCTTTGATGGCCTGCTTCGGATGATTCCCACCACTCGACACATCCAACAAATCCACTCCCCTTTCGGCCAACAATTCAACCAACCGACAACTCTGTTCTACCGTCCAGCTCTGGTCAGGGTCGGGGCCAAACCCCTCCACCTCCTCTAGCCAATCTGTCGCGCTGATTCGCACAAAAAGCGGCATGTCCTTGGGGATGGTTTCGCGTATAAGCTCCACGATTTCCAGCGTTAGTCGGACTCGATTGTCAAAGCTCCCCCCGTAGATATCCGTCCGTTTGTTTGTCGCCGGAGATAAGAACTCATGAAGCAAGTAGCCATGCGCATTATGCAGCTCAATGACATCAAACCCGGCTTTCACGGCACGTTGTGCAGCGGCGACGAAATCTTTTTTAAGCTGCGCAATGTTTTCGAGTGTCATTTCCTTGGGGACAGGATATTTATCGTTGAATGCGATAGCGCTCGGGGCAAAAACATCGTCGGGCCAACCACCTGCTGCAGAAGAGGCGGTCGCGCCGTGCGAAAGCCAGGGTGCGACGGTGGAGGCTTTGCGGCCCGCATGGGCGAGTTGGATACCGATTTTTTGGTTTTGCGAATGCGCGAAAAGGACGTGTTCTCGGAGAGATGCAATGTGCGCGTCTAGCCAGAGCCCGGAATCTTCAGGCGTGATCCGTCCGCGCGCCTGTACGGCCGTGGCTTCGACCATGGTGAGGCCGGGCTGTGATATTGTTAGCCCGTCATTATGCAAAGTGTCCACCAACACAAAAATGGATACAGAAGAAAACTTACCCCTCTCTGAATAATACCCCCCAGGTGAGTTACATGCCACGCCGTGTGGAATCCCTCATGCGCACTGTACTGGCACAGCGGACTGAGCATGATGCGGTTCTGGATTTCCAGTCCGCGAATCTTGAGCGGGGTGAAGAGCTTGGGGATCGGCTTGTTGTCCGGTTGAGGCACCACCGCGGTTCCAGCGGGTGGTGTTTGCGCGGGCGTAAAATACGGAACACCCTCTGCGGCATCGTTGAACAATTCGTTGCTGTTCCCCTCAGCAGGTGAGGGGCGGTTCCCTTGGGTGCGAACAATGTTGAAAGCCATGTTGAGCTCGTAAAAGAGGAGGGAATGATGCAGGCACAAGCAGTGTGATGTAATTCAACACGGAGGAGATTGAAATCCGACGGTGCTGCCAGAACTTTTATAGTCGCTATCGCATAATCAGCATTATATAATCCGGTGGATTAGACCCCCCACATATCGTCATGTAGAGTCATGAGCCAAGAGTTTATCAAGCTTCACAGGTTGTATTCGGGAATAATATGTCCCGCAGTGGGGATTGGAGATCGCATCTCGGCATTCATGTTGATCATGGAGATCGCCAACCACTTGTCCGATTCCAAAGATGTACAAGTGGGATGAGTATCCAGGCAAGGTAGGTGGGTACATGATTGCGTGATGCAGTTAAAGTGTGCGCAGTGGCTAGCCGTTATCTGGGACTTACTCAGCATGTTTCGACTAAATTACAAATGCGTCTCGTTTTCCTGTACAGCGCCACCAACGAGGAAGATGATTGCCGCAAGGATTGACAGTGTCGTAAAATAGGTAAAGTAGAAGAAAGAATAGATGATAGAAAAGAAAAGAATAGATGATAGATAACAAAACAATGCGACCCATTACCGTATGACAAAATCCTCTGGTCCCTCCCCGTTCAGTTCTCCCCGAATATAGGCCGGCCCCACCAACTCGTACTGACAGGGCGCGACCACATCATCTCCGTCCGCAAGATGCACACTCTCAGTTTTAGCCTCGCGCAACGATACTGGTAGGGAAAGCCCATCTAGCAAGCACACTACATCACCTTCTTGTGTCCCTTGCATGAATAGTCCAAAATGCCCACTATCCGTCACGGCAAAGACTTTTCCGATACAAAACCGATCAGCCCGCCCCACCAAGTCTTGTATGGCGCGTATTATAGCGGGGTCGACGACGCCTGCTGGTGTGGCGGACAAGGTCAGTTTGGCAAGATGCACAAACAAAAGCATCTCGCCGAGTTTGGTCTGCCCGTCAACGTTTACCCGTCCTACGGGACCACTCGTAAAAGTGTAATCGAAACTCGGGTCGTTGCCGTTGTTGAGAAGCGTCTGCATGAAGAAGTCGGGTACGTTTTGCGTTCCATACGGGTTTGTTCTTCTTGCCACGCTAGATGCCAGAACTGCCCACCCCGAGAGGACGCGGGTCGCGGTAGTTAAGTTGTCGCCAGAGCCGGGATACATGAGGCCCACGCTGCGAATACGGCTGAGTTTCCGTCCCCTGACAGTTAAAGTGTCGTTGTCGGGGTGGAAGACAAGATTCGGTGTGGTTCCCGAAGTGCAGTTGGGCAGCGACGCAACCATTTGATCTCGCACGGCCTTGGTTCGTGCTAGGGCGACTTCTTCTTGGTCATCGTCGCCGACGATATATGTCCCTTTGACGGCGAGACCAGCGGCGTCTTTTAGAAGCGCATCAGTCGAAGATGCGAACAACATCTCGGCGGTGCCATCTGTTCCCGGAAGCGGTCGGGTTTGCGGGGTGATTGCCCAGTCTGGAACCCAGGTCGGGAGGTCCTTTGTCACGGGTTTGTACCCCATGCCGGCATGAAGCAGAAACTCGAGACGACGAGATTCCGGTCCGGTCGTCCCAAAGTGTCGAGCCACGTCAATGTAAACCTGCCGCAGTCCCTTCTCATACTCGGGAGTGATGGAATCGGTGTTGGCCCCAGACAGTCCCAACAGCGCGTATACCCTGTCCTCCATAAACTTGGAATCAAACCTCGCTTCTACCGTGCGAAACATTTGCACCATGTAGAACAGTAGCGAAAGTGGCTGGTCATGGCTGCGCAGCATGGAAAACCGACGCATAATCGTCATGTTCTGCATGGCCACCAGATTCCCAAATTTTGCCTGTCCTCCTGCTGCGCGCTCATCCAGCATCTGCAGCAACGATTTGTCTCGTTGCACCGCCTGCATGAACCAACTCAACACCTCCCAACTAAGCCTCTCCCTCCCATACAGAATGCTCACATCCTTGGCCCGCACCACTTCCTGCACCACCCAGGTCCTGGTAAACCACGGCCGCTCTAGCATTCTGAGAAGAGACCTCGCGGCGACTGGGTCAATCTCATAAGAAAGAGGCGATTTCCACGCCACACTCAACCTGTTGATGAGGAAAAGCCGACTCACGAGCTCTATCGCCAGAGCTGCAGTTTTCGCCGGACCAAGCCAGACCACCGTACGGTTTGCACGCTCATAAATGGTCGGCATAAGCGGGATCTGTTCTGCCTTGTCGGAAGAGTCAGATTGGGAAATACAAATGGCGTCGATCCAAAGAATGCGTGTTCGCCAGCGGGAGCGGAGATTTGTCAAAACTTCATGGGCGGATAACGTGACGGGTTCTGCGCGGATTTTTTTGACGGGATCGGTAGCGGTCTCGTCGTTGACGACAATTTGGTGAGTGAAATCATTACTTCCCCAAGCGTAGGATACGGCCGTGTAAGAAGGGAGCGAGGATACGTTGTGCCATTTCATGGTACACGAAATGGGGTCGGACTCCGAAAGCGAGGGAAGGAGATATAGCAAGCGGATCCTCGCCGACGAGGATGGGGAATTTTTTCGGTGGGCTGGTTTGGCGGCACGGCGGTCGAGGAGAGGGCCCAGGGAATGTCGAAGGACAGCGGTAATGATTGTTGCAAATCGCCCCATTACAGCAATGAGCACCGATGCCAATATCGACTCGACCGTGTGGTAGACCCGGCCGAACCTTGCGAGCTTGGACAGCCATTTCCAGCCCTTATTAGGGTCAGCCACTCTGCCCCGGCGCAGATAGACCTGACTTTGCGCATCGAGCGCCAGTAAGATCAACACCCACGGGATTCTTTTCAGAATCATTTCGGCGATGACAATTTTCGCCGACTTGTATGCGATTGATCCAAATCCCGTATCTTCGAGATTTGCTTTAATCTCCTTGAGGAACTCATCGCCCTCTCTGCTGATAAAGAACGACGAGGTGATAAACGGAACATCCACGGCAGGAGCCATGAAACCCCATAGGAATTTCAGTACGCGAATCCGACTCGAGTCGAGCTTGACGGGTTGCATGGCAGCGACGAGGAAACCATGCCAAACCAAAGCCGGGTTGAGCGACAAGAAGGTCAGGACAAAATTCCGCCGGAGTTTTCCCAACGCTTGTCGACGAACCAGCGCTTTGAGTCGAACCCAGAAACAGATTGCGAAAAGAGTTGCCAGAATAAAATGGTAGACGCGATCCGGATTTTTATCCCTCTGCCATTTCACATTGCTCCACCCCTGTCTTACCATCCTGATGAAAAAACCGTAAACCTGTCGGTTGACATCGAGCAGGTCCGACAGGAAACATAAACCCATGTATTCGACTGATCCGCCGATCAAGAGGAGAATGAGCTGCGATGTCCATGGTGCGTTGTCGTCGAGTGGGGACGGGTGGGAGATGACGCAGAGGTTGAGAAAGTCGACAAAATTGGGCACGCGGAGAAAGAAGAATTGCGCGCGGATCGGCGCAAAGAGTATATTGGAGGCTTTCATTGCACATGCAGGCGAGGCAGTCAGGGTAATTAGACCACTTGCTCGGATGAGTTGATGAATCTTTGCTCGAGATGTTGTGAAGAGAAAATTCTCATCAGGCTGTGGGAGTCGGAAAAGATAGGGGTATTCATTCCCCTTTGGGACGCGCCGAACGCCACTTGCAGTGATGATTGGGTTGTTTTCGAGCCACTCAGCTGAACCTGTCCAATCAGAAACAGTCAATATCAAGGGTTTATTACAACTAAGCATAGATGCTTTGTGCAAATATTTGACATGCGAGAGAGTACATGTAACAGCTAGCAACCCATCTTTGGGTAAGGGCTCCACGTCTTTCAACTCGGTCTCTTCTCCCAATCTATCTTCTCCGAACTCGTCTTCTCCTAGCCCCCAGTGCCGTCTGAGCTTTATGCCCCACACCAAAAAGACCTGCTACACGAATCCAACCGACTATTCTTCTTCCCACAAGCCTGGACGCACCGACCGAGATCACCTTCCTTGATCTCGTCGACGGAATCTGGCTTGCCCCGACATCGCCTATCGTTCCAAAACGCCATCTTTGCCGGTTTTCCATCAGGACAAGCTGCATTTTTGTATATCTTCCACGCCGAATTCGATCCAAACCCCGTGATGCACGAGCCGGGGTCTCTTCGGAAAACCTCAGCTGCTGCACCTTCATGTCGACCTGGTCTCGCCCAGCCATCTTTGGATTCACATTCCTCCCGGGAATAAATCGCGCGATTATCTCCCTCGGGCGCTTCCAGTCGCCGGGTTCCGTAACTATCACACCAAAACGCATAACTCGCCGAGCCATCCCCTCCGTAAAACCCCCGGCAGGACTCGCCCAGACGCGCCATAACCCCGCCTATCTTGGGCGGCATCCCTTTACACCCTGCTTCTGGCCAAACTGCCATTAGCGGCGCCGATCCATCTGCACATTCGGGAAGTTTTCGGAGCGCGAGATTCTCCCGGTTGCGGAGATTGACGCATGTTTCAACCGGGACTTCAAACCATGTGGTTGCGCGTCTGGCGGGCTTAGGTTCCCCGGGGGTATGCCATCTCGTGGTATCTGGAGCGCATTCGTTATGAGAAACCACACCCTGTTTGGTTACTTGCGCTTGGTTTTGCTTCCTGGTGGCCTCGTCGATGCCGGGACCATCGCAGTAAAAGGCTATTCCCTTGGTATTTCCCACACCACCGCGAGAGAGGAGGAGTTTCCGCACGTTGATACACGCGCCGATATCTTGGTCGTTAATGTCCACGAGACTGTCTCGGAATGTGAACTGGAAATTGTTGCATTTGCCTCGCGCATAAGCGAGGTCGCTTTCGCCGGTATCTTCATAGCGGGCGAGACGTGCGCGCGTGCCGTTGGGGCAGATGGGTGCGTTATCGAGACGGAGGTGGGAAAAGGTGGTAGCGGCATACGGCCAGACTGATACGTTAGCGGGGATTACGTTTAAGTTTGTGGAAAATCTGATATGGAAAAAAAAAAAGAAAAAAAATGGGAGAGGGAGGAAGGAAGGGGGAAAGAGAGGAGCAAATGAGGGACGGAGAAACCTACCACAAACATCAACCTCCTGATCCCATGCCCGGGTACGGAGCTCTTCATCGTCCGTGCAGGGCCGCCAGTCGTAAAAGTACCTTGAGCCAGCAAGACCACCGTGAAAGCTGTTCAGGATGACCGCTTCAGAAGTTTTATGCTGAATCGTAGCAGGCGGCTCACTCAATGCGCATTGCAATATCAGCGACCAGTAGTATGAGGGGTTTGGCTCTTCGTTTTCCGACCAGAGACAGGTGTTGACAATATCCGTTCCGGCTTTGGTGATTGAGGGCTCGCCCTTGCACTCTCTTTGGCGATAAAAGGATACAGTTGGGCTGGATCCATCGGGGCAGACCGGCAGCGAGGTTATTTTGATGTTGCTTCGTGCGTAGTATTCCCCTGACAAACATGCGTCAAACTCGAGTTCGGTCGTCTTGACATTTGCGTCGTCGGGACAAGTCCCGATATGCTTTCCCAGCGCCCACGCATCCTCAGGATGGAGTCGGGTTCCTGGGTATAACGCGAGACGCGCTGTGACCGGATTTGTGGCTTGTGGGGCTGTATCCTGTCTCTCCGGCTCCGACTCCTGGATCACAAGCGGACGCTGCTCATCTCCGTGGATCGTCCTGAGGGCAGAAGACCCCGCGATGGCAACAAACCAGATGGCAACCGTGCAAGGTGATACCATGATGACACGTCGGCAGCCCGATTTCTCGAAAAGGGATGCCATTTGATGACAAAAATGCAAAACGCAAAACAAAAAGGGGGCCGGGGGGCGAGACAAGGTTTTAGGCAAACCAGCGCCGAGATGGAAGGATTCAAGCTTGAGACTGCGCCTCACGGTTGAGCCAAGACTGCAGCGGAATGCCGATTGGTTTTGGGGCCATTTACGGGTGGGTTTGGATACGAGAAGGATTTAAAGGGTAACCGAGTTTGACAGGTGGAGAGACGTCGAAACATGCTGGGAATTTTTGTCCAGAGTTGCATTGGTGGCAGTTTATGGTTAATAGTAGTAGCTTGGCCGCAGACCTGCGGTTATACGCGTACAAGATCAGTCACGATGTGTGTCTAGAAAATACTACAGCCTGTGTTGGCACCGATGAGGATGAAGACAGGCGTCTCATGGAAAACCCGAACTTGTTATCTAGATGTTAACTCAGCTGCGGCGCCATTTGCATGCAAAACAGATGGCCAGAAGGTAACTAGTTCGCCCATATGACGGCTCTGCACTGACAGATCTCCCGACTTTTGACATTTGTGTCCCTCTCGCCAGTCCATTATTTTCACTCATGTTTTTGATGCTCTTCAAATTTGTTTTCGATACGTGGTCCGACATTCTAAGGGTTTCCTTACTTTTCTTACTCCGTGGTCTACATTTTTTAATCGCCTACGGAGTACATGTAGGGTATCGCAGCAATGGTGAAGTGAAGTGATGAAATATGAGACATAGTCCGGGTCCCTTGGCAAGTAATAAACGCAGATGTTCATCAACTTCTTCACAGCAAAAGTCATAGATCCTTATTTATGTAGAAGTGTTACTTAGGGTTTGAAAGACAGAGAGATGTTTGGCGATTCTCACCGAGTTACAAAGTGCTACCGCCGCATACTTGCTCATTGGACGGAGAATCCGTCGGGTTTGGAGTTGCATTAGCTCCAATCTAGGCGCACATGATCAGCACCCTCACCACACTCGCAGGAAGTATTTAGCCCATGACGGAGTGCAGTGAGCTTTTGATACCAAATCGGATGGGTGAGTCACGACCCCATTCGGACCGGCCAATAAGATACTTTGCCTCTTCCTCGGGTTCAGGCAGCAGCGGCCTTGCAAGCTCTCCCAGCTGCCAAACTCCAAACTCCAATTCCACTCCAACATTTCAACCGCAAACAGCCTCGGAAGCACAACAGTCGATTCCAGCCATGGTGGACTCGAAATCGCCGTACGGCATATTGTCGATTTTCCCCGCCGAGCTCATTTTGCTCATCGTGTCAGCCGAGAACCTCGACGTCCCCTCAATCTTCAACCTGCGCCGAGCAAATCGCGCCTTTAAGGCTATTGTCGATGAGAATATCCCAGAATACAAGTTGCTGGTTGAAAAGTATTCCAAGCTTCTTTGCAAACTGGTCAACACTCGCGCGACTTTCCCTGCCTGCCGAGCCGTTCATGCATTGGTTACTTCCGACGAACCCACGATAACCTGCAGCCGATGCAGTTCCAGCTCACCACTTACCTGGCATTCCAGCGTGTACCTACCTACAGCGGAATGGGTATGCTATGGTTGTCCCCAAATATATATCGTCTATGATGCCGAGATCCCCTGGTCGGAACTTCATCTCAAAAAGCATTTGCAAGAACAAGGTGTGGATTGGGCCAAAGATGCGCGACGACACATGCTACCAAGTGTCCGTCTTCGGCTGCCACACCCGCACATCGATCGGTCATTCTACACCCCGAGAAGAGAATGCACTGGGCTCGTTCAACCGCATGGCCTGCTTCTGCAAGGCAGACCCACGACATTTTACGACGCACAAGCCGTTGCCAAACATTTCAACATTTCTCGCACCCAGTAAGACACAAAACCCCCCACCCATTGTGTCTCTGTCTGCCAATGTGATTTACAGATGTGGAACTCGGCATCAAGGTCATCGACAAAGTGAATGTCGAGCAATCAAATACCTAAAAGTCCACAATATGGAGTCCCCTGGCTGCAAGAGGCCGAATATCCGTGGTATTTTGGTAGACCTCTAAATTGGAGATGAAACCTTTAAAGAGGAGCAATGAATTATTTGACAAATCCTCAAACTACATACGTGAATGCAACCTGTATTCTAGAATATGTCTTGCGTTCGCTTTGAGTTATCTTAACGTTCCAGGTGCTGATTTTATGTTGCTGTGGAAGTGCCTGCCAAATGGAAACCGGGACATTGCAATCCCGTGCATCAACTCTTTAGACTCGTCCCAGCATCTTCTATATCTCTCTCCCACTGTTTCTTAACCTCATCCAACAACCCCGGTCGTGTTAAAATATCCACCGCCACGCCCGCCAGCGCCTTAGCTACTCTTAACGCTCTTAAGAACGCCTCTCTTGTTCCCGACGCTCGCTCAAAATCCCGACTATGCGGCTGGCCACCCTCTGGACCCGGTGGGATCGCAAAACTCGCATTCAAACTCGGCAGAACATGGCTGAGATTGCCCTGATCCGTACTGGACATGATATGCGTGAACCGGCGATTTTGACAGTTTTCGTCTGGCGGGATAAGTAGATCTGGCACTTCTGGTAACGAATTCCAATGCCGTGTGTATGATGCTGCCAACACACAATTCGGGATATGATCTTTGTAACCTTGCGTGATTTTAATCTTCACTTCTGCGCCTGTAGCTTCCCCTCCCGCGCGAAAACAGCGCTCCACTTTTTTCAGCAGCGTCTGTAGTCTCGAGCTGCTTTCTGCGCGAATGACACTCACACACGCGGCGTGAGCATGAATGATATTTGTAGCGAGATTGCCGCCATCGGTAATAGCCAACCCGATTATATCGCCCGGTCTAGTCTGTTGACGGAGCGCGGAGATGGCCGTGTAGGAAACAACGAGAGCGTCCAACGCGTTGATGCCCTTCCAGGGCTCTTTCGCAGCATGCGCGGCTTTTCCAAGAAAAGTGGCTTCAATGCGGGCAAACGCTGTGGTTCGAACCATGGCGCTGTTGTGGAGAATCCCCGGATGGGAAATTAATGAGATATCAACGCCGTTGTAGGCGCCTTGTTCGAGAAGCAGTATCTTTCCGCCCTTGTAGCTTTCTTCGCCAGGCGTGCCGAAAATAATGACTTTTCCGGGGAGGTTGTTGTTTTGAATCACCTGAGCGGTGGCTAAGCCCGCGGCAATGGACGCCACTGCGATGAGATTGTGACCACAGGCATGGCCTATTCCTGGTAATGCGTCTAGAGAGGTGGTAAGTATCATGCCTACATGTATATACACTAGCTACCTAGGTGCCTAGGGCGTTAGTAGTGGAAATAATCACTTACCCATCTCAGCGTTAAATGACACCACCGGACCGGCCTTTCCACTGTCATACACGGCCTCCCATGCGGTCTCGATCCCGTAGGCTGACCTAGTCACCCGCCAGCCACGGTGTGTTTCGAGATAAGCAGTCAAGGCATCGTGGGTTTTGTACTCTTTGAACGCGAGTTCCGGCGTCTCATGGATTTGCCTATTCAAAAGCCAAAATGTCTCTCCAAGATTTTCCACAGCATTGCTGATTTGATCCAGGTAACTGGTGTCGCCGACATGTTGCCAACAGTTCGTGTTGTCTCCCTCCCCCAAAGACACAATGACATAGTCGTCGTCCTCCATCATGGCACACTACATGTAAGCGAGGTTGAGTTGCTCACATGATGAGAGACAAAGCGACGGAACTCGGGCGGGGGCACGGCAGGCCGGTCGGATCGGTTAATGTCGAGTGTGACGCAACGCGGGGTCAGGCAATTCCGCGCCGGAACCGGAGGGTCCGTGACCTACCCGTTACTGGATAAAATCTACCGTTACCTACCGGCAGTTGTGATAAATTGTTTGGTTCCGGTGGCTACCAAAACCAAGGTCCGATACCTTATGTAAAAAGAGCTAGACGATTGGGATCTTGTTGATTTTTTGTTGACAACACACAAAACCAAAAAGCAATACCGAGGGTACTCAAACATGACAACGATGACAGAAACAGCCGCGGAGAATGGAGATCAAACCAACAAGCACCATGTAGCCACCACGCTCAACTACTGGGACGACCCGGGAGACGGGCTGCCCCCCACCCCCATATTCATCGGCAAGGGTAAAGTCACCAACAAGCGACCGCATCGGCCCCACCCTTTTGTGGTCACGGACATTTCCGGCGACGAAGACGCATACACGCTCGACACGCACGGTTTTCAGTATTGTCGACATACAAGTCAAGAAAAGACCTTTGTCGACGAAGACGCCATTCGCACGGTATACTATCCCGAATGCGAAGCCTTGTTGAAAAACCTCACAGGCGCAACAAAAGTCCATATTTTCAACCACAAAGTCCGTCGGGGTCCGACACAATGGCACCACTTGGGCTTTCAAGGACAGAATCTCGCCAACCGAGGCCCCGTTACCAGGACCCATGTTGATCAGTCGTATGCGGGAGCGGAATTGCGGCTACGGTGGGAGTTTCCCTCGGCCGACGAGGCCGACGAGTTATTAAAGAGGCGATATCAAATCATTAATATCTGGCGACCCATCGAAACAATCCTCAAAGATCCCATTGCCGTGGCCGATGCGAACTCGGTTCCGGACGCGGACCTGGTTGGGGCGGTCATGGTGGAAGACAAGTTCCATGGCGAGTCATGGGTGGTGAGGCACAACCCGGAACATCGGTGGTACTTCAAGTACCGGATGACACCCCACGATGTCTTGCTGATCAAGTGCTTTGATTCGGAAACCGCCTTGGCACGGAGGGCCCTCCACTCGGCGTTCGAGGACCCGATGTACCGAGACGAAGCCTCTCGGCAGAGTATTGAGGTTAGGTGTTTAGTTTGTTATTGAGAGAGGGGACATGTTTTACTTGTCATTGACGGTTTTTACTGGGGTTGGTTTCCGAATCCCGAATCCTGCCGTATTTAGGACATGTATGTTGCAAATAAATGGGAAAAGATATTACCGCCATTGCTTGTATCTCTTTTCTGGGAGAGCCGAGATGCGGGGCAAGCAGCAGCATGATGCATCACTGAGAATAACCTGGAGATGGGAAATGCGCCACCCCCACATGTGTGTTGCACGCAGAGTAGCTTTCAACGAAACTCTAGGTGCGGGGAATTGTCAATAACCAGCTCAATATGTCTCTGATTAAATTTGTTTCTGTGCATTATTTGCCGGCTCCCGATCATCGGCCCTGGGTGGCAGCATGCAGGACCGCGTCAGCAGTGTTGATCGGGACCAAAGGGGCCTCCCTAGCCAACTACTTACCTATATACATGGTGGTGATACCCCAGACCTGGAACCGACACCATTTGATTGTGTTAAACTCGTTTATTAGTACCTTTCTTCATCATGGCCCCCGTAACCGAACCGATCGAGACTGTCGAGTGGCAGGGCAAGCAGGTGCCTGTTTGGCCCATGCGCACCATTGACTATGGCCTGCTGCTCTCCCAAGACCCCGCCGAGGTGGAGAAGGTCGTGGCTGCCTGTCTCGAGGATGGCTACTTCCAGCTCGACCTTGACGGAATCGACGGCCGCAGGATGCTCGAGGATCGCCAAGCTGTTCTCAACTTGATGGACCGCTTCTTCTCGGCCCCGCTCGAGGCTAAGAATGAATACGGCCTCATTGACTCCCATCTCGGCTATGAGCCCCTCGGCAGCCGCACGGGAGCCTTTGGTGCTGGCACCAAGGACGGATATGAGATGCTGAAAGTCTCGCGTGACGAAATCCAACAGGGAAGCCCTCGCGTTCCCTCCCCCATCAAGAACAGCGGCGATCTCCACATTCTCGAACAGGCCATCGGCAGCTGCAACACCGTCACCAAGGTCATTTTGTCTGCGCTTTCCTCGGGAATGAACCTCACGGGCACAGAGCGCTTCGAGAAATCGCACCGTAATGATCGTCCCTCGACCACGACGCTGTCCATGATGCATTACCTCCCCGCCGAAGTTACGGGACAGGACAAGATTGGCCACCAAAAGCACACGGACATTAGCTCCCTGACCCTCTTGTTTTCCGACCAGTGGGGTCTGCAGATCCGCCCTCCGGGAGAATGCGGGGCTCGCGAGATGGGTTTCGTGGCGCCCAAGAAGGGTTGCGCGTTCGTTCATGTCGGCGACTCGCTCCGTTTTGCGAGCGGCATGAAATTCCAATCGTGCATCCACCGCGTCGTTCCCTTTAACCCTTCGGAACACCGCTATTCCATTGCCTACTTCCTCCGCGCCGAGGATGATACCATGTTCATGGATAGCGAGGGCCGCTATGTTACGGCCAAGGATTGGCATGATGAGAAATTTAAGGCGTTTACGGATCCCCCCGTCTGGCAGGCCATGGCGCCCAAGTCGATGATTTTGGGAGGCATGGTGGAGGATGGCGCGGATGATCCCGAGCCGGTGGCGCCGTTTGTTCCCGCCGTGGCCAAGCAGACTGCGATTGAGGTGTAGGCACTAGCCTGGACTTGTATATAAATTGTGCACACACGAACATTGGTGTTGGTCGTTTGAATTGACTTTGTTTTGGCATTTGTATCTATCCCTTATACGGTACTTTGTGGCCCAAATACATATATGCAATTCTCAATTTTCCATGTATGTGGCTTGAGGGATACCGTTTGGGTTCCCAGCATCTTGGACGCGAAAAGCTTTTGACAGGACGACAACCACCCCCCCCCCCCCCAAAAAAAAAGGAAAAAAAGGGGACACAGCCCCTCCTCTCCCCCACGCGTCCAATAAAAGCCAGGCTATGTCAGCCAAACTCCGAGGCTGTAAACCCAAAACGAGCTGCAGAAAACCAACGTGGTTTTTTAGCAGCGCCGATGCCGAGACGCGTAAAGCTTCCACACGACTTTGAACCAAGTGGCCCAACCTTTGTCGGTTTCCCGAGGGCGTGACGTGTCGATAATGACTCGCCGGTTCGCAGAGTATAAGCTCTCGTGATATCCGAACAGAGAGAGTTTGTGCTGCTGCCAAAGACTCCACCCACGATGAGGGCAGTTGCACGCCCTGCTCCACCCAACCGCTCAATCAACCAAGATGTGGCGTTTTAGAGTTTTCGTTCATTAGGGCAAAATTATAAAACGAGCAACCATGGCCTTCATCTTTCCTACCCCCGCCGCTGTCCATTTTTTTTTTTTTCATTTTCGTCTCTTAACATTCACCACAGACCATGTCTTCCCCCAATCAACCGCCCTCGGCCGCCACAACAACAACCGTCGTGACTCGGTCTAGAATCCATGATCCGCTAGTGATCGAGATTGACGATGGCTTCTTCATTGGCAACTTGGCCGCGGCCTTGGACCTCCCGACGCTGCAGAAACACTCCATCACCTCGCTCGTCAGCGTCCTCCGCGATGCCAAGGGGAAACTGAAGTCGGATTACCCAGCTTACCGGAGGCAAATCCCGCGCAGTCGCCGCCTGCATATCCCCTGTGACGATAAGCAGAGCACCAATCTCCTCGTTCAATTTGGCAGCATTTGCGATTTCATCGACGCCCAGCTCGCGAACCCGGTCCCCGTTATCCCCGACCGACCCTTTGAGCCCGGCAAGCCGAAGGAGTATTTTTATTTCTGGGAGCCAACCGAGCATGACCGACAAAACGCACCCAAGATCCCCGCCAAAGTCCTCGTCCATTGCCACGCGGGCATTTCCCGCTCGGCCACCGTGGTCATGGCCTACTTGATGCGCAAGAAGCAGCAGCCGTTTAGGGAGGTTTGGGCCCAGGTAAAGTCCAAGCGACGACTAGTCAATCCGAATGATGGTTTTCTGGAGCAGCTCAAGATTTGGGACGAGGTCGGATATGAAATCTGGCAGGATAAGGAGAAGAGAGTCCCCAAGGAACCGTACCGGGCTTTTCTTGAGCGGCAGGCCAAGGGCGTCTTGTCGGAAGAGGAGTTGTTTTCCGTATTAGGTTGTACCATCAAACGGGGAAATAGTCCAGGGCTTTGTGCTCGCCATTGTGTTCAGTTCGCTTCCTCCCCACAGCCCAAGTAAGGTAGGCGGTTCATTAGGACCTCTCTCTCTCTGTGCTTTGACTTGAGGACTGACGGGCAATGAGATGATCTGGACCTGGGG
>Ga0247765_1000369_pt1 | contig 36117 bp, 17 predicted proteins | sample UWRJL106311C6_FD_179949 | JGI IMG/M metagenome (GOLD analysis project Ga0247765, IMG submission 179949) | Plant litter microbial communities from Arlington Agricultural Research Station in Wisconsin, United States - UWRJ-L106-311C-6 | ecosystem: Environmental > Terrestrial > Plant litter >...
AAACGATGTACCAATGAACGAAGCGGGGACATTATGTATTCTATCTCGCGCCAGGCATGGAGCAGAGAGTTGGAGTGTATATCATTCACTAGCGCTAACTACCTAGGTAATTCGCCAGATTCCGGTGGTCAAGATCGAAACCGACCACCCAGACTCCAGCATAAATACAAGTGGCCTCGAATCCTAACTTAGGGAATTTTTCTAGCTTCGCATTGGCAAAGCGCTCAAATGGCCTCCCAACTGCTGGGATCATCTTCGCCGCCATCCAAACGCCACTCTGCCGACCTACAAATCTAGCCTACCGCGCAAAAGCAACGCTGCCCGAGCCATCGCCCGGTTATGAGCTCCGCAGGGAGATATGTCATTACCATGAGCGCAGTTTGAACAATCTGGATCATGGCCCATCAGGTTTTCGGGTATTTCTTGTCCTGAGAATCATCATCATCTTCTTCTTCAATCGCGCGCGACTGGCCCGACTTAAGTAGGGCAGCGGCTTCTCCAACCTCCATAGCATGGAGCCTTCGCTTCTGCTCCATCTCCATTGCTTTCTGTTTGTCGTTCCCGCGTTGGAGCTGCTGCGTTGAAACTGCCTCGATCTCGTAATCGTCATCGTCGTCATCACCGCTTTCCTCATCGCCACTATCGTTGGTGAGGACTGTCGCAGGCGGTGAAGAGGACCTCGGCACAGATGATGCGATGCTCTGGGTGGGGCGATGGGGATGGTGTGCAACATAGGGTTTGATTAACGGGTCGAAAGCTGCAGGTAGACCGATGGCTGCGGCAACCCTATGTGCTTCTTCATCTGGAGACAAGCCCTTCTCGAGTTCGAACAGGCTGCTAGCCTCGCTGTCCGCTTCATGCTTGCCCCCATTGTGCTGAAGCATCTGGGCATAAGATTGCCGGCTGGTATCCTGCATTCGCTTTTCCTTCTTCTTCAAGCGCTTGTCGTCGGGCCTGACGACGACGACGGGTACTGGGCTATACTGCAGGCAGTATTTCGAGAATGAGTTGCGCGTATTGACCAAACCCTGAAACCCGCCCAGGGAGCGCCCCTTAGTCCCTACGACTAACATTGAGGGCTGGTAGATATGAAGCTTCAAAAGATAGCTTTGTCAGTAGATGGCATCTTGTCATTCTGGTGGATTGGGGGACCGACCAACTGCTGGAAAGTCGCATGTAACTTCCCGACCGAGTACTCCAGAATGATACTAATAGCTTTGTTAAGCTGATTCTTCGCTTGAATTTCTCGCATGAGCTTGTTGGCGTCCTCCTGATAGGCCTTCTCGCCGTTGCGGGGGTAGCTCTCCAAGACTCGTACACAAATTACTTCGTCGCCATCATCGACCATGTTATTAAGCAGCCAGACCAGCGCATAATCGGAATAAGCATGCTCATCGACACCGACCATGAAAGTCCGCGACCTTCTGGAAGGTTGGTAGCCCTGGTGTCTGGCATGCAAAGTAAGAGATGATGTGTTGTGTTTGGTAGCTTCGCCGACAGGAAGACTGTCAAAACCGACATGCCGGCGAAATCTATGGGCCGCGGGCGGAAACTCTGTTAGCGCCGTCATAATGGTATTGTAAAGGTGAAGAATTTGTGCAACAGGCGAGTTCAGAGAGGTGAAGATCCCAACACCTGCGAGAATTTGAAGTTGAGTGATGTTTGGCACCACAGGCAGAGAAAAGCGCTAGCCCAGCAAATGGTTGAAGAATGTGATAATCACGGCGATTGTGCATGTGCTGTGTGTGTATGGTCTCGACCAACACGGCTGCCCGGCGTGAGTGAGAGGGGCGGGGAAAGCTCAGCGAGCTTTGGCTCCAAGCGGCATGATGTCTGTCAAGGGCCAGGTGGGCTGCTCTGGTGGGGTGGCGGGGTCCGGAGCGCATTCTACACTAGGCGAACAAGCTCGGCCCGGAGTCCATCGAAGCTTTGCGGTTGTGATAGTGCGTACGGGCTAAGTAAACTCTGGCGAGCCCACGCTTCAGCCGCTACGAGAAGACGGGGCATCGAGACTTGTGTGCTATCATCCACCCAATGCCACTTCTTTCCCACTTGGACCCGAAGAGCGAGAGAGCGACAACCGGGGTGAAGGCTGGCATCAGCCTCGGAAGACTGATCCAGGTAAGAAGAACCTCGGGAAAACTTCTGACCAGCTTGTCTGTGCTTCTGGCAGCGACGCCGAAGAATCGGTCTCTGCAGCTGCATCTTCCCTCGAATGTGATATGCATGGCCAAATCGAACGTCTGCTGTCTGTCCCAGTGACAAGCGGCCGCAGACGCCAAGCAAATCGGATCTCAAAGACATGCTTGTGAGGGGATAGAGAACAGATGAACGCCCAACGCGGCACTTACTTGACTGGAGAAGGAGAAGACTCCCTCAGTCTCCTGTTATCGGTCTTTCGGGGAAGACCTTGAGGCAAAGAAGGGTTCCGCGGCGAACGAAACGATACCGATGCTGACGAAGATTTCCTAGATATGACGTTCTGACGGTCGCTATCGTTGTACGACCTCCGCGGCGAATCCGACGGGCCGTTTGGGGCTGTGGCCGATGCCGTTGTGGTCGTACTAGGAGCCGTCGAGGCACAGCTGGAAGCTACAGTAAGCTCTCTCTGGATGTCGACATTGGGGCTGAAATAATCGCCGGTCTTTGGGGGCACCTCGGTGTTGGGAGAGACATCCGAGTCGGGGCTTCTAGCCGCCGATGGCGACGAAGATGATGAAAGCTTCACATTGTTGGTCTGCGCCTTCTCAGCCATGACAGGCTGGGAGCGCGTCGGAGGAAGCTGGTTACTCGCGGTGCAATGCCAATGCTCAGACGGCCTCGAGTGGAGGCCAACAGGTGTTATTTCGCGACGGTATGCATGGAGAGCGGGAAACAGAAGCTCGCGGACAACGAGGCTAGTCGATCGACGCGGGAAGTCCGAACTGAGGGCTTCACCACCAAGAGCGGGGATGGTAGCGCAGGTAGGACGGTTCGGCGTTCGGTGTGACGACCAAGGATCGAGGGTTTGCGCGGGACTGCGAGTGGATCGGTGGGGGTTTGAAACGAGCGGAGTGATTGATGGATGATAGCTTGATATAAGGAAGGAGCTGCTCGAAAATCAGACAACAGGTGCGACTTGGAATTAGGTGGAAGGTGTGATGCTTGCTGCCCGCTGCTGCGTAGGTTGTTGGGAGACATGTGGGAAACGGGAAGGAACGTTGGTTTTATGGCGTCACGCCCCTCCTTGAGCGCCAGGCAAAGGAAGAAATCGGTCGTCGGATGGACACATGTTGATGGCGTGGCCAAGAAGACAGCCAAGACATGTATGGGAGGGATATGGGGATCAATAAGCCGAGCTTGGCCACCTTGGTTGGAACCCAGAGTTAGTTATCACGGCTCGACAATCTGAACAACGCGTTACATCCCTCAGCTCTGGTTTTTGGCAAGCGGGCAGACGCCCCAGCGGGCCACTCCTGCGTACCTAACAGCGCCGCGGGGCGGTGGCCCAGCCCGGACACAGAACCGCCCCGTTAACGTTAGTCAGCCTGCAAGGCCTGCTGCACGTTAAAATGGCACTGGTTTCGTTGTGGGTATGAAGCCCCATGGGCTTAGAATCCACTGAAGCCAGCCTCGAGATCCTTTCCAATCCACCGTCTTCGCGGAGAAGCGTCTCAGCCCCGTGACCACACTGGTTTTGACAGCAATCCCATTGACTTGCCCAATTCCCCGCTGACCTGACTCTGCGCACAAACAGCTGGCGGGCAGTCTTGGCCTCACCGCCTTGATGTCCTTGTACCACCCATACCGGCGCCTGTGCTTTCTATGCCCCTTAGTATGTAGCCGCATCCTTTGAGACAGGCAGCCGACATCTTGACTGGTACTTAAAGCTGTCAAGCAGGTAATAAATATTGAGACAAGTTCGGCAGGCAGCACCATCAAGGTCTGTTCCAACCCCCCCATCAAAGTCCCCATTACCTAGTCAGCAGCAGGGCGTCTCGCGACCTCTCATGTTGCGTGTCCATTGCACCTGGGAACTGAGATATCTGGTAGCGAGCGCCCAGTGCTGCTGGAATCAAGAAGCGATATTCTGATTCCGTTCTGCCATGGGGTTCGTCCAGTCAGCAAGCCGGCTCACCTGACTGTCGATGCTTGCTCACCTAAGTACTCTGTACATCCGGACCGCATCCGAAAGCCCCTCCCATCCAGCCCAGAAGCAGGAAGGAGAGGCGGTATTCCATGATTGATCCACACCGACAGGTCCGACCTCCCTTTCCAAACTACTGCACAGATCTCTACAGCTACCCCCACGGCTAACTAGGTTAGTGGTTCACCTTAGCTTCCGGAATCCCCAAAATGTGCGAAGCAGCGTCGTTTATGGAGAGAGAACCTTGGAGGGTGTGACGGCGAGCCGCTTACCGGCGTTGTACCAACGGGGCTAGCGAGCGGCCACCCCTCAGCCATCGGAGCATCTGCCGCGAGAGGGTGTTGTACTTCAAGGAAAACCTGGGAGAGAGCTCTATTTTACACCCCCTTTCCGGGTCTTTCGACCAGGCTAGTGTACATATGAGGACCTCTGGGAGATGAGTGGAACAAATGGGGTAAAGAGGGTCCTACAGGCCTCGCTGATGTGACTGTCTCAGGCAGGCTGTTATTGACTTTGCTTCAAGGCCAACCCCCCCCAAACTCGACTTCACTACAACAAACCGTTACCCCCTCGACCAGTTATTTCTCTAAGTCTGTCCTACACTGTCAACATTGGATGCAATCTGATCTCCTGGTATACTGCAGGAGCTTTCCCTCCCACACAGTAGAGCTTGCAGTATCGTTTTATTTGTTTTTTTTTTTAATTTCATTTGCCACACCCTCTAAATTTGTTGTGTGAGTCGTGGGGCTTGCATGTGCAGCAGGTATACAAGATGCAGATGCAATATGCTCCACCCCATCGACTGTGAGAGATACCCCGAACCGCCGACCGGGCAGTGGTTAGCAAATAGAGGCTGTGAAAGAAAGAAAAATGCGGGGAATCATAACCTCAGTGCCTGCCTCAGTAAGTCGATGTATGAAGCCCCAAGGGTTTCCGACAACGGTACAGAACTGGGCATCAGAGGAAACATTCTGTGCAGGCACTTGGAGCTTGATTGGTGGGGACATTGCTCGTTCGTGTCTTTGATGGGAGGCCTCCAGCTCCAACTTCCACATGGGGTTACAGTGGGGCCTGTGCCCGTGATTCATGTTCACACTTTACGGATGAGTACGCAACTTTTGTCTCCCTTCGAAAGTCATTCCATCTTCGGGATTTTCGACTTTCAATGTGTCATCGGGCTTGCTTTTTATGCGGCACGTCATGGAATCCATGACCTTGTGTCGAGCTAAATAAGCTTTTTGGTGTGCTGCATCTATTGCACAAGTACAGTGTACTTCACAAGCTATCTTAAAAGAAAACAGGGGTCGATGGATGGGTGTTAGGGGGCGACTGGCTCAACAACAACCACTCCGTCGATCCACTCTGGTGAGACCGTCACACAAAAACATCAAACCGACGTCCGAAGAGATCGACAACGGGCGTTAGAGAATCATTTCATTCCATAGCTGGTCTATGCCATGAATTCGCCGCCGGCCTCATATCACGAGCTTCGCCGGTTTCAGCGCCAGCAAAGTTCGATATCCCGCTGTGAAGCGCCGTCAAGCGCGATCCATCGTCTCTTCGTTACGCTTCTTTTCTTTTCTTTTCCCCGTCGGACCAGAGCCGGGCGAGTCCTCGCTGTCTCCGCCATCGTCGGATCGTTTCTCTGTTCCAACACTACTTGCCCCTGACGCCCAGTAGTATGCATATGCTGCTGATCAAAAACTGCAGCTCCCAATACTCCCAGATTACATAACCGCTGAAGCGGAAGTGTGAGAGGGGACCTCCCTACCCGCGTGTCGTCCGGCATGCCAAATCAAGCATATGTTCGCGACAGGTTCCGCAAGTACCAGTCGACCAATTTGCGCCCGACCTTTGCCTCCGAGATGTGGATAAGGTCCTATGAAGGACGTTAGTTCTGTGTCCCTTGGACCACTTGTGGGCACACTTACGTTTTGCAGGGCATAGTCGAGATCGCTGACGTTCACCAGCTCACCGTCCAAGAGGCTACCGTCAGCCCATCGCAGCTGCTTGGTCCGCTGCTTGCTCACGAGAAGCCAAGAGCGTAGTTCTTCGTCCTTGACGTCAAGGAAGCCAGCCAGCTTCTTCAGATCCATAGTCGTGTAGAGGCGAAGGTAGGACTTGACTGTAGGACTCCACATGTTGGTTTTCACTTCGTCCATGAAAATAGACAGGTGGTGATCAATGGGATCAACGTTCGCCTCTGGGTTTTCAAAGTCCGGCGGCACAGGCGAGATGAACTTGGGACACGCGGCTTTGAACAATTCCTCGAAGATGGGGAGAGACTCAGGACCACCCTTCTGCAGCTTGAGGAGCTGGTCGCCATACTTCTCGCGGAGAGCCGTGTGTATAGTATCATCCAGGCGGGTGGGGTGGAATGCCACACAGATGGCGATGAGGGCGTACATCTGCTCGTTCTTCTTTGTAATAGAGTCGTACTGGGCGCTCTTCTGGAAGTTCTTTGTCCGCGACACGTAGACCAAAATGTGGCTGAACATGCGGATAGCGTCGCCGTAGCGGCGCATCATCATGTAAGAGAAACCAACATAATAGTACGTGGTAAAGTGGGCAGCCATGACGCGGGCAAACATGGCCTTCTTGTTAAGCTCGATATCGTCGAGCGTCTTGAGCGCGAGGCTGAAATCTCCGAGAAGACAGTGAACCCGAAGTAAGCCAATGATGGAGAAATAGCCGAGCATACGGTACAGATTCTTAGAACCGTACTCGCCGGCTACGGCCATGGGGTCCTCGTTGCGCTTCATGGCCGCCAACTGTTCGGCGATTTGCGACCGCTGGATCAGCGAATAGAGGACATTGAGCACGCTGTAGCACCCCCATGTGTTGGGGTTCTCCCGTAGCATCTGGATCTCCTCCTCATTGTTACCTTGCCGCGCGATCCTAGCCCGGTATGAGGAGAAGGAGTTGAACTGGTAGATAAACTCATCAATGACATCCCAGGCCCAGTAGTACTGCCAAGAAACAACGTCAGCAAAGGTCGGCCCAATTCCACGTTCAGCAGAGAAGGACATACAGATGGGGGTTCCAGATCGACGGGGCCCTCCGAGTTGAGGATGAAGTGGAAGAGACTGCAGTACGCGTCGTAGCTCTGGAACTTGACTTCGAGCGGGGCAGAGAAGTCGAGGGGCTGAGCGGCTTGGGCTAGACGGCCCTGGATATCGTCTGCCTGTTGGGCCATGGAGAGCGACCCGACGGGCTCGAGTTCGTCCAGATCTTCATATTGCACTTGTTCCTTGTACTCGGCGACAAGGGCCTCCTCCTCAACGTCACTATCATCCCCTATCGCGCGGATGGGCGCCATGCCGTTTTGGAAAGTGCTCATGCTGATGATTGAAGACACCGGCGATCGTGGACACTTCGACAGTATCAGTGAGTTAGTGCGTGAGTCCGGTGCGGCGGGTGTTGTGTGGCGGTCGCAGACGAGCCCGAACCGCGAAATCGAGATGCTTTGCTTGGTGGGACGGAATTTTTTGTGTTCGAGGGGCTGACTGGCCACTGAACCGCAAGGCGGCTTAGGGTTTGCAGCAACTCCAACAACTCCGCCTTCCTTATCCCGATAACGACGAACCCCGCAATTCCGATACTTGATCTACCCCGCCAGCCGGGATGGGTCGCGGGGCAGCCTCAGGCAAGTGAATAGATTTTGCGGCGAACAACTCGGGTTGTGATTCGGTATGATTCACTCGGCGCCGAGGTTTATGATGCGAATTTGGTCGGGCCCCGTGTGCATTAAAGCTCTATAAGCATACAAAGGGCGCCTTTTACACTTCCGTTTCCTTTGGGTTTAGAATATAGATATTTCTCCCCAAATTCGCCCGCTGTCTAGAGCGCCAACGCTTACCCGCTTCTGGCAAGTTTTGGAGCGCTGTTAGCCATTGTCGACCATCACCACCTTCTCTTACCGTTTGAAGGAGTAGCACAACTACGACTGCCTTCAAGATGCCCGTCGTCGGTCCTGAGAAGCTGGCTAAGCTCCAGGAAAATGCTGACGATGTACGAAATGTAAGTTACTACCTTTTTTTTCTCTCCCCTCGTCGCTAACAAAACCTACAGATATGCATCCTGGCTCACGTTGTAAGTGTATCTGAACCCAGATGTGATGCATGGCCGACTCATTGTCACTAGGATCACGGCAAAACCTCGCTCACGGATGCCCTCCTTGCCACAAATGGCATCATCTCTCCCAAACTTGCGGGGAAAATCCGCTACCTGGATTCCAGACCAGACGAGCAGTTGAGGGGAATCACAATGGAATCCTCAGCAATCTCACTATATTTTTCGATGCTGAGGAGGCAAAGTCCTGAAACTGTACCCGAGCCTAAGGAGTACCTTATCAACCTCATTGACTCTCCAGGTCACATCGATTTCAGCAGCGAGGTCTCCACAGCTTCGCGTCTTTGTGATGGTGCCGTGGTGCTGGTAGATGCTGTTGAGGGTGTGTGCAGCCAGACTGTGACAGTGCTTCGACAAACGTGGATCGAGAAGCTCAAGCCCCTTCTTGTCATCAACAAGTTAGACCGACTTATCACCGAACTCAAGATGACACCCGGCGAGGCCTACATTCACCTCAGCAAACTCCTGGAACAAGTTAATGCAGTTCTTGGAAGTTTCTTCCAAGGAGAACGCATGGAAGAGCATCTAAACTGGAGGGAACGCATTGAGGACCGCGTTGCCGCCGCCTCGGTCAAGGAGAGCAAACAAACAGACCAACAGAGTGAGTCTGGTGACCTTCAGTTTGAAGAACGAGACGACGAGGAGCTCTACTTCGCGCCGGAGAAAAACAATGTCATTTTCGGCAGTGCTATCGATGGATGGGCATTCACCGTTCGACAGTTTGCTGCCCTCTATGAGAAAAAACTCGGCCTCAAGCGCAGCATTTTAGAGAGGGTACTATGGGGCAACTTCTATCTTGACCCAAAAACGAAGAAGGTTTTAGGATCCAAGCACCTCAAAGGCCGCACGCTGAAACCCATATTCGTCCAGCTGGTACTAGAACAGATATGGGCCGTTTACCAAGCTACTTCCGGACTCGATGGGGCCAAGGGTGACCCCCTTATCCTGGAGAAGATCACAAAGTCACTCCACCTCACAATACCTCCTCATATCCTTCGATCTCGAGACCCAAGACTTCTCCTCACCAGCGTGTTTTCTTCGTGGCTTCCTCTATCGGTGGCGCTTTTGGTATCAGTCGTCGAGTCTCTACCGTCACCTAAAGTTTCCCAGGCAGAGCGACTCCCTGATCTTCTTCAACAGACACCGGGGGCGGATTGCATAGATCCTAAGGTCAAGGATGCCATGATTTATTTTAAGAAAGGCAGCTCCGACCCGGTTGTCGCTTTCGTCAGCAAGATGGTTTCAGTACCCCAGAGTGATCTGCCGGAGAACAAGCGGCGTGGTCCCCTTAGCGCTGAAGAAGCACGGGAATTGGCAAGGCATAAACGTGCTGAGGCCGCCCGTGCTCAAAATGACACGTCTATAGACGTGGATAACCTTGTAAACGCCCTGACGAGCGCGAGCCTAGAGCCGGTTGTGGCTGAGGTGGAGGAGAAACAGGGAGAGCCCGAGCATCTTATTGGGTTTGCGCGAATCTACTCGGGCACACTCTCCGTCGGGGACGAGATTTACGTCCTGCCCCCAAAGTTTACACCAGCGGACCCTCATGCCAACCCGACACCCAAGAAGATCACCGTCAAAGCCTTGTACATGCTCATGGGCAGAAATCTCGAAGCCCTTGACGCCGTTCCGGCTGGAGTTGTCTTTGGCATCCGCGGTCTTGAAGACGGCGGGCTTCTCAAGTCTGGCACATTGTGCAGCCAGATCAATGGATCTGTTAACTTGGCCGGCATTGCAAACCTTGCAGGGAAGCCGATTGTTCGAGTTGCCCTGGAACCTGTCAATCCAGCCGACCTGGATAAGATGATTAACGGCTTGCGTCTCCTGGTGCGGAGCGATCCCTGTGCCGAGTACGAACAATTCCCTTCCGGCGAGCACGTTCTCCTGACGGCTGGCGAGCTTCATTTGGAGCGGTGTCTGACCGATCTTCGAGAGCGGTTTGCCCGCTGCGAGATCCAGCCTAGTGCCCCTATCGTGCCTTACCGGGAGACCATCGTACGATCCGAAGAGATGCGGCCACCTGCCAATAAGGAGCTGGGTCGTGGCGTAGTGGTTGGTGTGACGAGTTCTAAGCAGGTGACCGTCACTGTGCGAGTAAGGCCGCTCCCTTCAGACGTCACCAACTTCCTACTTCGGAACTCTGGTGGAATTAAGTCGCTCTACTCAGTCCGTAAAACTGCCAGTGATATCGAGCTTGATTCGTCAGGGACAAGCACCATCTCTTCCCAGGAAGAGAAAGTCGAGGCAGATGAAGATCTCTCCCAGGAAACCAAGATCCTCTCGGCCGAGGAGCTCCGTGAACAACTACAGTCCCAGTTTGACGGCTGCAAGGAGCGTGAAGGGTGGAAGGATGTCGTCGACCGCCTTGTGGCCTTCGGACCTCGTCGGACCGGCCCCAACCTTCTTTTCGATGCTACTGAAGATCAATACTTCTCCCGATCATTTACTTGCGACAAGAATAAGAAGAACCACCCCATCGATGGCGCTAATAAAAATGTTCAGGCTGGTGGCCTCTGCGACAGGATTGTGTATGGCTTCCAGCTTGCAACTCACCACGGTCCCTTGTGTCACGAGCCAATACAGGGCATTGCCGTCTTCGTCGAGGATTTGGCCATCACGGAGCTCGAGGACGAAGATATTCCCGCGCGCGACAGCGCCGGTCGCCTCACTGGCGAGGTTATCAAGACGGTACAGCAATCGATTCACAAGGGCTTCCTTGACTGGTCGCCTCGCCTCATGCTCGCCATGTACTCATGCGAAATCCAAGCAAGCAGTAGGCTCCCCTGCGTCACTCCGCCCCAAACTTATCCCCAGTTGATGGCAACTAACGTATCTAAACTCTAGCTGAGGTCCTCGGCCGCGTGTACGACGTCCTAACCCGCCGCCGCGGACGCATCCAATCCGAAGCCATGAACGAGGGAACCCCCTTCTTCACCATCCAAGCACTTCTCCCCGTCGCAGAGTCTTTTGGTTTTGCTGACGACATGCGCAAGCGCACATCTGGTGCCGCACAGCCGCAACTGATCTTTACTGGGTTTGAGGTTCTAGATGAAGACCCCTTCTGGGTGCCGTTTACTGAAGACGACCTGGAGGACCTTGGTGAGTTTGGAGATCGCGAGAACGTGGCGAAGCGATATATGGATGGGGTACGACGTCGCAAGGGATTGCTTGTTGAGGGTCGGCATGTGGCGACGGATGCGCAAAAGCAAAAGACGCTGAAGAGGTAAAAGGAAGGACAGAGGAGGAAACGGAAGGGAGTGAAACGAGAGCTTCTTCATAGAACCAGACCTGAAACACCAGAGCGAAGAACGGGTTCCTGAATGGCAAAAAGCATTGCAACATGGAATACAGATTCACCCCTCCAAGAATGCGAACACTTGACTACGGGGTCAGACTCGTTCAAGCAGCCTCAACGGAGATACCAAGCCGATGCCTGCTTGTCAACACCCGTCATACCTTGGACGATCATCCAGTCAAGATAGCGTCCAATTGGCTTTTATCTTCCATATTGCCTACCTCCCTCTAAACTGCGTGCAATCATCACAAGACCGAGTTGCCCAAAAACCCTTATCCGTTGGCCCGAGCTGCACGATATGCCCCAGATGTGAAAACGATGCTATCGTAACTTTTTTGGCCCGCCTGCTCCTCATTCAGATCGTCAGAAAGCATCGTGTAATGGCGTGCAGGCAAGACGGTATGTGAGATGGACCCATCATCCCTCCGCCCGGAACAAAACCAGCGAAAAAGGACAAAATGGAACCTCAGGTTTCCATCCCAAAGCACAGGGAAGACTGCTCCACCACAAAAGAGCCGCAGATCTATTAGAAATAACTCCTGTCCCTTGCATAAAAGAGTCGAAGTTCTGGCTCGTCGAATATGCTTATCCTTTGCTTTGATGAAAAACGTGCGAATATCCGGATCGAGTCAATGACTGCAGCCCCGACAAATGACATTGTCATGGCGAGAGAGTGCCAGATGGAAGTTGTCACCAGGCGCATATGAGACCGAGTGCAGGCTATCAAGCCTAAACAAATGCAACAGTGGAGTACTCAGGCAGAGCGGAGCCGCAAAAGAGCGGCGAAAAGCAGGATATATGTACTGTGAATGGCATCACCGCCAGGCTATCCAAGGCAAAGACGAGGAAACGCTTTTGCTAAGGAATCAAACACTGGTATTGAGTGCCGAAAGGAGAGAAATGCTCACTGCCGTGCAGATCGTGTAGACTCGCGTGCGACTGTTTGGGAGGGGAAAATCGGTTGGTTTCCACGAACGACCGGTTCCGGACTGACGGGTGAAGTGAAGGAAAGAGTGGCTAACATATTGTACATTCAAGGGCGTCCGCCACGACGACCCTTGTTCGGAACCGTGGTCCAGCCATCCTCGTCCACTGTGGGTGTTGAGGGACTCTGGTCAACAACGGGGGACTGAGGAGGCGCGGGTCCGCTACCGTTGGAGCGAGGCGGGCGGCCCTCGCTGCGTGGACCACGGGGGACATTGCTGCCTCGTCTAGGGCCGCTAGGGATGTGACCACCACGGGAAGGAGCGCGAGTCTCACCAGCAGATGCTGATCTCCAGTTTCCACTCTCAGTAGCCCGAGACTTGGGGTTGGCAACAGTCTCCCGAGGCTCGCGGGGGCGCGTGGGAAGCTTTTGCTCCGACGTGCCATTGGCAGTAGCAGCACCCTCCTGGGGAGCATCTTGTGCCTCAGCGTTCTGTGCTTCGGTGTTCTGCTCAGCAGCTTCTGACGGCTCGGCTTTCGCCTTTGTTGCGGCTTCAGCCTTTGTTGCGGCTTCAGCCTCTGCCTTCTCGACAGTCTCTTTCGCGACAGCCTCTTTAGCGAGACGACGATCCTCCTTCGCTTTCTCATCTGCCTCCTTCTTTTTCTCATCTGCCTCCTTCTTTTCTTTGATTGCTTGGATGCGCTTTTCCTCAATCTCACGCTCACGAGCAGCCGTATCAATAGGTCGCGCAGCGCCGAACGGGTTTGCCTTCGAGTCGGTTGTAGAGAGTGCGGGGGAAAGAATGGCTGGTGCATCCGAGACGGTGCGCTTCTGGAGGTTGAGCTTGGGGCGGCCCACAGGCTGGGCAGCGACCGGCGCAGGCGACGGGGGAGCCTCGCTTCCCTCACGGGACTGGCCAGGTGATTTGGCGGGAACGTCAGGGCGCATGTTGCTACGCCACTGCATATCTTTCTCAGCAGCGCTGGGAACACGCTCCGGGCGGTCGGCAAACTCGCGACGCGGCGGGCGAGAGCCATCGCCTCCTTGACGACCTTCGCCGGGACCCCACTGAGCGGGTGAAGCCTTCCTGGCACCACGATACGACTCCGAGCGGCCAGCCTCCAGCGGGCGAGGCGCGCGTGATCCATCGCGGGATTCTGTGCGCTCCAGAACTGGGGCAGGGGAAAGGGGACCCTTTCGTTCCCAGTTGCTGAAATCTCTGACCTTTCCGTCATCCTCTCGGGGCTCGCGAGGGGGTCGGCGATCACTAAAGTCACCACGTCGGTCACCGCTACGGGAGGGAACATCCTCGAGGGGTCCACGGCGGGCACCCCAGTCCAAATCACGGAATTCTCGTGCACCACCATCACCCCTATCCTTGGCTACGAAACTGTTAGCAACCTAGCGGTACTCATAGACAACAACACGTACGTGGGTCGGCAATCTTGATTCTGATAGATCTGCCCTGGAAGTTCTGGCCGTCCAGGGTCAAGGCGGTCTTCAGACCCTCAACATCTTCAAACTCGGCATAAGCAAATCCTTTGGGACGGCCTTGCTCGCGATCCTCGATGATCCGAATGTTGGCAACATTGCATCCCTCAAAGAATTCGGTGACGGTTTCGACAGTAGCATCATAGGAGAGATTGCCGAGGTGGGCGGTGTAGGGGGGCTTATCCGGAAGTTTTTGGGGAAGATTGTCGCGGATGGAATGGTAGCCTGCAGGCACTCGGCGATTAATTTCTGTCGATTATGGTCGCTCTCATGTATAAAAAACGAACATACCTCGGTCAGCGTAACTGTTGTTGCCACCACCATACGAACTCTGTCCGCCGAAGCGACGATCGGAGGGAGGGAGGGGCTGGGTGCCTGTTTGCAATCCGTGTCAGTTTCTGACCCGATGCGACTGGCACAACGAGGTCCAGGGCATGATTGCGTCGAGAATGGTTTACGCACCATAGGTGTCCTCAACTTCGTCGGCCCAAGAGCTACCACCACCGTAGGCTGTGTTGATTGTGTTAGTCTGTACAATAGCCAATTGCTGATGGTGCGTCTTGGCATGGAGGGGAACTCACCAGGCTCGCTCATGAACTCGCTCAGCGTCAACTTCTGAGCTTCCTTTTTCTTGGGCGCTGGACAATGTGTCAGCCGCAACATGCAAAAGAATGGCGGCATCGCGGTGCGGGCATCGCGGCCAAGGCACGGTGGTGCTCACCCATGATTGCGGTTTTTAGTCCACGCGCGACGACGCTATATCGTAGCGCGCAGATAGGAGTCGATGGTTGAGACGCAGGTCTCAACTCGCGAGATCGAGCGTAATTCGGAGAACTGGAACAAATTATATGCAGCACCAAATGCAATTGCAAATGGCACAAATGGTTTGTGGGTCGGCCGAGTCGAGGTGTAGCCGAATACCGCGGTTTTCGGGTGGTGCTTTCGAAGGGCGGGTGAAGCGAAAATCGAAGTTCTGCGGAGGAAGGAGGGCTGACATTTTTTTTGCATCGGCAAGGACGTGGGCAAGGTGCTGAGTGACGCTAGTACCGAAACGGCTAACTCCACACAGGGGAACTGCCTCCTAGGCACTCGACTGCGCTGCAGCGACCTCACCTCACCTCCTCCTTGGTGTGGAAGAACCACCTCCCGTCTCAAGCATTGTACGAATTTCTTGTTACCACTGCCTTATTTACATCTGGCTGTTCAATTCACCTTGTACTTTAATTTCTATTCTCATTTGCAAGTTTCATTTCGCAGACATTATGAAGCCCATTGACATTCTCAAGTCGGATCCGGATATCAAGGCGAGCGGCAACCAGATCCGGTCTAACAATGAATTACAAACACACACGTCGCCGTGTCTGATAGAGGAGCGCAGAGAGAGATTCCCACCAGACCTTTTCAAGATCATGGCGCCATCGCTCAAGGTTGGCGCCGCAGCAGGTAAAGAGGCTTCATTTCTCTATCTTCCATCTAATGTTAGGTTTGGGTCTCACATTACGCGTAGGGGCGCTGGGGGCATTCACGGGAGTTGCTGCAGGCATCATCCGCTCTGCACCTCCGGTCCTCTTTTCGCTGGCCATGGGCGGCCAATGGTTTGCGTTTGGCACCAGCTACTACTGTGAGTTTAGATGATATGGCGTTCTCAGAGCGAGTTTTGACCTGCCCAGCATCTCGACTCCTTGTCTTGAGTGCCTTTCCAGAAAATGAGGGGCTTCGGCCAGTCAACATGGTTAAGGCAAGTGCCATAGCTGGTGGATTTGCTGGGATGGTGGGCGGCGCTATCCGTAAGTCCAGCATACAACTACGGGGCTACAGGTCAGTGGTCATGGTCTAATCATGACGGTATAGGAGGACCCAAGAATATCGTCCCTGGTATGATCTTCTGGTCGGTTACAGGAGGACTGGGCCAGCTCGCTGCCAATGTAGTGAGTTGGAGACCCAGCTCAGAGCCGGGGAGAAGCTTCTTACAGTCAAAGTGGAGTCCCGTAACGTATCTGAGTGACCATGAGTATGAAAAAATACTCGAGGGGAGACTGCTTCGGATAGAGGCTGAGATTGCCATTGTTGATGAAAATATCAAGGAACTGCGTGATGCCGAGAAGAGAGTGGAACAGCAGTCAACTCCAAGAAGTCCCAAGGCGCAATGAGCTGGCAATAGTTGCTAGGTCTTGACTGTGGCCAAATTAGGGCTTTGAACTGAGATTGTTGCCCAATGTGTACGATAATGCAAAAAGTATGGCAGAAGATATCCAAACCAATGGCACCGTAGGAGAGAAAAGCCAGAAGAACGCAGGTGTCCCCTTGTTTGGCGACCGAGAAGTTTATCCATCCACGGTTGCACGAGCAAACAGTCCCATCCCGAGCTATGCTTGGTTAATAAGTACATGTACGGGCTGGCTGAAAGAATTCAAATGGGGACCATTGGATGGCGCACAACGGAGCGATGCGCAAATGCAAATGGAAACGCGGTAGCCAAAGCGTCACCGGGCTTGCCTTGACATAGGTTTCCTGGGGGTTTGGGGGCAACGCATCACCAGCTCGCGAATATGGCCTGCGTTGTGGGGGTCGCAGGTGATGTCCCCGCCAATGGATCTATGGGCCAGGGGACGAGAACAGGGCGGTCTTGGATGGCAGAAACTACGCTAAAAGGGGACCCGCACGCCTGTGTCCAGGATATGTGTGTCATTGCAAGAACAGCATCCACGATGTGACGGGGGAGAGGGCTGCCAAGAGGCCACTCCAATCCACGCCGGAATCCTGGTTCTTTATCGCTAATTGTCCCTGGCCAGAGCAACTACAAGCTCATTTTCCCTTCCTTTTTCTTGTGCCTCGTTTTGCGACGGCATTTGGTTTGACGCTCACTCTCCCTAAGATTTTTTTGTTTGTCTCACATTCGCCGGCTCCTTTTCTTGCGACTGATGAATGCGCTGGTTATCGCGGGCTCAAACCTGAACTTGGTGTGGTGATTTGGGAATTGGTGACCAGGGGGAACGAATTGGGTGGTGAATAACCAAAGTATTCGAGATGGCATTCCTGAGCTTGTCATGCGAGTGAACGGAGCAAGGCAAGGACACATGTCGGGCCATCACCGAGTATGTCCATTTACTCACCCCTCCCTGGAGCCTGAATATACGTTGCCGAGCTAACCGCGCATTTGCTTTGATGCTCGAGCAGACGCAGGCTTTGCGATGGCGCTTCTCAATCCGACCTTCATCTTCGGAATCTTCGTCCTGCTCTACCTGTCCTCGTTCGTTCTCTTCGCTGTCCTCCGCATTGTGACAGGCATTTCCATCCAGCGCATCGGCTATTTCTCCCTCCGAAGACTGGCCTACACTCCACGTGATGGCGTCCGAATTGAGATTCGCGGCCTCGGTCTCAATGTCCACCGTCCGACCTTTGCGCAACCCACATGGCTCAGTATAGTTCTCAGCGAGCTCGCGATCACGCTGGACCTCCGCGAGTACGAGGGTGGTAAGGGAGCCGCGGCAGCAGCTGAAGAAGAAGACAGGGCTGCGGCTAGGGATGGCGAGCCGGATGTACAGACAGAAGCAGCAGCCAAGTCACCCAAGACGCCCACCGTTCGGCGCGACAAAGGCCTCAAGGGGCGCAGCGAGACATGGAAACACCTCACCAAAATCAAGGAGCGGATCAAGCGGTTGCACCGCAAGGTGAACTGGCTCCGCATGGTGGATGTCGTTGCGACCAACTCCACGGTCAGGATCGTCGATGTCGGAAGCTTGCAGGTTGGCAGCTTCACTGTTGCTGTCGATACCCGTCGTAAAATGGTGGACCGCGCGCGCTTTTTTCTTCAAGGAAGGGCGGAGCGGAAAGGGCAGCAGAAGCAGGCCGAGTGGATCGCGACTCTTCGGAGCGTTCTCTTCACCGCCGACGGGCGGGAGTCTCTGGAAGTTCTGGACAGCGCTACTTTAAATATCCACGGGTACCTCTACGAAGCGCTTGACGGCCTCAGGGACACGGCCGTGGCCCTCAAACTGGGGCGGGTCCACGTCCCCTACGACGACGTCCACCACAGTGTTGGTCGATACAAGAAGATCAAAACCTTGACAGACAAGTTCTTTGCCGAGGCGGAACCCGTTGAAGTCTTCGTCGATAAGGTCATTCAGGAGCTTGATACCCCTGGAAGCACCAATCAGGAGCTAATGCAGACGGTATCCGACTCGAAAGAGCTTGCAGGTTCCATCCTGAGAGGTATTAAAGAGGTCCAGTTTGCCGTCAGTTTTGTTGGCTTCACCAAAAAAGTTGAGAATATCAAGACTGGAGGCCCGCCCATCCTCCTAAACGCATCCATGAAGGAGGTGGGTATTGATCTGCACCGGCTCGACCCCAAGTCGCCGGCGCATAGGATGTACTTCCCGTCCAAGGATATTGCGCACGAGGCCCTTGCTGCGGCTCTTTCTATTTCCATTGGTTTGGATGATGGCCAAGGCAAGCCTGACAGAATTATGTACATACCCATGGCGACGACGACTGTTCGGACGACGTTGCCTTCCAAGACCGTCGAGTTGGCTGACGAAGGCACGGCGGAGGAGAGGAACGCAAACATAGTATTCGCGAACTCGGTCGTGACATCGCCCTCGGTAGATCTCGACCCCCGACATCTTCCCTTGCTGTTGGCAATGCTAGCACCGAAACCGAAACGGCCAAAGGCGCAACGACAGCACCGACACATGCTCATATCACGCCTTCTCCCCAAAGCAAACATCAAGTTCTCGATGCATGAGCCTGTCTTGAGGATAGCACTACCTCCAGTGCAAAAGACAGTTGACCCTGACGAGTTCGACCTCATTATCTCTTCAATTTCGTCCATTTCTCTCGACCTGGAATCCTTCCATTCCGCTGTCGAGGATCTTCATTATTCATTGGCTTCTACCTTGAGAGTCCAAACGCACAATTTATACTACCAAACATCGGCCGGGAATAGATTCGATCTCCTGTTGACTGAAGCCTTCGATCTTAAGGTCCAGCTCAACGCCACACCTGATGTACACGTCGTCGCTACAGGAAATCTGCAGAAATTCTCGGTTCACATGGTCCGCGAAGAAATCGCCGACGGCCTTCGGCAGATTGTCCGCCAGCTACGGCTCAATGTGCAGCCTGACAAGCGGGCGACTTCGAGAAACTTGGAAGAGACCAACTTTCTACGTGCCATACCAACATGGCTCCTACATGTTCATCTACAGTTTTCCGAGTTCAGTCTGGAAGTCGCGGGGGTAGACAGTGAAATATCCGAAGACTCAAGGGGCATTGCAATCCAACTTGACTCGTGGTCGGCAGAATACCGCCAGCACCGTCTTGACGGGCTTCAGCGTCGGCCATCTAGACGGAGAGCGAACAGTCGTAGTATGGTGAACCCAGAGACGGAGCTCCTCAAGGCCGTCCCCATGTCACCGAGGAAGAAATATCAACATGAAGGCGACGGACGACGCATCAACATATATATGAGGGGACTGGAAGCCTTCATGGTAGAGGGGGCCGAGAAATGGGAGGTTGAGCCTTTCCTGAACGTGCCGAGGCTCGAATTGCAATTCTCTACATCGAGCGACAATCAAGGCCCTGTCTTCCACATTTATTCGCATATTAGGACTCTCTTGGTCCAATACTCGCTCTACCGTCACTACGCTGTCGGTGTTGCAGTGTCGGTTCTCAGAAAAGCATTTGCCAGGACGAATAAGGAGAGCAGTGCGGAGCCGAATACACCAACAACCCCCTCGTTCAGCCGGCGAACTGTGGGCCACCTCTCGCCACCTTCGGGGAGTGGTGCTCTCGACTTCCCATTGGGCGATTTGGAGTCGATGCGGGCAGTCAACGAGCTCGTCTCGGTTGACATCAAGGCAACCCTCATCCAGGTCAAGGCCGAGATGCCTTCGGATCCGCCACTCATGCTCCAGATCTACGGTATGGAGGCTGGCCGCCAACGATGGTCACCCCCTTACTTGCAGGCCAAACTCATTCGATTATATGCCGAAGCTCCGCGGATGCACAGGGTCTGGGCCCGGATTGTGAGCATCAATGGCGGCCGTGTCGACTACCGAGAATTGCGGAGAAAGGCGGCTGGTGGAGGAGTGCAAGAAGAGCGCATGCTTGATATTAACTCAGACACTATTCGGCTCGCCGTGCCGCACGAGATGGTCATTCACAAGATATCGGACAACTTCATCAACACGTTCAAAGCTATTCAGCAGTTACATCACAGGTTCAGAACGGGAACCAACGAGTATATCCTTGAAAAGGGGCCCGAAGGCCCCAAGAACGTTCCCAAGGTCTCGTTGAGGACGCGGACTCTTCTGTTCGAGTTAGAGGACGGTGCTTTCGAGTGGAAACTCGGTGTCATTTACCGCGCTGGCAAGGTCGAATTGATGCAACGACAAGCCCGGGAGGAAGCGTTCCGCCTCAAGGCCAAGAAAATTCACGAGGAGGAGTCCCGAAAAGGGTCCACCAATCTGCGGACGCGTTCCGCTGCCCCTCGGGAACCGTCCTATACCCCCGGCTCTTCTCACATTCGAAGCCGTAGTGCTGATGGGTTGAAGCGGACCGCTAGCGAGAACGATGTTCGCGGCAGGAAGCCTAGATACGACCCGAATAGCGCAGCCAAATGCCTCAGCATAAGCGCCCGCATCTCAATAGCAGAGGCGCGACACAAACTCAACGTCCACAATGCGCAGAGCTGGAAGCAGCGAATCGACCGGCAATTTGCTATGGCCAAAAATGACATGAAGGATTCTCGTGCGCTATTCTGGGGCCAGGACGAGATCCCTGACGATCTGGACGATAGCGAGAGGATTCTGGAGGTTCCACATCGCCCTGCGCTCATGTCTGCGCTGGTCAGCGACCTGCAATTCATCATTGACAAGCCTTCCTTCCCACTCAAGGAGCTCCCGGACTTCTTGTTCAAGGTCGGTAAAGGCATGCCTAGGGACATGCAATACTCCCTCTTGATTCCCATGAACGTGCAGATCAACATGGGCGAGGCGAGACTATCACTTCGTGATTACCCATTGCCGCTACTCCATGTTCCTCCCACTAGGCTTGGGCAATCTGCTCGGGTGCCGGCTCTCTCGATGAAAACGGATTTTGTTATTGCTGAAGAGTTCCGAGGTCAGGAGTCTACTCGGAGGATTAAAGTCCAGATTGTTCCTCCGCGAAGTTTGGATCCAATTGTGTCAAACGAAGGCAGTTTTGCCATCGATGTGCGGAGGACTGTCGGGCCGGTCAAGTCTTACTCGGACATGAGCATCGATATATCAACTGCCAACCCGACGCGGATAACCTGGGGCCCGTCCTATCAGCCGGCAATTCAGGACATGATGATGGCCATCGAATCCTTTACCAAGCCGCAGTTTGATCCGTCGGACAAGGTGGGCTTCTGGGACAAGATTCGTCTCAACTTCCATTCGCGGGTTCGTGTTGCTTGGCGGGGCGATGGCGATGTGCACCTGGCGCTAAAGGGCACTAGGGATCCTTACCAAGTCACGGGTAATGGCGCTGGCTTCCTCATGTGCTGGCGCAATGATGTCAGGTGGAACATCCACACGGATGATGACCCGAAACGCTTCATGACCGTGGACAGTGGTGAATACGTCCTGGCTGTACCCGACTACAGCCATCAAGTCCGCGAGGGGAGGCGCCGCCAGGGCGATGATGACGACGGCCTGTCGAGCGAGGCTAGCCACAAGAACGGCGCGGCCTTCAAAAAGGTGGTTATGAAACTGTCGGGCAGGGTACAATGGCTTGCAGGCCTCGTATTTGAGCGAGCTATTGAGAAGGGGAACAGAAGTTTTGATTTCAAGCCTCACTACGAGGTTGTGCTCAAGTCTCCTCTTTATGCCAAGCCCGAAAAGAATATCCTTTACGATGCATTTCGGGGGTTCCGCAGCCAACACATCCACCTGTCTCTTGCTGTCCAAGCACCTCTCGATCGGGAGTGGTCGGCTTCAAATTCGGACCCATCACGGAGTTACAATGCCGTCCACGTTACTCCTCGATTTTTCACTCACTTCTTTGCCTGGTGGTCCTTATTCAGTGGCCCGCTATCCTTGCCGATCCGCCAGGGCTCGCTGTGGCCTGGGAGGGAAAAGAACAGCAAGAAGTTTGGCAGACATCTTGCCACGATCAAGTACAACCTCTTGCTCGCGCCGCTCTTCCTCAGCCACATCTACAAACATAAGGACGTTGAAGATCAATCTGAGAATGCCGTCTCGGCAACAGGTATTAAAGTCCGGTTTGATAGCTGGATGCTCGATCTCCACCAGAGGCGCGAGGAGTTCAACACACGGGATCGCGGCCGCAAGACGCAGTCGAGAACCACTGGCATGAAAATCCACGCCGGACAGCTCGACTTGGTGTCAGCCGATATCCGCGCCATCTCTGCCAGTATCCGTGGAACCACGGCAGAGGCGCTGGCCAAGCAATCCTCGCCGAGCTCCGCTGCCGAGCACGACGATGACGGAGGGGCCGATCTATCCCGTTTTACCATTCCTGACAACGACTTGACGTGGATTGACATGGATGATTTTGTCGAGCTTGACTGGATATTACCGTCAGAGCCCAATCCCGACACCAAGATTCTCCCTTTGGCGTTCGCCCCCCGAATCACGTACTTCCGCCAGACAGACATTAGCGGTATCATTGACGGCGATCCGGATAGGCGTAGCCCGTTTGGAAAGGAGCCCACACACTTGTGCATCATGAGCCAGGACGACGATCCTAGAAGGGTTCAGATTCGGCTCATCCGGAGGAGACTTGAACAGCTCGACCAGCAGATTGAGACGCACAATCGGAATCTCGGCGAGATTGAGCTTCGCCTCGTCCGAGATGGACATAATGACGGGGATCTCCGCGCCGAATTCGATGCCCTGAACAGACACACGGCTGTCCTTTCTGGAAAGAAGACATTCCTGCAAGGGATGCTCAGAGATATGGTTCAAAAGACTCCGTGTGAGAGCTGCGATAGTGACAATGATGACGATTCTCCGGAGCTGACAAGCTCCGAATCGAGCACCGAGTCGTTCTTGAATATGGACGAAACCATGATGGACCAGCCCGGAGGTGAGTTCGCCAGCGATTTCAAGAACCGCTTCGTCGTCCACAACATGCAACTCAAGTGGAACAACACATTGCGAAACATCATCCTTCGCTATATCCACCAAGTTAGCCAGCGTCGCGGTTTCATCTACTACCTCTCCCGACCGGCCGTCAAATTCATCCTTGACATTGTGGAGGAGCAAAACAAATCGAAGATGAGCAAGGGTAGCAACGCCGGGCCCTCCTCAGTGACTGCGAGTACTCCAGACACTGCCGGCACTGACCGTGATGTTGAGACGGATCTCGAAGATAGAATTCGCAAAATTCTCCAGGATGGGCGCAAGTTTTCTACCTCGAGTTCCACCGGAGAGGCAACTGGGCCGACAAACCCGGCCATGTCAGATCTCTCGAGCGGCATCGCCGACGAGTTCACTCCCCAGAACAGCTACCACGTCCGGCTAATCGCTCCCCAGATTCAGCTGCAGAGCGACAAGAACAAGAAGCACGTGGTGCTCATCACAGCCAAGGGCATGGAGCTCAAGGTTGTTGAAGTGCTCGACAAGAGCAGAATGTCAGACAACGTCAGCGGTCTGGTACAGCGCCGCTTCCTCGTCAACATGGACAGCACCCAGTTTTTCGTCACGCATCAAAAGTGGTTCTCGACGCAGCTGGTATCTATGTACTCGGGCAACACGTACGGCACACCCGCCGGTTCGTCTTGGCCACCTTGGGTTCCGATGGAGGTCATGTTCGACTTCCAGACGGACCCCTTCGGATTCAAGCGCGTTGTACAGAAGACATCGGCCATGCTGCGTTATGATAAGTACAATACGCTGCGCCTCAAGTACAACGACGAAGTCAACACGACTGAGAGCGCAAGTGTTGCCCTGCATGAGAACACCGAGAGCAGGATGGACAATCTCTGGGTCGAGTTCCCCCAGGCCCACGCGCTGTGCAACTCGTCACAGTACTATGCTATCTACGTCATTGTCGTCGACCTGCTGATGTACAATGAGCCGCTAGAGAAGACGCGTAGCGAGAGACTCGAGAAGATCATGCTGGCCTCGGACTTTAGCGATCTAAGGGGCGCGCCTGAGATGGTAACGCGCCTCCAGGAGCGGGTGCGCCAACTAGAAACCATCAAGACACACTTCCAGACAAATTCGCGACTCCTGGACAAGCGCGGCTGGGAGGACCGCCTAAAACTCGAGCGAGACCTAGCTGCCTGCGAGGACGACCTGTTCTTCATGATGAAGGCCATCATGACGTCGCAGAGGAAGTTTGAGAACACGGCGAGCAGCGCGCTCCTCAAGTGGAGCATCACTGCTAAGGAGATTGTGTGGCACCTCATTCGAGACACTAACGAACCGCTTGTTGAGTTGCAACTCAAGAATGTCGAGTACGACCGGACCGACAATGCGGACGGCTCACATATCAACCTGATTCAGGTGGGGAGCATTATTGGTCTCAACCTTCTTCCGGATGCCATCTACCCGGCAATGGTGTCTCCGTACATAGAAGCGGGTGGCAGCAATTTCGACGGCTCGCGGCCCATGATACGCGTCTACTGGAACATGCTTGAAGCTATTGCAGGCATCCCCGTCATGGACCACTTCGAGGTGCATCTGTTCCCGCTCAAGATCCAACTGGAGCGTGAGGTCGGAAAAAGGCTCTTCGAGTATATATTCCCCGGCCTCGAGGGCAGCAAGACGTCTACCGGGAAGAACGACTCTCCCTTCATGATCAAGCAATCGCTACCCGAGGAAGAAGACGACGAGGGTGACGATGAGTCTCTGGGCGGCTCGCTTCGTATTGGGACGGCCGATGGGGACAAGGACCCGGCGTCGTTTGCAAACCGAGCCGGGTCTCTGGAACTACGACTGCGCCCTACGCTCACCTCGGAACCGGACGCGAGCCCCAGCAAGCAGAAGGCGGTAAGCATTCACTCCGGGGACGGCAGTTCTTTCCGACTCTTTCGTTCGACGGGGACAAGCAAGTTCCCCGCGAAGAAGAGGTCGTATGAATCGTTGCGTGGAGGTGCGCCCCGGCCTGGCGTTGCGAGAACCTCAACGGGGCTTTCTTCCAAGGGCGTTCTGTTGTCGGATAACGATGTGAGACGAGGATCCCGCTTCGGGCTGCGGCACAGGTCAACGACAGATGAGGAGAAGGCTAAGAAATCGGACGACCTTACCAAGATGATTGACCGCGCGTCTAACTACATGACGTTTGCCTACATCAAGATGCCTTCGGTAGTGCTCTGCCTCAGTTACAAGGGCAAGGGTGACCGCAATATTGAGGATGTCCATGATTTTGTGTTTCGGCTGCCCACAATCGAATATCGCAACAAGATGTGGTCGAATCTCGACCTGGCACTGGCTCTCAAGGGGCGTGTTATCAAGGCGCTCATCAGCCATACCGGCGCCATCATCGGTAACAAATTCTCCAAGCACAGACCCAGCACGGCACAGCAGTCTAAGCTACGCGAACTCGCCACCAGCTCCATCCTTTTGGGGACACCGCAGCTTTCGGCCGATTCCCTCGAGAACAGCGGCGACGACTCGTCATCTATATACGGCACATCGCCCGTCGACTTTTCACGATCGCCTCCAAGGTCGATTCGTCGGTCGCAGACGTCGATCCCCGCGCCATCAACCAGCCGCAGCTCGAGTATCGCGTCATCCCGATCACACCGGTCCAATCAAGTTAGTGTCGTGACGCAGGCGTCGGGGGCTGTTCCGGCGTTCCTGACGATGACGCCGCCCACTCCTCAAGAGCGAACACCAACGGGATCTACCGAGGGCGGCAACCATCGGTCCGGATTCGGCTTGTTGCGACCAGCTTCGAGCGGGGGGGCCAGATTATTCGGTGGTGGCGGCGGGGGTGCCAGTCCTGGGAGCGTCGGACTCTCAAGACCGGGGAGCAGCGGAGGTGGCAGTGGAGGTGATGAGTTTTACAGTCTAGATCGAAGGAAGTCGCCGGCTATTTCACACACCGGTGGTGGGGGTTTCTTCAAGGACAAACTCAGTGCTTTGACTCACAGGCTGAAGGATAGGGAGAATACCATCCAGCCTTTGGGGGTTGAGGGTGCGGAGGGAAAGGAGCAAGAAAAGACAGGTTCGGAGGGATTGGTGGGAAGGCCGAGCAGGGGTGGGAGAACGAAGTCATAGGTCTTGGATGAACATACGAATCTGGAGGTAACGGGACGGGTGATGAGGAGCATTACATACTTCACAGGTAGCCAGCATTACGGGGTATACACCGATCTTCTTGTTTCTCCATAAGACTTCTCTCGCCGGTTTTGGAAGATGAGAGAGCAACGACAGCAAGGAGTTGGAGTTGAAGCATATTGATTTTGTGAAAATTGTGAATGCGCGGAGTGGGGGGGGGGCTGGTAGAAATATATAGTATCGGCTGGCCGGGCTCATCATGCTTTCCACGTAACTTTGCGTGCTTGGGAGTGACAGTCACTGCCGGGAAAAAAAACGCCCAAGTTGGAAAATCACAGCAAAAAACGGCAAAACTCATACTTTTCAATCCACAGCAACACTATAACTTTAGGTGCAAAGGGCAGCCCAAAATTTGCAGACTTATAAAAAATTAGCTTAAATTACTCATACTTTTATTTTAATGATTTTAGTAAAGAAATGCAGATTATATAATTATTCTAGAAAAAAGTAAACTTTGATTTTTTTTTCATTACAAGGCATTATAATAGGGTAATTTTGTGTCACTGCACCAAAGGACGCAATGCGTAAACACCACGAAAAGTGGAATGTTGTGCAGTCAGGGCACTGCACCGTAGTCCTTCTACATCTAGCTGCGTAGCCACAGGCAGGCAGCATCACGGTACCGTGACATTTTGATTTATAGCGGGATAGAAAATTTCACATTTTTTTGGGGCACTACAATCCCGACCGCATTTTTCGTTTTCAAACTCTGCGACAAAAATATATTCGTTAGAATACCGATATCTATAAGTATTGTTTTTCTTATACTTTTCAAATACTTGGTGGTAGCGCGGCATATGTGCCGTGAAAACGCCGTTGGGCATTTTTAAACGGCACCCACTGTAGAGGTGGGGGGCTTGACGTCAGGGTTGTTGCTGTTCCCGCATCGGAGCTTGCACTTATCTTATCGCCTCCCACCACACCCCTCCATCCCACTGCACATTGATCTCTAGCTCAAGGCTACAAAGCGCTTCACGGAATTCACCAGAACAAGTCCTCCCCATCAGCGACCACTACTCGGTAGGCTTTGCTCAGCTCAGTAGCAGTACACGCAATGGGTATGTTCTCTCTTCTATTTTCGCTCTGTTCACAAGAGTCATTATGCTGTGTGTGAGGGCGAGGCTAACGAACGTTACCAGAGCTTCCGCCTCCCGACCACCGTTTGTCAGACCCCCAGCGCGACGCGCTCTACGGCTACGACGCCGCAGCCCACAAGACCATCAGCGCGTCGAAGCCTTGGCTCAAGGACCCGCATTACTTCAAATCGGTGCGCGTGTCGGCCATCGCACTCGTCAAGATGGTGATGCATGCCCGCTCAGGCGGATCGCTTGAAGTTATGGGCCTCATGCAGGGCTACGTTGACGGCACCTCTCTCGTCATCACCGATGCTTTCCGCCTACCCGTCGAAGGTACTGAGACCCGCGTCAATGCTCAGGACGACGCGAACGAGTACCTGGTCGAGTATCTGCGGCTTTGCCGCGAGGACCCAAACGGCGGCCGCACCGAGAACGTCATTGGGTGGTATCACAGCCATCCCGGCTACGGGTGCTGGCTCAGCGGTATTGATGTGGGCACACAACACATGCAGCAGAGCTTCAACGACCCGTTCGTCGCCGTCGTGATCGACCCCGACCGCACCGTCAGCCAGAACAAGGTTGAAATCGGTGCCTTCCGCACATACCCCGAAAACTACAAGCCTGCCTTGTCATCATCAGACCCGACAGCTGCCGGGTCGTCAGAAAGTGGAGGCAACGTCCCGTCCTACAAGGCGGAGGACTTCGGCGCCCACGCCAACCGCTACTACGCGCTCGAGGTGGAACATTTTAAATCATCACTCGACAATCGCCTGCTCGAGTTGCTTTGGGACAAGTATTGGGTACAAACGGTGGCGCAGAATCCACTGCTGACGAACCGCGACTATACAAGTAGCCAGATGAGTGACTTGGCCTACCGCATGCAAGAGACAGCGAACGCGGCCAGCCGTAATGCAAGGGCTGCCGGGGGTCAGATTGCCTTTTCTGGGGGCGCCTCGTCCACCAAAGCGGTCGATCATGGCATGGAAAAGATTGTCCGCGACTTGAACCAGTTGGCGGCGAAAGAGAAGGCGGGGTTGGTCTCGACAGAGGTAAAGGCGAGGATATTTCTGGGGCAGGGACCAGGGACAGATGCTTCGTAGAGAAAATTCAGCGTTTAACTAAACTGGCGGGAGTTCTAGGCTTTGGGCGAGTTAGTGTGCAAATGAAATGGGTTGGGCCAGGAGGGGGATGAGCGCTGGATGGCACGCTTGATGTTGTAGTGAGTTTTTCGGCTAGGTGCATTTGCATGCAAAGGCGGGAAGGCTGATCTAAAGATGAAGCTGCAGAATCATGGCCAAAACTAAACAGTGATAATTGGGAATGGGATAACCCAATGACGATGGTCCAACCAGGCCAAGGGAACATAGGTAGGTTAGGTATAGGTAAGAACTGAGGGAATTTGAGATAATGGTAGCAGTTCACATGAAAAGATGCAAACGATCAGGAGAACTCCGACGACTACAGAATTTTGGGAAAAGAAATAAACAAGAAAGTACAAAAAATATGGACAAGCGATATGCCCAGTAGAACATCCCCCGGGATGGGATTACGGGCCAAATGAGTACATCAACTGAACCGAAATCCGCACCGTTTCACACATGCATCATCTAAGCCTTGCAACAATCCAAAGAATCTAGGTATAACGAGGTAGGTTCCTAGATAGCGCACGATACTTGAAAGTATGGGAGAGAAGTCTCGTTTCTATAGGCAATAAATAGTACGGTAATATACGAACTAACTCAGGTTATGAGATGTTGTCGGCCAATGGGGCCCAGACCACACGATAGGATCCTTCTTTTCTTGCACGTTATCCAGTCCACGTACTGAAGTATTTTCAAACCCATTCATCAGCTGTCTTTATATCATTTCCCGTGTTGGCACTCACCACAGCGCAGTACGTCTCGAATGTAAATGTCAGGACGGGAACTATTTCAGGGACAGGTGGTTGAAAGATACAGTTACAGTTACAGATATTTTACACATCTCTCTCTCTCTCGTTACCCTTTCCTCTCTTCACATGAGATGGCGTCACTCTTCCCCCACCACAGCCATCTCCTCGGTGGCAACATTACCCTTTGCAACTTCCACCGCCGCAACCTCAGCCGCAGACACAAATCTTCCAATAGTCTCCTCCTTGCCCAAAAGTCTCGCAACATCCACCAATGTTCCCCCCGGCATCGACGCCACGAGCGCCCACCTCAAAATCCGATACCCCCCCGCCGTGCAGGGTTCAGCCCCATCCTCCACAGAGCACTTTGTCCCCTCGGCCAGTCGCTTCATTACCGCACCGTCCAGACCTCCTGTCGCCCAGGTATCGTCGGGAATTTTCCTCAGGGTATCCGCCGCGCGGGTGAGGCAATTAGAAATAGTCGCATCGCTACCTGATGTGAAGACAGCGCTGCCGAGCTTATTCTCAACAAACACTCTCGTCAATTCCGCCCACGGCACCTCCCAGAATAAGTATCGGTTTTTAGCGACATATTCGGCGATAGAGTTGTCATCTGGAAGGAAGCCCCACTGTGCGCGCAAGACACGTAGCAGGTAATCGTCGCAACTGTCGGAGCGGACGGCGGGAAGGGGGTCGCCGATGGGATAGGCTGGGGGTTGGCTGTTCTCCAAATGGGCGATAGCTTCGTAGAGAGGCTTGAGGAGCACCTCTTGCTGCTGGGCGAGGTCCTGAGGCGAGGTGCTGTCAATCAGGCGGCGCATATGCTCGCGCTGGAGGTGTGGAAGTTTGTCCAAGTTGACCTTGATGTCTCCCTTGGTAAATTTAAGGGTGAACTGGGTGCCCATATTAGCCAACAAGATCGGAAGGGTGAGATGAAGAGGCCATGGAGGCTTACCCGGTCCACCATGTCCTGAAGCGTCATAATATCTGAATTCTGCGACTTTGCGCCCCAACCGAGGAGAGAGACAAAGTTTAGCAGGGCGGCAGGGAGGGTACGTCTTTGCTCGCTCTTATAGTAGTTGAGGTCGATGCCGAGGTGGCGCTTGCTCAGCTTCTGGTTGTTCGCGTCAACCAGCAGTCCAACGTGGGCGAACCTAGGAGGCTCCCAGCCAAAAGCATGATAGAGGGCGAGGTGTTTCGGCGTCGATGGAAGCCATTCCTGAGACCAGAGTTAACTTCAAGCCTTGTCTTGGATGAGATGCACTCACACTGCCTCGGATGACGTGGGTGATGTGCATGTGCTTGTCGTCAACTACGTTGGCGAAGTGATATGTGGGCCAGCCGTCAGACTTCATGATTATGAAGTCCTCCTCGGGCAACTTCTTCCGGAACCTATGAAAAACAATATCTTCGACAACTAGTGGCGTCTCATGACTACGGAAGCGCACGACGAAATCGTCACCATTCCCGGCACGTTCTCCTGACTCTTCGGGGCTGATGTCTCGACAAGTGCCTGGATAGCTGGATGCGCCGCTGTTTTCGGCTGCCTTGGCATACTCTTCAAGTTTCTTTGTGGAACAGAAACACCTGTAGGCCTTCCCTGAGGCAAGCAACTCATCAATGTGTGTCTGGTAAAGTCTAAGTCTCTCGGATTGGCGATAGGGACCGTAGGGCCCAGACACATCAGGCCCTTCGTCCCATGACAAGCCTGCCCAACGGAGATCCTTCAGTAATCTGGACTCGGCATCGGGAATTGTCCGTTTCTAACATCAGTCAGCTTCCCATGCGTCGTCTCGTCATTGACAAAGAAAAACCTGACTTGATCTGTGTCTTCAATACGGAGGATGAACTGGCCGTTGGTGGCTCGGGCGAGGAGATAGCTAAAAAGGGCAGTCCGCAATGACCCTAGATGCAGATAACCCGTGGGTGACGGGGCAAAACGAGTGCGACAGGCTTGGTCAGGAAGACCTTTTCGAGACTTGGATCGCCCTAATTTTTGCCCATTTCCATTTGTTGACGTTGAATACCATGCGCGTATAATCTTGAGCACGCTTGCCCTTGATCGGGGGCATGATGACGATAGCGGCATCCTTAGCAAGTATACTCGTCTCATGGTTACCTGCCTGTCATCGGCATGGTTGGGCGCGTTGAGCCTCTTCTTGGAAGGAAGCTTCACTGTCAGTGGGGCCTTCAGAGCAGCCAACGTATGGCGGTGCGATGCTTGCCGAGTGGCATGTCATTGGTGCTCACTGACTAGGTAACTAATCTTGGCTTCAGGGGAATCCTCTAGCGGGGTGATAAGCCGATAACCCGCCAGACACGAGATAGATCATAGAGTAGTACTTGGGCAGTCAAAGAAGATTCCCGCATTCAATTGTCTTTACGTGGCTGGTCTCGCGGAAGCATGAGTTTCTTCAACTATCCAAGGCAAAAAGGTAATGGTACAAGATAGACGATGGGGGAAGTAGGTGTCCATTGGCACAAACCAACACAAGCAGCATCACAACTTGTCCATGCATTTCTACGCAATTTTTGCCCTTTCCCCGAAAAATATTCATATGTAGATGAATATATGACCAGAAAAAAGCCCGCAGTCCGGGCTCTATTGTTTTAGCATATTGGAAGGTCTGCATGCTGTAAGGAAAGCCCAAGTTTGACTTTGGGGGTAAGAGAAGAAAAACCCCTGCGGACACCCCGTCCTTACCGCCAACCAGTCAGCGCGGGGCCGCCTTCGAAGGCTCTAATTTTTCTAAAGGCAACCGCCATTTGTCAACCCAACAAGTTTGCACACGCAGTCCAACACAATTTTCGCAATACCAAGCACAATTACAGCCGCAGATCGGAATTTTGCCTGACAGAGCAAGGTTACAACTCCATATTTTCATCAGTTACGGAATTGCAGCGACCTGAAGCCTCCAATCACTCAGCCCATCACTATGGAGAGCGGGCCGAGCAGTGCGTCTCCGGGGGTTATCGAAGACGATGTTGATCTCTACGGTGCGACCTAATGCTTTTGAATCGCTTGCATGAGGCTCCCCTCCACCTAACACCTTTGTGTGCAGGCCTCTTGGGTGTTGACAAGTCAGCCAGTCCCAACGATATCAAGAAAGCCTACCGCAAAGTAAGCCCCCTCCGCACCAGCCCTATCAGTTGCCTGCAGGATACGCGACTGACTCCCTTCACAGCTGGCTCTTCTCCACCATCCCGACAAAGTCCCCGAGGACAAGCGTGCGGAATCCGAAGTCAAGTTCAAAGCCATCACCCAAGCTTACGAGATTCTCCGTGATGAGGAGAAGCGCGAGCTGTACGACACGCATGGCATGGCCGCCTTCGACCCCTCTCGAGGCGGCCATGGCGGTGCCGAGATGGACGTCAATGACATCCTAGCTTCCATGTTCGGCATGCATATGGGCGGGATGCCTGGTGGCGGTCCGAGGCGCGGTCCGAGACGTAGCCCAGACGAAGAGCAGCATTACAAGGCCACATTGGAAGAGCTTTACAAGGGGAAGACGGTCAAGTTTGCGGCTGAGAAGCAGGTTATCTGCACCCAATGCAAGGGCTCAGGCGCAAAGGACAAGGTCAAGCCGAACAAATGCGACCGCTGCAGAGGCTTGGGTATCCAAGAGGTGTTCCAGCAAATCGCACCCGGTCTGGCCCGGAAGGCCACTGTCGCTTGTGAACATTGCCAGGGCTCGGGAATGTACTACAAGGAGAAGGACCGCTGCAAGAAGTGCAAAGGCAAGCGAACAGTGAAGGAGCACAAAGCCCTGGAGCTCTATATTCCCCGTGGATCAATGCAGGGCGAGCGAATCGTTCTGGAGGGTGAAGCCGACCAAGTACCGGATGCAACCCCTGGCGACCTCATTTTCCAGATTGTCGAGGAGCCACACGAGGTATTCACCCGCATCGGGCATGACCTGTCGGTCAACCTTAGTGTCACCCTTTCTGAGGCGCTCTGTGGGTTCTCCCGAGTTGTGCTGAAGCATCTGGACGGACGCGGCATCCACATCACCCACCCTAGGGGCAAGATCCTCCGCCCCGGTGAGGTCCTGAAGGTCAGCGGCGAGGGTATGCCCAAAAAGCGCAGCGACGTCAATGGTGATCTCTACCTCGTTGTGAAGATTGAGTTCCCTGAGGATGGCTGGCTCAAGGACGAATCAGGGTACGAGGCACTGCAAAAGCTGCTCCCTCCAGCTGGCCCACCTATCACTTCCGATGATGTTGATGAGGTTGAGTTCGAGGCCGATGCCGATATTGAACAGGTGAGTTACAATAGAATTCTTCTTATGACTTCACTAACAACCCTCTAGATGGGTGCCCACCAAGGTGATCCACGCTACGGAAATGACTGGGAAGATGATGATGACGATGAAGACGGCGGTGGCCCTCAATGCGCTCCGCAATAAGTGACCGTAAACCGGCAACGAAACTCGGTGCAGCCTATTCTGTCTAGCTACCTCGGCGGATTGTGCTTGCCACTCTTATCGGGAAGCAATTCGTTTCGGAGGCCCAGAATCCTGACGCAGAGTTTGGATCGAGGGTGGCCTTTTCCTCCAACATACACTGACACAGGCGGCTAATATATCCGCGACCACCAATTCTGATTTCATTGAACCGCGATGGTTGGAGAGCTGGAGATGTGAGATCAACATTGGACCTCGGACATGATTTATGAAGCGTGATATGACACTTTCCTCAGACAAGAGGAAATGCTCGCTGTACAGGGTAGCCTGGGTTTTTTTCGGTTTCATCAAGGGAACATAGACTGAGACGCACCATAATAAACACACCTTCTAAGCTGAATCTCCAATGCGTGGATATTTATTGCAAGTGGATTGTGCTTGCAATTGGCAATTGGCAAAGCGATGCAGCGAAACGCTCCAGCCACAGTGGGTGTTCAAAATCACGGTGGCCCGTGCAAACCCTGCACCACTGCAGCCAGTCACGGCCAACTTGGCAGGCGCCTTAACATTTTTCACACAACCCTAAGCCCGCACCAGCTTAATTTCTTGAATTTTTCCCCTGTTACGGATAGCGACGACGCCAAATTTTGACCATCACCCGACAACACGCAATCAAGGTCAGTTCTTGCTCTTTGATTATCAAACTTGCATTAATGCTGTATATCTAACTTGCTCTCCAGATGGTTTCCGCTAAGAAGCACATTCCGATCGTCAAGAAGCGTACGTCCGATCCCACATTCCCTCCACAACGATTGAACGGATCTCAATCTCTATGGCGAGAGCTTGAGGCGCTCCGAGGAAGGACTGTCGAGATGTCAGTTTGCTGACTGGAATTCATAATACAGGGACCAAGGCGTTCACTCGTCACCAGAGTGATCGTTTCAAGTGCCTCGACTCGGCATGGCGCAAGCCTAAGGGTATTGATAACCGGGTTCGGAGACGGTTCCGGGGCAACCTGGCTATGCCCTCAGTACGTTTTTCTGCATCTTCTCATTTCCCGACGGAAAGTGATAGCGGTTGAGGCTTTCAATACACGCAAAGAGGTGGAGCCGAGGGGTGGGCGCGGGGTCTCCAGGACAGCAATCTACTCGAGACTAACGTGGATTCTTCGTACAGATTGGTTATGGCTCCAACAAAAAAACCAAGCACATGATACCTTCGGGACACAAGTCGTTCCTCGTCCGCAACGTCAAGGATGTTGAGCTGTTGCTCATGCACAACAAGACCTACGCCGCAGAGTGCGTTTTACCCCACTCGGTTTATCCCAATCGATCTCGCTGAGTATACCATATACGAACGAGGGAATCCACTGGGTTGGATTAGTGTTTACTAACTCGAGATATAGGATCGCCCACAATGTTTCGTCAAGAAAGCGGATCGACATTATTGCGAGGGCGAAGCAACTGTCCGTCAAGGTCACCAACGCCAAGGCGAAGGTCACGACGGAGGTCTAAAATGAGGAAACGAACGGGCAGTCATCGGGGAACTTTTTTCGTGTTATTTGGAGCATCTCAGGCGGTCTCACGGGAATGGTCTGCTATTCGTCTGCGATTGCCTAGCAACACACCGAGCTAGCCAATAAAACGCAGCTTGCTTCATCAAGACAGGAAGGGTTATTACGCTGGGTTCTGGTCGACATGGATGGGATGATATTCTACTGCATTTTACCATGTTTGGTCCATCCAATATGCATGGGGTCAAGGGACTCCAGGGCTGCACTGCGTTTTTTCAGTGATCTTCGATGGTGGCAGCAACCTTGTGACGTAGGCGTCATCAAATCTTTGGTTTTCTCGACACAGTACGACCGTGATCTTGCTGATGAAACCCCTAGGTGTTCTAATCTTGACTGTTAGGTGGTTAGTTTCTTTCCCGCCTGGGGTTCCCTAAATTCAGCGTATTATTCATTGCTCAAAGCAACCAAGTCTTCGACCGAGAAAGTTTGCAAAGACAAATAATTTGCCTAGCACAATGGGTCTCAGGGAGAGGCGCCCAAACCTCTCGTCTTCTTCCTTCGGCCGGCTGTGACACGTCGGCTGCTAACCAATCGTGTACTGCGTAATGCTGCCTTTGTTTGGAGAAATTTTAGCCCGCCGAAGACTGGATAAGGCCTAAAGTTGTCCAGACTCCTCTCACTTTCCACTGAGCCTGCCCTCCCCTCCACCGCCCTCCTCAAGGGGCATGGCCATGGTCGAACCACAGACTCACCAAAAATAATACCATGGGCTCATTTCCGAGAAGCGATACATAATCTGTATCCCCAGCTTCCCTGTTGCCGTTGTCGGAAAATGAACTTTATTGAGGTAACGGACACACGGTGTTCTATCTATACCAGACCCGACGGGGGTTCAAATTCAGCAGGACCATGATCGAGCAAGCCCGTTCAGCCAACATGGCCCGTCTATGCCGTTTACGCTATGGTAATCCAACCCTCTTCACCCCTTCTTCCCCCC
>Ga0247765_1000370_pt1 | contig 36114 bp, 24 predicted proteins | sample UWRJL106311C6_FD_179949 | JGI IMG/M metagenome (GOLD analysis project Ga0247765, IMG submission 179949) | Plant litter microbial communities from Arlington Agricultural Research Station in Wisconsin, United States - UWRJ-L106-311C-6 | ecosystem: Environmental > Terrestrial > Plant litter >...
CCCCCTTTCTGAGTGCTGTGGAAGCAAAGCAAAACAAAAAAAGGAGATTGGGAGCAGAGCAGAGCAAGGCTCGGGCGTAGTTAGTTCATGGATGGATTGGCAGATTATGATTAGATTGGTAGATCATAGGTGGATAGGTAGATCATAGATGGATAGGTAGGTAGATAGGTAGGTAGGTGGTAGGCTAAGTAGACGCTAGAACTGAGATGGAAAAAAAAAAAATTTCCTTTTTCCCTTGTAAAGAAAAACAGCTGTGAGACCAGTCTAGGTAGGTACCTAGTGCCCATGACTCTATGAGGTACATGTAGGTGAGCCCCAGCTCTGATAGGGGGTTTAGTAGGTAGTATCGTTCATTGGTTGGGCAGGTAGTCTAATCCAGTAGGTAGCCAAAGTGAAAACAGTTCGGTCTAATACGCTCCTCGCTGGGATGGGCTCGGCTGGGCGCGGAGCTGACTGCAATATCGAATTTAATCCCCAAAAACCGGCCCCGGGGTGCATGTACGAGAGGATAGGGCCCGGCTGGCTGACATATGACATTAATGCTTTAGTTAAAGTTTAATGTTAGGTTATTAGTATCATATAAATCTCAACTGTCTTGGTCCTACGGTTTAGCAAGGTCTGTACACATGTACATATACTGGCCGCGACAACCACGAAGCGAGCAACGTCTGGCACTGATGAAGCAAATCAAATTTACATGTTCCTTTGGTCGCTCTGTCTGTCGTTTGCCAAACCATTTATAGATCATCACCTGAATGCCAATGTTGACCCCCGCCAGCAGGGATTGAGTCGAGTGTGAACAAACATGTTAAAGAGAGCTGGAGCTCTCTCTGCGGGGATACGGACCACAGCGCTGGGCGCCATATAATTTCCGGAAATATTATCGACAGTTTAATGTTGATTGAGTCTGGTGTTGATCTCGCGGAATTTCTTCATGCGGGACTGGGCGTTGGTCATAGGAGGTCCGGTGCGGTTGCGTGGTGGTTTTATGTTTGGACCCTGCCCAGAGAGATGGATCCGCCGTCTGTGGGTAGTCGGTCAGTCCGGACTGAATCCGTCATTCCCAGTATATTTTTATGATATATATTTGGTAATGGGGTTACTTTGTAAAAACGATGGCGTCCTGAACAAAAACCTCGGTATCGCTCCCCGGCTCTGCCCGTGAAGCAGGAAAGGAGCACGGTGAGGTCCTCACCTTAGCTGCGCAAGGAGGAGGTTTCTAGAGGTCCCTAGGTATAATACTACTTAAATTCTTGCATTGGGTTGAAAGGAGCGTTCCAGGTAAGAGGGAGCGATGACTTATTCGTCAGTCCCGTGACTTACCCCTCATCTTGAAGCCCAATGAACAGTCAGGTCCCTACGGTATGGCGGGACATCTCCCCGCGAAGCCGATTTCCCCGAACTCCCAAGAACGTGTTACCATCAAACGGAGATGTCCCACGGCCAAACTTCTGCTCGTCCTTTGAGCTACAGCGAGCCCTTAACAGATGGTCGCATCAGACTGGCCAGTCTCCATCCGGATACAACGGAGCCATGTGGCTTCTCTCTGATTCTGGAATCTCACGATCTCAAAGAATGCCCTCTGTTCTGCTCCCTCTCATATACATGGGATTCCCCCATGATGGAAGTCGCAGACCATGAGAGCACAGACTGCGAGCCGGTTGACAGGCACATGTATACAACCGTCCGGTGCGGAGGAGGCCGCGTCAAGATAACCCAAAACGGGTTCAACTTCATGCTCTTTGCATATAGACACGGATTATTTCTCTCGACCCAGTTTGGAACTTCGCCACCGGAGTTGCCAGCCGCATTCCGAGATCGATTTCGCTCGGCAGGTCAGGTATCCGACACTGAAACGGAGGACGGGCTCAGCGAGTTCCCGAGATACTTTTGGATGGATGCAATCTGCATCAACCAAGAGGACTTGAGTGAGAGATCAGCACAGGTTTCCCTAATGGGCGACATCTACCGCACCAGCCGCGCGACCTTGATCTGGATGGGAAGCGAAGACCCCCCCGCCGAGGCGTGCTGGGTCATGCAGTCACTCGTTCCGCGCCTTTTGTCCCTCTGGGACGCCCTCCCCTATTCAAACAACTTCTTCATGGTCAAAGACGCCTTCTTCCGCGATCCAGAGATGGCCGAACTGCTTGGCGAGGGCATAGCGGCCCGGTGGCAAACCGACTGGAAGGGATTCTGCGCCTTCTTTGCACGCGTCCGCTGGTTCTCGCGCGGGTGGGTCGTGCAAGAGGTTGTTCTCGGGTCTCTGACGGGAGGGAAGGACGTCGTGGCCGTGTGCGGGTCTTGCAGCATCCCGTGGCACGACTTGGCCACCTTTCTTGCCATGCTAACGTGGTGCGACTGGAGGAAGTCTCTGGCCAGGGCGTTGATTGAAGATGACGAAACCTCGCGATTGGAACCGGCCTTTTCTACCGCCCTCCAGCGCGTCAACTGCAGCGTGCTGGTTTGGGAGATTGTCTTGCTCGCTAGCAAAGGCGATATGCCATGGTACATGCGTGATGATTACGGGATGGTGGATGGAGAAGCGAAGGTGTACAGCGTCATGTACACGCTTGTTCTCTATACCCGACTGCACGTTTTCACGGACGCTAGGGATACCATTTACGGGTGCTTGGGGTTGGTGACAACTGCCAGTCCCGGGGTGAGCTGCCCGATCAAGGCTGATTATGCCCTTTCTGTCTCGGAAGTCCTTACTACGGCGTCCTGGCAGATTCTCAGCAACATGCCAAAGCTCGACTTGCTGTGTCTGCGGGAGAGCGAAAATGACCGTGTCCGGCGAGACCTACCGTCGTGGGTTCCTGACTTGAGCGCCGAGTCCCGGCCAACCCCGATCCAGAACGTTCGTCAAGACCTGCGTCCTCACGATACACTCTTTGACGCTTCAGGCTGCGAATCACCATGTTCGGAATTTGTCCTTACCCGAGGTAACACCTTAACCCTCACTGGCGCACCGGTCGCTGTCGTCGACGAGATCGGGCCAACGTTGGAAAGGTATCGGCTCGAAAGTCTTGAACTGGAGTGGTTTCTTCAACTTTTGCTCTCCCGCCAGCAGCGCAGCTCATCCTCCTCGCCTTACCCCGCAGACGATGAAGCGGTATGCCGTACCCTCGTCGCTGACGCACTTCCCGACTACCTAAACGAAGTGGACTATGCCAAAACGTTTCAAGACTGGTGGGCAACTCAACTCGCTCTTCGGTCACAGCACATGGAGCGAGAAGGTGCGACGGCCCTTATTGAGGTTCTTCTCAATCAACTGCAGCAAAGTGTTTCCTGGCTACCAACGGCGTCGCATATCACTACAACGAAAACCCGGCTAGATTCCCTCAAAACTCCCCCAACGAGCCCCGTTGACGCTTCCATCGTCAGGCTGTGGTACCCCCGTGTCTTCTTATGCACCGACGACGGCCGCTTCGGACTGGCAAATACCGGGGCTCGGGTAGGCGATGAAGTGTGGATTCTGAAAGGCGGGAGAACACCATTTCTCTTACGGCGGCGGGATGATGGGAATCACTACCAGCTTGTGGGGGAGGCATTCGTCCACGGGATCATGTTTGGAGAAATCCTTACGCCGGAGTTTGAATGTCGGTTTAGGGGTGTGTCGCTATCGTAGCCCAAGGTGGAGAGAAACTCACTTAGTCCAGTGGCTCTTTTCAGTGTAGGTGCCCTTTGAGTGGGGTTGGCCTGGGCTACCTGAGAGCTATAACTCAAAGTTATGGACTGGAATGGCGGCGGAGAACATGTGCAGAAATACGTAAAACCGTTGCTCCACTGATCAATTTGTTGTTGATCGCTCTGTTCCGAGCCCTGGCGATCCATTTGGCGTACTACCCCTCCTTTCGGATTTCCGTTGACTAGCTTTCCGATCCAGGCCGCTGTAGGCGGCTTATTCCGTTGGCTGCCGACGCCTTGAGGCGGGGCTATTTAATAAAAGAAAACATCCCTTGACGACACCTCGTGTCCGCTCCCTGCTGCTGCGTTTGTAGTTTCTTAAGAAAAATAACCCCAAAACTCCGTAGGTAGAATGGGAAAAACTCGGAAAACTTAGACTATTGATTTGGGATGGGTTTCCCTTGGCGTAGCCGTCTCATCGTCCGTTCAGTCGGCAAGCCCCCACGGCTGGATGTCTACGGTACCGGTATTGTATACTTTGGAGAACCCAGGGTTGTGTTTAACTTGGGTGGCTGGGCGCTGCTCAGCTAGTTTTTTTTTGGGCCTGAGGCCCTCGTTGTTGACGTCGGTGCCTAACCTCGGGCCCAATGAGTTGGGGGGGTGTTGGGACCTTCGCTCTCTTGTTAGGTCGTGATGATAGCTTTTGATAACCATTTCCTCTGGCGACATATGCGGCGAAGCAACTCCGAGGGGTATTGCGACAGTTAAGCGTGACGGTTGATGGGGATTTTCGGTAAGGGTGCGTGAGCGCGATTAGAAATAAACGAGCTTAGATGGCTTGCGAGGTATGGAGGTGGACATAAGGAGCGGGTCTCCAATGCATGAGATACGATAAAACTTCCCTCAAGGGCTCTGAAGAAAAGGGGACCTTTTATAGCTCCGTGTACGAACGAAGCACAAGGCGCTTAGGTTATAAGGGCAAAGCCGGCTACCAGTTAAGATGGAAGGTTAAGATCGAAGATATTCCCACCTAGTTCAAAAGGGAGCATTACTGAGTCGTAATCTCGATAGATGAATGATAGACTTGATTGGTTAGTTAAACCTGGAAAGTTGATATTCGGGAGAGGTTTGTCCAAATAGGCGGGAAAAAACTGGTTACTTTTCAGAGTTAGGTTAGCACCCAAGAGGGGTGTTAAGTTAGGATTCCATAGATTTAGGAATTAATTACCAGAAGTAGTGTATTACTAATTGAGAGTTGTAAGAATGTGATTGTATTGTGTGTGTAGCTTTCTAGAGAGTTGTATTTTTATAGTTATATTTGTCGGATTAGAACTACGTAATAGTAATAGCTGTAGATTATTAGTGGTCGAATTTTTGCGCTTACTAATTTTGTAATTAGCCTTTCTTTAAGTTAGTTTGCGCGTGCGATTATTATAACGAGATTACGTCGCATTGGCTTTTTGAGATTAAATTTAATTAATAACCTTTTGACGACAAAATTTGCGACATCCTCTACTTCAATTAAGTGAAGAGTTGTGTGTTTTTGTTATTTTGTGTATTGTCTCTGAAGGAAAATATGTGTGCTAGAAGGCGCGATGTGACGGCAGGCACGTAATTCACGATGTTGTACGCGATAGCGTAGCCCAAAAGCGTTAATTGAAAGCTAAAGAGAAAAAAGAAAAGAAGAAGAGAATTCGCAGTGTGCGGAATTCCCATAGTAGGTGGTATATTGGTGGGTCCCCATCGCCCAGGGCGGTGTGGGCTGGCAATTAGCCGCCAAGCCAATCGGCCACACTTGTGTGTTGATGACCGCACAGGTAGGGCAACCCCAGGTCCCAGTCCCCAAACCGTCACACGCGACCCCATAACCGGACATGATCTGCATGGGGACCACCCCTAACAACTACTGCTTAAAATATTTATTTCTTAACTAAATATAATGGTTTAAAATACAATCTATATCTCCTCTCCTTAGTGAAGCCTATTTAGGCCGTAAGTTATTATCCTGTGATAGCACAAAGGATGTATTGCTTATACCGTTATACTACTTAAAGCAGAACGTTATGTAGTTAGGAGAATTGTATTGTATGTATCCTTAAGGATTAAGGTACGCGTTATACAGTACCTACTATAGTGCCGTGATAATGAGGAAGACGGGAATGCAGACCTAATGGGAGATATAGATTAGGTTTTATGTAGCTTTGAAAGGAAGAGGAGTGAAGAGTAGTTGACTTGGGGTTTGAGAAGGGGGAAAGGGGGGTCCTAGTTTTGGGCCACCTGTCTCCCTGATATCCGACCTTTGCTCTTCTTTCTTGGGCATTCTCGCCCACTTCACACATAAATATCCACTTTCGTTACACCGGGCCAAGACCCGTAAGTTCCCCCAAAAGTGCCCAAAGGATAACCAGCGGAATCCTATAGCGTCATGTCAAATTGAAGGCATTTTGACCTACATGTTATCAAAGACTCAGCTGGGGGCAAGGCGAAGTCTAAATTCCATCACTCTCCATTTACAAAAGGTGTACCCACTACTAACATGGAAACTGGGGGCTCCAGCTGGCAATCCGGTCAAGGGTCGGACGGGTTGTGCCCGTCGAAGACGCACACACACACACACACCGAGCCAAGACCCGTTTGGGCGCATCTAGATGGATAGATGACCGCGTCAACAACTACAACTACAGGTCACGGGTAAGAATGGGAGTCGCAACGCGCACTCACGGTCAACGGAATTAAGGTGGTTATTTTGATCTCTCTTCGTTACTGGCCTCAATGGTGGCCTCGAATCAACTTCTAATTCCACTTTCCACATCGTCTTCACCTCTCTCCATATCAATTATTCAGCACAATCCTCCTACATTACCAAAACCTACCTATATATAGGAACCGGTACAAATGGGCACTTGGGTGGGATAGGACCCTCTTCAAAATGATACAAGCTACCTATCCGAAGCCTTTTGCCGGTTTGCGAATGGGTACTGTCAATACGTTCGCGCCTTTACCAGTATGATCGGTAAGAAGACAACCACGTATTCTGTACGGGTCGTTCTAGTAAGTACCTAACTTGGCGAACACGACGTCTAGGACCTGGATTTATATGTCGCCTCCTCATCCCCTGCCCCTCTCACCGAGAATAGCTACCCCAACAAACGGTGATTTAATGAACCCCCTTTTTAAATATATGCCTCTGGTGATTTTTTTCTGTCGTAGCGCAAGGCTGAGTGGGAAAAAGGGGGTTGGGAAGTATCGATATAGAGAAAGATGAACCTATAAAGTTTGGCGGCTGTCCTCCTCTTTCTCCTTTTGGCTCTTATTATGTTTGAGACGTAATATAACTTACGGAACAACTAGACCCAGTCCCTATGTGCTGCATATTCCTTATCTCCACTGTCCGGGGAGCTTGAAGAGACGAGGTGGAAGAAGAGGAAGAAGACATGCGAACTCGCAGCCTCCCTCCCCGCTGCGCCCACTAACAGACTGGCTAGGGCTATGGGCTGCTTGGAAAATTGGGTGATACACGGGAAGCTATCCCGTAATTTACAAAATAGCGAATCTTAATCAAAAAAGACTTAATGGGAAGCTCATCCGGCATGCAGAGGGCCCCCCGGGTGAGGGCGGTAAGTTTTGACCGCTGGCATGGTGTGCAACTCAAGGGAATGTTATTTCCCCAACTATGGATTTTGGATATAAGTTGGTGTAGCATTGATTCGAGTTATCCATCGCTTCGTAGTTGCTGGGTCGCTTTCGTCGTCTGCTCAATGTCATGTCGTCCACTGGCCTGTTGTCCAGACTCCACTGACTCCACTGACTCTACGAACTTGCTGGACCCTGATTCCTCGTTTACTGGCTGGGGTTCAATGTCGGCTTGCCTATTTCCCAGTAGTTACAGTTTGAGATCATTCATTACATATGTCTGTTGGTGATCCAAATGTACTTCTCGGCATGATTTTTTGTTGGCCATCTAGCCTTGCGGGTTTGGATCTAATATCCTCGCTTTCGCATCCTGCTTACACTTAGTCTCGCTTTGCGCGTCAAAGTTGGCGTTCTACATGTTGAGTTTTTTTTGGTTCCTGCTTGGACTTTTGTCACTGCCCGGATTTCTATCCCGTCCTTGAGTTTTCCTCCTTGGGCCTGGGCGGCTTGCACTGCATTTGCCGCTCCAGGCTCAGCTCGTCCACTGCAGCGTTAACGAAAAGAAGTATTTCCAGCAGTGGCGGCAAGGAGAGCGGAGAATGGTTTGCAGGGCCGTATCGTGGTGACTTTGCTGCTGCGCCATGAATAGGTAAGATGCTGGTCTCAGGTAGTTGCAAGAAAATGTATCGACGAAGGGATAAAAGCCCCTCGCACTATTAGCCTCCGCCGCCACGCTTTTATATTCGGCGGGTGGATATGATATTGAATTTGGTCAACCTAGCTAGAAGGAACCCACGAATTTGACACACATCGCCTTGTCTTTGCACAACAGGGCTACTTTATAGCACGCTCGTCACTGAGAACTACTGAGATCTGGTGTGATGAAACAGGTCTCAAGCGGAGGCGTACTTGGCAGCCACAATGTTGGCCTGCACCGCGTTCTCCGTCTCATCAGATGGATACCCCGTGGTCATGACGCCCTCATAAAACGTTCCTTGAGCGCCATTGCTATTGTCCCCGCCAATGCCGAGGATAATAGCACCTTCCTTCTTCATGGGACTGTACCCGTTATTCGGACGAACACCACTGTAAAAAGTCGACAACGGCCCCGACGCCGCGTTGGCGCCGCGGATAGCCCATTGGTTTGGCTTTCCTTTCAACGTGGCCGTGATGAAGCGGTGAGAGATGGACGGATCGCCGGCGTTATACTTTGCGCCTTGACCAGAAAATAGCCCGTTTTCGAGGTCGGCCATGATCCACGGACCCTTGCCGGCGCCGCTGCCCCAGTAGCTGCAGGTGCCGAAGTAAATTGCCTCCATATGACCGTTACCCGTGTCCTTGCTGTTGGTCTCGGCGTTGCCGTAGTCAAAGCAGCACGCGCTGTTGTAATGCGTCCCATCAAGCACGGCGTACATGCCCTCGGGCGAATCACCTTTAGCGGTGCCGTTGGGGGAGTTGTTGCGGTAGCCGCCTTTGGGTGCGATGAATACGCCGTAGGCCTTTTGTCCGTCCAGGGTGACAGGCGCAAGAGTGGCGTTGGATAGATTGTCGTAGCCGTTGGCTGCGGGGCCTCTGGCTGCACCGCCAGGGGGAGCCTGGGTCAGATGGTTGCCGTGGCCGGACTGGTCGTAGATGATGGAAATAAGGCAGCCTTTGCCGGCGCAAAAAGCATCCTGGACCGAAGCGTTGGCGACGCCACCGGCGGATAGCGGCGGGACATTGATCGTGCTGCTATCCGAGCTGTGCTTCAGCTGGTAGAGCGGGCCGGTGTAGGCGCTGTACAGGGCGCGAGTGGTGCTGTGCGCCGCCACACAAGGCGCGCCGCCAGACGCGTAGATGTCACAGGGACCGGCCGTGACAAATGAACCTGTGGCAACAAGACCCAGCGCCAGCATGTAGACGCGCTTAAGACTTGGGCGTGAAAACATTTTTCTAACCCTTGGTGAGGTCTTGGAGTGCCCTGTCGTCGTGTGTAATTTCCTTTGGCGAGGAAGAGCGGGTTATGAGTTTTTGAAGACCACTTATCTGAACAAGAGTAGCAAGACTGCTTCTTGAGCTACTGCGCCTGTGGCGTCCTGATGGTTCTTCTTCAGGACGCAGGACCGGTCCGAAAAAAGCGCAACGTTACTGGCGCGCTTCTTATGAATTAGCCAGCATGCACACACACCACTAAGACGGAGTCTCATGCGCTATGGTTTTGAGTCAAAATCGCCGTCGTGCTGGGAACTGCGCTGTTTATTAGCGGTCGAACCGGGGTAGTGAGTTTAGATTGAGAAACAACAACGGAGAATTTACTTGGGCTTACCGTGCGTGAGAAGCGAGGGACGTCGCTGTGCTTTGCAAGTAAATAAGAAACCAAAAATGGCCCCACTTTTTTCGTGAAAATGTACGCAACACCCAGTTTGCAGGTTTGAGCCTTGGGTTAGAATGGCTTCACCCCGCAATATCTAGCTAGCGCAGCAAATGCGCGCAGGTAGCCTTTCGAAGATAGATTTTCCTAGCTGCACCTAATTTAACGGTGCAGCTTACGCAATGATTTCCAGATACGTGTGTAGAGGTTGATAGATTTGTTGATTTGACTCGATTCTTGACCCTTGAGATGCAAGTTTCAGATAGTGCTATAAAATTCGCTGCCGCTTCGTTCGGCGGTCAGCGACGGCCCTCCGCAAGCTCTGGGGCGCTTCCCACCTCTTCGCTCCTAGCCGATTTTCCGTGGTGCCCAGCCAAAAAGTCACCAGAAAAGAAGAGACGAAGCGACAGACCCTAGCTTCGACAGTACTCGGATCTCAAAGTCCGTGAGGTTGGGGTATGTCACCGTGAGGGCTCTCAAAGTCACGTGAGGACATTCGCTTCAAAAAAAAAAAAAAAATTCGATCCTCGTAGAAACTGTCTTCACCAGGATAAGATCTAACTATTTGGCAGTTTCCATTAACTACCACACGCGTATCCGGAATATTATCGCGCAAACTACGCCGTTGAATTACGTGCCGCTAGGAAAATCTACCTCCGAAAGACTACCTGCGCGTTGCTGTGCTGGCTAGATATTGCGGAGTGAAAAGTGGGGCCGTTTTATTTAAATTGTCATGGCGCTTGCAGAGCACAGAGATAAATGAGCGACGCACTTTCCACTGCGGAGCAGATAAACGAGGGACGCGGGCCGTTTAATCTATTTGACCACAATTCACCACCAACCAGAACGAACATGTCTTCAAAAGAGGCCAGACCTCTTCTTATATAAGCAACTTTAAACGACAAGTATCTTGGTATCCCGTGACTGAGACGTCGAGTGGGAATGATGAGGTTGGGGTACAGGTGGAAAAGGTCCTAAGGATGGAGGGGGATTTCCTATGTGGCGGCGGAGCGTTGTTGGCGCTGCACGGGCTGATGAGCAAGCGGTACTGGGAGAGGTTGTGGATTATTCAGGATGTGGTCAAGGGGGCGTCCGCGACGGGATGGAGGCGTAGGCATGAGTGGCTGGATTGGCAGACGTTTGTGACGGCGTGGCATTTGTGGAAGAGAAGCTTTGGCTGGTAAAAGATGATTCGCTGTGGCAGGAGAGGAGAGATCTCAGGTTTGTGGAGACGATGCCCTGTTATGCAGGGAGTTTGCATCTGGTGTATTTGGACTTATCGATGTTAGGCATGAGGGAGGAAGAGGGTGGGGAACATCCTAGCTTCGAGCCACTTCTGGACATGGCAAACTCTGCAACGTGTAAGCACACGGTGACAAGGTGATTTGTGCGACGAATCTGGGCACAGGAAATTTTCGTTTTCGTACCTCGCCCACGAGTTCTTGTTCATACTGTTTTCTTCTTGCGAACATTACAACTTTTACTTGGGTTCAGGCCAGTCTCTCTAGTCTACACCGGCAAACTCAAAGACTGATCGACCCGACCGCTTATTCTCTACGTATATCCAAGCCCCCTTTTTCCGGCTGTGTGCTAGTCTAGATTTTCATTTTTTGCCTATTCCGATGAGAAGGCAATTACCACTTCCCGCACGTGGGATGATGTGTCTGCCGTGACCTGTGCTCTCTCTGGTGTGTTTTTGTTGCCATGCCTTGGGTTTTTTATCGTGTGTCTGGACCGCCTTGCGCCCTCCTTAGGGTCGAAAATGAAGTTTCGATGAATTAGATTTCTCCACGTTGGACTTGGGACCCGGCGCAAGTGATTGACCAAATCTGATACCACTCAAGTGCGAACTGCTGTTGTGGGGTTTGATGCGAACGCGCCGTGCGAAGGAACATGACGTCATGAGCGATTGCTGTGTCGCACCGGGCCTGGACGCTAAATCAGGTGACCACGCGGGGTTGTCAATGCATTTTGCAATTTGGCGTCGATGCCTGACGACAAAGCTGTCGCTGCGCAACAACCAAGACCTGCAATGGCTCCATGACTCGCCATTCTTGCCTGATCCCGTCCCAAAATACCCGGCAAGCCTTTGGGAGAGAGTGTGGACCACAGTTTGGTCGAAATCAGCTCGACGTGCACGATTTCCATCGTCGTCTGACGCTTGTGCGCACCTCTCGGCAACAATTGAGCCCGACCAAGCGATGACTGGTCAGATCCTATGACCAGAACCAGCCCGACTTGAGCCAGCTGCATTGCGCGAGGTGGAAAAAAGACGTTGAGAATGCGCGACAGGATTCGACCGTTTGTCAGTTGACGACCAGCGCGATCCACTTTGGGGAGCGCCAAGACAGTTGAACTCGTCAACTCCACACCACCCGATATCATCCCTGTCCAGCAGCGACACAACTCTTCGGCGACGTGACCCAGTAACTCCAATGCGCTCTTCCTCGTGCAACAGAACTGACGCGATGAAAATAGGATGTCCATATCCCGACAATGTCGAACATGGATAATGCCGTGAGGATTGCAGAGCTCGAACGGCGGCTGAGAGAGGCAGAAGCTAGAATTAGCGAGGTAACCAGCGAAGCAGAAGCCAGAATCAGCGAGGCAGTCAGCGAGGCACAAGCCCAAGTCAGCGAGGCACAAGCCCGAGCCATCGAAGAACGAGCACGGGCAGACGAGTTCCAGCGTCTCCTTCACACGGCTGAGCGGCGCGCCGAAGGTACTGAATCAACCCTTGGTGAGTTCTTGGTTGACTGTCACCACGTTGCCCGTCGTCTGCCCATCCGACTTCGTCCGTCAGACACGGGCTTGGGGACAAAGGTCCATGGTCGACTTTACCCTCGGCGGCTCCTCGAGTGGACAGAGTTCCCACAGCAACATGGCATAATTCTCGACTCGGTGCAACAATTCTTTGGCGAAAAACAACTATTTCCCGGACCGAGTTTGTCAATCAACTTCGAAAACCATTTTTCACGGTACCCTGTCGGCAACGAGTCCGACATTATCCAATTTGCAGCGCTAGCCGTTGAGTTCCCAATGTCGCTTATCTTTGCGGCATTCGGCCATGTCGACCCCGAGGCCGCGGCCGAGAGATTCGGCGTCACAGAAATGCGATTCTCCAGGAGCGAACGCGTCTTGAACCAAGTTACCGGCCAGCAGCTGCCGATTGATCAGCCACCGGTTGAGCAGCCATCGATTGATGAGATGGATGGGGTCGAGACCACTACAAGCAATATCGGCGCCCCAAGCTACCCGGATGGTCTGGTGTACTGCCGCAGAAACCCTGCATCGGAAGAGCTCATGGCCTTTTGCTTTGACTATAAGGCGGCTCATAGGCTCTTGGCCGAGGATCTCGAGAGGGTGCTCAAGAGTGAAGCTCTCTTTCTCAACGTTGTCCGCCGTATAAACAGCAACAAGACATCAACCGACGAGGATGAAAAGCTCGAGCAGCTTGCCGAGACCCGCGCTGCCATGGCTCTGGTGCAAGTGTTCCATTACATGATTGTGCGAGGCCTTCAGTATGGCTACGTCACTGCTGGCAAGACGTTTGTGCTCCTGCATATCGACCCTCAAGACACCCAGACCCTGTACTACCACCTCTGCGTCGCCAAGGACCGGCCTGTCACTGTTGCTGCTGGGGAAACTCCAATGTCTAAGCTAATTTCGTTTTCCTTGCTGAGTTTCCAATCAGAACCAGTAGGAGGCCGCCAGGTGGAGAGGTTGGCCGAAGGCCTGCAGCATTGGCCACACCCCTATGACGACGCCGAGTGCACCGATTCGACAACGTCGCCATCCTCTTCCCAGGAGGAGGGGGCGAACCCGACTTCCGCTGACTCGTCTTTTGATGGCGGTCGCGACCTCGGTGAGGATTTGGAGCGCCGCGAGCAACCGATGCGACTGGCTCGAAAGATAGCCGAAGAAGCAGCAGCAGCCCGCAAGGCCGCTCGGGAACGAAGGAGGTGCAAAGATCAACAACAGGCGGCGCGAGGCGGAGGAGAGAATACTGACGACAGTAGTGAGGATGACAAGGACAGCGGCAATAACAAGGGGACATCTCGCCGAGCTATTTCCCCCAACGACATGAGCAACCCAGGGGGAAGGGGGACCAAGAGAAAGGATAGACCGTCCAGTGGGAGTTCCTATGATAATGTAGGGGCCGAGGGATCTTCTTCCGACGACGAACGCTTTCCCACCCGCCAATTCTGCACACAGGCCTGCCTGCTTGGTCTGAAACTCGGCCGTACCCTTGACGACAAGTGTCCGAATGTTTCGGCTCATCGCGCTGCTGCTGCTGCTGCTGCTACCGCCTCGGCCAACAACAACAGAAACACAGATTGTCATGGCCTTGGCGCGTCAGAGTTTCTCTCCAAAATCCACACCCAACTCACCAACAATGTGTACTGGGACTGCGCGCCTGTTGATCCGTACGGGCTAAAAGGCGGCATTGGCACCTGCGGCGCCCTCTTCAAGGTTGAGCTTTCTGGCTATGGCTACACGTGCGCCGCCAAGGGCACCCAGGCATATCACCGACGTCGTCTCGAACACGAAGGTCGCATATATGACCGCCTCATCAGTCTGCAAGGCGTCGTCATCCCTGTACACCTCGGCCTCGTCGACGTGACAACCACCCCCTACCATCCTACCGAACCCGGAGGAGGAACTACCACTAAAAACACGCACCAGCAGGGGTATTTCCTCCCCGGGGGCGCTCGCGTTACGCACTTTATGCTTTTGTCTCATGCCGGGGAACCCTACTACGACGCGGCCGAACACATTCCCCAATCTGAGCTCGACCAACACGAATCCCGCTCCGTCGCCGCCATTACCCGCGAGGGTATCCAGCACGGCGATATCCGTACATCGAACCTCTTTTGGAATGCCGAATGTCACGGCTGTTTCGTAATAGACTTTGATAGGGCGGGGTTTGTACCTCCGGCAAAGCATAAGCGGGTGGAGATGCTCGTGTCCGGTGGTGGCTCGGCCAGAAATAAGAGGAGGAGGAGGAGTAGGAGTGGAAGTGTGGGTGGGAGTGGGAAGAAACGAAAGGGTGGTGGTGATGGGGATAAAAAAAGACAGACGGCGAGCAGTTTGCAGGAGGTAGTTTCGGGAGATGCTTAGGTAAGGTTTAAACTAGGTATCTATCTAATAATGCAAAGAAACCAGTCTGGTTGTCTGCGACGAATCTGGGGCATACGAACTGTTTCTTTTTGGTTTGTCATCCTGAGCTGGGGTGAGCTGGGGCCGATTTTGCCCTGAGTTTTCCCTGATTCTTCCCTGAGCTAGGTTTGGTCTTGTCTAACACCACAGTACAAAGCCGTGGAGGCCCTTTTTCAGTCCCCCCCGGGCTAAGATTTCCTACCCATGGAAAGCAAATGGCGCGAAATCTATAAGAATAACTGTTAGATTTGGTGGTGATGTACTAGAGAAAGGAATATTACTTGAGTTGTAGTAATTTGAAGTAGAGTAGGAATTAAAAGTAATTACGTACGGTAGCTAAGATTGTATTAGTAGCTTATAATCCTTCAAAGCCAAGACTTAACATACTCGTTCTGTCCCTCGACGCTAAGATTACAATATTCGTTACCGCTTGAAAGATCTTTTTCACGACGTTCAAAGTCCCATCGATGAGACCTACAGCTCAAAGGTGGTTGGGATCACTGGCAGGTAACGAATGTCTTCATTTTCAATCCCAAGTTATCCCCCATATTGTTTTGAGCCACCAACTAAATAATGCGGGCAACCTTGGAAAGTTGCCTGTGCGACCAACATGAGCGGCGTGTACTGCATGCAGGTTATCAGCTCCAGGATACATCGGGACTCTAAACCTCAAGCTAGCCCACTACAACGACGACGGTGTCTTTTGTCGCTACAGGCGGCTAAAATCATCAAATGAACAGGCTAGCGGGCGTTTTCATACTAAGTTATAGATGGGGCGGCGCGAAGCCGGCCACAGGAGATCGGCTTCAGCGGTGTATAAGCAATACTATCCTAGAATCTATTTGACCGCTTAATCTTCAAGAGACTCCTTGGGTACAATAGCACCTCCGGATTAACACCGTGTTGAACCAAAAAAATACGGGATACATCAGTAGTTATTCAGTCATATATTTAATGGGAGGCTGTGTGTTCTATAGGAAATATCTTTGGTTTTTTCCGTTTTTTAGATTTTATTTTTAATTAATCGCCTTGACAAGAGAAATACAGATTCACTAAACTCTCGGTAACCCAATGCGCTTTCTCTGGCGACGCAGTGACTAGCCTGCTAGTGCTAGTTGCAATGAAAGAAATGCTTGTGTCGCAGATCCTGTCAACATACAAAACGCACTCCACTCTTTGGGAGAAATCAAGTAGAGAGGCACAGCTAGCACCGTGCAAACCAACGCAATCATCATGGGCGGCAACCAAAACCGGCGGCGCACTTGGGCGCTGTTAAGCAGTGGAATGATCATGTAGCCCATGCCGAAGAACTGCGAGATACAACCCTGTAGCAGAAACCAAAAGTCGTCGTCCAGGGTCGTTCCCGGTTCGTGTGAGGATCTTCCGTAGCCCATGGAGAATGTCCAGACATTGCAGACCGCTGTGATCAAGAATGTCAACCACAGTAGCATTGTCATTTTCGTCTGCGCGTTTTTGTCAGTCAGCCTAGTTAATGCGTTATGAATAAAGTCATAGATTTGCATACCCAGTTCGCTAGAGTCTGTGTTCTGTTATTTGCTGGCGTAGGGTTCCCGACTGATAGTGCCTGTATCTCTCGGACGACGTCCTCCCTGCCAGCTGTTAGTTTCACATGGCATAGGGCATATCAAATTCGTGGCACAACTCACCATCTCTTGAGCGACTGGAGACTGGCGATGGAGCCTCCATATGACTCGGCCATACGATCCAGCCTCGACCAGCGCTCACCAATGGAGGCCAGAACGTCAGGATCCAAAATTCCACTCGAAGCGTCTCTCAACAAGGGTTGCTCAAGCTCAGCCATGCCGTCAGCCATCCGCTCCAAGCTATCGATGCTCGGATTAGTGGCTAGATCGCCCGAGTGCTGGTTGAGGAGCTGAGAAATGAGAGAGAGCGCTTTGGTCCAATAAAAGATTATATTTCCGTCTGTCAAGTACGCTTCACCAAATTGTTGTCGATTCAAGTTGATGTCGTCGAACTGCTGCTTAATGGAGGCCACATCCTGCAAAGACTGTCGCGCTATGGCCTGGGCCTTGGGGTCGTCGCGGTTGAGTCTCCCAGATTGAACGGCCTCGAAGATTTCCTCGGTGACTGCGATTGCGGTGGAATCAAGGCGTTGTAGCCTGCGAGCGAGATTTTTGAGAGATTCATTTGTGATGGGATCTGAGTACTGGCTAGAAATTGTTGATTTCGGCAATTCGCTAACTGGCATGTCAAGTGGGTGGTAGTTAGCAACTGGCCAAAGTGTGTCAAAAGGGATCACCGGCAGTGTCATTGTACCAGGTTGTGTATAACCCTCTTGTCTAGTGCTGGCGTGTCTGTCGCGAATTCCGCGGCCTGCAGTGGAGGGAGTTTGAAGTGATGAGCTTGTTGCCATGTCGGTTTTGGTGCCTGGTTCAGCGGGCTGGCGATGAGGGAAATTGATTGACAGAAACGCTGCACTCTAGAATCACTGGAATTGAAGTGGTTGTAACTGTTTTATTGAATTGCCGGCGCGGTTCTGGCTATCAGCCAGAAGAACCCTTCTTATGGACCGATTGCTCAGCTTCAGCCTTCGGCCTGGCGGTCGCTGTGGAGCACAAGCGCCGGGCAGTGCAAGCCACACTGCGATTCAGCCACTACCCCTGAATTTGAAATCCTGCATCAGCTACAAAGAACGTTAAAATAATAGTCGAACGGGGTGGTTTTGTGCAACGATTCGATGCTGTGGTGTATGCGGCAAGCCTAGCTATCATGCACGTACATATATAAGGAGGTTAAAAAATTGTCAGATTTATTTTTTCTGGCTCTCAGGCTTGTAGTTTCTTAATATTTTAATTGTGTAGATGAGGATTGTTATGAAGCTCCATGCCAAGACCACCGCGCGTAACGCGGGGCTTGTCACAACCGGCCATCACACAGGGTAGCCGCTATTGGGCCTGGCTACCACCAACCAGGGCGCCTACCACTGGTGAATGGAAGAGAGTTGGCCACGAGGGCACCCACGGCCCACCAAGGCCTCCAGAATTGGAATAGATTCATCCCCTCGAAGGGAGTTCTCCTGTTTTCCTCTGCTTTCCTCCGCAAGGACCTTCGGGGCCATAGACAATTATTATTGAATAGAACAGATTAGCCGCCACAGACCCACTTTGACGTTCCACGCCTGCACTGCGTCACAAACACTGTCCTGACCTGATTCACCTGTCATGGGCCAAAAATTCAGCCTACGAGTTAAAACGCGGGTCGTGATCTAGGGTCTACGTTGAAACAACCGGGCAAATTCGTCTTCGCTGTCTGAGAGCATACCACTTACCTTGTATGGTGTCAGATAATCCAGCACTCGCGATGGAGTTAATTTCTTCTTCTCCCTGAAGTCCGACGATCCTGGCGATCAGGCCGATCGTTGGAATTCGCCGAGACAACAACAAAGAGAGGAAAGCTAAGGCTGTTAACAGGAAAAATAGGGCAAATTTTGGCCATCTCTACATATGGGACCAATTCTGGGCCACCTTAGAGTTGAAGCAATTGCGGCGCAGCCCGCCGAAAATGATAATTTGGGTGGGCAAAGGTGAGCCAGCATGAGCAAATGCCGAGATGGAACTGAGCCGAGCCTAAGCCAGGGTGGGTGAGCAGCGTCACATGGTTGAGGGATGAAAAAGGAAGTTTGGTGCGCCCAGATTCGTCGCACAAAACGGCCTGGTTGTCTGCGACGAATCCGGGCACACGAAATTTCCTTTTCGTTTGTAGTCCTGAGCTGGGGGTGAGCTGTGGCTGAGTTGTCTGAGCTTTTCCTAATTCTTTCGAGCTAGGGTAATCCCATATGCCGCCGCTCCGCAGCCTCAGAGGCCCGTTTTCAGTCCCCCCGGCTAATTTTTCTTAATTCCCCTCCCCCCCCCGCGGTGTCTAGTTCCTAGCATATATTGGTACATGTTGTGGGATAGTACTGAGCATCTAGCCTAATTCCTACGACAGTACGTAGTATCATAGTACCAAAACTAGGATGGTATTTAGTATCCAGCATAGTATTAAGCATGGTATATAATACACTACTACTCCTAATATCCCATTGCACAACGCTGAGTTGGGGCAAAGCGTTTATGGTTGGCATTCGGTCACGTCAAGGTCTGTTTCTGTGAGCTTTTGTAATTCTAATTAAGAAGTTCCACAAGCTCTGGGCGTGGAATCTATCATCCCTTTTGAAGCCAAGGCAGCCGAAACAAACCTTGACTTCATGGCCGCCACTGTCTGTTCCTCTGAGCACATCAAGATGAGCGTGGTTCCGAGTTTCAGAGAGTCAACTGGGGCAAGATCATCGGTGGGCATCTCCGAGCTCCCAGAGGGACGTCTCTTTCTTCCTCATACAATTCATTGCCTTTTACAATAATCCTACTAGAAATATACCACTGATGATGTAGAGTAGTTACCCTCATGCCCCTCTCCTTACCTCCCTCCCGCCCTGAGAGCTATTCAAGGGCGCTCCAGCGCTGCTGTTTGGAGTGAACTATCCCTGGGTTCAACAAAGGAGCAATTCCCCCATGCTGAGGGGGCGCACCCGAACCCATAGAGACGCTAACACTTCCTGCGGGGAGCGGCGTTACATGCTCCGAGTTCCCATGGACAGGGTCGGGTGATGGAGGTGCCCAATCGGCCCCAAGGATTCTGTGTATATCGGGCTTCCCTAGAATAAACGAAACACCTGAGTCTATGGAGGACCCTCCGAGAACCAGCGTGCTGTTGCGCTTGTTAGCTAGGTCCTTGGCGAGCAAGGGAAGGGGAACAAACCTGATTGAGTAAGGATGTTCTACTCCAGTGAACTTGACATAGACTGTTGCCACCCCAATGGGGCGGAAAACCCCTCCCCTCGGGTTACAAGACACCTTGATGTTTTCAACGATGGGCTCGTGACCCAAAACTTTGAGAGTGTCGGCGAAAATGTAACTGGCGGAGTAGGATGGGCTGACGAAAATATTCCGAAACTCTATAAACGTTGCGAAAGAGTCGCGTTCGGTTTTTGCCAGGAACTGGACGTCAAGAAATGTCTCCCTTTCAGGATCCAGGTTACTCGGAATGAACTGGCAGCTAAGAAGGCGGGAATTTCGCGAAAGCGGCTTCAAGTCGTCATTTCCAGTATGGATGGGGCCACGATCGTCAGCGACCGAGGTGCTGAGATTGGACTCAGGGGATGTCGGGATGCTGTCTGGCGTGGAGTGCACCCATCTTTGCCTAAAGTTGATGTGGTGCTCGTATTCAACATTAGAGTTGAGCAACTTCAGATCGGCCGTGTTTCCTTGCCTGCTGGCCAAGGCAGAAGAATACCTGTACTGATCCATCCCCTCTTCGAGGTTGTTGGCCTGCCCTCGCTTCCCAGTGTGCTTCTGACTTTCGAAACACGTCTCCTGCTCCGTCTGTTGTGGGTTGCTAGGGTGCTCCTGTACTTCGGTCCCTAGGCTTGACTTCAGCGTAGGTTCTCGATGCACAATGTGAACCGGCCTTGTGGCTCTAGGTCCGTTCAGTGACATGAGAATAGGCCTGATTTCTTCTGCCAAAGGAGGTGGATACCTCCCTGGGAACGGGTCCGGAGATCCTGGCCTGGGTATACCATTATCATACTCGCACTGGCGTTCGAAGCTTGTTGTATGAGTGATCGATCCCTTAAAGAGTGCCCCGACGGGGTTGGTGACAGACGGATCGCAGCCTTTAGGTACCTTTGCAGGATTGTCCCACTCGTCACGGTTTCGGACAGAAAGATCGTTCTCAGCCAAGCTTAGCTCCTGGGGTTCAGCCTCCCGAACTTCCAAGGCAGCAAGGGCCTCTGCAAAGACTTTGATGGCGGGCATCAGAAAGACCAAGCCTGTAGTTGGACTTCCAGCAATGACATGCCCAAAGAGCTTCCCGGTGACAGCGTTCTTGACCCAGCTCCCACAATCTCCTGGTACAAGCGGCTGGTTCAGCATGCCAACGTAGACTTCCTGGAAGACCTCGGAGCCAGGGACCTGAACAAAGGAAGGCGTCCCTGAGAGGGTGCCGCCGATAGTTCCTCTCAGGGTTGTTGCCCTGACCGCAGCGTCGGCTGGCGCAAGCTCAACGTGCTCCCGATACGACTCCAACGTAATGGCCGCGCTTTGGAGCTCTGGGAAGCCGTGAGATTGGCTAGGGCTGACCCGAACGAGCACGGAGTCGAGTAGGGTCGATCTCAAGACGACCTTGCCGACTCCTAACGGGGTCCCAGTTCTGCCTTCAGGAGGTGGGAGGGGAGAAGGATGTTCGCATGCCACAGGCGTGCTGACTGGGGGCCGCAAAGCTGAAACATGCGCGTCGTCCCGGTCCTCGAAAGTATCGTAAGAGAACACTAAGTCTCCCTTCCCTTGAGACTCAGATGAGCTCTCGCAGGTCGATTGCCGGTCGTCGACGAGTGGAGATGCGCTACCGCAGCTAGTGATGTCGACCATCTCGTCGTTGTCCTCTTCGTCGTCATCGCTCCAACCCCACAGCTCACATTCATCTTCGTCCCCATCGGAGCCGAGAGGTTGGCTTTGACCCATAGAGTTTCGTCCAGATTGTGGGGGCCGCAGGATATGTTCCGAACCGTGAAGGAAATAGCTGCCCTTATAGCATACCATTCCACCAGCGGTACCTGAGCTCCCGTTTGCTGTATGCTCGTGCTGGCTCGCCATCTCCAGACGCCATATATGCGGCGATTCAGTGTCACCTGCGAAGATTTCCATCCATGGCCCAAGCGTAGAGAATGCCGATCCCGGTTTGCTGGTGACGATAGGCTCAAGCTGTGAGCCAAGAGGCCGGAGATCCTCAAACTCGGCCTTCAGCGGCATCTCACCGAGACAAAACCCGGGGTACTTCTCTATGATCCCTCCTTGCTTGATCGTCCGAATAGCAGCCTTTCGGGCTTGTTTATCGTTCGAGACAAATATAACCATCGGCTTGGTTCGCTCCGGCGATTTGCCCACTTTGCCCACCATGAACAGCGACAGGTCCACGAATTCAGCCGATCCTGGCAACTTGACGGTAGTGTTGTTGAGGTGGGCAACGATATCTGGGCCAATCTGATTGGTGAAGATCTCTCTAGCGGGGCCGATGGCATCGTAAAGCCGAACACGGCCGAATCCGATACCGAGGCTCAGCAAGCCTCGGGCCCGCCCTGTCGAGTTGGCAGCGTATGGGCGCGGCTTGAGGTCACGCTGTATGATTTTCATATCTGAAGTTTTGGGCACTTTCAGCTGGCCGACACTTCGATTGGATGAATCTGCAACCGGAGCACCCTCGATGGTCGAGTCATGGGAGCGAGCAAGTAGGGAGACAGCAACTGGCCACCACAAATGAGGACATGTCGCTTTGCATATGTATGCCGAACGGGGAATGCTGCGAGCACTGCTCAACGAATTCTGCAACCGGACGGACCCACATAAAAAGAAAGGGCAACCTGTATCAACGATCTGGCAACGAGGGTCGCGGAAAACGACAAAGGTGCATTGGTGCCTAAGGAGGGGGAGCGCGCCTGGCTACCTATGAATTCCAGTTTGCCCGTCGGGGGTGGGCGGAGCTTGCGCTGTTATCAACAAGATTCCAGTCCGCCTAAGATAATTGGGTAATGGTGGGTGGGGGGGGAATGTGCTGATGCCCGGCATTGCTGCGGCATTGCTGCAAGCTCCTAACACACAGCGCCCGCCACCGCCAATCGACGAATCAAGCAGTTGAGCAATGCCACATGAGAAGAGCCAAAGTCTGCCCAAAATCTGCGACCCTGGACATATATCAGAATAGGACAGATGGATCGCCCCGCATCGAAGCCTTATCAACTCTGGCTGAAAATATTTCTAGAACAAGCCCTGTAACCGGCGGCAACAATGGATACCTCATTGCGGAAATATCCTATCGCTGACGATGTGCAAAACTGGCTGCTCAATGAGCTATGGCCAGCTCTAGCACCAGACGCGGAGGCTACCGCCCGATCTATGTCGGCCTACTTCAGCTACTACTCGACACTGTGCCAGCGATTTTCTCGAGATGGCGGTATCCACATATGCGTCGATTCCCACCAGGGCATTCTAGATATGACTAAACGTATTCTCGCCGAGAATGCGACCCGTCATGAGCTCCACTCGTCTCTCTATGCGGGCTGCCCAAAAGATAAACACGGAGAAGACCGATCAACCGTGATAAACGCTACACTGGATTTGTGCGCAAGCCTGATGCTCATGGCTGAGGTCGGAGAGCGCAAACTGAGCTTTTCCACCGTTAACCCGTTAACCTGGCTAGGACCGCACACACTCCAGCAGGCCGTCGAGAGGCACTTCAAACAAGAAAAGGTGCTGCAGCCGGACAATCCCAGGCTTGGAGTTCTATTTACGGCGCGAAATCTCGAGGCGATTGGGGGTATGAAGATAAAGTGGACGAGCAATGTTGTGGATCACCTTCTTTTGTCAGATGACGACCAGACGATATTTGTATTTCACCACGTTGGATTCCTACGCTACCAGGAGTGGTAGGTAAATGAAAAACCTCCGTCATTTCTCTCCCTACCACGCGTTTTTTTTCTGGGAGGTCCTCTAATAATCCTGCAGTGATAACATGAGCCACAAAACTCGCCTATTTCCAGACTGTTTCGTCAACGAAACACTGCGTACTCTGGCCCTCCTCTTCCCGGAAAACAGCCCGCAGTCTCGCCGGTGGCTCCTCAGACAGGTTGCTCAGTATGGCCTTGATCCAGGGGTTACGCGATGCGGCTTCCTACGCGCTCAGGAACGGCGGATTGAGCGTTTCTCCTTCTGGCACGACCGATTGATCATTCTCAAACAGGCGTTTGACGAGTCCAGTCCTCGAGGATTGCGACAGTGGTGGAACGATCGTCGCAACTCGGTGCAGTGGTCTACTTTTTGGGTGGCGATCCTGGTGTTCGCCGTGACAGTGTTTTTCGGGCTGGTGCAGAGCATTGAAGGCGGGATGCAGGCCTACCTCAGCTGGAAGGCGCTCGACTGGGAGATAGGGCGAGCGCAATCGGAAGCAATGTAAATGTCACAAAGCTGCATAGAGGCGAAATAAAATCTTCTGTGGAGTCGACTCTACTTTATATCTGATCGCGATGGCGACTTGGGTTATATTTATGATGATTTTACAGCCTGGTTGTCTGCGACGAATCTGGGCACATGAAATTTCCTTTTTCGTTCGTCGTCCTGAGCTGGGGTGAGCTGTGGCTGATTTGTCTGAGCTTCCCCTGATTCTTCCCTGAGATAAGGTGATCCCATACACCGACGCCGCACAACCTCAGAGGCCCGTTTTCGTCCTCCCCCCCGGCAAAAAATTTCTATCAATATAAAGCAGATGGCGCTTAATTTGTAAGGAGACCTCCTAGTCAATAATTCCAATTACGACGTACACGCGTACTGGGTATGCTTATAACTCGTCCTGAAAGCCTTATTGTTAAAGCTAAGTAACTTATACCTTATTAAAAATTTCAAAATAACCAAAAGGATCCAATTATATTAATTTCAAACTAATAACGTTACTATATTATGCTACTAAAATAATATAGTATGGATGGGAGTTGCTAATGATAATAGCAACGTTACCTGTCTGTGCTTTTATCTAGTTGATAAGTTATATCTATCGTTAAAGATATATAGGCTATCTTATTAGATTTTGATTTTTGTTAGGGAGACGTTAAAGAGTTTAGTGTTAATATAATTATTAGAATAACTATATTAATACTATATTACAAAGGCTTGGCTTGTTTGGAGAAAAGATATTATTTTAAACAAAAACGTCTAGGCCCAGCCTTAGGTTTGGCTTTAAGGGGGCTATTAAATGGAAAGGGGCTTAGGGGTCCCGGGCATTTAGTGAGCTTTACTATTATAGTAACGAAGTAAAATCATATAGATAGGTTTATAAAATAAGAGGTTTGCTCCGGGGACCGCCTTAAACTCTCGCGCGACCCCCCCGGCCCACAGATGACCCACACCTGCCAGCTGTAGTGAAAAGGCTTAGTTTCCAATACAACCTAGGGCAGTTCTGATACCAATGTCAGGCCCAGGGCTTCCAGGCCAGTAAATCCATCAATCCACCCAACCGCGCACAATCGTGCAGTCAATCGTGCAGTCAATCAAAGCAGCGCGCAGTTGGGCTAGTCGTACAGTTGGATCAATCGCGCAATCAGTTCAATCGTACAGTCAGTTCAATCAGCCAGACCAAGGTGCACCTGTGTCGGAAGCGCTACAGTGGCGCAGGTGTAGTGTAAAGGTGGACGCAACGACATTGAAATTTTACCGTTTTCAGTACCATACCTTGGCGTTTGGGATGCCCAGCTGTCTTGCACTCGCACAGGTGGAGAGGGGGGGTCGCGCGAGAGTTTGGGGCAGTCCCCGGAGCAAACCTCTAAAATAAAGGGGTTCTAGTTGCAAGTTAGAACGAGAGGAGTAATTATAAATTATTTGCAACCTCCTTTATTCCAAAGTTCCAGAGTGTAGTGTTTTTGATAAAAGTCAAGGCCACCCAGAATCTACTGAGTAATATGCAAAAAGCTAAGAAATTGAAAGTAGAAAAAGACTCCCAGTGACTGAAGTGCCGTAGCTACTTTTACTGGCCTATTATGTTGCTGAGATACCTGGTGCCTTAAGTGCCACAATTTTTTACGACTTCTGAGCTTGTTGTAAGGATTGCAAAGTATATTTATTTACTGTTACCTGCTTATTTGTAAAGTTGTGTTTGTTAGACCGCTAACTTACGTCGGATTACTCGTCAGTAACTAAAAAGTAAAGTATATAAATGTAAAAGTTCGAGAACCAAGGCTGTGGCGTTACGCCTTTTAGACTAGTCTTGGGCCTGAATACTGAGTTATGGTCTCGAATTTCAGCCTAGAATATACTAGTATATGTTCTGGGATAGTACACAATCCCCAGCTCTAATTTTGAGATGGTATATAATATCCTAGCTCTGAATTTGGGATGGTATATAATATACCAGCTTTGATAGGATGTTCTATAGTATACTAGTATATAATGAGATGTTATAGAATATACTAGTATATGCCCTGGGATAGTATATAATATTATTTAAACTTTTTACCTTGGAAATTAGAAATAAGCGAATGGTATTTGTTCTATCTGAAGTTATATTGCTAACCCCGTGCGTGAATATTATAAAACCCTTTTAATAAGTCTGTTTTACCCTGTAGCTTAATGGGATGTGAGTTTTTAGAATGCTAATTGCTTTTGACGGTTATGCTTAATAATTCAGTTAGCGTTATTATAAAACGAATTGTACCTGAAACTAGGTTTATTAAGGCGTAACTTTATAGCCCTGGCGTTTTCCCATTATCACTATAATTTTCACCCTGTACGAAAGAGTAATTACAAGGCGCTGGCAAAACAACTATTTGCCTTGTATGTGATAAATGCCTAAAAATTTCAGTGTGTTGGCGCTAAGACTGTTGATTATAGTTTGTGCTCAAAATTTGTCTAGAGCCAACGGGACCTAGGATCGTAAGCGACCGCTGGATCTATACTATCTGGCTACCGCTCTTGTACAAGAATAGATTATACAACGGCGCCTTAAGTATTTTGAATTAGCCCTTAGCTCGGTCAGTTTGTATAAAGTGAACGTTAAAGAGGTCCCGTTTTAAACGGATACTGTTAATACGAGAGAGGGGTTATAGGAGGAAAGAGTAGCAGTTATTATAAGATTTTTCGTACCTGTTGTTATGGAAGGTAAGGTTGACAGAGGCTTTATTAGGGTCGAGTACAAGGTGGATTATAAGCGTAGGTAATAATATTTTTTCCTTGGGAGCTAAGTAAGGGAAAATATATTAAGGGCGTTGTAAAAGTTGTAATTTCGGCTGGCTTGTTAACTGGGCGTTATATATGGTTCGCTTTTGATAATAAAGTGGAATGGTCTTGTTGTTGTATTGAATAAAGATATATATGCGGATGAATTTACCCGAGATCCCAAGGTCCTACGCTAGCATATGTTCTTAAGGACCTAACGTGCTATGACAGGCAACCTTATGCGTATGCCAGTTGCAAAAGCCGGCCCACTATGCTGCATATATTTTGGTGGGATCTAAGGCTGATTGGATAGGCTGGGCCTAGATTCTCCAGCTCATAGGGTCAGGTTGGCCATATTATTGGTCCGGCGAAGCTGGCATAGCCAAACCTTATACAAAGATTCCATGAAGGTTAGCACTCTTCCCCCGGAGCCTGGTTAAAAAAAAAACCTAGATTTACGACTATAAACTTGACTTTTAAGTACTAACGGTAACATCCTTAACTAAGATAAAGAGGAGGAAAGCGGCTCCGTTTGTTTTAATTATTTATTTATCTAATTTGTCCGCGGCGATTTCAGTTCTCCTCTCTTATCAATCTATCTCCTACGCTCCCATTTCCCATATAATAATTGAAGTTCCCCTCCGTACTTAGTTTACTATAAACTAAACCCTTTTGTAAAAGCTACTACTTTATATAATAATAACCTATTATAGGTATTATAGTTACCTTTGCTAAATAAGGGAAGATATATTATATTTACCCCTATTTAGGTAAATATTTATAAGTTGGATGTTGAAAATCCCGATAAGTGGGTTTGGAAGCGATATGGGTACTATTTCGTAACGAAAGTAACGTTTTGGGCATTTAATTATAAAAACGGCGGTAAAGAAAGTTATAAGGTTAATTTAGCGAAGGTATAGCAAATATACTTTGTTTAATTGCGAATTAGATTTGCCCAGTATTGTCACGGTACTGTGATGCTGCCTGCCTGCGGCTGCAACTAGATGTAGAAGGACTACGGTGCAGTGCCCTGACTGCACAACGTTCCACTTTTTGTGGTGTTTACGCATTGCGTCCTTTGGTGCCGTGACAAGTATATTATATAATGGGGAAAAAACGGGGGATTAAGTTTGGGAATTAATAGTAAAGAAATTAATAGTAGGAAGGGGAGTTAAGAAGATAATTTATATTATTATAGTATAATTTTTACCTTATTTTCATTCCCGAGACTCTAGGAGGAAGAAAACGTAGATTAATAGTTAATAATCTAAGGTTTTTAAAATTACGACTATAGGGATAAGTATAGCTAAGAGTTTAATATTAACCCCTTGTGTATCGGGTAAAGGTAAGTTTAATTAAATTATTTTTAATACCTTACTATACGACGCTAAGCGATTAATAGATATACGAGACATTTGTTGGTAGGATACGAATATCCGCGTTATTATTCCCTCCCGTATTAATAATTAGTATAAATGCCTTTTTAGTTGTATTATAGTATTAGTTATTGGTGTTGCGTTTTTGGTCGGGTTGATGTAACTAATAGTGGTGAAGATAGAGCTATATGTTACGTTGATATTAACGTTTGCGTTTATTATTGTCTTTGGGATTATGATGGTGTGTATGCTGGATGAGTATATTTACGTATTATTTAGGACCGCGGCCTATACGGTTATATTGGTTGTTTTACCCTAAAGTTCCTCTTACTAACCCCAGTCACCTATACTACCCTAGTTACCTTGCTCTAGCGTTGCTTAGGAAATGATCAGAGCAATCGCCAAATATGATTTAGATGAGTAGGTAGTACTTTGCGGCTTGAATGGCAACTTTACGTAGGGGTCCCAGCTTTTGGTACAGGTTGCTTAAAACTGGGAACCCCTGAAACTCCTTTTCGCCCTCTTCCCTTTCCTCCAAAGTTATATAAAACCCAATTTACGTCCCCCAGCAAAATTTTATCCCAACCCGCCCTTATAATAAGAAAAAAGATAACTAAGAAACTTGAGATTCAATTACGGTACTAAAGTAGACCTGTTCCTGTAAGACCTTTGGGCGAAAAATATTTATACGTTTTATAGTAATTATACTCCGCTAACGCCCAGTTAACGTATCTAGGTATTACTACTTGGCTTGTTAATACCGCTACTACTACTTATACTTTTAAAGATGGTGGAGGCTAGTAAGTTCGAACCCGTATAACTCATTATACACCGTAAGTCTTCTGAAGCTTAATTGTACCTATTCGAGTATTAACCGTTCTGCAGAGTTCAAATTTTAGGATATCGAAAGGGCATATGAGACCTTTGGATCAGCTTAAAGCATAGCGCACCAAAAGTCTTAATTAAGATGGAATGATCCCGGGCAGGCGTCAAGTTAAGACACGCTGCCAGAACGATTAGTCTGACTGGCGGTTGACTTAGGTTAATTTGAGGTGTATAGTGATAGTCTGGCGCATCCCGTGAAGATGGATGAAATCATGCCAAAATCCGTTGGCAATACTTAGTCTTGGATAAGGGGGAATAATAACTCTGAAGACTTAAAGGAACGGGGTGACGGGAAAAGTTAACCTACTCTCTAGAGGTGTCGAGATTATTCTTTCGATAGAATTAGCGGTTAGATATAGTAGTAAGGGGCGAAATACAAGGGTTCCATTTATAGCCCAAAAATATATAATATTACCCTTGTTAAGCGCCCGCTTGTATAGGCGGCCTCTTTCCTGGCTACTGCTACTTATAGATTGATACAATTATTACAATCTTACGAGTCTACTGAGTTGAGATACAGGTGGTCCCATATTGTAGAGAGTGCTAAAGTGTGATGCGAGAGTTGTAAGGATAAAACGTTCAAAAGAGATAGGGTATGGTAGTGAAAACAAAGGGTTAAGCGCCTTGAACGGTCTAAATTACAGAATGAGATTGCCTTTGTAGTATGCAGAGCAATGAATGTGATTGCTTCCTTGACCAGAAGTCAAGTTCTACGTAACTAGCTATTTCTATATATTATATATAGGCTAGGGCTCACCCGAGATCGAGTGATCCCCTCTTTTTCTTGCCCTAGAGGGCTCACTCATGTGTGGTGAGAGTTCACTTGGATGACTGTGAGCCTTGTGAGCCATTGCCAGTTGAACTGACTGAGTTAACTCAGCTCTCCTGGGTTCCATCCGGCTCGGCTGGCCACGCCTTCTTTCCGACAATAACAGCATTTGCTGAATTAGACGTCTTTAATTCCAATTTCATTTTGTACCTTAGCGCTTTATCAAGGATGATGATAAGTCAGGGTGTCGGATAACGGTAATCAGGGTGAGCAAAGACTGAGCCGAGCCCGAGCCAGGGTGTGTCATTGTCACGTGAGAGAGATATACTACGAAAAGGGAAATTCTGTGTGCCCAGATTCATCGCACAAAACAGGAGTTTTCCCGGGCGTAGATGGATGGTGGATAAGGCATGGGGGAAACAGCACTTGGGAACAAAACAGCGCTTGCATTACATGTACCTTGTTGTAACGGGTATATAGTGGCGTGTGCTTTTCCAGTCCCAGTACCAATCGTATTTTAGTGTCACCTCCCTAGTGGTGGGGTAGCAAAATAAAACTCTGACAAAAAAGGGCCAACCTTTAGGAACTGATAGAGGTCGCGACCCCCAAACCGGACGACCCACTTTCCGGACATTCCCCGCACACCACCAAGGGGCACAACAAATGCAGCATTCCTCGTATTTCCTAGTAATTTATATATAAAAAAAAGGTCTATAGCATCTCCTGAGCCCCCCGAAGCCGATCTAACCTATGAATAATTTCTTCTTAAGCCTATTTAACCACTGGTATGGCTTCTTGTTGGGTTACCCTCCTTCGGCGGGTAGGGGGTTCCCGACTGGCCTCCTTGGCCTGTGCGATATCCTTTATCCTAGCAAACTTATCGTTAGGCGCCTCTCTAACCCTCTTTTATGTATAAGGCCTAGCTGCCCGAAAATCCTCTTCTAAACGGTTGATTTCAGCTTCCAAACCTACCTTCTCTGCGTTAGCCAGATCCAAGGCTTTCCTAACCTTATTTAGTAGGTGCTTAACCGTACAGTAACTAGGTGATACCCTCCCTTTGAGGCTATTTACAACCTAACGAACATCCTAAGCCTTTTTAGGGGTTTTTACAAGTTATAATCAGCCGTAGAAGCTATTTCTGGCGTAGGGGTACGTAGTCTAGGGGGGGTATCTCCGATAAGTACCTTGCGGTCATTTAGTATTGCAGATGGGTTGAATGGTTATATCCCGGTTTTTCTGAAGCTACTACGTATATTGGGAACGTTATAGCCCCGGCGTAAGGTATCTTTATAGCAAAAAAGAAACTTTTGTTTATTAGTTAGTGCCAAGCTACAGTAGTAAGTTAAAACTTTGGTGTTTTACCGGAAATAGTTCTTAATAGGGCTGAAAACGCTACGATTAAAAGGCTGGGTCTTATGGGATATATAGGCGAGTAGAAAAAGTAATTAAACGCGGTTATTGTAGTAAATCCATATGAATTTTTCCGTATCGTAACTGCTTATCTCGTCGAGGATTAATAAGCGCCATTCTATTAGGTGTTTTAGCTTTATTTCCGGTAAATAGATCTCTTTAAGCCACCTAATGGCTATTTTTAAGTTACTCTAACCCGTAATAGAGTAATCGTATCGCTAATTATAGATATCTTCTTAATTTTTGACCCAGCGTAAATACTATTAGCCTTGTAGCGAAGCCCCTATAAAGATGATTGCGGGTGTTAATCTGCGTCTTTTAACGGTAACAGCTTCGATTACAGAAACCCAGGGAGTACGGTCTGGAGACGTAATAAGGGAACGATTAGTAAAAAAATCGCCTATAATAGTCCCTACAATTATCTCGACCTCTTATATGCTATATTTATTTATATTAGTAATATTTCGGGGGAAAATACGTTTAAACCGCAACTGAAAGTTTAAACGGTTATAAAAATCTTCGTACGTAGCTTTAGTAAAACCGCGCGTTCTTAATCTTTTTAGTAATATGCTTTTCTTAATTTTTATACATTTATAGCGCTTAAAAAAACGGTTAACCCAACGATAGCTAAGGGGGGTAAAATCACCGCCTTGCCTTAATACTTCTTAAGCCATCCTTATAATCTGGGCCTTGGTTAAAGCGCGCCCTGCAGCTTCCTCGTTGAGAGCCTAATTGATTAAGAACTTTTCCTAAATTGGTAATAGTTTTCTGGCTTTTATTTGGCCCGCTGGCCTGTTAGTTGCCCCGCGGAGGCGGTCGCTTAATATTAACCGCGGTACGTTGAACTATTGGGCGGTATAGTATAACGTTGCGCCATTTTAAACCGTATTAATCGCGGACTGAATATTCTGCTCACGCATTAGATCCATTGCAAATTTGGTGGGATTTGGGCCAAAAACCTGGGTGTGGTGATGAAAAGAAATGTGGTGGTTGTCTTTTGGGTCTGCAGATCGCAATGTCCGGAAAGTGGGTCGTCCGGTTTGGGGGTCGCGACCTCTATAAAGTGAACCGTAAAGAGGACTAGACAGTCCATGGATAGACTAATTGATGTCACTGATGGCTTTTCTGCCGTTAGCTACCACTCTGCCGGTCCAACATCACCTCCGAGGATAGACTGTAAAGGGAGCAGTGGGCTACCAGATCTGACGCCCAAGTTTAGGCCCTCAAGTTTAGGCCAAGTTTGCATCCGCGTTGTACTTGTTATTGTTACTGCCTCGGGTGGGACTGTAACATCTCCTGTCAAATTAATGTTACCTGCCATCCAGTTAGAAAAGAAGACGCAGCACACATCAAGACTCCAATACGGTAATGCCTAGCACCGCTGGTACTGAATCATGGGATTTTGTTGTAGCTGTTACAGCTAATCTGATAGAATCTTGCAGGCTGTTGGCTCCCCAGGGCAGACGACACTCGCACCGTAAAAGACACCGCCAAGTACGCGATGCAGCAAAAGGACATTGAAACTAGCTATTGTTAAATTGCAGTATCAATCATCAGTGGTGACCGAACAGCAGAGACAAAGGCACAACATTTGCAAGACGCATTGCAACAATAATAATCCTCGCCGCGGAGCAATAGCTTTCCGGGCTCGGTACAAGACGTCAACTGGGCAACTGGGCAGCTGCCGATCATAGTACACCAGCGACCAATATACACTCTATCACCCGTTATATCCGGCATTTTTGCTCAGGCTACCCCCTCTCTCCATCTTCTCGTCGTTGTCGTTTGCCCTTCCATCTCATCTTACTAAGAGACTTTCTCCACTTACCTAATTAAAGTTGCTCCTATAACGACATCATATACATCCCGATTCGTTTGCATGTCTGCTGTTAATATTTAACTGACTTGATCATCCAATTTCGTTTTCACCAGCTACAAGTGCTTATTGAAGTGCCGAAGGTTGATGGGTAAAACGATATCGCAACAGGTATGCCAGCCTGAACCCCAACAGACGTAATATCTTTCTTCCCGGAGCCTAGCAAGGTCCCAGATCAGCAGCCATTTAAATGAACGGCATTTTATACTCTTCATCAGCAAGTCTCACAATCGTATCTTTCAGCTCTTCCAGAGCTTTCGGACATTCACTAAGCTCGCCCAATAACTCTCACTTATCCGACCGCCGCAAGGCTCTCCAGTATCTTAGTTCCATTAACAATACACTATACATCGTCCACGACAACGCGTATCTTCACGTAACTCAATATCTTAACCCCCTTTCCATCGACATGCACCAGAGACATATGGACTGACACACGAGGGCACAACCGACCTCTAGCTGTACCGTGTGGACATGGAGCAACTGGAACCGGATTTAATTGCATCCCATGCCCCTACAGTGAACAGGGAGATGGCAGCAGCCGCAAGTAACCTCCGTGCCCAACATTGATGCGCAGCGTATAGACAGAACGTGTACTTACCTTGACCAGCAGTTTGGAAAACTGGGCGCAGACTCCAGAGTAACAGCGCGGTTGAACACGCCCGCCCGCCAAATTTACGTTTCTGCCTTTTCGTCACCCTAAATTATTCATCTAAATACATATACCAGAATGGTAGAGGAGGATAACAGACATCCGGTTAAGTACAGCTCACCCCCGACTTCGATTTTGTTAATGATAAATATTGGTTAGTTGCAAAAGCAGGAGTGATCTCCCACAGTGATCCGAAAGCAGCTGAGAAATTACCATTGTTCCATCGGTATAGAGACCCCCCACACCGGGAAAGCCCCAAAATGGTATACGGGCAAGCATGACAATTATACATGTAGTATTCGAAGTATCTAGACCATTGTTATGTTCTGCGAGAACCATTCCTTGAACTCCTGTCCAACCCACCGTCCGATGGCCCTGAGACACGCCAACAGCTTATAAGTACCTTCCACCGTCAAGGTGTCGCCAATATCGTCCGGGCCTAGATGGACTAGCGTGAGTGGGAGGTATATGTTAGCATGACGAAAAACTGGGAAACGAGGACGAGAGGAAAATGAATGAATGAATGGATACTGCTTACAACGGCTTCCTCCCGCTCACAGGCATAATAAACAGCCCACTTCCCTGCCTCTACCACAATCATCGGCACGGGGATTGTCTCTTTATCGTTGCTACCACCGAGTAGCAATCGTATCCGCCGAAACCAAGCCGCGACCCAGACTCCAAGTTGCACTTTGGCTTCCTCCAAATCGCTACTGGTGGTCTTGGTTTCAATAGCCACTGGTGCGGGGAAGTACCGTAGGGGCCCGTAGTCAGTTTGGTTGAGTGTCCGTTGGTCAAATGGTAAGCTCTGAAGCAAGGCCTGGACGGCTGTTGGTGGAGTGCTTTGTTGACTTGGTCGTAAAAGGAGGATAAAGTCGACTATCTTGGACTGGGACAGCGAGGTTGGTATTCTGCCTTCATGCATGCTGCTGGAAATATCGGGAAGGAATGGTGTGAGGATTTGGGACGTTGTCCTGATATTGAATAAGACAGAGTTAAGTGAGGGTTCAATGTATCGTGGGATCGTGGGAGAGAGGGCGGGAAAACGTACACAAGCTCAACGCTGACATTGTCAACGCTGGACAGGGCAATCTGGAGCATGGGCCAATGGACAACCAGGTTCCACGCTGCTTCGGAGCGATTCCAATACGTCCTTTCCTCCGAGGCTGCCACGATTTGCAGCAGTTGTGCCAGCTCAACGCGCATCTGCTCCGTGTCACTACTGTCATCGTTGAAGGCAATATCCGGTAGCTTTGCCTGAGGGATGGCAGCAATAATATCATCCTGCGCTAACTGGATTTGCATGGAATCGGCCGATAATATGTACATCAGACATACCTTGATACATGATGGAAAGATATCCCAGCCCAACCTTGTATTGTTGATAGTGCTGGCCAAGCCGTCGATGGAATGAGGAAGACGGACGTGTTGGCCAAGGAATTGATACGTGACTGGCTTCGAAAAGAAGGCCAAGTCGGCGACTTTCTTGGTCGGGCTTCCAGACTGGCGTGAGTTTGAAGTCGTGGTTATTGATCCTTCCCCGTCCGTACTGGCTGCTCAAGGTGGGTGGAGGAGGATGAAACGGCGTGCGAGTGGGAAGAGGGCGCGAGACCTCCTCACCATGATCATCATCTGGTCTCTGCTGTTTCGAAGGACTGCTGTGTCGTTCGGCCATTCCATCATCGCCCCGCTTCCGCTTCGACGGGTGCGGTTGTTCATGGGGAGGTACTGTCTCCAACCAAGAGAGAACATCAGACATCTGTGATGTTTTGGTGCCCACCCGATAGATGGGGCGCAGAAAATTTGGGGACGCGTCGCAGTCCAATCACAACTTGGATGCAACAGCACCACCGGCTGGCCAACTCAGATTAAGGACGCTATCTCGACGTGCAGTGATGGAAGCATAATTTTAATGGTATTGCTGTGATCGCCTTATTGATGCAAATGGAATGACAATGGTGCATATATTTTGCATCATTTGCGCACTGGCAAATGGCGACTGTCCCAAATGTCCAGCTCGTTCTCACCTCAGCTTTTGAGGGCTCCCTGTGATTGGTCAACCCTTGACTTTGTGGGGCGCGGTCCAAAAAGTGGAAGGCGGCATCACCGGGCAGAACGCGACACGTTGGGGCAGCCCAGCGATCGCCGATCCACTTCACGCAACTTGGTTTTTGCCACAAGGCTAGCGGACTTGTCTCTGCACTGTTTGTCCTGGCATTTTTGATCGCAAACTTTATCGCTGAATTGGAGAGCAACCTGATTTTGGCATCGTGGCGCTGTCGCTCAACGATGCGGCAAATTCGTTGAACACTGCTGCGACCCACCTTGGCCGCTGCGCCAACCTCCCCGCCATGCTGGCGCCGATGCAATCCTCGCTGCCATTCAACGGCTCGACACTCGACTCCAGCTAGACATGGCCGGCATGGAGGACCGCCTCACTACTAGAATGGACGGCATCGAAACCCGTTTTACTGCCAGAGTCGAGGGACTCGAGACGCGTTTCGACAAGCTCGAGAAGCGCGTCGTTGTTGCGTAAGTCCACTCCTCCTGCCTTGCATCGATAGCTTCAAACCCAAGGCCCCCCCCCCCCCGGCACCCCCAATCC
>Ga0247765_1000371_pt1 | contig 36087 bp, 26 predicted proteins | sample UWRJL106311C6_FD_179949 | JGI IMG/M metagenome (GOLD analysis project Ga0247765, IMG submission 179949) | Plant litter microbial communities from Arlington Agricultural Research Station in Wisconsin, United States - UWRJ-L106-311C-6 | ecosystem: Environmental > Terrestrial > Plant litter >...
CGGGTTTAGGGTTACGGACATCAGGTTCTTGACCTACGAATCAGGGCTTCGGGACCTGTCAACACATCAGCGGCGCGGTCTCTACCATGGTCATGGTCATATTTCTTACCGTCCCACTGTAGGCAAGTTCCTACTCCATGTGAGTCGTGAAAAGCCTCTCTATAAACAGATGGACGAAACTTAATAGGTTCATAATCTAGATTCGCATCTCAACCTAGACACGTCAGAGTTCATCATGCGTATCCCCCCCCCCAAAGCATCCACGTCCTCAGCTTGCCAAATTTTATCCTGCTTTGTACTACCACCAAAGACAGCAGCATAAAGCACGGGAACGTCTGCTCCCGCTCCCACAACGACATGATCAGTCCCAAACCACTGTCCCACCCGCGGCGCAACGACACGCATCCTCGCCTCTTGAGCCTGACTCCACAGCCTGCGCAAGGTCTGCATGTATGAACTTCCCGGGTTCTTACCCCCAGGGCATTCCCACCGATGAAACGACCGCTCCGCCACCTGCCAAGCACGCTCCGCCAGCACGACATCACCCAGTAGTGACGGTTGCGAACTCAGACGGCCGAGAAGGAACGCCAACGGCCAGAATTGTAAATACTCGGTCAATAGCCATCTCCACTGCGCCGCCTGTGGTTCACTTGCTTCTCGGACGTGTTTCTCGGCGTTGAGCATGTCCATGGCGTTTACCAGTAGGAGGAACTGAGGATTCGGAGCCTGAGGGGCCAGTTCTAGCGGCTGTTGGCAGCCAGACCCGTAACCGTACACCTCGAATCGCAGCACATGCGAGACGTGCCTCGTAAGCCAATGCACCGTTAACGATCCATCGCAGTGCTGCAGATACTCTGCCCGGACTCTGCCCTCGCAGGCCGCGATGATGGCCCCCTTGTGCGCCAGTGTGCTCGCCGCCCGCGCCATGCGCGTCGCGGTGGCGATTTCTACTTGCAGCAGCGAGAAGCTTATCTCGGCCCATCCGCGGTGTGGCGTCGGCGGGAGACGCATCCGTGGGTGGAGGTCGGCATCGTGGGCGCTGGTAGGAGGGGGGGAAGTGAACGGGAGGGTGGCAAGTTCAGAAGTGGTCCAAGGCGAATCGGAAACGACGCGGCCGACATCCTCATCGGAGCGGTGCTCGAGGTACCAGAGGGTTAGGCCCAGGCGCTTGCGCATCTCGTGCTCAAAGGGAGACATCATGTCGACGTCGAGGTCTGAACCTGATGACAAGGTGATCGACGAGGCGGCCCGCCAGCCCAACCCGGTGAGAGCCCACGTCCGGTTTGCCCACTGGCAGGTGGTGTGGTTAGAAGAACCCTCGGCGAAGAAGCGGTGGAGCCCCAGGTACAGCACAAAAGCCTTGCATCGTCGTAAGATCGTCCGTGGCCCCATCTTTGGCCCTTGCAAGCACATGCTCTACCGGCCCCCTTGTAAGTTGCCAACGCCGTGGTCTTCGGTATGCCGCCGCAGCAGGCTGAAGCGTCGGCATCGGGCATGCTGCAGAGACAGGCGAGGTAGATGGAAAACACGACGGACAGTTCGCCGGGGAGCAAAGATGCGGGAGCACGCAGAGCTTTGGCGAGGAGAGCCTCAGCGGTAGGCCGGTGGAGGACTTTGATCAGGGGGTCGATCTTTTCGAAGAAGATTGTCTGGTAGACGGCCATGATGTGAGCGGATGAGGGGTGGAGGGATGGTGCCGTGTCCAAAAGGGCTCGCTGCAATGTATCAAAGGGAAGGACTGAGGCGCACAAAGAGGTGGCAAGTGCGGTGCTTCGCTGTCCGTGCTGCTGCAAGGGAGAGGGTCTTCTCGAGGCTGTCCTTGACGGCTTGCATTTCGCGTGCCGCTTCTGTAGACAGCATCCCAAATGGTGGGACGGCCAACAGGTCCGCCTCATGCCCGTCAAGATTTACAGACACAAGCCCAGCGGCACCCGTAACCTCAGCAAGCAGCTTCCAGAGAGCGTCGTCAAGAAACTGCAGGCTGAAGGGTTAGCGGTTCCGATTCGGCAGCTTCGGAAGCTCCTTCGAAGGGTTGGCACGCCGTCGATGGATGCAAAGAAGAACGTTTCCAAAAGTGGATCTACCATTTCGACATTATGCTTGCTTGAAGATAAGGGAAACAGAGCAGCCAACGGATTGATAATTCTACCAGCGACGCCGTAAGCCCAACAGCGTTGCCAAGCGCTCCGCCCCAATATTGGGGACTCTCGCGAATCTCGCAGATCTCGCAAATCTCGGCGTTCCGATATGCTGTGGGCCCTGATTGGTCCGACAACAATAGGGACGGCACTTCTGCCAGCTAGGCTTGTCTTGTCCAACCGTTCGTGGGCCATGAAGCCTGCCGGAAGGATTATGTTCCACCCACCATGACATGAAGTATAGCGATGATCAGGGAGCTTTGACTCTTTAAACGCCTATCGACTTAGGAGGCCCTGGTCGTAGGTCAAAACACTGAAGACATGCGAGAACTTGGTTGACTGGAAATGATGATATAAAGCTCTTGCTCTTGGACGAGTCGTCGAGTGCGTTCTAGCTCACTTCAGAGCAAAACGGACTGGCATTCATGACTGAACTCATCATGGCATCTAATATCATCTTCCAGGACCTCCCAAGGTGCCGTCCCTTGCCATAGTCCACGGAACCACTATGGGACTTGCCTTTGTCGTTTTCCTGCCACTCGGCGCCTTCCTGATCCGATTCCTCCGGGTCTGACACGTCGTTTGGGTCCACGCTTGTCAGCTCGCCGGTTTAGCCCTCATGCTGGCTGGCCTGTCCTCAGGGATCCGTCTCGCCAGGATCATTGGACAGGTACCCCTCCCCTTATATTGCCAGATCCAGTCTCCAGCTGACACAACGCCGCAGCTTCACAAAAATACGCACACCGTTCTCGGAACCGTGGTGGTTGCTGCTCTTCTCCTGCAGCCATTCTTCGGATATATTCACCATCGCCGCTACATCCGCACACAGAAGCGTTCCCCGTGGATTGCCCTGCATGTTTGGTACTGTCGTATTTTGATCCTTCTGGGCATCATGAACGGAGGGTTGGGGCTGCAGTTGGCGTCCGGGAGCCCGACGTATAGCAGAGCTGGAATGATTGTTTATTCAGTTCTGGCTACGCTGTCGGGGTTTCCGTTGGTGGTTATTGTCGTGGCGTCATTCTTTCTAGCTGAGAGGGGTAGTGAAAGATGTTAATCCCGCTGCTTCGGAGTAGAGGATACGTCAGTATTTCGGGGTCGCTCAGCCGCAGGATGGAGCACTTTTCGGGTAAGATTTTGGGTGGCTAGCGAAACGGAGGTCATTAGGTGCCTAGGTAGTTAATGTATATAAGCGGGGTACAAAGTGGGAAACTACCATTTTAATGAGCTTGGGGCACATTTGACCCTTCTGTCATGTGACCTCTCATTATAGAAGAGGGAGAGGCTTGTAATTTCACTGATTGAGGCTTGCGTGAGGTTGCCTGGTACAGCTAGTAATCCGAATACTAAGCTACTAAAATTCCGTCAGCTTGTTCATGTAACAGGTGTATAAAGGAGGACTTTCTGGCTCTGCCAGAAAGCCAGAGAATAATCGAGCTCATACAAAGTACAACCTTCTTCACATACCCGTGGATCAAAGGTGCTATTGACTCTTTACTGGTAGAGGTACCTCGGCAGGAAGAAAAGGAGCACCTATAGTGCCCACGGGCTCCGTTGAGGGGCTGTGTTCAGATCAAGTGCTAAATGATGATGTCCATTCTCGTACTTGGTAAGTTTAGCTTAGTAACCCTCAGCACTCCAGGGTAGCTAACAGATCGTGAAGAGACACTCTACGTTTGAGAGTCAGGGTCACGGCAACAGAGAAAACGGTGACCTAGTTATACCTATGCCCGAACGGGATCACGATATATATCGGTTTGTCTTGCCGCCCCCACAGCTGAGGCATATTTTGGCGTGGCGACCTTGCTCCCGTTGCAGGAATACGTTAACCCATGAGGTCTTGAGTACCTTGGCTGTGCGTTTGCACTCTCATATAGGGCTACAGACTAGAAGATATATGAGATCGGTGCTTTCAGAAGGGCACCAAAGAGCTGAGCAGTTGCTTAACAAAGAGAGCATTGTATGGAAATGCTGGCCTGGAATTGTACAGAGCTACTTGTCAGAAGCACAGCACCGTTGATCCACTTGGGTTGTTAAGAAGCGACAGGTTGTATTGTTTTTTTTTTAATTGTGTGTTTTCCTGTTTCTGGCAGAGCCAGAAAAAGGCCTCTTTTATAGACCCGTTGCATGGACTAGCTTACGATTGTACGGTGGCTTATCCGTTGGATTGCTGGCTGTACCAGGCATCCTTACTATTGGATATAAGTGCTACAGCACAAAGTCCACGCATAAGACCCACTGCACAAAGCCTACTTCATAAAACTCACTGCATAGCCCATAAGCACTAGGTTTGCTAGCGCCGCGCCAGCGGTATGTTAGCACACTAGTGGCCTAGAAACCACACAGCAACAACGCTACTGAGGTGGCACCTGCACCAGGTCCTCAGGGCTATAAAGAATGGCTCCCGCCCGCTCTTTCAGATAGTTGAAATAATCACCATCTTCATACTCTTCAATCATTTTACCTGCGATCGGGCCTGCGGCGTTCCGCCTTTGGCAACGACTTTGAACCATATTGATCAGAGGAAGGTCTTGTTACAGTATATTTGAGATAGTAGTAGGTAAGTTCCTTGTAACAAAGTACTACTTTAGAAATACGGGTTTATAAGACCATTTAGAACGTATTTCATAACTATAAGTAGTATTTCACCGTGTTTTCAGTCCTTAGGCGGAGCAATATAATTATTATCCGTATATTAATCAGCCATTTAAGTTGGTATTTAGCGCAAACCCAGCAAAAAAACCTTTTTTATCTCTACTAGACTAGCTTAAATACGAAACTTTTTTTTCTATAAATCCTGGCAAATATAGGGCGCCGTTTGCCTGGTTTGGTTTGGTGAGCGCGCTGACCCGGACTCAGGGACTGATATGTCCGGGGTACGACCCGAACCCTCGGTGACCCGAGCCCGGGAATACAGCAGTTCGGGGCCAAGTAGCTAGTTAGTATAAGTGCGACCGATGGAAGCACTCCGGTGAGGACTGGGCTCCTCACGCAAGCAATAACACTTCTAGTCTACCTACTTGCAACGTACCGCTTAGGTGGAACAACTTGTTAAGGATAACATCCCGTCGTCTTGGCTTGCTGTGACCTTATATCTCGTTATCCCCCAGCTCAGGTGTACTACCTTACAGCTTGGCGCTCTAGGAGCACAGGTTGTAACGCTCCGTTTCGTTTGCCAGCCTCAGGTGATAAAATCTAAAAATGGAATCCCAATACACATCAAACCAAATCTTCTAAGCCCTGTTAACAAAACACAATCCCCCCTTATTTCAAGTGGCCACCATCAATCAAAGCCTTCAAATCAGGCATAACGCCAATGTTCCCACTCGAGGGGTCTGTCGCCTTCGTTCCTCCAATTTTGATCAGATCCCGCATCTGCGTCGAGCTCAGCTTCTTCTTCCCCTTCGCAGCCAACATACCCTGGACACTCAGCGCCGCACCCGCCACAATCGGCGCTGCCCCGGACGTGCCATCGAACTGGATATACGCATCCTCACAGCTACTAAACCCATCCGAGATGCAGCTCGCCGTTGTGATGTTCTGGCCCCACGCATGCACATCCACGCGGCCCCCGTAGTTGCTCCACGGCACCCGCTTTCGCGGCACCGTTGAAGTCGAGGCTGCAACGATAATAGCGCCTGAGTCTCGGAAATCAGGGCTGCTCCGGTTCAGAAACGCTTTCCCGGGAGCTGTATCGCCCGGCCTGATGACCTTCCCGTCCAAATTCACGCCCTCCAGCCCCTCTTTGTCGCCGAGCAAGCCGTTCCCAGCTGGCTCTACCACCACGATCCCCTTGGCCGTGGCTGCGCGAATTACCTCAAACTCGGCGTCGTACACTTCTACCGGCCACTGCTGCGTATTTTCGGCGTCGTTGACCTGCATCTCTAACAGCATGACGTCCCCAGCCGAGAGGAAGCGCGCCGCGTCGGCGATGGCCTCGGGCCGGTTGTCGTTGGGGTTGTCGCCGCGAATGACGCTTACGACGTTGGCTTTTGCGGCAGGGGCGACGCCGACGCCGCCGATCGTGTTATCGACCATTAGCATGATTCCTAGGACGGCGGTGCCGTGGGGTAGGTTGCCGAAATTATGGCCGGGGGAGTTAAATCCGGAAAGGATGGTTATGTTTGCTGCCACCTACAAACCTCGTGAGATTGTGGAAGCTCCCGTGTGAAGGGGGGAAGGGTGCCTTACCAAATCTGGGTGATCGAGCTTCCAGGCGCGTTCGACGTCAATGACCCGCGTTCCGGCGCCGTCGCCGCCGGGGAACTTCCACGCGTATTCGGCATTGATGCCCCGGCCCGAGGACTTGAGGTACGACTCTTGGGAAAACAAGGGGTCGTCGTTCGGCTGCACCGTGGGGAGTGAGACTGATGACCCACCGCTGAGCGGCTGGCAGCTTGCCACTTCCGGGTAGCCGGCTAGCGTGTTTAGGAGGCTGTTCACTCCGGCAGAGGCTGTCTCCGGGAGTTGGAGTTGGAACCAGGCGCCGAAGTCAAAACCTTTGTAGGTCGGATCGTTGGCTTCGGCCTCTTTGACTAGGTTGCTTAGAATACCGGGAGAGAGGTTGTTAAAGAGGGAGACCGCTTTGAGTTGGCCATCTCGCTTTGCGACCGAGTTGAGGTTGGGGAGGGCTTTTCGGACAAGAGACTCGACGAGTTCAGCACCTGTAAGGTTGGTTGTCTGTCGTTTTCTACTGCTGGGGGAGAATGCAGGGTTTAGTTTAATGGCTATGGCAGATTGCGGAGCCAAGGTGTTATTGCTCTGCCGTGGGATGGAAACGGCGGTCGATAAGTCAATGATCGGTAGCAGGGATAGCAAACCCACGGCGAAGGTCGTGGCGAGCTTAAGCCCGTTGTATTTTGCCATCATGCTCTTTAAAACAGTACTGCGAGTTGGTTGCAATGCAAATTAATGACGAAAATAGGCGCAGTGACATTAAGCTGTCTCTGTGTCTCATGTTGCGAGATAAGAGGTTTTAAAGGGGAAATGGGTCACCAGGACCTCATGAACGCGTCGGTGGCGCAGAATATAACTCCCCATTCAGCTGCTGTGCCTGAGATGATCTTTCCAATCTCTCTCGTCAATGAAGCAGGGTTGTCAGATGACGAACACGTTTTAGACATCGCCACGCGAAAACATCAGAATCGCGTTTCAAGGTACCATATTTCACGAAGTCTCGGACGTTTCCTCAATGCTAAGAGATAGACACTAGCCTCTGTTTGAACATCCAAGGCTGACTTCAGCAGCAAACCGGGTCCCTGGGCCGTGCTGTGCCGTACGCCGCACCACGATATTTGTGCGAGAATGCGAGAAACCTGGCGCTGCCAGCTGGGCCGCACAGCTGACGAAGATGAGATGAACTGAGCATGTTATGCTAGTTGGCAAGTGCACACCCACTGCACCAAAAAGTGGGAAACCCAATTGCTTCCTGACCCGGGTAACCGCCATTTTATCTGACATCTTCTACACCATCTCTCGTTCTCACCGCCTCAGTCCCCACCGCACCACCGCACCACCCAAAAATGAATCCATTACACTGATTGACACCAGAAATTATCGAGCATTAAAGAAGCAGGCACTAACGGAAGAGCAAGCGGGTGAGGTTGCATTGCTGATGGGCGTATATTGTCGGTCTCTCCTAATCACCCGACTTCTCTGCTGTGTTTTCATCTGATGTCATCACAACCATGTGCTAACAGTATGACTGCTACTACTATCTCAAACAGATGACGCGCTCCGTAACCTCGAGTACATGAAGTCAAGGCATTGTGATACATCACCAGGGACCCCTTTAAACTTGTCAGCTCTAACACGCGGGACGTAAGAATCATGGAGGACATCAAATCTGTTTATCTGGGAGAAGTATGGCGAGAAGCTATCATTTGATGTCGATGAGCTGCGGCTGCAGCTGGTCCCGTCCTATTTGGGGATTTGCTAGGGTGGGTGAGCGTTAAAAAAAAAAAGGCATTCGCTAGTCACGAACCCCCAATTTTGCTATTTCCGCACCCCCCACAACTGAAAACATGCGGCGAGCGGCGTCCGCCAATTAGGATCAAGGCCCTGCACGCCCTATCCAATGCGGAAAGATGTCACGATTGCGGCCTGAATTCCTTGGCAGGTGATCAAAACGTGCGTCGGCGTAGCCCCCTGATTCGTTCCAGGCTTTGCTCGCTTGCGAGGGGATGGCGTGCAAGTTTATAACCTGCCATCCAATCTAGACCAGCCTATTCAGTGGGGTAAGACGGCCAGCTACCTACTATGCCAAGGCGAGAGCCTTCTCGATCTCAAAATCCGTTAATAGAATGCCCTTGATCGACCATCGTCACCCGTACCCTCTGCCTCGGGCGCTTCCCAGCCGAGATGGAGGCCGAGAAGAGCGCCAGACCTGAAGTCACCGTGCAGTCTCTATCCCAGCGGCCAGAAATTCCCAAAATCGAACACAGGGCGACTGAAGCTAGTGCGACACCCTCTGCCGGGGAAGTTCAGATCACCACACCTAAAGCGCGCCATTACTGGAAACCCCTCATTTTGCTTCTGTTCTTTTGGACCTCTGGTGCGGCTTCAAGCATTGGGCACATTGTCTACTACAAGTACAAGGATGGCGTTGTCGTGGACAGTCCCTTGGAACAAGAAAACAACATTAGGATTGGGACAACGCTGGCGTTTCTGTCGCAAATCTCCCTTGGCGCTGCGGTTTGGGAGGTCTACACGCAGTTGGTGTGGCTTTCCAACATGGTTGCACCCACGGGCACATCCAGAGACAGGAAACCAGGGCCACCGTTGACAATGACGACTCTAAATAAGATTTTCAGTGCCGATAGGTCCATTTGGTGGCTATTGAGCTATTCCATGTTTCGGGGTTTTACAGCTGGGTATATCGTTGCCCTGTTTGGCTGGTGAGCTCAACATGCCCCTTTCGTACTCATAATGCTAACTTTGCCTGGTAAGGTTGCTAATCTTGCCTGGATTCTTCACTCCCGGCACCCTGTTTGTGTACGAGGACATTCAAATAGAGACCAGTGCCCTATACGTCCCTTACCTGACTATAGCCAACAGCTCGCTCGGACACAACTATTCGTATTCACCAGATTACAGGGGTGATCTCCCCGAGAACAAAAACGACGTCACCAAGGACTTCAGTGGACCCAGAACTATTGTGACTCTCCTTACAACAGGCGCCTCAGCCGGGCAGATGCTGGCCATCAAACCCCCAGCAAATGTGTCGTCGTATACCATCAATTTCTACGGACCCACGATCAGATGCACTGATGCAGACCAGGGAGCCATGCTCACCATTGACTCCATACTCGAGCAGCAAATGAACCACATGGCAAGAGGCGCCAAGCGCAACATAACTGCCTATTATGCCTTTGTTGCTTCTTACGACGACCAAAGGAACCTAACCCCCTTGGATACTGTTCGATACCAGGCCCCAATCAACGCCACAAACGAGATCTGGCTTACGTACTACCGATACAACCTCTCTGAATCCGGCTGCAAGAGCTACAGACACTATTCAATCTGCCGACTCTTCAACGCGACTTACGACCTTGACCTGCACTGGGACCACAGTTTCCAAAACATCACCGGCACGGCCACTCCGATTTCTGAGGACCCAGTTCCCTATCCAGTGGACGTGTTTCCAGCCGTCTCGAATATGGCTCAGCACGCTTATTCCGCCTTCTTCTGGGCACTTGCAGATCAAGTAACTGGCTCTTTCGCTTGGTACAAGGAAGTCAACCCCGAAAACGCTGAGAAACCAAGGCAGTTCGGGTTGATACAATCCCCAATCCAGCATAATGTCCTCCTGGGAAGCTCGGACTTAAATCTGTATTTCGACTTAAATGAGCATCCTGACAATTGCCGTGTGGATGAGGGCGCCATGAACAAACAGAGGCTGCAAGATATTAAGCTTGCCCGGGGGAGAATACTGACTGAGCTCATTGAGGAGATGAGTTTCAATATGACGGTGAGCTTGTTGCATAATGATCTTTTGACGTAAGTTTTAAGTCATCTCAGGTTTGTGTCGTGTCGAGATAAAAGTGGCTGACAGATCACACAAACTGCAGACGAACAGTCCAGAGAGACGTTACAATCTGGAGCCCGGTGAATCGATACGGCTACAGTAGACTTGGGTTAATTATTCCTTATGGCCTGGCATGCGGAATCACGACATGCATTGTGATTATTGGGCTTACTCTTATGCTTTATCATGGCCCCATGCCGGACAGGGACGTTCAGGATGTTCTGGCAGCTACGGAGCCCGAGACGCTCCTGATCGCCAAGGCGCCGGATGTGGACCACCACTCGTTTGAATTCAGGATGCAGAACAGCGGGGGACAACGGCGTCCTAGCATCTATGCCGGTCTTCAGACAACGAGATCAGAGAATACAACGGAGAGGTCAAGAGCCAAACAAATAATAGCTGGCACTTGAGCTGCACCACAAATATCAGCATCGGGTTTGGATGCAACAGCTCCGCAATGCTGCTAACCTATGATAACAAAAACCGTCAAGAATACGTCCCGCTGCCCTGTTCGCTCCCCAACAACCCTCAAACCAAAGGGGGCAGTTCCCCTCTTGCAACCCCACAACCTCCTTCACCCTCATCCCCACCACAGCGGAAACCAACTCCGGCGGTCGTATCGACCCTTTGTACAGCCAATACCTCCTCAACTTCGTCGAACCCCACCAACGATTATCATACCCTCTTTTAGATTGACAACGAGCCCTGACAGGCTGATAGAGTACTTTAGTTGTACCGTCAGTGCCAGGAACGATTGTGGAGGGGAGTTCTGCGGCAGTTTAGATCACAAGCCATCAGGCTTGGACAAATTGGTCTACAAGCGATGCTAGGTAGAATACCCATTATCCCACCAGTATTTAGCTACGCGTCTACCATAGAGCGGTTCAGAGAACCGGTTGCGGCTTGAGCAGGCTCACAATGACCCATAGGATGTCTGAATATTGATCAGAACCATCCATCTGCTCAGAACAGTGTTGCCATCGCCGGCAAGGACTTGAACCCGATTCAATGCCTATTCCGTAGATCATCTGTCTTCATAGGTCTCCGTCTAGGCGCTCTCCGAAACTGCCTCCATATGCAGACTCAGACTTTTTAGCAATTCTGCACCGAAGGTTATCGGTCATACCATGTCAGGGGTAATTTTTTCACTTGTAAGAGTTGCGAAGTTGGGGCATAAGGAACAATACAAATAGACGTTCTCCTAGCCAACCACTGAATCTTCCAATGGAAACCCTATTCCTTTATACCGCGCAGCTCGCCAAACCACGTCCGCAGCATGTGAATGCACTAATCTGCATTGCCGTCGGCGACGTAACTGTTCCAGCAAGGGTCGCACTAGGCAATTTTGTCGTTTTTGTTGTCGTAATAAAGGTGACAGTCAAGTTCCAGGAACTCGATTGGTGTCGCCTGCTTTCCAAACTGCTCCACGACCCAACGTACATGGTCTCGGGGTACTGGGAGCGTGCTGGACTCGGCGTATCGGACTTCGATGCTGAGTTCGGCAAACTAGGTGCGCGCTTTGCGTTTTGGCTGTCGCCATCTTTCAGGATATCTGGTACAGCTCTGAAATTGAGGCTCTCATATGTTGGAGAGTTCGATTTGGCGTGTTCTCACCGTAGAGGATGGGGCCGGCCTTCCCCGTGAATATGGCTGCATGTGCGCAGTAGCCGAGCGCTCAGCTTCGCCCTCCAGTAGATTGGATCAATGGGGTCTTGGAATGGAAGAGAAGGCGGTAGATCTTGTTACGCGTCTCTAGTAGGGACGAGAGGAAGGCCTAGAGTGGCGTCGCATTATCGAACGTCATGGTTGTGAGCGTTTGCTGGCGATATTAATGAGTTTTTGTTGTGGTTGAAGTTGCAGCGCTGGAGAGAATCTGGAGACACTAGGGAAAGGTCTGGCCGATTGGGGCAATCGCCTATCCAAAATCAAATGAACACGTAGCCCGGAATGGTTAGGACGCTCTCTAATCTAGCAGGACATGGTCCCTCCCACCAAGCTGCCCAACAACCCCAAGATGCCCTTCTCGGGCGAAGCCCACCTTCACCACTGGCACCACGAGGTACAGGTTCGAGTAAAGTCTTTCAGGCAGTTAGAGTTGCAGGTCCCGAGTTCTACTTCAATGAAATTGACTTTTTATAACTGCTTGCAATGCTCTCTGCAAGTTCCTCGAATTTTGCGCCGGCCGGTTTTTCAGAGCCAAACCTGTTGCATGTGAAACATAAGTTGTTCATCGCGCAGTAAATGCCACAAATATGACTCGAGGGACGGGAATGGGGGAATGGGGACATAGCTTACAGAAGGCATTCTCGGCTGGATGGTGAAGGTGCCGTGGATGGTGGTGCTTCACGATGTGTCTTGGAGATCTTGGCGGTGATGGCGTCGGGAAGCTAGGGGGAATGGGTGGCCCGATATATTGTCAGTTCAGGCCAATTAGAGGTCGGCCCCAGCCCCTTGTCGTCGATCATTTAGCATCCTGCCTCTCAGGGCAGTCAGCTAGGCCTAGTTGAGACGGAACTTTTGAGAAGTTGCAGAGGGGCCTGCTAACTCGATGTGAAGCGGGGAAGCATTACATGGGATATAAAGCTCCATCCAAGAAAAATCCAAGTGGGATCACGTTGATTCCCCTCTTCTCGCACTGGCGAAGAAGTAACGACCAAGCTCAGTGGCACCCACTATCGCGCAATGGCTCCGCCCGGTTTACCATGGTTTGGGGACACTGGTTACACGGTATGGTATTTGGCCGTCGGCATAGTCATACTTGCGGTGGCCGGAAACTACTTTTCTCGGCCAAATAAATCGGACATTCCAGTCATCGCAGGGACAATCCCCCGACTCTCCGTCACGCTTTTGTACATGACCGACATGACATTCCTCTCCCAAGCAAAGCATTCTCTTTGACCTCTCCCCGACTCCCATATCGCATCTCTGTAACACAGCATTGCAGGCAAGCTCTCGGTCAACGGCACGTGGTGCAGCTCTATCTCGGTCCTATGAAAGCCTACATCGTCGACGGAGCCAGCAACATCTAGGCCATGTTCCACGCATCCAACAACGTCAGCTCAGATATCTTCTTCCTCATGGTTCAGCGGCACGTCTGGAACTCAACCGAGGAGGACCTCGCCAAATTCGCCAACGACAAATCCGGCCGCCAAAAGAACCTTCCGCAGGCAGGGAAGACGGATCTTGACTCGGAAACGAAGTCTCGTGAGCAAAAACGATACTGGGCAGGCATGCAGAAAACGGTGCACCGCTACCTTGCTCGAGCCGACGAGACCAACACCCTCGCGAGGTCGTACCAACGCTTCTTCAGCGAGAAGCTCGAGAGGTTCCCGCTCGGCCGGGAAACACGCGTGCGCGTGTACGGTTTCCTCCTCAACGACATGGCCGAAGCAGCCATCACCGCCATCAACGGGCGGTGTATTCTGGATGCGAATCCGGGCCTGCTGAAGCTCTTGTGGGAATTCGATGCCATCGCAGCAAGCCTCATCTGGGGTCATCCCAAGTTTTTGAACCCTCAGTCATGGCGGAAGCGAGACCGGTTACTCGCCACGACTAGACGCTATCTTGAGTCATCTCTCTGGATGAACTTGATTGGGTAAAGGACGCCGATGCGGACTGGGAGCCTGTCTTCGGGTCTCGGTACGCGAGAGAGTTCGTGGGCTGGGTGCGCGATGACGCTGGGGTTTGCGCTGCAGACCATGGCGGGGGCGCTCACGAACCTGACCGTGTTCGGATTGAATGCGAACTCCATACCTGGAGCGGCCTGGTGTGTGATGGAGGCTGCCAAGGATAGGGAGTTGCTCAAGGCTATCCGTGACGAGGTTATGACCGCGTATGAAGTCGATGCAGCGACAGGTCAAAAGACGATCAACACGCAGACGCTCGTCTCACTGCCGCTCCTCCAGGCTGTTTACATCGAAGGGATGCGCCTTCACGTGTCGATGAACGTCACTAGACAGATTACAGGGCCGATGGTGCTTGGAGATGTATTGTTGGAGAAAGGCGCAATTCTGCAGGCGGCGACGGAAATCGTGCATTATGACGAAAACACCTGGGCAGCTGAGGGACATGCCGCCTCTGAGTTCTGGTCGGAGCGACACATCCAATACATTGATGAAGTGGGTGCTGACGGCAAGAAGCAGAGAGTACGAAAGTTCACGCTAGCAGGAAGACCGACTGACTTTTTTTCTTTCCCTCTGGTACGTTTTCCTGCTGTCCCTTGCTTGAGAGGGATAACTGACATGGTAGTAGGTGGCGGCGTGTCGATATGCCCAGGACGATTTTTCGCGAAACAAGAGATCATGTTGACCGTCGCCATGTTGGTCTACAGGTTCGACATTGAGTTTATCGTATGGCTGAACAAGGAAGATGGAACGCCTTCGGACAGGCCTGCTGAGAACGATGTTAGGTGGTCTGGAGGCGCTTCAATGCCGCCTGACCGGGATATGCAAGTTCTGTTCAAACGGATGTGGTAGCTTCAGTTTGTTTCCCTGTCCCAAAGTAACAGCTAGCTTGGACAAAGTATTGGGGGAGTGCTATCGAGAACAAGGGTTGCAATTATTGCAAAGTTGGATGCAGAATCTGGATTTCAGGTCTTGAAGTCATCATAGGCTCGCATTCGCCTCCCTCGAGCGCTACAACATCGGTAATCTCCTAGCCCTCAACTGGACGTCCGCGGCCCCGTTCGCTACTACTACTGACGCGTGCAGCAAGCGTGTCAGCCTAGCTAAGATGGTCGACGAGGGTGACGCTGTGCATGGACAAGAAGAGGGTATATTGGGCTGGGCGGCGCCGGTGAGGATAGCCGCCCCATTCTTCTTCAACCGAGTGACGCGCTGAAATACTGGCTTTGCCACCTACAGGAACAGAACCTACCACTCTTCTAATATAAATTCCCCAAGGGCTTCGAGCATTAGAACTCTGTCAGAGGCACGGCCCTTAGATCCACCTTGTGTGATCGTGAACAAGTTGTATTGTGATAATTGTGTGTGTGTGCTTTTTTTTTTGGTGGTTTCTTGGCTTCCTGGTACAGCCAGAGGTCTTTTTTGGTTGACCTATTGCTCGTAGCTTACAAATGCCCTGTGGCAAGGAGCCACGCATTCCTTGGTGGCTCACAGAGGCAACTGTGGCAACTGCCCCTGGTTGAGCTGACGTGGTCAGCTGGCCCCCCTCTCTTTTGACAGTATCCATTTCTTGGCCCGGGTACTGCTGGTGTGCCCTCTTTGTGCCTAGACCTAGCGCCGCGGAGCCCCCAGAACATGCAAGCGGACGGCCCACTAGCGCCGGGGGTTTGGGACGACGTGGGGTAATCACCGAGCAAACTGCAACTCCTCAGACATACTCAGCTGAAATCTGCAGCCGTCGGAGGTAATGAGTCAGGGGGCTTTCTGAGCTGTGACCAGATATTTCGCGGTTTTTCTTCTCTCATTGGCGCTAAGCCCCGTTAGGTATTCTTTTCCCGCTGGCTTCACGCTTCCCTGGTCATGTCAATATCTCCGGGTGACGGGAATCGGGGCAAACACGTCCTCGTCAGTGCTAAGGAATGTACGCGGGATGCATAGAAATGTCTTGCAGGGGTGAATTGCCGGATGCATATGGCAGGAGCTGGCCAAGCCAGCGCACTTATCACGAGCGGTGCCTCGTAACTCGTAACAATCCGGGGGAGGACGTGCAATGGTCTGATCGCACAGAGCTTGAAGCAAGTGTTCTAGACCGGACCACAAAAACACCACTTTCCCGTACCCTACACCAGTGTCAGAGTAAGCGCAATGCTCCATTTCAATCGGCTTGAGCAGTTGAGAGTCGAGTTCGAGATGCCGCGGCGCTGGGCTTTAGTGCCAATGTCCTAGAGTTTTTTACGAGTTGATCAGCCAACAATCAATCTCACCCCCACTTAAGGATCATGCCGGCCGGTTCCAGTGCAAAGGCAAATGAGAGGGAATGCCGCCTTTGTTGCCATTTCAGCTTGCTATGTAAAACTAGCGATTCATGAAGCTACCGTTGTATCACAGCTTGAGGCACCAGAATAAGGCAAGGATGCAAGATGTGGGTCAAAAACCGCAAAAATTCCAAGATGAGAAAGGAGCAAAGAGGGGAAAGGCCAACGCGTACTGGTAATCTATCGAATGGTTGCTGGGTAGGAGCTCCGGATATAACGATTGTGACACTTGAGAACCCTGTAAAATCGAACTCGGTATTAAACAAGAAGAGCTGAATGTATGTCGTTGCTTGGCGATTCTTTTAGCAACAAGTTCCTCTAGAGAATGGTAGGCATCATGCAGAATATCGAGGCCGAATGAAATGCCGCTGCGATGGAATAACGTTGTCCACATCATATAACACTCAAGATTCGTTAGACAGAACTCGGCGGCTCGTCTTGCTGCGAGCAGGAAATCGTCGCTCTTCAAGTTACCTACTCCCACTTGCGAAACTTTGTGTCATTACCAGAAGCAAGGCTCTAGGATGCGAATGCCGAGTTTGGTACTTGGACGAGTTTATTATAAAGTGGTGAGTAAAGTGGCTTCTATTCCTCTATTCCCAGCACCAGGACACCTCAAACTAATAAATATCCTCAACGACTGATGACATGAAGAAATTGCGTCCACCAAAGAGCAGAGCTCATGTCCCGCTTCGCCCATCGTCTGGATATTCTTCCGCTAGTGCAAACGTTGTCTTTTTGTGAATTCCAGGCTCCAAAGGGATATCGCTAGACTCGCTCTTCGAGATCGATGGTCTCCTTCGCCCTCGTGAGGTTATGGCTGTGGAAGCAGGCTCTCCATGGGTGAAGCTTGAGTGATTAACGTAGAGTGAGTGTGGGCGATATCCCGTTTTGCGACTGTTGGCGCTGCTGCTGCTGCCGTGTGTGCTAAAGAAGTATATGTAGTAGGAGCGGGAGATGGAAAGATTGGCTGCAATGACACCCAAGAACAGCTCAAGGTTTGACCAGATTGCCGCAATGCAATACGCCCCTTGAGGGAGAGACAAGGGTTAGGTTGACCCGGCAAGGCAGAAGACAGGGACACTTACAGCTGAGATCGGTTGTGACCAGGCCCAATGAAGCCGCTCTTGCAACCCCAAATCCCGTTGCCCTAGTCCCCAGGCCTTGAGGTGAGCACAAACGATGCAGAATATGAAACACAGAAGCTCAGGGAAGAGCAAAAGGTTGGGGGGTAACTTACACGATCCCGAGACCCATCAAGCTGCAGACCATGACCTTCTTCCTCAACGGGAGACGGACTTTCCACACCACCGCCAGTGGGAGAAGAGAGCATATGATGTCGGTTACTATAGAATACGCTGTTGCGAATGGTAAGCACATGGCGACGGCGACAATCTTGCCCGGGTTGAGGTGGGCAACAACTCACCAATCGTGGCATAAATCGCATAGATTCGCACTCTAGTGTCCCAGCACACCCCGCCAGCGCCGACCCAGTAGACGGAAATGGGCTGGCATTGCGCCAGCAGGATGACCACACATCCAAGATTGGTGATAATGAGCCCGGCCATGATAGTATAGAGAAAGATCTTGAGTTTCCTTTCGTCTTTGATCCGAAGAAGCAGGAGACAGATGGAGATTTTGAGAAGGCACATGGTGATGAAAAGGAGAACCAGGCAGTACCATCCCAGCCTATTATTGTTCATGTAGTCCTCTTCAGATATGTACCAACGATGTCTCCCGTTGCCGAAGCTGTTGACCTGCACAACCTGGAGTGCGAAACGAACCACGCACAATATGGCAACGGCGATAATTGTGTAGTCGTCCATGCCCAGCGCACGAATCGAAAACCGAACCAAGACACGGATGCAGGTTGTGACGAGAATCAACGATATCAGTATGCTGTTGATAATGGTAAGCGCCGGCCCGACGTTCTCGTCTGGCGGCAACGGATCCGGCGGTACGACAACGGCCATGACGGGCGAATCAGCTGCGGCGAAATTGGATTTGTCGATGTTCTGGCTAAATTTAACGAGGCCAGCAGAGCAAGACGAGGCCGAAGATGATTCGATTTTGGAGAGGCAGACATGACACCTTTGTAATTCACCGTCTTCAGAGGCCCCGAGAAAAAACATTGGAGCGTAGATGTACTAGTGTCAGGCCCACCGTCATAGCGGCTTGCCCTCACGGGATGTGGGGATTTGACACCCGAACAAGTGCCCCCTGATTGTGCCATTGGCTGCCGCCGAGTCATACTCATCCATATGAGGGTTAGTTGCAACAGGTCACTGCAGTAGTCCCTCAATGATGTCTGTCCACAAGTGATTTAGCCTTGGCGATCCTGGAACTTTTCCAGGGGGAAGGCATTTTCTTCTTTTCTTCCAACTCGAGCGGCCCTGTCGCTGTTTTCTATGTTTCATAGTTGTCACGCGCGTCTCCAGCTGCGACCCGCCATGTAGGGCTGGTTACAGTGCCAATTTCCTCACACACTGTCAGCGGCTGCAGCCACAGCGTTGCATTGACTGCTAGGGAACTGTGCGATTCCCGAAACCCTGGTTCAGCGGTGGGGCCGAGCGGGGGTGGGACCTTCTCACCGAGTCCCGCTGACATATCCAGCCCCTGCAAGCTCTAACGCTGAAAGGATGCAACTCGGAGCTTCGTCACAGCGGTGGGGGCGGAAACACGACATCCCGGAAGACGACGCGTCCAAGATGCTGTATCCCGTCCGGGATGGGAAAAGGAGATGGAAAGCCATAAGTATTGACCCGTGGACATGTCGGCGGGCCACTGTCAGAAGGGGTCCCTGCCGAGCTATGCGCCGGCACCTCAATCTATCGTATGAAGGGAGGCCCAAAGACCTGAACTATTGGAAGCTGGCTGGCTGTCCTGAGTGGCCTAATAGGTACTAGGGGTGCTGGGTGCTGGCCATGTGATAACGTTCATGGCGCATGCCTCAACAGGATGCAGCAAGCCCTCGCAGCGTTGCTTACCATATGGCAGATCTATGGGAATAACTGCTTTCAACGACATTAGTCTTCCTAATATTTACAATTTTGAGTAACTTTACTATTCAAGTTGCCCCGGCATAGCGCGCTCAGCCCAAAATGCGACGGCTAGTTGCTCGTCTTCGTAAAAAAAAAAAAAGCTCGCCTCGGCCCTCACTGTTCTGGGAATCGTAGTTGGTGTGTTGGTCACTGATGGGGATGCATTTGACTTTGTGAGAACGTATACCTTAGCCGGAATATTCTTGTCATGACCTAACTGGGATCCCTTCTTGCAGATTATCATTGGAGGTGGTACAGCTGGGAATGCTCTGGCTACACGGCTAAGCCGCGAACTGCCTCACAGCAGCATCCTCGTCGTCGAAGCAGGTCCCGGCGCCCTTGACGAACCAGGCATCAACATCCCGGGCTGTAAGGGCAGCACCCTAGGCGCAAAGTATGACTGGAACTTCACAACCGTGCCTCAGCCGCACCTCAATGGTCAAGTTCTCCCCGTCAACAGGGGTAAGGTCCTTGGCGGCTCATCGGCGATAAGTGTGATGGTGTGGGACCGAGGAGCTGCAGCAGAGTACGACCGGTGGGAAGAGGTTGGTAATACTAATTGGAACTGGAACTCGATGCTCAAAGCCATGACCAAAAATCCGAGAATTATGCCGGCCCACCCCCTCGATTCGGTGCGGGTAAGACCGGGCCGGTCAATAGTCTTGTCAACCGAATGCAGCTGGTATACCAAGACGCCTGGATTCCAGCCATCACTCAGTCCTTCAACATCTCGGAGAACCACGACTCGCGCGACGGAGGAGTAGTCGGTGTTTCATTCCAACCCACCAACATCAATCCCACGCACTACACCCGATCCTACAGCGTCACCGCATATCTCCCCCCAGCCGGGCCGAACTTGAAGGTCCTCACTAACACAAGTAACCAAAATCAACTTTGCGAAGCGGGGCTCGGGCCATGGAAAAAAGAAACTCGAACGAGCCATAGGCATCACGTTGGCCAACGGGGCCATCATCTCAGCCCGCAGCGAGGTGATTCTCTCAGCCGGGGCAATCCAGACACCACACCTGCAAGAGCTTTCAGGCATCGGACAGCCCTCGATTCTAAAGGCCTCAAAAATTGGCACCCTCATCGAACTCCCAGGTGTCGGCGAGAACTACCAAGGTGCGGTCGCGGTAGATGGTCTCGATGAGGGTTGCAGTGGCTTTGGCAATGGCGAGACCCAGGAGGGCGAAGCCGTTATTGCTGTAGCCGGGAGTTGTCCAGGGGAAAAAAGCGGGCGATCCCAGTCGTTGCTCTCGAGCGCGAGTAGACCAGCCAGGACGGTAAAGACCTTTGTAACGCTTGCGATGCGGTATATGCTGTCACCGTCCGCCTTATGCATGCCGTTGATGCCGTGGCGACGCCGAGCGACGTGTAGTGGAACTGCATCGTCTTAGACGCTGGGCCGCGCAGAGAGAATACGCCTACCGAGAATGTGACATTTGGGCCTCGGTGGTGTTGATGGGCATGGGCAGTTGGGGTTCGTGGCTCGCCCGACGACGACGGTTTACCGTTGCTGCCGTGTTTACCATGTCCTCGGTCTCGAGAAGGGTGTTGAGTGTATCTGTTATGTTATTCCAAGCCGCCCGTACTGGGCTCTGGTTGCTGCTGAGGTCCCGGGCCGTGGCGTAGCGTGGGCCTAGGACACCTTTGAAGTTGCGTCCCTCAGGCTTGGCCCGCTGACAAGAATCGCCCAGCTCATCCAGGGTGCTAGTGCTGGTACTAGCCAGGAAGACCTGTCCCAGATTCGATCCGCCTACCACCAGGCACAAAACGACTGCATCACGTTGAAAGCAGCCTTGTCACAAGTGCCATGGCAACAACAGCAACAACAGCAACAACAACAACAATAACAACAATAACAACAACAACAAGTGGCAGCGACCGCGCCACTGTCAGTCCAAGAGACACGGTTCCACGTCAGAATGCAATCGTGCTACGGCGTATTGCTAGCCCTCGCCATCATGCTCAACTCCATCCTCTAGGAACACGAGGCAAATGAGCACTAGCAGCCAAACCTCCATCCCCTAGCGCAACAAGCAAACACCTACGTCGACCAAGTAATTGCGTTGGCGCAGCAGGCTGAGCAGTACCGGCCGCTCGGCTCAAGCGGCACGCCCCTCTACCTAATCACGGCATTGTCCTTGGCCAAGGACGGGGTGAGGCAGGCGGCGCTAGAGAGACCCATAGGAAACTACCAATCCGACTTTGCTTCGACCAACTGGCTTGCGGTAGCCCAGTTGATCAAGCCCAAGTTGCAATGAATTTCCTTTTTGCCTGGGGCAATAAATATCCTTCTCCAATTCTGGTGGCTCATGTCGGCGGAGTGAGTCTTGCGGCTATTTTACTCCCATGCCTTGTGAGTCTCTACCTGGGCAACCATTTCGGCGTGTGGGTTAGCGGGCTGGATTTTGGCCTTGGTGGCAAAGACACTATTAAACCTGGTCGACTGCACCGTGCAGTACGGCAACGTAACTCTCTCCTAAGCCGGATTGTCGCGGCCCATCCTCGACCGGGCAAGCTTCGCCGTCTCTAAGGAGCTCCTCGACGGGCCCATGCGACAAGGTACGCAGCCTTGTCTAGCGCGACAAGGTGATGCGGACACGGTATTATTTTACGCTTCGGTACGTTGGCACGGGGAGGGGGGTCTAATGATATGTACACCGCGCTGTTGCCGTCAGGGCTGCTGGGGGACGACGCGTCGAACAGTGCCGAGCACGTCGCACGGCAAATTGGGAGGAATTTCGACTAGGCAACGCTGGCGGCCCTTTTGAGGGGTGTGAATGCGAGCGACGCAACGACAACACGCACGACGGTCACGAAGATCTACTTGTATGATCGGTGGGTGTTGTTGGCTCTGTTGGCCCCGATAGTTGCGACAGCGCTGGGCGCCTGGGGCCGATGGAGGGTCGGGCCGGATGAGATCGTCAAGGGGTATGGCCCTTTGGCGGTTTGCGCTGCTGGGGCCAGTGGAAGGACTGCATGACTGGAGGGGAAGTGTGATTTGGATGGAGAAGTGCGGAGCTAAACAGCTGTTCGTTAGAAGACAAGGGCAGGATAAGAATGCGAAGTTGTGGAACGTTGAAGGTCCGAGATCAGCAGCTGCCTCACTCCGTACCGAGTCATGTTTCCCGCCAACATAAGATACAAAAGCAGCTAAGCCCTATTCTGCCACGTGGTCAACTTTTTTCTTCATTATAGTTCCAGGCCGCGCGAAACCCCTCTTCTTCGTTTTGGTAACCGTATCTCTTATTCCCCGTTGCGTATGGCCTGGCTGGTCTGGCACGCAGGGCAGTCTGCAGCAACCCAGACGCTGCTCTTGAAAGACCTTGGGCTTGCGAAAACTAAGGGGCAAAAGGGCGTCAGGAGAAGTTTTGGCGGTAACAATGCTACATCAAAGTTCGGATGGATTGCCGACAAAAGAAACCAGAGATTTATTCATGAATCCAGAAAGGTAACCTCAAAACGGTGACGGAAACAGGTGTAAGCCCCGGGTATGCCTGGCTGCCATTTCAGCTGATGACACCCTCGACGGAGTGATAGGTGTCCGACAAGCTGAAATATAAGGATTGTCGACAACAGCCACACTAAACATTAAAGTGTCGTGAAGCTCTCTTGACGAATCAATGCAGTATGCGTGTCTAAGCCACAGCCCGGCAATTTATATAGGCCAATCAGTAGAAGCTAATAACAACCGGCGGATAAAGGTAAATATTACCGACACCACACCTTCTTACACGCCCAACTTGGTGCCTTATCACTGTTAACATACATGCTCATTATCCTGCAATCGCAAATTCTTCCTGTTCGACTTCAGCCTTCACACACCATCGACATGTAGCTCAACAAGAGGGCGAAAAATGGCCTACTCTCACAGTAGGCAGGGCCGAGATGGGCCAAACTACAGGACACTAACCCACCGAGGGCCATTTCTCACCCTGTTATTCCTGCTCATATGCGGATTGCTTACGGCGTTGGAATGGATGCTCAGAGTCATCCCGAGCGCGACGGAACGCCACAGTGTTCCCAGCGAGTTTCATCCGTTAGTCCCGATTGAGGGGGATGAAAAGGAGCCGACAACGACACCGTACTTTGCCTATGAAAACAGTTATCAGACTCCTACACAGCCACTGCCGACCTCATACGAACTTCCAACCACCATCAGAGACAGTCAAGCTGCTCGGCTGATAACAAAGTTCGAACGTGTTACTCCTCAAGAGACGCCCACACCGAACGGCGAAATACTGGGTAGATTGGCGCCCGAACCGGCGCCCGACCCCAATCCTCGTCTCTCTTCTGACTTGTACGCGAGCATCGGAATGACCATGAGGACGCACTTCACCTGGGCCGATTACTGGATACCTGACCCTGGGCATCGCGGCAACAGAATCCCACTTTCTGAGGAAGAGGCTACCAAAGGCGATCATTGCGCTTTCTTTTACAAAGGGGTCGCTACTACGCAAAACGAGTCGGCATGCGCGGGAGTGATTACCTTTGAGCTCACACCTCGTAATCACGATGGGAAAGAATACGACAGGTATCCCGGTCCAGTGCGGTTTGACGATCCCAAGTGCACGAGAGACTACGTCCAGTGGTTAATGGATTTCAGCTTCTGCCAAACATTTTCGCCGTCATGCTCCTTCTTCACCATCCGTAACTGCTGGAAGCTATCCTGGACGGCGAAAGGGGTGCAGCCACTGAATCCCAACGCACCAAAGGTCATCTGGGCCGAGGCCACGGACGAAGAGCGGTTTTCTCTCCTCTTTCCTAATCATGAGGAACTAGCATTTTACTATTACGACCACATCCGCGTTTCAATGTGGCAAGAGGCAAACGGCATAAGATCACCATATTTCTACGAGATCCTCAGCAACGGTGGATACCCGCCCAAGCCCAAGGTTACCCCTCGGCGATATGACGAGCAAACGCTCCAATTCTACCAAGAATGGCGGGACCGGGCCTCCCAGACGTTGAGTTACCACGGTGTTGTGTACCGCCCTATCCGTGAGAATGAATATCTGCGGACGTTTCTAGACGATACGCAGCCAGTATCGACGATGCAAGTCACTGCTACCGATGACATGACCAAATCCAGTAGCGCTGGGATCAGCAGCACAAGTATAATTAGTGGCACAGGCATCAGCAGCCTCAGCAACGTCGGCACCACCACCAGTACTGAATCGGTCCCAGCCGAAACAAGCAGCACTCGTACCAGAACCCGTCCATCCCACGTCCCATCACCATCATCGGTTATACCCATCGCCTTCACCCGCACCTTATCGGCAACACAACATATCCCGACCGGCTCAATAACCAGGACGAGAGTTTGGTCATGGACCGACAAGGCCGGTATCCACACGGGAACCATATACGAAGCACTCCCGGGGGTGACGACCAAATCGATAACCTCGACCGCAACCGTCGTGGCTCTCGTCCCCATTGCCTGGAAGACGGCAAGCGCTAAAACAACGCTCACCAACTCAAAAGGCGAACCCACCAGCACCGAAATCGACTACGGCGGCGACCCTATCGTTGGACCCGCCCCGCTCATCACGTCCATCCTCAGCGTCTGGAAAGACCCGCACGGCCAACCGCACACCTCGACCGAAACCCTCACCCTCTTCAACCCCGTCTCCTCGCGCGTCTCCACGCTCATTAACTCTGCTGGCGTACCTACCGCGACGGTAACTGAATACCCCGTCCTCCCGTCGGGGATTCCCTCAGGAGACGGGTCCACCATGCTCCACCTCGCAAGCTCAGACGAGTACTTTGCCATTTTCTTCTTGCCCATCATCCTGTCCGCGCTGATATCGGTGCCAATTCAAATGCTCGACGCCGAGATCCGTGTACAGGCGCCGTTTCGGAGTCTGACCCTCGCAAGAATTCCGCCCCCGCTCGGAGCGGATTCGCTGTGTGTGCGGACGCGCGGGTGGGGTGCGCGGGCGGACGCGGTGCGGTTGCTGTGGCGATATGGGGAGTGGGTGCCGGTGGCGAGCTATTTGTTAGTTGTGGCGAGCACGGCGCTGGTGCCGTTGGCGAGTGAGACGGTCGGGGTAAAACTTCGTGGGTCGTGTACCAAGACGGATGCGCAGGGGTGTTTTTTGACGGTAGCGACGTTTACGGGACCGGCAAAGACGGTCGAGGCCTTGTTGGTGACTATGTTGGTGCTGATTGCTTTGATTGGTGCTTCATTGTCGAGATGGAGGTCGGGTGTGGCGACGCACCCGGCAAGTGTGGCGGCGGTTTGCACGCTGTTGCAGAATCCGGGGACAGTTAAGCTGCTGCAATCGGTGCGTCTAGATAATTACCCCGATGTTGTTGACACGGATGATAGAAAGGAGTACAGAAGGAAAAGGGGAGGTCACGGGCAGCTGGTAGAGCAGCTCGGGGACAAGAGATTCGCCCTCGCGTGGGACCCGCAAGCACCGAGGGGGGATGGATATGGTCTGGTAGTGGTTGACACTACCGACAGCAAAGGGGATGTGGAGATGGTCCAAGTGGTCGCCGAGCTACGAGATACAGAACTACCGTTACGCCCCGATGCCGCTTTCCTGCGACAAGATTGCAAATGTACGATGAACGTAGACGACGATTGTATATCCAGCCGCCACTCCACACACGATAACCCCACGGCAAGCGAGACAGCAAGCACCGCCGAGCTCATCCGCCTCCCAACACCAGCTACACCTACCGCCGCTGGCATCCAGCACCGCTTCAAGTTCCAGACTAAAACCCAAACCCGGAAAAAAATCAGGCCCCTAGACGCAGCCTTCCTCTTCATCCACCTCAGCCTCCTGACAATTATCCTATACTACGAAATGACCGTCTACGGCGACCCGAGCGAATCCTCATTCGAAGCCTTCATGGACAGCCAAGACTTTGGCGTGCGCCTCCTTTTCAGCAGCCTCGGCACCCTCATCGCCTTTTTCTGGGAGGGGCTCTTTGCTGATATCGCTACCGAAGAACCCTACCGGCTCATGACGGCCGGGCCCGTCGGCGCCGATGTGCTGCTACACGCGCAGCCGAGTAGCCCGCTAGAGGGTCTCTGGCAGTCTGTCCGACCCGTCACTACTACAAGGCGGTGGACAAGGACGGCAAGGAAGAAGAGGAACAAGTTTCATCTCGCCAGCGTGGCTTTGGCCAGCGTGCTGAACAAGCTCCTCGCGCCGGTTCTGCTATCCAACATTCCATATCAAATCTCGCAGACGTGGACGGCACACGAGATTTGTGTGTGGCTGAGCGTTGTGGTGCTGGGGTACTCCACTCTCGTGTTGGTCTGGCATCTGTTTGGGCATGTCTTGATATGTAGACCGAGATGGCCGCTCAATCTGCCGGTTCATCCGCAGACGTTGGCTGGACGCATGTACTATGTCTGCGACTCGGCGGTCTTGGCTGACTTTGCGCGGTTGTCGATGTTGTCGGCTAGACCACGGGATGAGCGCGTGTCGCGTTCGGGTCACTTGTATAAGTTTGGACCCATGGTTGGTGTTTCGGGGCAGAGAAGGGTGGGTATTGATTTTGCACCGGGCCCGTTGGGCTTGTTGGGCTCGAGTTTCGACCGGGGTGGTAAGTATCAGGGGTAGGATCTGTTGCTGGCAGCGTCGTTTCTCTCTTGGGATACCATGTAGCGCACCTTCAAGGCGTGAAAGACCGAGTTCAACCCTGTAGAGCTAGTTAGGGTTAAAACTAGGGTTAAATCCACATGTGCAGTTACGTCTGCGACTTTTTAGCTACTTACCAAGCCCAAAGAGATTCAGCTGCTCTACAACGATACCGACATGACAAGAGATCAGAAGCATTTGGATCATTGGGGCTGCACAGTGGTAAGAGCAATCTGACGGTGCAACATTTGTAGAGCGCATTTGAGATGCTGAGGGGGCTCAGATATGGAACCCATGGTGAGGGGTGAAACTTTTGGCAGGTAGGTGCTATACAATTTACCATCTAATAGTAAATGTCAGAAGCACGGCACGTTTGATCCGCGAGTGTGAATGAGTTGTATTGTATTTCTTTTGTGTGTACTTGGTTGGTCTCCGGCTTTCTGGCAAAAGTCAGAAAGCCTTCTTTATAACGTGCGTGATAAGTGAGCGACGAAAATAAGCGAGCGACGAATTTCCCACGCGATAAGACCCTTTTACTTTTAACACTCAGTTCTACTATAATAAGTAATGGCAGCTCCGTTAAAAGAAGCTAGGATTCTTTTAGCTCTTTAAGCTATCCAAAACAACGAAAAACTTAATGTATTTGCTGTAGCTAAGTTATATGATGTTCCAGAAGCGATTTTTCGCTACTGACGTACCAGTCGGCTTTTACGATCTAATATACCAGCCAATTTGCGAAAACCCACGGATTTGGAAGAGAAGATGATTGTTTGATATATTATTGAGCTATGTATACGCGTATTTCATCCTCGGCTTTGTTATATAGAAGATATGGCTAACCGATTGCTACGCGAACGCGACGCGCCCCTTGTTGGTATACGATGGGCTTATAACTTCGTCAAGCGCTAATTAGAACTTCGGATGCGTTTTATGCTTAAATACGACTACTAAAAGGCCAAATGCGAAGATCTTAAGGTTATTTGAAAGTAGTTTGCCCTTATATATAACGTTAAGATTAAATATAGTATTTTTAACGACGATTTATATAATTTTGATGAAACCGGCTTTATAATGAGTATTATCATCGCCATTATAGTAGTTACTACTTTAAATGGCTGTAGTAGTAGGGCTAAATAGGCCTAGCCTGGTAATTGAGAGTGGGCAATAGTTATTTAAGGGGTGAACGCCTTAGGTTGGGCTATCCTATTATTTATTATTTTAACTGGGTAGTACTATCTTGCTAATTGGTATAAAAAGTGCGACTTTCCAAAAACCTGGTGTATTGTAACAACTAATAATAGCTGGATTACTAATGAGAAAGGTATGGATTGGATTTGGTACTTCGATTTTTATATAATATCTCGTATAAAGGGTAAATACCGGTTATTAATTCTTGACGGTTATAATAGCTACTACTTTGAAGAATTCGAAACCTATTGCTAGGAGTATAATATTATTACACTTTATATACTTCTCTACTTCTTGTACCTACTTTAGCTATTAGATGTTAGTTATTTTGCGCCTTTGAAGAAGGCGTATAGCTGCTAAATTGAGTAGTTGATGCGGATAAATATTATATATATTAGTAAGTTGGAATTTCTTTATGCGTTTAGGGAGGCGTTTTTTGCTTTAATTATAAAAAATAGTATCTAAGGGGGGTTTATTGGAGCTGGTTTTATACTGTATAACCCAGAGAGGGTAATATCTAAGTTGAATGTGTATATTCGGATTTTAATACCCCTAACCTTAAGGCTAGGTATAATACTACCTTAGTTCTCCTAAATACTTTATAATCCTTGAGAAGCTACTTTATAATTAGAGTTTATTAAAACTTGGATATTTAACTATTAGGGTAGCTTTCTAACCTTGATGTTAATTATTATGGATTGATTAGCGAAAGGTACGATAGTTGTAATGCACGAGGTGGCTTTTTTACGCGTAGAGGTCTTAGCATTACGTAAGGTTAATAAGGGGCTTAGCAAGCGATGGAGAGCCAAAAAAATACGTATACGGCTTGGAGGGTTACTTACTGTATAAAATACATGGGATCTACTGGATGGGAAGGTTGTGGGTGAGCAGCTGGTTTAGGAAGAACGTTAAAATTGTGGTGGTGTAGGGGGTTTTCGTACGAAGATGCAGTGTTGTGGCGTATGCGGCAAGCCCGGTCATAATGTACGTATATGTAAGGAGGTTGCAGAATCGTCTGATTCATTTGTTTCCAATTCAGTTATTGTTATTTCCTAGTATTATGGTTGTATAATTGAGGATGGTTGTGGTAAAGTAGCAAAAAATTCGTCGCTCGCTTATTTTCGTCGCTCGCTTATCACGCACGTTAGACTTCTTTGCATGAACAAGCTGACGGAGGCTTGGTGACTTGGTGGTTGGAACCATCAGCAGCAACTTCCTTGTCCTCTCTTTCTCTTTTACTCAATCCTTCGTTCTCTCGCCTTCATAGATTGGGTTTCATTCCAGTACCTTGCCCGAAGAGGGTCAGGTGGGAATCAGACAGCGCGGTCAGTATTGGCCGGCAACATGCTATCCTAGTCCCCAGAGTCGCTAGTGGTGAAAGGGGGCTAGCACAATTGCCCTCTTTTGGACCCCCGCACTTTGCTCTGAGGCCAACATCTAACCCCTCTTCCCACAATTATTCATCATTCGTACGTCTGCTACAATGCACTCATCGCTATGGAGGCAGTAGCATCCGTGGTAGGCATCCTCAGGGTTCGGCCTGCATATCAGCCGTCGGCTCTGTGAGCTGTACGACAAAGCAGCGGGAGCGGCTGAAGACATTGCTAACCAGTGCAACTAGCTAAGGCTCTCTTTAGCATGCCCAGTCCAATCGAAACAACGCTTAAGAACGCTGAAGATGCTGAACTGCTTGCCTCGTCAGTGTAGAGTAGCATTAGAAACTGTTAAGCTGGTCTTGAGTGGCTTGACAAGAAGATCAGCAAGATCCAGCGTTTGTCCTCGGAGCCCACAGTCCTTTATATCTTGTTGCGAATACGATATGCCTTTCAAGACAAAACCATTTCCAAGTTCAATGGGATTGTGTATGGGGAGCTACTGAGGAACTGGAGACTCACTCTGGTGGCTCTGAACCTGCAGGGACTGGAGATATTGCTGCGGTGTAAGAGGATGATGCTGCCATATTGGATCGAGCAACATGTCCGTCGAGACAGAGACGGCGGTAGACAAGGCCGAAGCGTGGATTCATGGTGATTACCATGCTCTTCGGGTTGACTTTGGGAGAGGGCTTAGCGCCGCGACCGAAGGCATCGAGAATTGCTATGCTTAATCAGTTCAGACTAGGTAAGTGAGATAGTAGGGCGCATCACCCTAGCGAGATGGTATTGGGCTGATCTCGCCATTCGACGTAAATGATTAACGGGAAATGATTATACAATGGGTGGCGTCAAGCAGCATTGTTGGGAGCTTCCATCAGTCCATCTGCGACCAGCGGGCAGGTTGAGACGGGGACCTGGTTTCTCCAGAACTAAACGTATCAGAAATAGAGGAGTTCGCCTACAAAAAGTTCGAGCACACGCAGTCGGGTCTTGACACGTGGAGAGAAGCTCTGGGTGGTGTTGCGAAGGGAAATAGAGAAACATATGTACTTGTGGATGCACTCGATGAGTACCAGATCATTGCGGGGGAGCGCGACAAGCTCCTGAAGGTCGTGCAAACCCTTTTGGGGATGAATGTGCCCAACCTGCAAATTCTCGTGACGAGTCCAAAAGTCAGTGATGTCGAGCATGTGCATGGTTTGCTCAGGAAGGTTGGGCCTTTTGGAATTCGGAATGCCGATGCTGATCGAGATATCGCCAAGTACATTGAGGTGGAGATCAGTCGAGCCGAGGTCATAGAGCAGTGGCCCTACATCCTCAGGAAAGAAGTTGAGAAGGAGCTGGGATCTAGGGCCCATGGCATGTGAGTGTTTTTCCCCAACCAAGTCGAGAACCAAGCTAACTACTGAAGCAGGACAGAAAAACACAACCACACCAACCAACCAAATACCGAAATCAGGGTCGTATACCGCCGGTACTGGTCAGAAATTGCAGCAACTAGAGTGAGGCCAGTTGTTAGGCGGGGGCGTTCACGATATCGTATCTCGTAAAAGAGTGGCTGGAGGGTCGTGTCCTTCGAAAACAAAAAGAATGACTGACTCGTAACTCTGATCACAAAGCAAAAGAAGGGACGCGGAATTTTTGAGCGCCGTAGGCGCTCAAAAACGGTTCTTTCATTCGTACCGTAACATGGTGTTGTTGATGATGCCCCCCTCCCCAAAACTCTAGGGCAGGGCAGAAGATTCTAAATACAGAGGGCGACTGGCTGTGCCAGTCATGTACCACCAAAAATCGTGATCCCCGAGTCAATGTGTTCTTGGGGTTGGCAACATGAAGATCACCCTCCGTGCCATCATCGGTTGCCTCATTCTAGGAACCGACTCGAGAGCGAGACTATCCAACACCCTTGTTCCCACCGCAAACTCCAAAACATTCCTATTTTTTCACGTAATGAGGCCTACTGACATGCGGCAACATTGGTGTTACATATTACTCCGCACCGTTTCCACGCCATTTCTACCAAATGGCGAAATCCAGTATTGGTACGTTCGGGTGCGCGTCGGGGAATAAGCCGTTCACTGGGGCCGCATGGGTGAGCAGGTCTAAGCAAAGACTGAGCCGAGCCTGAGCTAAAGTGGGCAATGTGTGCCCAGATTTTTCCCACATTGAAAACGTAATATCTCAGCTGCGATGGTAAATTGCTCCAGCGAAGCATTGCCTCCTGCCAACAGTCATCCCAGGCAAACTTTTCCCGGGGCGATGAACCTGCAAGGTACGCGGATGGTGTTGATGCAGATGATTAATGTCACCCTCGACGCACCTTCAACAACATGGCAGCATCGACCCGGGGAAACTGTCGCACACCACGGGACTGTGACCAAGTTAATTATGCCTATCTGGATCAGGCTTGGCAGAGGCCGCTACGCGTGACACCCTCAACCCTTCTAGATGATTGAATAGGCATTTATTGTAGTTGTCGGAAGGACAATATTTCGGATCACGGGTGGCTGGGGGCGGATTCGATACATTGTAATGGCTAGCCTAGACCCGTCCCTTGCAGCCTGATACAAGGAGGGAAAGGGGCGGAGGGTACATGGTATACGCAGCCCCGCTGAGCCGGACTCAGCGAGCCGCTATAACCCTAACCCTGCACAAGCGGATTACGGCCTAGCTGAGGCGGCCGCACCACCTTTCCTCCTTGCAACTTACGACTTCTTATTCTAACCAGTCAGAAGCCGCGCAGACAAGACCCTCAAACCTGACCTTTACTACGATAACTTCAAACCCCTACTTCTCTATCGCGCGCCGACCTGGTGGTTTTGGCAAACCTGCCTCACTTTCTCCTCCCCCTCCCCGTTATATAGAGGGCGTGACCCCCAAACCGGACGACCCACTTTCTGGACATTGTGATTTGCAGACCCAAAAGACAACTACTATACTTCTTTTCATCACCACACCCAGGGTTTTGGCCCAAATTACACCAAATTTGCAATAAATCTAATGCGTAAGCAGAATATTCAGTCCGCGATTAATGCGGTTTAAAACGGCGTAACGTTACGCCATACCGCCTTAGAGTTTAACGTACCGCGATTAATATTGAGCGACCGCCTTCGCGGAACAACTAATAGGCTAGCAAGCCAAATAGAAGTTAGAAACTATTACCAGTTTAGGAAAGGTTTTAGTTGATTGGGCTTTTAACGAGGAAACTATAAGGCGCGTTTTAACTAAAGCGCAGATTATAAGGATGGCTTAAGAAGTATTGAGGTAAGGTAGTGATTTTACTATCCTTGACTATTGCTAGGTTAACTGCTTTCTTAGGCGCCATAAATGTATAAAAACTAAAAAAAGTATATTACTGAAAAGAATAAAAACGCGTGGTTTACCAAATTTGCGTATAAAGATTTTTATAACCGTTTAGGCTTTTAATTGTAATCTAAAGGCATTCTCCCCCGGAATATTACTAATATAGATGAATATAATATATAAAAGGTCGAAATAACTATAGGGATTGTTATAGGCGATTCTTTTATTAATCGTTCCTATTGAAATTACAGCACAGATACCTTGTAGCTATAGTACCTTTGCGTGTTGTAGTCTGGTTAATCTTGTCACGGCACCAAACTGGCCCTTAACCAGGGCCGGGCCGGCCCCGGACTAGCAGCTACACGTGACCTCCCCAGCACCTAGTATATAGCCCGCTAAAGAGAGCCAGCTCCCTTTGGTCCCCTTCGTGTAATAATAAGTCTCTTTCCCAGACCTAAGGTTAGTACTGTGATAGTTTATTATACCTACCTCTCGGGAGTAGTAATCGTTACCGGCCCTTTTCCGCCTAAATTACTCCTCCTGCTGAACCTATTAAGAAACGGTACTGATTTACTATAAAACCGGAGTAACAAAACCGGAGTAGTAACCTAGAATACACATGAGACTAGACTGCATTACGAATATGCCCCTAAGAACAACCTTAACAACCAGACGCCCAGAACCCACTAGATTTCCAGCTACAAAACCCCCTAACCCCTAATTAACCCTTAATTAGTAATAATTGCAGTAACTATAGTAGCTAATTACTGATGGATTTTACTGGGTATTGGGAATAAGTGCCACGCACTACTGTACAGCACCTGTGCTGTATAGCACAACTATGCCGCAGCACAAATAGTGCTGTGTAGCACACTGCACAGCATAATGAGCCCTACAATAAAACCTCGTATTCTACCACGCTAAGAACGCCACAGCGCATTAGCGCCTCGGCACCTCGGCCTTTAGCCTCTGCTAGAGGCCGATGGGCCGATGGTCACAACTATAATAACTACGGCTCGCCCTCTCTTAGATAGAAGAATTAAGCACTTATCCATCTTCTTCTCCATGACTTGCCTCCATCACCATTGTGACCATAGCTTCATAAACACTATTACTACTGGAAGCGATAGCCTTTACGCGCAGCTTTGGGCGCCCGCGGGCTTATATAGCTAATATAGCCGATAAGAGATTATAATAAGTTATTTTAATAATTACTTGAAATAGGTGCCTATTTTCGTTACTATCCTTTACACTATTTCTGCTAGCTTCCTTATTATCTTACTAAGTACCTTTACTAAGCCGTTAATTACCTTCCAGATCCTTATTTACCTACGCATCTTCTCTATAATCGTTATCTTCGGGCTCTTTACTGTTACTAATTTAATATACCTTAAGATTAATTTATAATATTGTAGTGTGGCCGGCGAAACCCCGCCGCAGCGGCTGCGTAGCGCTGGGGGCAGCAGTAACGTAATAAGTCAGTACACGTATAAAAGCCGCTGTAGGTAGTTGGCGCTCGCAAGGGGTTTTTCCCTTCTACAAGAATTAGTCATTATATTAAAATAAAATCTGCTTTATTAACTTATTACTAGTAAATCACCTATATATCGTAGCAGTATTAGGCTCTTCCTTAATCACCCTAGTAACTTATTACATTTCTAATTCTTCTACCCCAATTAATTAAAATATTACCAACGCTAAGCACCCTGGAATATACCGCCCCGAAAATGGGTATTACATTACTAAGTAATTATACGCCTTCTCAATCCCCAGGTAAATTACTAATATCTCCCTAGGGATGCGGCTCAAAGGAACTAATAGGCCCAGCTATACCTACTAAATTAAATATATAGTGTACGGAAAACCGTATTTGTATATTAAAGCAACTAGTATAAGTTAAAAAGCGAGAAAAAGATTTGTTAAATTAGTTTGGAATTGTAAATAAATTACCTAAAAAACGTTAACGTAATAAATCTCCGACTTAGGAATTAAAAAAAACTATTAAAATTAAGAATATTATTTAATTTAATACTAAAATAACTTTTTACCGTTACTAGAAATAACTATAAAACTTAGAATACGCCTTTATAAAAGATCCCTAATATTTCTATTTAATAAAAAACCGGATCCTTTTTAACCTTAAATATATAAATTCCAATATTTATAATTATTAGTATAATTATTACGATACGTAATTAGACGATAAGTAAATTACTTATAATACGAACTGGGCTTATTTCGAAAAATAAACTGGTAATTTAATCTATAATATAAGCAACTAAGATACTTCTACTAATAAGACCTTAGAAACAGCTACTCAATTTATTACCTAATCGTTGTAAAAATTTTACTTATATTTTAAAAGCTTAAAGGTATAATTTCCCTACTAAAATAAAAAGGAACGTTTAATAAAATTCTTTTTAAAACTAATTAAAAAGCTTCGTAACCATTTTAATCTTTATTATTATAATAATAAACCCAAAAATTAGGAGGAGATGGTTAAAATAACCTACTAGGTATAATATAACCCTTAATTCCAATGGGAATATATTCTTTCCGAAATAAATTAAAACTAAGGTAAAAGCGAAATAAGGGGTAATTATAATAATTATAGGATTTATAATTACTAAAGATAATAACCCCGAATATCTCAAAGTAGCTTATTATTTTTAACTATTTAATATTTTATATATAAAAGAATAGGGTATATAATACCAAACTATTCTAACTATCTGGTTAACCAAATAGTAGTAAATTAAAGAGTATTATAAGGGTAAGGGTATTAACAACTTCCCAACAATTTAGTAGCGAAAAATTAAGAAAACGATTAATCTCCCTAATCGGTTATAATAATAAAAAGGCCCTATATAATATAACGATCTATACCCAAATACAAATTAACGTTATTTTACTTTCATTTTTTTCTTTATTTATTATTATAAAATTAAATTCCTACGCTAAAATTAATATTATTAATTATACTTTTACCTTAAAATACAATTTACGGTAAATTGCCGATAAATCCCCTTATTTACAATACCTTAACGGAAAAGGATATGAAAGTTTAGAAATATTTAAAGTACTAATACAACTATTTAATAATCAGAACCGTACCTATACCCTTATTATTCCTTATATAACTATTTACAAAATATACTTAAAAGAAAACTCCCCCCTATTATTAAAAATACCTACTTTAAGTAAGAAGGCCATTTTACTATTCCTAAAGGATAATTAATAATAATTTACAATTAATATAAACGTTATATATATTTGTTGAAATTACAGCCCAGTTGCCCTATAGCTACAGCACCCTTGGGTGCTGTAGCCTAGTTGATCTACTGCCCTGGGAGTGCTGTAGCCTAGTTGATCTACTGCCCTGGGAGTGCTGCCGACTGCACTATGGTAAAGTACAGTCACCACAACCACGGGGAGTTGGTGTTGTGGTTCAGGGGGGCTGCCAAGCCCCCTGGACCCAC
>Ga0247765_1000372_pt1 | contig 36028 bp, 46 predicted proteins | sample UWRJL106311C6_FD_179949 | JGI IMG/M metagenome (GOLD analysis project Ga0247765, IMG submission 179949) | Plant litter microbial communities from Arlington Agricultural Research Station in Wisconsin, United States - UWRJ-L106-311C-6 | ecosystem: Environmental > Terrestrial > Plant litter >...
TCTAATAGTGATGTTATAGGCAGAAGAGCGTGGTCTGATAGAAGATGTTGGAACTGTTAGTACCTGGCGTGCCAGGAACCTCGCAAGCCAATTTTGCTGGCTCTCTTTTTTTGTCAACCGCTTGCTACCTAAGCACCTACCTAGGTAGTCTGCACGACAGATAAAACAGTGCTGTGTTCATGAAGTCTGGTGGTATCTACTTTACTACTAGTTACAACCATGTCATCAAACCGGAGCAAGACTCACTGTTGCCGAATACGCAATGCTGGCGACAGTTTTGTAAAGAGAGGCCGACTGAATCGCCTCGCTACGATTTCAGCGGCTGGCGGTAGTGACCGTGTGATGACGAGCTACCAGGATCCTCCCCACCTAATCTAAAGCCAGCTCGGTGCGGATATCTAGGTATAGGTACAGTATATAAGGAGCTCCAACTCCGACCAGAACTCCGCGACATCTAGGAGGTAGCCATGTTCTTAATTCCATACAAAGAAGCCCTTGTGTGTTCCGCCCACTCTATACATGGTACCCCTCATTCAAGTATACACTCCTAGCAACGAACGACATTCAAAACTTTAAATTCTCCTCTTTCCCCGCCACCTCCAACTTCGGAGCTGGCTTCCCTCCCCGCCAACCGCTGCTCTTCTTTTCTTTGCGCTGCCCACCGACAAACAAGGCCGAGCACTTGACCGTCAGGTGGCCCGTTACGGCATCCTCAATTGTTGCGTCAAGGTAGCTCTTGTAGTGGCGCTTCCCCCGCTCCGACTCGGGCAAGTCCTCTTCTGGACGGGGTTTCACCCTCACCACGTAAAATCCATTAGACAGCGACGCCTTCTTGTATTCGACCGTCAGGTTTGCCGTCACGCCCGACAGGCCACCCCACTGGCGAAAGGCAGCGCGGCCGCAGCTCTCGTCGAGGATGGTGGCGAGGACGCCGCCGTGTACGACGCCGGGCCAACCGGTGGTGCCACCGCCAAAATACACGACGCTGATAAACTCGCCTGTCGAAGCGTTGTAAAAGACTCGTTGATAGCCGCCCACGCCCCGCGATCCCCGGAGAGCACCGGCAGTGATGTGCTGGGCCTTGTGCTCGGGGGTGAGCGTCTGGTAGGCGTCCCAGGAATCCCAAGCCGGGTCGGCTTCCAGTTGTTTGACTATGGGGAGGTGCGACGCCTGTGTGTGCAGGACCGAGATGGTGTAGCTGTCTTCTTCGGTGTCGGGGACTGGCGGGTCGGGCGGGGAGATGACCAGGCGGAGCGAGGAGCCGGCGGCGGTCCCGATGAGGAGGAAGACAGCGGCCGAGATGAGGCGTCGGCCGCGACGGGAGCCTGGCTTAGGAGCTGCGGTAGCGGCGGCGGCTGGTTCGGGGGGTGTCGTGGGTTGTTGCGGTTGTTGCCCAAGCTCTTGTAGTCGAGACGGTGAGGTTGAGAAGGTTCGCGGTGTGCATCGTAATAGGCAAGCTGTGGCCGGGACTTGTGATCGGACGAGGGCTGGGCGTTGCGCCAACAGTGAAAGGACAGTATTGCGTATCCTGGGGGTCATAGTCGCTGACATCTTGGGTGGCTTTGATCTAAGCGGAACACCGATGACTTTCAAAAACCATCAGCCTTCTCCTATCGGGTTTGAAAATGCCGTGACAAAGTTACAAGCTCCCTGTCATTGGCCAATTATCGGGCCTCGGCTCAGAGGCTTAGCGTGAGATGAATCTGGGGTACCCTGTAACTAACCCGGCTGTCCAGGTGTCCAGCAAAGTGGACTCCCGCAACTCGTCAGCAGCAACGGCCGTGTGATGCGGCAGTGTTGATGCAAGCAAGCAAGTGTCCGTTTTATCCAACTAAAATAAGTAGTCTGCAGTGCGTAAATGCAGGGTCCCGTGTGCCCGCGTCTGCATTGATTGCCATGTTTGTCTGGTGGGATTCCATGGAAAACACATCTAGACTACCACAACTACCTATGAGGACCGAGACACAGAACAGACCAATTTCAGCAATCTGCTGTTGACTGAATTTATGAGCGGTGAGACAGTCGGGCTGATGACCGGACAGAAACTCCAGATATCAAAGAGGACCGGATGACGTCGCTTAAGCGGGTTCGACATTCGGGGTCTTCCTGCCGATGGTCGTGGGGCTAACAAGGCTCCCTGGAGGATTTGATTCGTCAGGACGGAAGAGCTTGCCGTTACTGAGGGTGGGGGGCTGCTTGGGCTTCGGAGGGTGCGTCATTGGCGCCCCACCATGGACAGACAGCTTTGTTGGGCAGCTGTCACGAGCAGTACGTGCTCCCCTCGCAGTGGATGGCCACTTAATTCTGTGCCTCTCGATGTCGATTTGACAGCTCACTCACTCACTTGCTTGGAATACTTGGTCCCCCTTCACTCCCTCGTACCAGCCTGGTTGCCCTCTCTTGCTGTTCTTCTCCCCGTTATTTCATCTCGACCGTGCGAGACTCCTTCACCCGGTTCTGCCCCCTGCAAGTCTCTGAGATTTGGATCCCCAACCTCGCGCCACCGCAACCGCTCCCTCCGCCCTCCGCCCTCCGCCCTCCTAGCAACTAAGCAACTAATACGAAGTATTCGCATCCGTTACCGGTTCGCGCCGGCTGGCTGTATTCCTACCGTGCCATACGAATACATACCTACCTACATCGGGTATTCCGCATTCGGGCGAGTTAGCCCGTCCACATACCCCTCTTCGGTCCTAGGCGGAGCTGTTGACGGTCAGAGGTACGGATTAATATAGCGCGCCCTGCGCCCTCTCTTTTACTTTTTTTTCTAACTCGCGCTGGTAGGTGCGTATCTGGCTCGCGTTTGACCTTCGGAACCTTGAATAAGCCGCGGACGCATAATCTGCCCAAGATGGCTATTAGTCGTAAGATGTACCGCCCGGGCGCCATGCCGTACTCTGCTAACTTCCAGCCTTGTAGAACTTGGCCATGGCATTCTCTCCATGGTCTTCCTGAGCGCGTCGCTCGTGATGCTATGGTTCCTCCTTCTGTCTGGGCTGAACTCAACGGCGCCCCTCGGCAATACCTACTTTCTCCGCGCTGATACCGTTGGCATCACGGGTGCGCGGGATATTACCCAGTGGACTTACTTTTTCATATGCGGCGATGGCAATTCCAACTGCAGCTCGGCCCGTCCTGCGCTGCCCATTGGAGCCGCCTGGGCCAGCAACGCGCACAACGTTCCCAACGAGCTCATGGGTTCGTATGGGGACGACACGACGAGCTTCCAGTTCTGGTATCTGTGGCGCTTCGGAACAGTCTTCTACCTCATCACGCTCTTCTTCATGGTGGCTGCCTTCTTCACGGGCTTCCTGGCTTGCTGCAGCCGCCTCGGTAGTGCCCTGAGCGGTCTGATCTCGCTAGTGGCACTGTTCTTCAACACGATTGCCGTTTCGCTAATGACGTATGTGGAACTCTCCCTGAGACGGCATCCGACGGCGTGACAAGCCAGTTACTAATCGAGCTACACAGTGCCATGTTCGTCAAGATGCGTAACGCGTTTGCCGAGGACGGGCGAAGCGCCTCGTTGGGCGCATATGCTTTCGGCTTTGCCTGGGGCTCATGGGCTGCACTACTTGTTGCTACCGTCCTCTTTTGCATTGGTAGGCACAAGGACAAGGGCATCTCGTCGACGCCACGGCGTGGTTGGGTCGGCCGTAGGAAGAGCGTAGCCCACAGCCGAAAGTCGTACGACGGGAAGCGTGTCAAGGATGAGTACCCGTGAGACTTGTCCTACAGCATTTGTTCGCGAGGAAAAGGACGATGAGTGAATATCGTACAACACTAGACGTGGCCCTTGGAACCGCAACAACGAAGAGAGCTGCGTTTCAGTGGAGAACCGACACGGAGATAGTTCATGGGTGGCTCACATGCAAACGCATGTACCTACGTAGACTACATGGTGATGATCACACGATCGGGGATGGATAATGACCTGCCGGATTAATGAGATTGGCCCCAATATACCCACTTGCATTTTTTATTTTTATTTTTTGGCCGCTGACGATTTTTGGGAATTGTTGGTGACTTGGTATCCGAGTGAGCATTACCACAGCCGGCAGACAATGCTAAAATATCAGGTTGTATCACACGTCCTCATGGAACTGGAAATGGGTATGGGGAGACAGACGCTTCAACATGGAATGCGGTTTTCTGGGTACCTACCTCACATCCACCACAGGCTGGAGTTCTTGAAGTACCTATCTCACCAGACACTTGACAGCTGCCACTGCATTGTCGAGATACAAAAACTACCAGGTATGAATGGGGCTTATGAATCTCGCAACGACTGTCTGGTGTGTGTGTGTGTGTGTGTGTGTGTGTGTGTGGGTGTGTGTGTGTGTGTGTGTGTATGTATGTGTTCGATGAGTGTTCGTACCTACCTACCTACCTACCTAGTATTTAGGTAGCCGGGTCGGTCATAACCTCCCAAAGCTACCAAGTAAGGCACTCACTGCTCACTGCTCACTGCTCTCAGTTCTGTCTGTCCCTCCAAAAGTGTCCGAGTACCTACCAAGGTAGGTATCAGAGTATGTTCGGGTATATCCGGGTATCCATGTCGGTGAAACTCTCTCTCCCTTCCCCCCCCCCCTTCTCGTGCCATATCTCAAATTCAACTTGTTCTGTAAAATATTTTATTTCTATTTCTTCCTTGCTTCATACCTACACATTACAATTGATCAGTTAAAGAAATGCCAGTGAAAGAGGGGGGGTCATGTCCATGTATTTTTGTATCGTTAGCCGCTTGCCAGAATAGTCCAGTCAGTACCTGTGGTAAGAATAGCTCGGCACGCAACGAGTAAGGAAATATTCAACGAAATCCCTGGTTGGACACAAAGACTACATGTGGATAAAAATGTTCATCAAACCGTCTCGATTAACCATATGGGGGAAACGCCTCCTCGCCGTTATCATAAGTACAGGTGTGTGATACAGTGAAGAGCAACCTGCTGCCGCTCCCGACTGGTCTTAAAACTCCGAAACGGCTGCTCCTAGACTGAGCCAATACTCACCGAGGAGAATCACCAACAACAAAAAACAGCGTGGACAAACTCCCAGTGAAATCAAACCGTGCCACGCACTAATTCCCGTTCCCATGGATACCGAATGCATGTGAAATCCAGTTTCGTGTGTCCCGTACAAGACCAAGTCGTCATCGTCGTCATAGGCCCGCCTCTGTGAGAGCCGTGGCTCTTTTAGTTGTTGCCTTTCGTGGCGACGACTATGTGTTCGTTAGTACTGCATTCGCCCAAAGAGAAATCTCGCTTCCACACGTACCAGCAGGGACTACGATGATGATAATCAAGATGGCAATACCGATGCCCAGCCAGATGCGCATTTTCATGTCCTTCCACCACATGGCCTTGCGGACCCGGTTTGCACCTCGGCGGAAACCCTGAGCCGATGCTGCAAGGTCATCTGTCTTATTCTGGAGGGCGTCGAGACGCTCGCCACGTTGCGAGACCTTGTTGATGTTGTCCCTCATCACACCGACCGTGTCGTCAATTTGCTACCAAGAACGAGTTAGCACCCCTTGCTTACAATCGTCGAGCACAACAAAGATAAGGGCTCCATCCATCCCCGGTCTCCGATTGCATTGCGGTACGTCTACAGCTTGTGTGATGCGATGCCCGTGAACCTTCTTGTCTAATTGATGGAGTATCCCGGTTCCCGATATTTGTTTAGTGGATCCTCAATCAATCGTCCCGAAAATGTTTTGGCGCATGACTGATTTGCTTCGCAAACATTCTCGATGCGTTGAAAATGCGTGTCGGACGGTTACGTTGGTAGGCGTTGGTTGTCAATCGGACATGGTCGCAATCGGATCCCACGGGAGCTCCAGACCCATTCCAACGAGCAAAGAAAGCAAAAACGCAGTCGCACGCTCAAACAAACTTACCGCTTGAAGCGCCTGTGTTCGCGTGTTCCCAGCACCGCCCGGAGCAGCCCCGCCGCCGCCGCCGCTGGGGATATAGGGATCATAAGGTTCTTGGCCCGAAGACATGATGTAGTCCTGTTCTGGGGGTTCCTGCTGAGATGCACAAGGCCGATTCTCAATGCGGTCGGATGCGTCACGTCGCTAAACGGAATGCGTCGCTATCGAGAGTTCACGTCGTAGGAATTCGATATTTCTGGGAAAGTAGTCGGGAGGTGCGGAAGCGGCGAGGAGTGTGGTTTTGCGAGGAAGAAAAGGTTGGAAAGGTTGTTGTGAGACGTTTTGCGGAGGCGAAGACAGCCGAAACGAGATCAGGGAACCCTGGGAACCCAAAGAATATAGGCGGGCGGGTTGGCTGCAAAGACCACTCCAGGTGTGGCTGAGTTCAGCCACCCCTCATGGGTGCACTAACAAAGTTTAGCCTAGGAAAAGACCAGGTTCGTTAACGCCTGATCGTCTCTTTCGGCTGGCACATGTCTGGGCCTCAAAGACACGTAAGTCCACCCACGTCACTGGCCATGCACATTGTTAACCCCTGAAAGACTGATGGCGCAGGACTTGATGGGGCGTTTGGCGGATGCTGGGTGCAAGTGTTCAGGACCTTTCGGTTTACAAAAACAAAAGGCCTTAAATTTTCATGACTTGCAAGGCCTTTACCTCTCTGGGAGATACGGCTCAACAATCTCTTGTATTCTCCGTAGGGCACGGAAAGAGGGTGCGCTCGTTGAATTGGCCCCGTCCGACTGTTCCTCACGGCTGGCTGCCAAGCGAACAATCTTTCAAGGGTTGATTGTGTTCGCCCAGTGCCGACCTGCTTCGATCATTGTCGTCAAAGTTCGGAGCGGCGGGCGAGGAGCTGAAGTTGCTGATGATGATGAACAGTCGCAAATTTGGACCCACCAGCAAAGCTGCGCAGGCAGTTTCTCTCAGCTGGCGGCCGCCTTGCTTTCCGCCGTCCAATGTCGTCAGCTTCTTGGCGCCGAACCCGAATTCCTCCATCAGCCACAGCGAGGATTGAGCTCCAACAAGTGGGGAAAATGTTTCATCACTGGGCCGACCTCGCCAACAAACAATCGTATGGAGCTTCATTGACCAACACGCTGCAGGATTCAGGTCGCAAAGCTAGCACCCACGAATATCAATACCTATGGATTCCGAAGCGCCCAGTGTCACTGTATCAGCCACACCTGCGGTTTCCCAGATGTAAACTAAATACCTCAAGCGCAGGGCGTGTCTGGTGCCGTCCGGGCCAATGTTGCAGCTTCGTTTCATCGCCATTGAAATCGGTTCTGGCCGATTGTGCCGTGCCGTTTATTCACAGGATATAGTTATTCTCAATCCGCTAATCATTTCGGCAAGCCACATGGGTACACTAGTGTAAATCAATTCGCGGTACCTGTCATACTCGTACGAGAAAACATGATGTATGAGCCAACCACTTCATGTTGACAGTGGAGATTGTGTTCCTCGGCCGACTCTATCTTATACTTGTTTTCTCGTGGTGCCATGAGTTAACACGAAAATTTCAGTCCTGTATCCATAGTCTCGATGCGAAAATCAGAAGCAAGTGCATCAAATCAATTTCGAGATGGAAGGTGTGAAGCCCGTCAGACACAGATTGATGACGCTGTGGCAGGCTCGGCTCGGCTACCTACGGCTTACATAATTTTATCTCCGAAAAATACGGCTCCGAATTTGTCCCTGGGTCCGATTCTTCACCCGTCGCCGAACCGACTCTGCAATCCGCTGACTATCCACCCGGGGACTGCCACACCGAAACTGCAAAACATGTCTGCCGTTTCGATCCAGCGAATACAATCGCCTCTCCGGCAGTCGCTTGTCCGCGTGGCAGCAGCCGCAGGAACGTCGAGCCGGACATATGCCACTGTTCCACGGCCAGAATCGCAACCAGATCTTGTAGCTTCAGCACCATCCACACCCGAAACCAAACCCCGTCCGACATATTTCAAAGACACTACCGTCGCCCCCTTTTCCAACTTCCTTTCCACCTCTTCTCACCTGCCCACCAGTGGTGAGGATGCCTACACCCTCCGCACCGCCGAGGTCGGCCCCGAAGGCCGCAAGCGCACCATCACGCGGCTTCCCGAATGGTTGAAAACACCCATCCCCACCGCGGGAACGAACCCCAACTTCGCCAAGATCAAAGCCGACCTGCGGGGGCTCAACCTGCACACCGTCTGCGAGGAGGCGCGTTGTCCCAACATTGGCGAGTGCTGGGGCGGCTCCAACAAGGCCGCGGCCACCGCCACCATCATGCTCATGGGCGACACGTGCACGCGTGGCTGCCGCTTTTGCAGTGTCAAGACCAGTCGGGCTCCCGCACCGCTGGATCCGCATGAGCCCGAGAACACGGCCGAGGCACTGGCCCGTTGGGGGCTAGGGTATGTGGTGCTGACGAGTGTGGATCGGGATGACTTGGTCGATGGAGGGGCGCATCACTTTGCAGAAACAATCAAGCGGATCAAGCAAAAGAAACCGACATTGCTGGTGGAGGCGTTGACGGGGGATTTTGCCGGGGATCTGGACATGGTCAAGGTGGTGGCGGAGAGCGGGCTGGATGTGTATGCGCACAATGTCGAGACGGTCGAGGGTTTGACGCCATTTGTGCGTGACAGGAGGGCGACATTCCGGCAGAGCTTGAAGGTGCTGGAGCATGTCAAGAGGGTCAGGGGGAAGGAGGGGATTATCACCAAGACGAGTATCATGCTTGGGCTTGGTGAGCAGGAGGAAGAGGTGATGGAGACGCTGCGTGGTAAGTTTTTTTCTTCTTTTCTTTCTTTGATTTCTATACGGCCTGTATGTTGTTGAGGGAAATTGCTTGCTGACTGACTTGAACCAGAACTGAGAAAGGTGGATGTGGACGTCGTGACGTTTGGTCAGTACATGCGTCCCACCAAGCGACATCTCAAGGTGGAAAAGTATGTCACTCCCACCGAGTTTGAGATGTGGAGGCAGCGGGCCCTCGATATGGGCTTCCTATACTGCGCCAGCGGTCCATTGGTGCGTTCGTCCTACAAGGCCGGGGAGGCCTTCATTGAGAATGTCTTGCGGAAGCGGGCAGGCGAGAAAGCCATGGACACCAAAGCTATTGGTGAGGCAATTGCAGCTGGTAGTGAAATGAGGAAAGAGAGTTTGTAAAGATGGGCATAAACAAAGGCTTCAACACATGGGTAGTATGGTGTTTTACACACACGCACATATATAAGGTAGAGGAGGCGCTCGGCTGGGTCGCATGGACACGGCGTTTTTGAGGCGGGATACTGTTGGACACAAAGGCATATACCTAATATTGTAACAAAAATTGTACATGGACATAGAGGGTAGGGAGGTAACAGGGACTGTCTAATATGTGATCAATCCTGCTCTGCTCTGCCACTCCTGCTCTATTCTGCCTCTCCCCGCGAGATTAACGGAGTGTTGTGTGTCGTGTGTCTCGTCGTCATCCAGACAACAATCATCAATTGACGCACCACGCCGCAAATGATTTCCATCATCTCCGCTATCTGCCCTTCATCTTTCTTTTTCCGTTTTTTTTTACCAGCTGGCCTTCTTCACACCGGGGAGGCTTCCGGCGAGCGCATTGAGACGGAATTGGTACTGTAAAGCGAAGAAAAGAAAAACAAAAACGTTAGCCCCAGCTAGGCAAGGCTACTGTCGCGTTCCTATTCCTGAATTGGGGGAAGGGACATACCCGTGACATTTTAAAGTCTCTCAGAATACCCCTGGATCGCCCAGCCATGATACACCTATTCTTGATCTGTGTCGGTCGCGTATAGGCGTGCATCTGCGCGAGTTGGAGCTGGGCCATGGCTCGCGTTCGTTGGGGGAGAGTCGTGTTGCGGATAATGTAGCGGAGAGCTTGTCTGTCCAGACCATATATCAATTAGTACGCCTCGTCTCTTCCCATATATATATTTATCTAGTCTCTCTCCCTCTCCCTCTCCTTTCTGGCTTCTCTCTATCTGGTGGGCAGGATACAAAGAAGGCATTCGTCGGGTCGGAACAGGTAGCGAAGCAGACAGACAGGCAGGCAGGTTTTCCTCGGGGAAGGAGAGGGAGAATGTCGCGGAAAAAGAGAGAGACAAAAAAAAAACGCACCTCTCAGGTTCGGCTGCGGCAAAGGCCTTGCGCTTGGAATGATCGCGGATTATGCCAATGTTGACATAGCAGCCCAGGTCGAGCTTCTTGGCTCTGAACATGGACATTTTGGGTTTGCGTGGTAATGGTGGTGATGTGTGTTCTCAACTTTCGCGACTGGATCACTTTTCTCTCGATGCTAATCTGTATGTCATCCCAAGTTCCTCCAACTCGGCGGCATAAGCCGCGCTACTACGCTGCAACACCACTCACTAGTGAGTGACGAAGTGGGGCCTTTGCCTTTTACACTGGTGCACAGACCATCTACATCCCTACTATATATAAATCCCCAGACCACCCCTCTCAAGAATTTCCTCTTTTTTCTTTTCTTCTTTAGCTCTCTTTGCCTTTTGGCTTAGATCAAGTGTAGTATCTGTTCTTTTCAGTTTAATCTCTGAAACTGCTTCATAGAAGCAGAATCTTGATTATGCTAATTTTTGTCTTGGTCAGGGGTGTCTTTTCCCTCTGGGCTTGCCCCATGGTTTCGACTTGCCCCACTGTGTCCCTGGTATAACACTGCCTCCAGGTGATGCGAAAACCAAACCTTTCTTCATTGCAATCTTGGGCTGAGGTCTGAGATGTGAAGAAGATAGATTTGTGTGCCCAGGTATCATCGGCGCCTAGTCAAGTGTAGATCAGGCGCGTCAATACGGACTGCCCTCTTCTTGGGTTGGATGCCCACAGTGTTTGCGGACTGGAATTCGGAGCCCCGTCCCGTCGTCATGGACGGCTTAGTCCCAGATGGTTACCGAATGATGTACGGCACAAATATGCGCAGTTACAATATGCAAAGTAGGTACCTATGTAGTGATCATTCTCGTGGGTAGCATTCATTTCACCGATGCTATCCTTGACCAGACCAGTTGGGATTCTGCAATGGGTAGACTCACTACGTATCTACCTAGACTTTCAAGGCCGCCAGTCATAAACTCTTCCTGTCAACACCAGGTTTGCGTGGTCCTGCTCCTGAGACTAAGAAGAAATGGTCGTCTCTCAGGGGAGAGCGACACCTCGTCTCTGTTAATGTGTCACTGTCAACGAGGACCTGCCCGGCAAATCGATGATGAATCCGTGATAGGTAGGTTAACCCTCTGTGTCATCCCCTTGCCTGCTCCTACCCTAGGTAGGTAATTTGAATTTGCTCTTTCCCTCCGATAGAGCAGCACAAACCGGGGCAGCGAGCCCTTTTCATCCTTATCTTTGACCCTCTCTGTGCCGTTGCTTGCCTGCTTCTGTCTGGGGAGGTAGTTTGCTCTTTCCCTCAGCCAGATCACACACCAGCCTTTTTTATCCCAAATTGCTCCGCCCAGCGAGAGATTTTCCTCTTCCCTCTTCAAACACAACAGCTCTCACTTCCTGGCTGTGGCTCGAGTTTTGATTCTTCTCAGTGACCATCCATCGCTCTTTTGGGCTCATCTTTCCTCTCCTAGCCCTCTGCCCCGGCAGACTTGCTGGTTTAACTACCACTCGGTTCGCAGCCACAATTCACAAACTGCAGCTCCCGGGAAACCACCTTCTCGGAACAACTATCTCAGCTTCCTCGACTAGTAACACTCTATTCCTCTTGCCGCTCAATTTCCTCTACACAACCTTAGCCATGTTCAACCGCCACTGGTCCAGCCTACCTAAGGACCCCAAGTTCCCCAGGGACCTCGCCAGCCTCGGGTTTGTCCCCCCTTCTTCCCGTATCCCAGGTACCTGACTAACGGCGCCACAGCTACTTCATCAACCCCGACGATGAAGTCCGTTCCATCGAGGAACCCGATGATTACTACCATTACTACATCTCCAAGTCGGAGCGTCTTAACGACCGCAAGCTCTTTAGTATACACGACATCCTCCGCGAGGCCGTTCACGAGCGACTTTACAACCGCGGTCTCAAACGCCTACACCTGCCCGTAGGCGCCGGCTATGACGAACCCCATGTTCCCATCTTTCTGTCGGAGGGCCTCGCTGCAAAGAAGCGCGTGGTAGTCCTCTTTGGCGAGTCTTCAGTCTATCTCGGCGTGCTTTCGGCCATGGGACTTGCGCGCTACGGTGGAATCAACAAGAGTTCGGCCGTGCCACTGGTGGAGCGTCTGTTTACCCAGATGTCGACGGCAGATGACCCGTCGCCGCCTGGAGTGGTCATTGCTAACCCCGGCGAGCTATACTGGTGGCCCGGCGGCAAGCGCGGCGTGACCTTCGCTGACAGGGTGGCCCTGCCCAGGGAGAGCGCCGTCCACATGCCCCCCGACTTTGACCCGCGCATCAATTGTATCCCGGGAAACCGGACTGAGGCTGACCATGTGAGCTACATCTTTGAGCATATTCTCAAGAATAAGATCGGCGGCAAAGTAGACGTCATTGCCGTGGGCAACATGGCGGACGTGGTGGAGCATTATTTCAACAAGTGTGAGACCTGGGACAAGATGGGTCCCATGTTGGGCTCCATGGTCATCCTCGGCGGCTTTTATCATGCCAGCCAATTCAGATGTGACGGCTTTGCCAGGTTCATCAAGGAGGTACATAGCCCATGACCCTACTACCCCTTCTCCCCTGCCGTTCTTGACTGACATTGGCGTCTTTAGCGAGCACGAGCATACATGGTCCACGATTCTCCCCTGGGCACTCTCGTCGCTGGTCCCAGCGGAGATCCCAAGTCAGTAGCCTTCACGACGTTTGGCTGCAATGTATACTCGGGGGGGCCGGACGCCGTCACGACCGACACGTTGCTCATTGCCGCTCAAAAGCAAATCCTCCTGTGGATGGAGCGTGTGGCTATCCAAGGAGACAGCTACGTGAACCCCTCGCTGAAGGTGGGGGAGGGTGTTAAGCAGGGGGTCCAGCATGTCCAGTGGTACTAGGAGCACTAAGAAGACGTGGATTGAATGGGCCGGAGATGTTCGTCCTAACGAATATGGACTGGAGTGCCTTTTTGGAGGGTATCACTTTAATACCCTAGGAAGTTACTAGGTGGCACTCGTAGCTTTTGTAACCCAATGACGACAGAGCCATCCAATTCGCCGAATTGCTTGTTCACTTGAGATTTCATGACTGGCGGCTTCCTAGTTGTCCAAGGGTGAAAACAAACCTCTCTTCTGATTGCCCACCAAGCGTGTTTGCGTGATACTCTAGGTATAGCTCGGCAGCCATCGGAACTCTCAAGGTACCTATCTTAGGACCAAACCGGCTAGAACCTACAACCAAGGTTTGACGAGGAAAACGTTGAGGGCATCGATGAGAAATCAAAGGGCTTGAGAAAGAAACGTAAGGTATCGAATTGTATGACTGATACCTAAATAATTTTTTCCTCAACGCCTCATACATAGCTGGGGAGGAGCTGGTTGAAAGATATTTATACACAATTCCCTACTTTTTTTTTTTAAAAAAAAAAAGCACATCGAATCCCATGCCGACAATCTTTTCACGACGTTGGATTGGTTATACTCAAAATCCTCGCCGCCTAGGCTGTAAACAGGGCAGCTATTCCACTAGCGGGTGCGTTAATATCCTCAAGAAGATCTTGACTTCTCCTTGTCCTTTCTTCAATCACCTTCTGCTCAGCTGCCCACCTGCTGAGATCTTCGTCCTTTCCGTGACCCCACAGACCGACGGGGAACCAGGTCGATTTCTTGGGCTGCTTCGCAGCAGCTTCCTTTTTGGCGGCCTCCTCCTTGGCCAGCTGGCCCACCATGGCTGACCAGTTGCCCAAGCCGGTGGCCAGGCACTCTCGGCACGCCGTACGGGCCGGGCGGTGCACGGCGCTGGTATTTAACTTGCGTAGCTGCTCTTCGGCAACGTCGACGGCCTCGCGAGTCCACCCGAGCCCCTCCTCTCGACTGGTTGATTGGGTGGCGTACATAATCTCCCCAATGTGGAGGCTGAGAGCGGCCTCCTCGCAGAGTTCCTTGGCATCTCGAACCGGTGGGGCTGTTCCGTCCTGTGGAGGTGCCGGGTATGGCGGTGGTCGGAAGAAGCTTTGAAGTTTGCCCATGACATTGTGCAGTGCCAGCGCCTCGCTACGTTCTGTTGAGCTTGATGCGGCAGCCGAGTCGGAGTTGGGAAGGCTCCGACGCGCCTTCAGAATGGAAACAAGAATAGGCAGCGCTGATGCTACCTCGCCGTTCCTAGCTCTGAAAGTCGCATATGCTGTGAGAGATGTGAGAAGGTTCGCCGATGGAAGGCCAGCGGCGTCATTGAGCGTCCACGCCTTCCGATCAACGGGCTCGGCTGGCAGTGAGGGTCGCTCCGAGATGGCCAACTCGAGCGCATCTTCGTACAGAATGCCTGCTGGTCCCGTGATCCCCTTGAATTCCAACCACGAGGCGTAGGCAAGACCAGCCTCCATTCTCTGTCGAGACGTCAATCCTTCGGTAGACATGAGTCTTAGGTATATCGCATCTGCAGGCTCATATGCGAGCTCGCAGTCCTCCTCTTTGGGCGCACCCTTGTAACCTGCCGGAAGTGGTCTCGGTCGTGGGTTCGAAGGCCCAACAACCATATCAGCGGGCAACACGATCCTCCTCGTCTTATCCCGCACCCATCCATCCAGGTGCTCGGCGGCCTTGGCGTGCAGCATCATAGCCTCGAAGTAGCCCCTCCTCCATGGCTCCGGCATCTCGGTGACGTCCTTGGTTCCGGGGGGTCGATCTGACGGGGCATCCTTGAGGTTTTGGCCGTCCACTTTTGGGTCTTCCAGTCTCTCAATGGCACCCTTTATCCACTGTATGACGGCCAACCAGTCTGTTGGCCGACTGGCCTCGGTCTGGTCACGCTCACAAAAGGCGCCGCGAAAGCGCATGCGGGTAAGAAAGCTCCATTCGTGGGGAGATGGATACTCTCTTTCGAGATTTTCCTGCGAGATGGCGACCGATGCAGCGGCAAAGCAGGCGATGGCTATCCATATGTACGAAGTGTATTTAATGCCCAGTTTGATCTCGTACTTGAGGCGGGCTTTTCGCTCGGTTGTGAGGTAGCGGACGCGCTGGGCGGTTGCCGTTCGGGAGCTTGTGGGGATCGAGAGGAAGGGGAGCTGTGGCCGAGTGCGCACACCGTATCGGACAATGGTGCTCTGTGTAAAAAATCGAGGGCATGTCGCTGGCTGCAACGGCCGAGCTAGACCTCGCCGCAGCAAGAGGAGACGCGGTCGCATGCTGAGCTCTGGTCTGCAAAATCAAATGGGAAGAAGAGCTGTTGATGATGTCGCTCCATCAAGCCCCACTGCTCGTCACGTGCTACCGAAAGACACAGCTTGGCGACAGCTGGAAGCAGCAACCTGGTGATGCCAAGATGGAGGGGCGGGAGCTTGGGCTGACCACCAGAACAGGTCCCCAATGGAAGCAGAGCTCGCAGCCCAGCTGGTTCTGCTCTGATGCATACGATGGAAACAGGGCAGACGTGATTACGCGACAGTATATTGCTTCGTATGCTTCGTATTGGTGGTTTATCTGGGGAACACACTGCAAGAAAGCTGATGCCCTCTGATTCGCCAAATCACCAAATGCCGCCTAATCACTTCATTGGCTGCGCAATGGCCCTAGCAACCCAGCAGAGCAGGATGCAGCTGTCGCCGCTTCCATGTTGTACATGCCGCTGCCTCGCTGCCAGCATTGCGAAGTACAGTCCTAGGCACAGAGTAGTCTAGGTCAGAAAGATGGCGCAATTCCCAGAATGGGCGACGCATCCGATCCCGGGCGTCTCGCTGTCGGCTGGCGGTCTTCTCGCCCTCGCCGATCTTAGCACAGTGGCCCAGCGTACCGTCATCACGGGCGGCTCCACCTGGCTTGATAGTCTTCTTCTCGCCCCGGGACTGCATTACCAACAAGCAGCCGACGAGTTGGCACGACGGTCGGGAGCCAACCCTGTGCTCAGCGCCGTCGAGCAAGTCCGCCAAGGTCGCGCCATCACCTTCACCATCAACAATGCCGCCACAGCCAGCTACATCCAACGCATCGCCCGTCCCGGTGAGACCGTCACTCTCCATGTCGGCTTCCGTCTCAGACGCTCCCCGAGCGGGAATCATGCAACCATCTGGGCGGCCACCAACCTCACCGACATTCCCGACCTCGGCTGGCTTTCTCACCTCCTTTACCTCATCAGCCCCATACTCACCATTGCCGCCATAGTCTTGACCATTCTGCTCCGCGACTGGTGGGCACTCGGTTCTCTCATCGCCCTCATGCTCTCCCGGATCCTCAATATCTACGTTATCAAGCAACGCACCATCCTCTCCCACTCCCACTCCCACTCTCCAAAACCACCAGCCGAAGAAACCTCGGGCGGCGGCTCTTCCACGCCTGTTTCTTCCTCTTCTTCTTCTCACCAAAATCACGATTCCCACCGCCACCGCCTTACCGAATGGATCGTTTCCCTCTCTGACGGCCGCTCCCCCGTCAAACTCCGAGGCACACCAGACGACGTCCGCGCCATCACCGCCGACGCCTGGCTGCGTCACAAGACCGCCCCAGAGGGCTATCTCGAAGCCGCCGCCAAGCTAATCGTATTTCTCGTCGCTGCCGTGTCGGGAAACATGACCCAGGCAGGGGCCCTCGTGATGATGGCCCTGTTGCTGACTACGGCGGGACTATTGGCGTTGAGTAATGCGAATGCAAAGAGTTTTTATATCAATGGGCGGAAGGCGGTGACGTGTTCTGGTTCTCCTTCTGCTGATGAGCCTCAAGGCGAAGAAGAAGAAAGAGAGAAAAAAGGGGGAAAGGGGGTAGTGGTGGATGGAAGAGTGATTCCTCAAGCGGAGGGCACGGGGGATGGTATTAGGGCGGATGATATGGAAAAGGGGCTGGGGTTGGGCTATTCGAGTGAGAATACAGCGGTTTAGAGTACCTGACTCGGGCAGTCTAACAAGTAAGTCGGTTTGAGTTGGGTCAAGTATGTTTCTCAGAGCGTTCGATATGAGTTGGATAGGGCATTGTGACACGCTGTGACCCAGCCCTAGCGTGGTAACCAAGCTAGGTTAGGTACCTAACTTGCCTGGGTGCGTAGGTGGGCAGGAACCTAGGTAGACATGACATCATGTGTTGGAAAGCGATACACACGCGTAAAACTGAATACTCGAGGACCGAGTACAAACACGAACTACTAAAATTCGTAGCACGGAAATCATAAACAAAAACAACGCCAGACATCGAGAAACGCGAACCGCGACCGTGTGTTGTGACCAAGGGGTATCAAATTCCCCCCCCTTTTTTTTTTGAACATCTATCTGCTTCTACGTGATTACATCTGCATGCAGTGTGCGCTGCGCAGTGTAATCAACCACAGTATATACCTACTACAGTACGTACAGCCACAGCCACAGCATGATACAATACAATATACGCAGTAACAGGTCCAATATAGGTATAATGCCCTGTCTCACTCGCTCATGTAGCAAGAGTACACTGCTGCTGCTGCTTGCCTAAGAAAGGCCCGATTTGGCCTCGATGTACCGCTCTATTGTGTGTTTCTGCAGCGCCCGCTGCTGCTTGATAATCTCCCACAGCTCCTCGTTTTGACGCCGCAGTTCTTCATCGCCAGCGCTCTCCGCCGCAGGCTGCTCCAACGTAGCGAGGGCACTGGTTAATGTATCGTGTGAGAAGCCCGGCGTGTCGAGGAGGGTGTCGAATCGCGACTTGGAGGGTACATCTACGTAGCCGTCGAATTGCGCCGTGAGGACATATGCCCGCTCGGCCTGGGAGGGTTTGACAATATTGACCACGCGTGTGGCCTGGGAAGCGGGAAAAGGCGGGGTGAAAATTAGATTGCTGACTGAGGCATTGAGATTGGTGAGTTCGACGGGCGTCTTGTTCGCGTCAGAAACCTCCCATCGCAGGATCTGACCACGCGAGTGTCCCGTGAGAAGAATGGTACCGTCGTAGCTAAAGGCTAGGCAGTTGGCGGCGCCGACGTCGGTTGGGGCGACACCAAAGGGAGAGTTTACCTGCACCACAGTAGTGGCGTCTTCGGACTGCGGGCCTAATAGAGGTGGGTCGGTGAAGAAGGCTGCCAGGAAGATGGAAGAATCCTCACACGCTACGCAGACAGCGCGAGTGGACGGATCTAACGACAAACATAGCGGGGTGCTGGGGAAAAGCAGTGTTCGCAGGGCGTCACCAGTCTGGTAGTTCCACACCACAACTGACTTGTCCTTGCTGGATGACACGCAGAGGTTTGTGTCGGGGCTGATGCTAGGACTGACCGACAGCGAGGTGATGGCTGCCCGGTGGTTAGAGAGGGTGCGCTCAGGCTCATGCTCGGCCGTGGAGTCGAGCTCGAGGAGCTGCGAGAGCGACCAGACGTGGATATCGGAATCGTCAGACCCAGTGAGGATATGGTAAGGCGTAGCTACGACGCATGAAACTGACTGGACGTGACGGGGTGGCGTCGACACTAATCGACCGGTGCAGGTCTATCACGGGGAAATATCAGCCGCGAGCTCCCGAGGGAGAAAAAAAAGAAAGAAAAATCGAAAATGCTCACCTCCCAGACCATTATACGCCCTTCGGCTGTGCCGAGAATTAGCACATCACCGGCCAAAGCCAAGCAACGTATTCTCTCAGGAAAGGCCACAAAGGCTTCCTGGTTGCCGCGTAACCTCGAGTAAACATGAACATAGGCCTTTTCGTGCTGCCCCGCAAATACATGGGTGTCGCTGACAGCTAGACACCCTGCCGGTGCTGAACTCTTCTTGAACGTCGACTTGACCGAGTACGTGGGGCTGAGAGTGTGGCAGTATAAGCCTACATCCTTGGCTATGGCCGTGTTGGAACTCAGAGGGGGCCCGCAGATGGCCGAGACAAACTCCTCCGAAAGCATCTTTTTTTTTCACTCTCTCTCCGACTCCGTACGTGCGCTCGAACCCCCTCGTACCGGAAAGGAAAAAGAAAGAAAAATATGCCTCGCAGTCAGGAAATTGATAGAGCGTGTGTGTGGGAGTGTGCAAGACGGCCGTGTTCCGGCTGTGTAATGCAAGCCGGTGCCGACGGTGCAGCTGTGACACCCAGTTGCAGGAGAATTTTTGCTTCTTTCCTGTTTCTTCCTCCTTTTTGGCTGCGTCTCTCTCTCTGTGTGACAAACACGAATTTCCGTGTGTCAAGAAATCCAGGCTTGCGTGCACCAGAGACACTCCAATTCGGTATGCGGAACTGTGGTTCTTTTCCTGGGAACTTTTGTTCTTGGTGTGCTGGGTAGGCAAGGTTGGCTGTCCCGTCCTGAGGCGGATGGTGGATTGAGAGTTTGAGACCAGTTTGGATCGGTTTTTCCCCAGCTCCCCAACTGATTGCTCCCTGCCGGAGGCGCTAGTGTAGAGCGATGTGACGCTAGGACAGTGCTAGTGAGCTTGAGCTACAGCGCAGCCAATAGCGAGCCTGCGATGTCTCAGCCGCAAAACAGTGAGCACGGAGGGGTAGCGTCATCGAGGATCGAAGAGACGACAACCCCGCTGCTAGCGCTTCTCCCGCCTGCTTCTGAAGCTGTCCTGCAATGCACATTGGACGGAAATCCATGATTGACAACTCACACAGTTCACCGATAACAGCCCTCTAAGGCCCGCTGCCCGCCTTTCTTTTCTTTTTTCCTGGGTTTTCGCGATGATCCTTGCCAGATTCGGTTCTCCCTACCTCCGCTCGGAATAGAGTCGTAGCTTCCTCAAACGATGCTAGCTAGAGATTGCGCTTGCTGCTGTTGCTGCAGAGCCTATGTCTGCCCGTATCTGTGTCTGCAATGGGCTGGACTGTGAAATGGCTCAGCCAGCCCGGGGGGCAGGCACACAACACGGAGTACGAAGCAGCAACCTGAAGCAGCAGTCGCCCGAGAGCACATGCGCGAGGAGAAATAGCCAATGGATACCCGCATGATCCCAAGTACCCATGGAAACGCTCACAGAAATGACCACTCGTTACTCGTATGGACTGTCCCAACCCATGGCAAATAGGGCCCAATGCCGCGCTTGCCTCTGCCGTCGCGAAAATCTTGGTGCGAGGAACCACGGGGATCCGACCAACTGACCGTCTGTCGCTACCCGTAGCTTGATCTTGCACCGTCCCGCCCCAAGGCCGCCATGCATTCGGACGATGGGGCCTGGCAGCTGGGCGAGAAAACGAGCAATCAAGAGACGCCATCCCATTCGTCCTCGACCGCGTCGAGTGCAGCAAACTGCAGCGACTGCATCGATTACCGTCGACCCCTGCGTCTCGATGCACACCAAACTCGTCCCCTCCCACCCACTACACTACTTTCTCGGATCGCCCAAACAAGGGATGCCATCGCACATGTACTCACCTTGTACCCGGTCACCGACACTGCCCTTCTAAAACGGCGTCGGCAGAGCCTGGCCCCCGTGCGACCTCGTCGTGGATGTCTCCGTCAGCTTTATCACTGTCTCGGCTCCAACAGCTCCCTACTTTTGCCTCCCTCCCCCCCCGCTTGGACGCCTCGACGCCTCATCATGTCTTGTGTGCCCACCGGATTGCTCTCTCCTACAGCTTTGACAGCGCCGTGTTCCACAGCATCACGCATCTTGCCGGGCTCGAACATGCCCCCTCCGGGCCTCCTACTGCCTCTGCTCCTTCTCTTGATGAGACAGTCGTCTGGCCTATATTCTCCGTCCCGGCCCCTGCTCTCCGTGCCCAAGGACAGCCTGGCTGCCCCAGCACACACGGCCGTCAACCTCTCGCCATTACCATCACTCTTCGATGCCAGAGCCCGCCCCTCGGGTTACACTACTCCCTATTTCCCACATTCTGTACCAGACAAAACCCGAGAACTGCAGACTCCAGCGATCTGCGCAAGGATCCACACCGCGTCGATCCGTGTCGAGCATGAGAAAGCTGCTACCCTTGATATTATCCCCGTCCACCACGAACACTCAGCCGACCCTGCAGTCAAGCTTGCCTTCAACCGTCATCACAATGGCTACTCGGGATTCTGCCACCGACTGCAACCTCCCCGAGCTTCTTGTTCGCGATCTTGAGGACTTGGACGCAGTCTTCGCTTCCTCGCTCATGACGGCTGGCTACCCGTCGCTCGATATTAGGGCGTCCCTTGCCAGCGACAATAGCGACAGCCATTCTATCCAGGGGCTGGATATCCCTCGACACCCGACACCCTACCGACCCAGTGCGAGCAGAACCGGGCCGCACTCTGTCGTGGACAAGGACACGCGTACCGACATGTCGGGCGGCGACAAGCCTGGCTTTCTCGCTGAATTCTCGGATTCTTCCAGTGACGAGTCGGCTGATATGGAGGCGCCTACTGGTCGTACTCGAGAGCAGTCCTTCACCACCGCGGCAACGTCAGTTTCGGGGCGGTGTTCCTCAGTTCTATCCAAGCCCATCTCACCATCGAGAGCGTCTTCGCAGCTGGACCGTGCTCGTCAAGGCACCTGGTTCGATGCCGACGTGGACGAGGACACCAGCACGACATCCTCGCCAGATCCTAACAGCACGGAAATTTTGGGCAAACCGGTAGCTCCCTGCCCCTTGTCTGCGCTGGGTTTTAGCACCCTCAATACGAGGGAGCCAGTTTTGTCATCGTTGAGTCCGGAGTTGCGGCCGACAACGGCCACAAATCGTCCCATCTATGCAGTGACAACTGATAAGCGGCCTCACACTGCCTCAGGTCACCCACGCATTGGGCGGCCCCGACTTGTAGAAATACAGCCGCTCGTCGCTGTCCCAAAAAGAGGATCCTCCCTCAAGAAGACTTGCCAGCACGTTGGGTCCTTCTCCGCCATCGCATTCGGCGACGCATGCGACCCAGTCGAGGGCGCTGCTATTTTCCGGGGCCCACTCAATTCGAATCCCATCATACCAATGCTAGCGACATCGTGCGGGCGGACGGTTATCGATGCGTCGAAGCCTCCCTCGCTTGACTTTAGCGATCAGAGCCAGCCAGCTCGAAGCGCGCACAATAACAATAGAACACCATTCCTCAACGTCGCCGATGGTTTCATACTTGACGACCGTGAGTCTGAGGACGAGGTGAGCTATGCGGAAGCTAGTCCTGGTCATAGCCACGGCCGCAAACCGTCATTCGCAACGCTCGACAGTTGGGGCAGTTTGCGGGCCGCATCGCTGACCCCCTTACTTGCCGAAACCGCCTCGTCGACCGGCTCCGGTGTCGGTATCCCCTTGCCTCCCGAGGTGATTGAGACGCTTCGGGTCTCGATCGCGTGTTTTCCCGAGACTATGTTACTCTCATCGAGCCTCTCGATTGAGACGATTCGATCCTACTCCCGAAAGCTCAAGCATCGCTCTACACCATCGCACCGCCTGAGTGAGGATAACCAGTCGGTCTTTTCATTCTCGAGCTGCAGCGCAAAGTCGACCAGTCGCTGGGGCCTGCCGCGGCTCCTGCAGGGCCGACCAACCAAGAACTATGCAACAAGCCTGACAACGACGCCCGAGCAGGAAGTTTCGGCCCCGCAGACGCCAGTCACACCGTATTGGACACCAATCAAGAACATCTTCCCCAACGGTTCAGATTACCTTTGCGACGCCCTATATGCCCACATCGTTGCGTATAATTACATCAACGTTCTTTGTCCGCCATTGCCTGTGGCGCTGCCGAGAACAAGCGTAATTGGCGCCAATGAAGAATTCGGTGTCAGGATTCCCAGGAAGGCAGCGAGCCTCTTGGGCTTGCAGAACGATACACCACACTTAGCCCCGTCGGCCCCAGCTTCGGGATACGGCAATAACCAGCCTTCGTCGCCGTTTCGGCGAAGCCGCTCGGGGTTCGGTCTGGGTCTGACATCCAAGCCCCGGCGCAGTGGTTCGACGAGCGAGCCCGCCGCACTGCGCGACGTCCAGATTGGCCTCGGGCGTTGTATTTCATTTCTTGCGGCGACCCTTAAGCGTCTAGGGGAGGTGCCGACTGAAGATGAGACCATGGTGCTCCAATCTGACAAGGAGGCAGTCGACCCTCTGTTGACACGAGCCCTGTGCGAGGCAGTGCGGTGCTCGGAAGAGGCCATCTCGGTCTAGACAGCCTAAGTAGGGGTTGCACACGATAGCGATGGTAGTGTATCATTAGCAAAAGTGTTGGAAGGATCTATGTTGGCGTTGGGTCGCTCGCTTCATGTCTGTTATGTCTGCTATGATTTCTTGTTTTTTGCTGTTTCTTCTCTTCCTTAAAGCTCGACCAAACATTCTTATTATACCCCTTGCACTTGATGATAGGCAATGGCACGGCCTGGAAAACGAGTTTTATATGGATCTGGTTAATGGTATGACCGGTGTAAGGAATGGTATGAATGGAATTGAAGTGGTATCATTGGTGAGAACAGTAACGCAGGGCTTATTGGGCAGGTAGAGTGAGGCGCAGGAATATGATCCGATTAGATCAAGTTTCTTGGCATGCTGTTACAGATGATCGGAGCCCCGGGGACGGCGGGAACCCCGCTCAGCAGCAACCCCCTCACTGCATTTAACCTCCGTGACGGCTCGGAGCCAAGGCGCATTGCTTTACCATCCAGAATTGCCGAGTCCGATTTCATAGCAACCACATCCGCAAATCGCCGAGATGGTTCGGATCTTGTGAAGCCTGCTCTTTCTCATTTTTCACTGCTTTCTGTCGGCCTACCAGTGAGCGACCGTGCAACCAGCCATGTTTGCTCAGGAAAGTCAGACTAACCATGGCCATGCAAAAAGCGTCAACAGAGGAAAGGGATCACTCGATGGATTCAGCAACGGACAAGACGGCGAGGGAATCTCCTCCAGCAGCGCGGCAACGGGAGCAGCAGCTGCAACAGCGCGCGTCGGCACCGCACCCCCGGCAGCGGGTTTCCAAGACGTCCAATGCGTGCGAAGCATGTCGGTCGGCAAAGGTCAAGTGTCAGCCGAGCAGCCAGTTGGGCATTTGTCGACGGTGGGTCAATGATTTCTGATTTCTCATTCTTATATTTTATTTATTCATCTTGTTCTTACCCTATGGAATAATACTTAGTCCTGGGTCAGTGAGCACTAACCTTGGACTGGCTGTAGTTGTCACGATTCCAAGCGCGAGTGCGTCTTCAAGACGGGGCCACGAACTAGACGACCAAGGCAGACGAAGCGGTATGTTTTTTTTTTCTTTTTCCCTTCTCATTGTTTCTCGGTTTTTTCTTCCTCTCTTCCTCTCTTTCCTGTCATTGCCGCCAACAACAACGGCACCCTTCCCAAATCTGGTCCCTTTGCTGCACTGGCTCAACTCTCTGCGGCGGCCAAATAGGACCAACCCCGAAAGCGCCTCTACGTCAGGTCAACCTCAACAAGCCGGCGCAGCTGCGGCCTCCTTGGACTCGGCCGGCTCTGCCCCAAACCCAATCCCGAGTTCTTCAACTCCACTCGCAGGTTCCAATTCCGCATCTGGCCCTGCCCCTCTCTCCGGTCTTGGTTCCGGTCTCAATCTCGGCTCTGGCTCCGGCCCCTCCAAAACCTTCACCATCGACATTCCCCTGCCCTCTTTCAACGACGTCGCCGACGCCTTTGAAGAGCTTCGTATTCAACACGGTGCTGCGATTGACGGACTGGGACCGGCCATGGATTCGTCAGACGAAAACGAAGCAGACTTTGGCTTCGACTACCCCGAGGGCGAACCCCCCGCGGATGGAGACGCGGATGGACTAGCCGGAAGCATGGTAGACGAGGGCTCCGGGTCGGTGGTGTCGTCGCATACGTCGTCATTGCCGCTGGGGGCGTCGGCATTTTCAACTCCGCCTTCGTTATCGTTGGGAAGCACATGTGAGGCAAGGACGGGTGCTCCCAAGGTACAGAAGCGGACGATGGCATCGGCGCAGTGGGGATTGAAGCCGCAGTTTAATGTGGAATCGGCGGCGGCGTTATTGAAGACGGTGTGTTGCTGCCCCCTGTTTTCTTTTATACCCCGTTTCTCTACCTACCTACTTGAGTAGGGACTCCTTTCTCCTCCCCTACTCATCCTGATGATCGATAGTTCCAAGAAACCATGCTCCACACCTTCCCCTGCCTTGTTCTCAAGCCCGACGCCTCGGTTGCCGACATGGCTCGCAACAAGCCCTTTGTGCTTCTTGCCGCACTCGCCGCAGCCAGCAGCAGCCGCACACTCCAGGGGCACAGTTTGTATGATGAAGAATTCCGCAAGATTCTTGGGCTCAAGTTTGTTGCGGGCGGCGAGCGGAGTGCCGAGCTCTTGGAGGGTCTGATTGTGTACACTGCGTGGTATCCGTTTCACCTCCGGCCCAAGAACAAACAGGCGTTCCAGTATGTTCGCATGGCGGTGGATATTGTCAACGACCTCGAGATTGACCAGGATTGGTCTGATTTACACATGGGCATCTCGCCGGAGAGAAGGACGCTGGTGAGGCTGTACCTGGCCATCTATTTTATGTCTTCCCAGTGGGTTTCCTCCCCTCTTCTCTCTCCATTCTCGGTAACATTGATAACTGAACAAGTACCCTAGCTATGCCACGGCGTGGAACCGCGCCTCCTCGCTGCCCTATACTGCATTCACAGCCCAGGCCATTCAGCTCTTTCTCTCAGGCTCAGACACGGGCGATGTTGTCCTCGCCTGGAAAGCCCGACTCCAGCGACTCACGGAAGAAACGCACGAGCTGCGCAGACTGCGCGCGGGCGACGCAACAACAACATACCAAATCGATCTCATGGTCAAGGGCATCGAGTCGCAGCTAAACGAATGGGCAAACAACATGGCGCCCGCCATTGCAGCCCACCCTTCGGTCCGCATCTCCCTCCTCTTTTGCCGCATCTTCATCCTTGGCGCGCCTCTCCTCAAGATCCCGGCTCCGAGAACTCCAAAAGTCGGAGACAGCGCCTTCCGTGTCAGTGCCGCTCGCCTCCTGTCGGTACTGCCGTCGCTGCATGCCCTGTTCGATTACTTTTGTGACATGACGCCGGCGACTATTAACGCGATTTGCTGTTCCGACTGGGGGAGTTTGATCCTCGGCATTGTGCTGGGCTATCGCATGTCCTTTCCTCTGCCCGAGTGCCCCGAGTGGGATGCCAATATTACTCGTCACGAGGTGCGATTTACAGAATATCTCGACAGGCTGTGTGAGATGGGTGGGAACGGCGCCGGCGAGGACATTGCTGCTCGCTTGACTCCGGGACAAGGGGGGACAGCGCTGGCACCCATGGATATTCTCAGCGCGAGTAAGGTGGTCATGGAGTGAGTTCTACCTCTTCCCCTCCCTTTTTGATCCAAGTATCATATAGATGCATGTTGACGCAGTCTCTAGGATGCTCCGTAGGAAATACCGCAAACGCCTCGCCAAACTCACCCAACCCAAAAACCATCCCCCACAACAGCAACAACAGCAGCAGGATCAACAAGGTATGATGGCCGCCCTCTGGGCTGCCGCAACTGGCAGCTTCACGCAGCAACCCGTCCTCCCGACCACTGCAGTGCCCACATCAGCCATGCCTGCCGCTACCATTTCAGGCTGCCCCATGCTCAACGGCAGTGTCGAGTCTTTTCTCCCCTATTGGGACGAGACCTTCTCGGTGAGTCATTTGGGCCAGGGGATTCCCGCACCGCTCGACATGTCACAGTCACAGGCACAGCAGCTTGGGTTGGCCGAGTATCCAGATTTGTGGGCGACTATTTCGACTAGCTGGGCGCAGGAGGATGGGACGGGGTTTACGGCTATGTGAGGTAGGTACCTACGTAGTTGTCCAAGTCTCTTGGTGCAGTGTGTCAAGCTCGGGACGTTACATTGAAACATTGACCTCAGGGGATTGACAATGACATATATGGGGAAGTCAAGACAAAGACAACGGCTGATTTGGTGGTGTTGGTGTTGGTTGTGATGTTAGTGGTGGTCAGCACACCTTTTTTTCTTCTTCTTCTGTCGTGAAACCACATATATCAGTTCACTTCACTTTTAGGCCTTCTAGGGCTCGGTACCTTAGTACCCACTTGTGTAGGTAGGCAAAGGTCTGGGTCTGGCCTGAGCAGCGACTTGTGTGTGCTCGGATATGTGGGCACATGGGGCATACGTACGGCTGGGCATACGGACGTAGGCGGATGGACGGACGGACGGGCGGCCGTGGACGGACATGACTAGAACGAGCGGGCGTGAGCATGCTTGGTCCGGCATTAGTTTTTCTTTCTGGTCTGAGGAGGGGTCATAGGTAGGTATCTATCTAGTGGTGGTCAGCAGCGTCCGGCCCGGTGGAGGAGCCGCGTATTTATTGATCTGTGAGACCAGGCGAAGAAATGTGAATGTAAAACCATGTTGCAGAAAATATATGCATCTGGATGCATGTGGTTGGGTCAGTCAGGGAACCTAGACTGCTCGAGAGTCATGCTAGATAGGGGAAGTTGAAACTGCAAGATCATTTCTTTGGTGAAAATGTATAGCTAGGTAATTATCTCAGAGCAAAGGGTACCTAGGTGGTACTTTTGAAGTACGTACACATTTCGAGAAGATGGCTGCCCAAAACTTCACCCAGCCAGGCTCGTAGGGCATTTATTGTGATATGCCGAGAAGAAAAAAGAAAAGAAAAAGAAAAGTCTCACGTCAACAGTCCCCGCCTCTTCATCTAATGTTGGGTCATAGCGTATGCATTCCAGTCCAGAGGAGCGGGTTTTATCAAACGTAAACCCCATTTGGATAGCTGCCTACCCTGAGGTACCTGGGTAGACTAGGTGTTTGGACAGCTGGTCCAGTGTTTTGGTTCGTTTGCTTACTTGCTTGCTTGCTCACCGCAGGATACCTACCTACCTACCTACATACACATATCTCACCACCAAAATCCCATTTCACCTCAATGCAACCATACAATATCAAATCAGGTACCGGTCGGTACCTTTTGCTATTCGTCAATACATGAGAAAAGTCTAGATGCACACACCGGGCTTACACCCACCACCATGAACTAACTGGACAAACAAGCCTGCCTGTCTGTCGCGTAGCGAACACTAGAACATGAACCGCCGAACGTGCAAGACAAGACAAGACAGACAGACTGGGACAACAACACCACTTTCAGCCGATGCAAGCCTCGCGCCCGGGTTCCCCCCCCCCCCCCTCTTTCCCCCCGCGCCCGCGCGCTTGGGGATGTGATAGACATGGTGATATGGTATCCGTACCCTACACCATCTTCGGTGAGTAGGTAGATAGGTAACTCAGGTAACCTAGGTAAGGTAAGGTAAGGTAGGTAGGTAGGTAGGTAGCTTGTGTGTGGGTGGGTGGGGGGTTTGTTTGTTTGGTTGAGTGAACAAGAACAACAACGAAAAGAAAAAAAACCTTTTGCCGTCGAAATCCGCTGTTCCCTCTCTCCCCCTCTCCCCCCTAGCCCTTCCTTTTCTTCAGCCCCAATCATCGGCAAGAACACTTAGAGAGAGAGAGGACCAGACGAACAGTAGCACAAGGCAAGGCAAGGGTACCTTACCTACACCACACTAACAACAAGGCTAGAAGGTACAAATAAAACCCACCAAGAAGACGCTAAGTTGAAAAAGTACATACAGCTTAAATCCAAGTTTTTTTAGCGCCACTCTCTTTGCTCATTCAGCTGCAAACTTGCAGAGCCACCATCCCCTCTTTTTCTCTCTTCATCTCCCCCTCCATAAAAAAAAAGAAAATTTCGCCACCATCGATATCCATCCCACTCAACTTCTTCATGCGTGCGGGAATAGGAAGCTCTCTTGGCTTCAAACTCAATTCGAATTGGTTGGTTAGTTCCCTGTCAGTCCGTCCCCCGTGCCCATCCCTAAAACCAAGTATACGTGTAATAAAAAGCTTTGATGTTTTTATCTTATTCCCGTAACTAGCGTCTGGTATCTACACTAGATATCCCGCAATGGATGCTAGGAGAGATAGGCTTGCGCGTATGCACCGCACCGCACTGCACCGCAGTACCTATAATCTATCCGTAAAGGTTCCCAATTTCCGTCTCCCGCTAAAAACTAGTTCATGGGAACACTGACTCGTCCAAAACCAGTCAGGTGAACAAACGCCCAAGTGCGTCAACGCCAGGAACGGCATCGATCATCTCTTTTCTTTTTACCCCTCTTGGTCCCTGGACCCCCCCGTTCCCTAGCCCTTACCCCTCGTCTCGCCTCCTCCCGGGTCGCTGGCAAGCTGGGGTAGAGCTGGGTCTCCCCCGTGGTTAAGAATTCATCAAAACCCCCCAAATTGGCCGGGTTGTACTGGTGCAATCAATACCAAAGATCGCCCAAAAGTCAAGAAGAAAAAACAGGTACAGGAACATTTGGAACCAACCAGTGGGAACGAACCCAAGCCGCATCGCATCGCATCGCATCACATCAATCATGAACATGTGATCCTCGCCTCACGCAGGTCATGTTGCCCCTCTTCATCCCTCTCCAAGCTCCCCTTCCCTACCCGACAGTGCGTGCGTGCGTGCGTGCGTGCGTGTCCAGGGCCCGAAGCTTCGTGGTTGGTTGATTTAGTTAATACACTACGCTAGTTCGTTTGACGCGACTGGCCAGACAGAGAGGAGAATCGAAAAGGGCGAATGATCAAAGTGCCGATCTTGTGAACTCCAACAGGAAAGAGGCGTAGTAGTGTTTCGTCCCTCAGCAGGCTTTGGAGGGACGGGGGACGACGAGGGAGCGGGGTGGCAAAAGAGAAATGCGCTGGTTCGCTCCTGCAGTGATGGATGCACTGCGTGGCTGCCCAATCTCACTCAAATCATCAACCAATCCATCCATCCCTCACGTCCATCCCCAACGAAAAGATGCAAGGAAAACCAAGGGAGAGCAAGCAAAGCACGGGCCGGTGACAGCGGCAGCTGCAGTGACGCGGGGTGGGTTAGGTTGAGATGGGCATGGTTGGTTGACGGGAAGGTGTGGGGTGACTCCGATTGGGTAATGGTCCCTCGTCGCATTTTCCATTTCCTGTCATGTCAAATGTCTTGATTTGTCTTTTGCCCTCCCAAAAAACTCGGCCGGAATGTTTGTTCTGTCCAAGACAAGACGGCGTGACTGGCACGGGCGTGCACGGCTGGCTTCGAGACCTTGGGGATCTACAGAAGCTTGTCTTGTTGGCCGCAACAGCGGCTCGCAAATGCATTGGGGGAGGATTGGCTTTGCTTGGCACCTCAGCTAGTCCCCGCGGACCCCCACTTATCTCCCGCCCTCCCACCTCTCCTTATCCCTACCTCCTCGCAGGCTCAAATCGTTCGAGGAGCGCAGGGATCAGGGGGAATCAGCGCATCCCTTCTTCTGTCGAGAAAGCTTGGACCAGGCCCTATCAGCGGGGCATCTCGATTCTCCGCGTCGGACACGAAAACCAACTTCACTTGACCCCCTCTCAGAGGAAACCGTACCCGCCCAGCTTGCCAAGACAAGATCAGTCTTACGAGCATTGTCGCGACTTCGTACACGTAGCGTGTAAGGCAAGCCTTCTTTACATAGCAGCTGAAAGCGGCGCAACGCTTTTTCGAGAAGAGGGGTGGTGGGGGGATAATTTTAGGAACGATGTGATCTCCGGCAGTTCCAGCAGGCGAGAAACAAGTCTCCGAAGTCCACACACTCGAGAGACAGAAAGAGCCGTCTCGTCTGTCGTGGTCTCAACTTGGCGCATCGCATCATGTAGTTACGCGACTGCCGCAAGTCGTGCCATCCCTGCAGATGTCTGCTGCCCGCCAACACGCAGCAGATACCTAAGCATCGAGTGTCGAGCTGCAAGAGGCTGCGTCGTCAGATAGGCCATCAGCGTGGCATTTGCGCCTGGCCTGTTGTCCACCCAGAATGAGCTGGGCTGCAGTAGTGATATCATTTTTTGTCACCTACAAAAAAAAAAAAAGCTAGACATGTCACATACTTCGCACCCAGCTTCGGTGAGTATCATCTGCTGAGGACGCAATACGTACTGCAAAAAGAGATGTGCTCGTCACCTGTAGGACTCTAGCCTATGCTCCCGAAGGAACTGCCTGATTGAGTTTGCGCCGTTTCTTATGAAGCCCAGAAGAAAGGCAACCAGCAGGGCAGCGCGTTAACCACTCCGCCAAAGTGACTTGAGTTCGTGCTTGGTGGATGCTGGGAAGCAATAGACATTGCCCTGTAGTGGGTGTGGAATAGGCCGTGGCTTGGTGGGGTGGGAAGGAATTGGTCTTGACATGCGACTCAACTGGACTCCGCAATCCTTGCCCCGTCCGTTCTTGAAGTTTGAGCGACCACAGACCGCGTAATGGTGTGAACACAGTCGATTTGGACGGAATCCCCCAGTTCACTTTGCTCCACGCCTTTTCGTTTCCAAGTCGCACATGACGCGCAATGATCTCCGTGTCCATATATGCTCTCAAACGTCAAACAAACGGGAAGGGCTTGATCGGTTTGGGTGAGTTAAGGGCCTCGTTATGATGCAACCCCCTCTATAGCGGCACCTCCATGGAGATGGAAACCAGGATGTCAATCTCGTCTGGGCCGACCAAGATCCCAGCGCCTCAACAAGTCATTTCCATAACTACTGGCATGCGGGCATCTTCGACCAGTCTCGCTCATTGGAGACCAAACAGCCACGGTGCAACCAGGCGACCTGTCAACTTCAAGATCTCGTTTGTGGCGTTCTTCTACCAACGTTGTTCCCGCCGCGGCTCGCTTCTTTTCTGAGCTATAAAACCCGGGTTGGCTTCCGACGTTTGATTGAGGCGTACTCCTTCATCTTCCATGTCTTCCAGAACACTCCGAGCGCCTAGTGATACTCGCCCGGGAGCTCGGGGCTCGGCGTTTCTAATGTTGATCAGAACGAAAAGAGGGGAACCGGCGCCCTAGCATTGGATTTCCGATGCATGGTACGTGAGAGCTGTGGGTGTGTGATGTTCTTCGAGACGGGCAATCTTTGAGCCCGTTCTCTCCATGTGGAATTCGGGACCCGAAATGTCAGGACTTGATAGGCTATTGAGTTGAGAGCTCGAGGCCTTTGTACGCCTCTTCGCGCTGTAGTAGCTCGAGCAGCTTTTCACTTTTCCCGGCGGGCGGACTCCGTCCGGTAAGCAACAGTGGCCTCCGAGTTTCCTCGGGCGGGCGTTGCAACACACCAATTCAGACCTTGAAGCCAATCCAGCACAGGTATTACCTTGCCCAAGAACGGGGCGTTTCAGGGCCGCATCCGGAAAGTAACCCTTCCACTCTGACCCATCCACCTCTCTCTTTGGATCAAAAGTGTGCGTGGGGCACGAGAGCCAGACGGGTTTGTGGTGCGATGGAGGCGGTCCAATCAATTTAATGTCCGCAGAGCACACTCCATCCCAGTTGGTCACTCGTGGATGTGACACTTCCACTTTGGGGTTCCGGTCGTGGCCAAGGGAAGTTGACCTTTCACCGGGCAATCAAAATTCATTCTGAGAGCGGCATATCCCTGCAAGGTGTGTATAGTTGCACAGCGCGACTGATAGCGCACGACTGAACCAATGACGCGCGCCGACTGGGATATTAGCCATGCGTGATTCTTCTCCCAAGGTCCGTGGTGGTTTGGTTCTTGTGAAAATCCGCCTGCCCCAGTGGTCGGGTTACTGTTACGTAGATGTGTTACTGCGAAGAGGGGTGCTGCAGGCTGAGAGATTGTATCGATGATAGCCTTGGCTCGCTGGGTTGTATGGTTTGACCGTCGTTTCGCCTCGCACCCGCGACGAGACGTTCTTGCTGTGTCGACCGTGCTCATCAAACCTTGGATGGGGCCTCATAACCGGCTCGGGTTGCGCAATCGCTAGCGAAGCTCGGCCCGGATGGCAATCTGATGGAAATGGCCCTCGCTCTCCCGCACCTCCCTCTTTCCTTGTGCGGTCGTCGAGAACGTCACTGACTGGATCATTGAAAGCTGCTAGGCTTCGCGCTCGGAGCCGCTTGCAAGCAAGTCGCGGCCGTGTGCGGCTCCACGATGGGCCGCGCGTGATTATAACTCGCATGCTTTACATCAAAGATGGAAGAGGGCTTCTTGATTGCGACTTGAGGAACAACTCTTGGTCATGCAGAATTCGCAGCACGGTGGGACCGAGCGGCTGCTTAGGATGCGGGTCTGGCGATAGTTCTCGAGTCACTTGTGTTGGCCTTCCTGTCACCTTCGCATTAGAGTACGAAGGAGGGGTCTGTGAGGGTCAGCATATGCGTAAGCAGCAGCAATAGGGGTTCTGCGTATGGCCTCGTAGGGCCGTGTCGTCGATGAGCTCCACGAATCCGAAGTCCAAATTCTAGACTCCTGGGAGGTGCTAGCTGCTGGTTAGTGCCAAGCCCATGCCAAGCGTTCCTTCCCTCCACACCTACGACTGTTGTTCTCCCACTCACCCAGGTTTGATCCTGCCAACTTGGTCGACAATTCCATCACGCGTACAGCCTGCATTGAGCCTGGACCATGCCGAGATACTGTCACTTTGGAGCGCTGACGTGCACAGAGAAATGGCACACTCGAGTCACTATTGCACAGCAACTATATACAACGCCATACACTAACTAACTTTGTTACATCATTTCTGGCCCAAGAGCTGCCGCTCGACTCTTGGCAAGCCTCCCGCTCCTGGTGACCCCACGCAACCGAGAACTCCCGCGGCGGCCGGTCTGCAACCCAGCACCGCTCGACCTCTCGCCTCAAGCCGATTGCATGTCCCATGCCAACGGGACTCTTCACTGGGAACTCAGCTGGAACTTGAATTTTGAGGATTGTTTTCGTAGCTCGAATAACACGGACGCGAAGGGCTGCGTTCGCGACGGAATGGCGATTCACAGATCGCGTCGCACCCAACATCATCGAGGGGCGGCGCTTTCGCAGTAACTATGACCACTTCGAACGCAAAAGCGCAACAGCGGAAGTCACTCCGAACCATGGTCGCAATGCACTCCATACCCCAAAAGAAAAACGACTGCGGGCAATCGGGAGCGAAGAAACCTCGCCCGCAGCTAATCAAGTGTTTCCTGCAAGTCCCTTCGCCTTGTGTTCCGTGTCTCCAGGCACCCTTGGCGGTTGCTTGGAGGGGTGGGCACACCTCCCACCTCGGCCCACACTCTCAACGGCCTTCACCGGTCTTCATATCCAAGCCTCATCGATCCCTCCATCTTCGTCCTTCCCGCGCCTCGGAGCAGACATGGTGGTGGTGGTGACAGCACATCCGGCATTCCAAGCCAATCGCCGCTCCACTCCGAGGGTTAGAATGGTCCAAAGCTTCTTTCTGTCGCGCCCACTTTTTCCCGCCCAAGCCCATTATCATTTTTCCCGCTCCGCTGCACGACAAGTGGAATTCGTGGCGTTTTTGGCACGCCTTCACTGGCCACACGCCGAGACGCCAGATGCGCAGGACATTTTCCCCAGGAGGTTTCTCCCCTCCTTTTTCGGGTGTTTGAAGTTCCAGCACTTTTCGACAGGTGTTCTTTCCATCATTCCATCTTGGCCGTTACAGCCACAGCCCGGGAGATATGCCGGAGAGTCTGTTGGCTTGCTGCGCGCAAAGATGCCAACGGAGAACACGGTGCAACTACTCCATACCTGGCATTGATTTTGGACGTGATTGGCGAATGCGTCCCTCTGGCCGGTTTCGTTTCAATCCCGCCCTCAAAGAGATCAAATTCTCCTATCTCGCCCTGCTGCGTCCTGGCATAGCCCTCCCGGGCGAGAGATAAAGACACGGCCCAGCCTTGGCGACCTGTTCTCTATCTAGAACCTCAACTTGTTCCGTGGTGTGCCGACCGCACGGCCAAGAACGGGGATGGAAAACTCGGTGTCGCACTTCGAGTGCCGCCCAGTTGCTGCAGTGGAGCTGCGCGAAGAGGAGGCACACTTGACTTCTAGTCACCACATCTCTAGCGCCCGGCCAAACTTCGTTTTGGGTTTGATCCTTCACAGGTGGGTCGTTCCAGCTAATCGTGTGGGTGGAGGGATATACTGCCATGCATTGCAAAGCGCAAGCTACAAACACACCTGTTCGCGCTTCGTGCTGAACGGCCTGCCCCAGATCAATCGATGGGATGGGATGGGGGGAAAATGCCTGGGTTGCCCCTGTCGAGCAAAGTAAGAGAAATTGGCTGGCGAGTTTGTGGGGGAGGGGGAGGGGTGAGAGGGGTGAAAATATACGTACCTTTTTTTCGTCGCAGGGCAGACTGGAGTGGGTGGTGTGTTGGGGGTACGACCGTCCAAAGGACACGGCCCCACCAGTAGCATCCAACGTTCACCACCCCAAGCAGCATGCCTGTGGTCCTGTGGTCTCGCCGGCGTGTAGTGTCTAGGAGCCCACTCACACTTGCCTGCACCTGCCTGACCCAAATCGATTAGACAGACCGAGAGACATGATTGACAGTCCAATTCCCCTCCTCCACCACCGCACTTGTAGGCACCTGGCCCCTGACTAAACATGGGCTGCTGGAAACCACCCAAGGATATTCGCGGTTCCCCCAAGCACCAAGGACCTAATCAGGTACCAAACCATTCGGCCCAGCGGCGGTCGGTCATGGTGGTGAGTATCAAGGAAACATTGGGTTGAGTCCTCCATGGAGGAAGTCATGCCTTGACTTGATCCCGCCGTGTCTTCCGGGGCCGGATCGCCCAGGACCTGGGTCAGTAGTCCCAACATTGTGAACTGTGGCCCCTTCGACTACGAGGTGGACGTGCTCCCACACCTCCACAAACCTAAGTAGACCCGGTGCTGGCCCTATCGAGGTATGGCGGCAGTGGGCGCGCACAGGACAGCATTCAAGCTTATCCGACCCTCTCGGTGTATGTACTGTAGTTATCAGGCCCACCAATGGCTGGCAGCGCTTGTGCTTTTTGCGGGCTCTGGCACCATCGCGGTACTTCCACGGGCGGGGGCGAAGGCGACGCACGCATGCTCAAGGGTACCGTAGCGAGTGCAGGTACAATCCGCGACTAGCCCCAACGGTACTTGGGTCAACCCTTCTCCCCCTTCCCTCGCTGCCCCCGTGGTATAACCTGGGAAGCTTCCCATTGAATGGCGCGCGCTGAGCCGTTCGCTCCTCCCCAAAAAAAAAACACATTTTGCGACAGCTCCTGGCCGTCCTGCACAAAGC
>Ga0247765_1000373_pt1 | contig 36013 bp, 34 predicted proteins | sample UWRJL106311C6_FD_179949 | JGI IMG/M metagenome (GOLD analysis project Ga0247765, IMG submission 179949) | Plant litter microbial communities from Arlington Agricultural Research Station in Wisconsin, United States - UWRJ-L106-311C-6 | ecosystem: Environmental > Terrestrial > Plant litter >...
TTATTTTTTAAAAAAAAAAAAAAAAAAATTATAGGGAGTTCCGTGGAGGGAGGAGCCCAGGCCCTGGCGACTGGGCTGGACTCGCAACAGGATTTACGAAACGGCTTTCACATATATATCATAGTACTATATATGGTGGTGGTGGTAATGAAATACAAAAAGTCCAACGGAGAATTGACAGGGCAGATTTTATTGAGAGTCATTTCGGCGACACCCGAAATAAGGACGGGGGATTACGAGTGGCTGCTAACTACCTAACCTGGTTGGCGATGGTGGATGGGTTGGTAGGGGAGAGGTAAGCGAGAGGTAAGTGAGAGGTAAGTGAGAGAGGTAAGTGAGAGGGAACTGAGTATGTGAGCAAGTGAGTGAGAGAGGGGGAGGGAGTGATGATGACAGGACTTAGTGACTGCAGATGGTGCGCGACGGTTCAAGACTTTGACCTCGGCACCCGACCGTCACGACAGCTTGGATCGTCGCGCGCCATGGTGGGGATAAAAACTTGGTGACATTGCAAACCGTCAAACAATATATTTGCCCCTCGAACTTAAACTCTATCTAGTCGTACCCGTCTGGCATGCGGCGACCCTAAAACTTTATGTTTGCGATTCCAAACACTGACAGGATCTGCTCTGAAGCATTCCCTCACTTTCGCTGCTCCTCATATTTCGTCAACCCCAGCAGGCTTGAACCCACGTGCGGGGAGGCGGGGAAGGTGAGGGGTGAACCTGAGGGTCAAAAGTTCGGAAAAGTTAAGATGAGGTGGCGAACCTTGCAGGGCGGGCTCGAGCGGGGGAAGTCCTGCTATATGTGGTGAAGATATATGAGATAGTCTGTCGATCCTATCAACCCCAGGTCATGTGGCTTTGCTCTTGGTTTATTGACTGGTGATGCTTGCGAATGTATTGTGGTTCCTTCAGAGTTGAGGCTCCCTGAGTAAAAGGGGAAGTCTGCTCCAAGCGAGGCCAATGTGGCGTCCCAGGATGCTTGGCAAGGTTCGGGTCTGAGATCTCGACATGGGAAGGCGTTGCCGATTACTTGCCATGCGCTGTGCACGTCACTCAAAAGAGAATTTGAGTTCCAGTTAAGCAGGGACAAGTTATATTTCCATGCATGCAAAAAGTTGGGTTAAAGTGCAAAAAGACCAGGTACCAATGGTACCTTAACATTGTCGTCACCTGTAGGATTCGAACCTACGCTCCCGAAGGAACTGCCTAAGCTTGTCGAGGACATAGCAGGGCAGCGCGTTAACCACTCCGCCAAAGTGACTAATGCGGTTTGTTGGATGAGGGGCATGTAACTCTTGCTTATAAGCCAGGTTTGGGGTTGATGGAGAAGCTGCGGGGTGAAGCAAGAATGGGGTCCAAAACTTTTTGACGTTGGAGGACTCGGAAAGCTGCCGATTGAAGACACAAGCCAGCCGCGCCCACGTGTCCTGAGGCGTGATGAGATGCACGCGGCTGCAGAGACGGCACGGCTACACCTGTGACCTTGTCGAATGTAGTTACGGAGCTGTTGCATATGCGGAAGGGACTTGCTTATTACGGCGAAGGGCCGTCCGGGACATCGTAGGGCAGGCCCGTCCAGAGTTGGGCTTGTTAGGTTGAGCAGAAATCTGTCCTGCATCGGAACGTGCATGGCAGCTCGACCGAATTACAAAAAGCTCTGGTTCCGATGAGAAAATACTAGAGTAGCGAACAGACGATGAAAATTGCGGCAGCGATGTGGGCGCGCGCAAAAGATCATGTCAACGGGAGGAGGGAAAAAGCACGCAGAGGGTCAAACTCAGGGCCCGTCCCTTGCGGTCCGCCGTTGGAAGCGAGATACGGTCCCCGGAGCCAGCGTCCAAGGGTTCAGTCAGCTCCGAGGCTCCACGGGACTCCGCGGCTCCGCAATGCAGCAACTATCCGCCCTCCTGAGCCGAAAACACACAACTTGTCTCGTGTTGGACAGTCGAAATGAGGCTCGATGTCTCCTCCAGTCAAGCTCTTCACGCACAAGCATCACGCACCGCGCTACCAATTTTCCTCCGATACTTTGCAACCTTTGCAAGGTCATGGGCGACTCTATTGCCGGGTCCACACGAAGCTACGCCGTAGTTACAGTCGACCAGATTTGAACGATGGCAATTGCAAGCGAAGTTACCTCGAAGCTGACCTCAAGCTGACACAACCCGATCTGGCCAGGTGAAGCAACACACTAAACAAATCAATGGCTGTGACAAGAATCTAGCAGTTCTAGCTTCAGTTCGGCACGCCTGTTAAGTAACATCACAGGATACGTGCCTCGACTCACCCCACACCGGGGAGGAGTCGGGAGCAGGCTAGCATTGGCGGGCAGACTCGGCACCACCAATCGAGTGATGGATCGATCGAGCAGTGGACAATCGAGTGTGTGCGGCACTTTGAACGGCGCCGCGACATGAACCTGGCAGCCTGGCGTGTCGGGCTGTGTACGGCCTTAGTGATGGCGTGTACGGAGAAGAGTGGGTGTGTGTCGGTTAATATATCGGTGTGGGCTCTTGAAGCTCCCATGACCACTACCAGCCGGAGTCCAGACAGGTCCGAGTTTGCGGAATGCAGCGCGGCGAGGGGAAGGGGGCGGCGGGATCTCGTGTTGGCTCCGCTTGAAAGTTGGACGTAGCTTCAGGAAGGAGCTAACATAAGGGCATCAGTACCTACAAAATATGTGCAAAGTAACACTAGTTCAAGGTATGTAATGGAGGAGGGAAGGTGCAAAGCTGGCATCCGTAAGCCCCCATATCTCGGGCACTGCCGCTGCGTTGCCGCTGCCTGCAATATGCACCTTGGGACCCCCAAGACGGGACTCAAGTGAGACGGTGCCGAATAGGTAACTAGCTGCAAGTGTGCAAGCCTGCGAGGTGAAGTTTGCGAAGTTTGTCAGGCTGTGAGATGGCTCTTGCGATGCCCAGCACGGTTATTGCTTGTAATCGGACCGACATCCGCCTTGTGAGTGCAGCAGGCTTCGGGCTCGAGGAAGGCGCTAGCGAGCTCGCCTGCGCTCGCATGCACGTGCACGGGATTGCCTCCTGCGCTGCCGACCAGTCAGAAGGCGCAACCGTGTCCAGCTATCTGGTTGTGACGAAAATGACGAGATGCCAGCTCGTCCCGCCGCCCCTTCCCAAAGTTACAGATCCTCGACTTACTCTCTCCCCGAACTCTGGCCCATGGTGCCCCTTGATGCACAAGGCCCAAACCGGTCAGTTCTGAGCGACCAGGCCTGCAACACCTGCTTATGCAATATCCGCTGTCACGGCTCATGTTTACGCACTGCGCCGTGAGTGGCCGTCGATGCGATCCGAGCCCGTTGCAAACTCGGTTCCCGCAATATACAGGGTGGCCCCTCCCATCCACCTGCCGATGCCTCAATATCCGCCAGCTCTCGGCTACCTGAAAATAGGATGTGGGCGACGTGCGATGGACTTGCGAGCTGCGAGTCGCTCCTCCAGTCACTCCTGCCACGCCCGCGCGACTCACCGTGACAGGTGGCGAGTCTTCAAGTGGGTATTGTCCCGCTCACGAGACTCAAGTCCTGCCTCGCCGCTGTTCGGGGGATCAAATATGCTGACGGCAAGATAGCAGGCGCAAGGCCACATGACAGCCGAACTCCTCCTCCGTGCAGCGCGAGATGCAGGTACTGCTCGCAGCCGTTCCGTCCGGTTCCCAGACCAGGTGGGATCGCCACAGAGGAGACGGAACAGACAAACAGCTGGGGACGACTCCACGCCTTCCTCCTCCCCCATCTGGGGAAGACCTCGAGCGGGGAAAGGCCGTTCGAAACCGGTCTCAACGGGGCGGGCGTCAAAACGTTGGCTTACACTAGTCTGAGGATGTGGGGAGGGGCCTAGACGACGCTAGTCGGGGGGCCGACAGGGTGAGCCGCCTTCTCGAATGCTTCTCTTCTCGTCCAAGACCGTAACAGATGGGCGACACGGCGCAGAGAGATTACCTAGGGGCCACGCTGCCAACGAACGGATTTATGCTAAATTGCAACCGCGCAAGGTCTATCCAAGCCTTATGGATTTGGAGTTCCCAGCGGGCGGAGGCGACGCGTTACGGTACATTGATATAGCCCCCCGAAGCTATCCCACTCTGGCGTGCCCGCCCGTGATGGTGGTGGTGGTGGGACCTCACCCCCCCCTTCCACCCTCCCCCAGCATCTAGGGCGGGGACCGCTCGGTCGTAGTCCACCGTCTTTTCCAGCGATGTCGGTAGCAGCATAATGGTTCTTAATCACTTGAACCGACTTGAACAGTAAGCCTGCAACACATGAGGAAAGACCCAAATAGTAGACGAGACACTTTGTGTTCTCGGTGCGTCAAAATGGGGGGGTCTGGATTGATGAGGACAATGGCAGTTTTGATGTGGGGCCTTCCAAAATTGGATAGAAGCTGAGCTTCCAGCCAATACCCGTCGAGTGCGACATGACCAATACTCCAACCCCCAGTTCCCAAGGGTTGCTGTCAGCACTCTACGATTTGCAGAGCACGGCGATCTTTGCGGGCCTTTCCTTGCAGCACACCTCGTGGCTCATGGAGGGTATGGACATCCATCCGGACTACCCTTCCCTTCATCCGGCAACCTCGGCGGCGAGAGGATGACGAGATGGCCGACACGATAACATGCTAGTAGAGTTCGCCGGCCAGCTGTAACTGCGCGGCACTGATGCAGCATTCACGGCCGGTCTAGTTATGCGCTGTGAACAGAGGAGGGCCGGAGCCCCGCTACCTGGCGAGTCCGGCTAGGCCGCTGGGCGCTCCCGAGAGGGAATGGCAGCAAAGCGATTTGGCGACCTGTGTCGGCGTTGTGAACCGTTTGGGTGCAAGACCCCACCCCCGCCTTGTTGATCCGCCATCCCCCCCTTCAATTTTCGCTGCTGGGCTGCGCGGACTTGCAGAGGGCAAAAGTCGGTCGATGGCCCATGATCTGGATCCACACAACCATGGGCTCCCGCACATTCGCCTTGTGTAAGAGAGATGAGCAAACAAGTATCAGGTATCGGCTTCCGCCCATCTTCCGTTCCAACGGCGGCATAGGTTTGCCCTCACCCCATCTTTTTCACCCGCTCCAATGCCAGGGCCCAGGGCTCCTCGTGGCTCATGCAGCGCGTCAGCAAGCCACCCCGAGGAAGGGCCTAGTGTGTACTGTGTAGGGCGGCCGTTGGCCTGCAAGAACTCGCTGCTCAAGCAAGCCACAGCCGTTTGCGGGCCTTCTCTTGATTTCCTTTTTCTGGATGCTGGCAAGCATGCTACCCCAGACAGGGGGTGGGTAGTGAAGGAAGGGGGTGGGGTGAAGTAGTCCGCTCGAGGTGCAGGTCACCCCTGCCCGCCCATTGTTGCACGTTTGGGGGGCCCCCGGGAGGGGTGGAGGGGTGGAGGGGTGGGTGCTGGCATTCTTTACCGAGCGTCCTCGAGCACCAGATCCCACCGACTAGCGCGACCCTTCACTGTTCGTCGCAAATTTGCCCCGTCATCGTAGGTGGCGTGGGCGTTCAAAGGTCACTCGGTAACGAAATCTCGACCCCAATGCCTAGGATTCCCGTTAGCGGTGTGAGGAGATCACTGCTTGGAAGCACGTCTGGCGATCATCCACCTCAGGGGGCCTTGTCAACGAAGAGGCCGACTCCGCATTTGTACTTGCCTAGGCCGGAGCTCTCAGCGTTCAGCATACATTAGTTACCACCTGGCGCTCACACCTCGCCCATGGCCGTATAACGAGATATGAACCTCCACTTCCCACGGCTCCGGATAGACTCCCTCGCTCGCTTTTTCCCCACTGCCAGCTGCACTCACTGCCGTGTCATACATATCCACCCCCTCCCCCCATTATATCGCCTCAAGGTATCCCGCACGACTTAGCAGCGATTCGCCTGCCGGTCTTCTCACTCGACCTCTCTAGGGCCGCCTTATGATGCGAGTTCGACGGCACACACCTTGTACTTTGGTCTGCGGTGTTTGTTTGACTTGCGTGTCGTCGACATTTTGCTCGCGGTTTCCATTGTTTTCCCCATCCGGTTCCTTCGTTTGAATGCATATCGAAGACGAGATACCACGACGACAACAACGACGACCCGACGACCCGACGAGACGAACGAGGTTGTTTTTTGTAGCCGTCCTCTAGGTTTTTTTCTTCTTGTTTTATCAAAGCGTACAGCCTAGAGTCACATTTATCTGCCGCTACACCAAACGCAGACGCGGGGCGGACGCAAGTGGGTGTGGGAACATAGATCGGGTGGGATCGCACACAGCAACATGTCGCCGTCTTCCAACGGCGACTCACCGCATTCCGCAGGCACCTTGGCCATGGCCGGAGCTACCAGCGCCAATGTTGTAAGGCACTTCCCTCTGCCTAGCCGAGACTTCACTATCGAGATCCCCTCGCCCCAGCTTGTTGCCTCCAGCAACGGAGTGCACTCGCTAAAATCACCCACCTCGCTCAAGTCGGCGCGGACCCCGAGCTTCAGCCGGGAGGGCATTCTCGGCTCCGCCCAGAAGGCGCGGGATCTGTCGCAATCGTCCGAGAACCGGCCAGAGCAGGCTTCTAACGGACTCCAGAAGGCCCCGAGTGACGAGGGCACCAACCCCTTAAAGAGGCGAAACACCGACGCGGGAGTCGACTACCCGAGGAGGCGGGCAACTATTGCGGTAGGTCCAACTTTGTTGACTGATGGGAGGGCTGTGTGCCGTGCAAAATACTGACTCCTTTCTGCCCCCTCTCCCCAGTGCGAAGTATGCCGGTCCAGGAAATCACGATGCGACGGCACCAAGCCCAAGTGCAAACTCTGCACCGAATTGGGCGCAGAGTGTGTCTATCGAGAGCCGGGTATCAAACTGGACGCTGGCGACAAATTGATATTGGAACGCCTGAGCCGCATCGAAAGTCTGCTGCAGATGAACATGACGGGTGGCTCTAACGGCCTGGGTATGGGACACAACTCACCAAACATGAGTAACGGCACTGGCTTGAGTGGCGACAACCTCCTCTCATTGCAGAATCCCGAAAACTTCGTGTCTATCATTCCCAGTGGCGGGCTTGGCACCTGGTCTGCCACGGCGACCAACAATATCTCAACCATGCCCAAGGTACACACAAACGCAGCTCTCCACCTACTGCAGTGGCCCATGATCCGAGATCTTGTATCGCGGCCCTACGATCCTCAGATTCTGCTGCAGCTCGAAATGGCGCGCGAGCCTTTGCATTCCTTGACCAAGACACCATGCGTTGACCTGTCCAACACCAATGCCTACATCGAGGCCTATTTCGAGCGCGTCAACGTCTGGTATGCCTGCGTTAACCCCTATACCTGGAGAAGCCACTACCGGATTGCGCTCTCCAACGGCTTCAGGGAAGGGCCGGAGAGCTGTATTGTTCTGCTCGTCCTTGCACTCGGCCAAGCGAGTCTCAGGGGTAGCATATCGCGTATTGTGCCGCACGAAGACCCGCCTGGTCTCCAGTATTTCACCGCGGCCTGGGCTCTCCTCCCCGGTATGATGACGTCGAATAGCGTGCTTGCGGCGCAGTGCCATCTCCTTGCGGCGGCGTATCTCTTCTACCTCGTCCGACCACTCGAAGCGTGGAACCTGCTCTGCACAACCAGCACTAAGCTCCAGCTGCTGTTAATGACGCCCAATCGGGTGCCTGCCGACCAGAGGGAGCTGAGCGAGAGAATTTACTGGAACGCACTGCTGTTTGAGAGCGACCTACTCGCTGAACTCGACCTACCACATTCTGGTGTGGTAGCCTTTGAGGAAAATGTCGGCCTCCCATGCGGCTTTGAGGGCGACGAGCAAGAGGCTGTTGGGCGCGACGATCTATGGTATTTCCTCGCCGAGATCGCTCTGCGGCGCCTTTTGAATCGTGTGAGCCACCTGATTTACTCCAAGGACTCAATGGCATCAACAACCAGCCTCGAGCCGGTGGTGGCCGAGCTCGACTTCCAGCTCACACAATGGTACGAAAATTTGCCGATGCCCCTGCAATTTCCATTTACACGCGCGCCGCTCCCAGACCCGGTGCAGACGGTGTTGCGCCTACGTTTCTACGCCTGCCGAACAATCATTTACCGCCCTTATATCCTAGCGGTTCTGGATAACGAGCAGGCGATACTAGACCCAGCGGTGCGGGACAGCTGCCACAAGTGCCTAGAAGCCTCGATCCGGCAGTTGGAGCATATTCTAGCGCAGTAAGTCGAAACCCTCTTTTGAGCCCCCAATGCCTGCTATGCATATGCCTAACTAACTGGCCGCAGTCACGCCGGACACATGCCGTATCTGTGGCAGGGCGCACTTTCGATTGTGTCGCAGACGCTGCTTGTAATGGGCGCCACCATGTCGCCGTCGCTAAACAGCATTCTGTGCACTCTTGTCCCGCGCCGCGAGATGATCGACCAGATCATCAACGACGTTATCCTCGAGATTGAGCGCTACTCGGTGCTTTCACCCAGCCTAAGTCTGTCGGCCGAGATCATCAAGGAGGCCGAAGTCAGGCGGCGCACCATCCTGAGTGCGTGAGACCAGGGCAACCTGTCCACGCCAAAACGCCGAACGGACCTCCAGCTCTATCTGAACAGACAGACGCATACCTCCTTCGCCTAGCTGCAACCCGCCCGCGCTTCCGGTGTTGCGGGATTGATGGTTCGTCGCTTAGTGAAAGCTGCAACCTCCGCTTATTGCAAGACTGCATGCGGCTGCAGCGACCTGCATCAGACGGGAAACCACCGGAAGACAACAGCACAGAGCGATACGACACCGCCCACACGTTCCTTCCGGAGCCCGAGTAACACCGCCCTCTCTTTCTACCATCGTCGCCGCCGTCGCCGCTGTCGTGCTTGGTCATGTAACCCAAAGCCGCAGCGTCATGAACCAGGCCACCACATCTCGAAGGGCGGCATCCGGACCAGCCGCACGAATCACGACTTATGACGCTGAGTAAAAAATAACTATCACCACCTCGGATTGAGGCCGAGACTGCCACCGAGTATAATTCACAATTGATGGCAGACCACAAACAATGCGGCCGGCTCGCACGGATTACTCTGCGGCTTCTCGATCCGGGAGTTGTAGTAGTATCTATGCACGAAGGCAGCCGGCAAAAGTGCCAACCTCGTCAATCCTTGCGCAGACGGCCAACTCCTCATTCGGCGCGAATCTAGAGTTGGACATACGGAGAGACGGGGGTATAACTTGGCACGAACTCCTCTGGTCTCGTGAGCCTCATGCGAGTTACTTCGCGTGAGTATTTTTTCCCCTTCTTTCTTACACCCGGGAGGCGGGGCTTTCTGCGGCCTCATTCGGTTTCTGGCTGATAGGAGGGGTGGATGAGTGTTTGGCTGCATTGGGGTCACCATGGATGCGGAATGACGGACCGGTTTTCCCCTTCTTCCCCCCCCCCCACACCTCCCTGCCCCTCTTTGGGGTTCTCATCGTATCCAAGTGGGATTTGCGGGCTTTCTGAGAACAACCGTTCCGTTCAAATTCAAACATTTTGGATGAACTGGTCGGAAGGGGGTTCCAAGGCAACCCTATCCCCTATTTATCTTTGTCTCCTTTTAGTTTCTCGTCTGGCGTTTGTTGGCTTTTCCGCTCAGCTGCACCAGGGCGGGGTTGGAAGGTGAGAAAGGAGAAGGGTTTTCTCCAGTGGTTTGGATTTCGGTTTGCTATTGCGACAAACCATGATGGCCTCTTTGATGCCTTTTCTGTCTGTTGAACAAACCGCACGAGGAGCTGGGGAGTAAAATGCTACTATCAATTACATATCTACCTATTCCAGCTTCATGTCTTTATTCCAGAAATGGTACGGAAAGCGATGGGAATAGGATGGGAGGGCGGCTGGAAGGTTTGGGAAAATTCTCTGGTATCTTTTTACTCTTCTTTCTCTTGATGTCAGCTATTATTATTATCTACCTTTCTACTTCTTGGATAAGGGGGGCATCTTGAGTTGGTTTACTCAACTCACTTAGATTGTATCATATATTCTCGTTTGGAGTGAGCTTTTTTCGACGAGGTTCCTTCATGATGTTTAGTTGGTATTAGCCAATGTCTGTGAAGACGTCATGATGTCGGCGACAAATATGATGACATTGATGAAATTGGCATTTTAGCGGGGGATGACCATGTCACACAGATGAGCAACGCGTCTGATTGACATTTCTGTCTTTTCTAATGATGTGACACCTATCGTGATTTTTCCCAACCTCCCCCGCTTTGCGATGCCCACATGGCGTGTAAACTGACGCAACCACTCTTCCCAGCTCTAGGCAAACAGCGTCGAATCGACTGTATTGCAGACTACGGTTCTTGATCTCTTGTGTCATTCCCGGGTACCGAGACAATGGGTCGTGGTGTAGATGATCAATTTGCGAGCTGTAATAGTACATCTCCTACTGCAAACATCAGTTTCTATATACCTGTGTGCGTGCATGCCGCTTGACAGGAATAATGACGTGTGGCGGGCACTTGCCGTCCTCTGTGCTAACCTACTCTAGCACGGCGCTGTGATATGCAAAAGGTTCTCACTCTGCTATCGCCTGCCTAGTAGGTTACCTAAAGTAACAGGTTTGCGGGTTTGCTTGCTTGCTGGCTCGCCCATGGAAGTTGTGTGTGTACTTGAGTAGGTGGTGCCTAGGTAAGTACCAACCTACATGCCGTTTGAGACAAGCTTGCGAATACATCTCTTGTCACTGTTGTTATTTATTTATTCTTGTAGGCAGCTAGGTCGGTAATTGCGTTGGTGTGGGCTATGCACCCACACATAACATAGTCTTCTCCTTTAAGTTCCTGACTAAGTGGCCTTGCACAGCACAGAGAGAGGCGAGTGGCCCATCTTGACTTCCGGATTGTCCTTGATATTTTCCTGGAAATGCGGCCTATCCGGTCCTCTTTGCCATTGCAGAGTTGGACCACAGAGCTCCTGCCACAGAAGCTAGCTACCTGGTGACATGTGAGACCGGGAATCCATGGTATGGATGCACATTTTGAGCAATGTTGGATACCTGTATGAGACTAGCCATACTTTTATCTGATGGGCCACGCATCCGGGATTTGTCTCCTACCTAGATAGGACACGTAGGAAATGACAGAGAAAAGCATGGTGGAATGGTTTGTGATGTGCCTTGGCAGTGGGGCTCGATTTCAGGGAGGCTACATGCCGCTAGAGGGCAGTCCAAAGGAGGGTGTTCAACTTCTGATGTTTCGTCAAAGATGGTGAGCTGTTGGGTCTTGTTGGCTAAAGGGGGGTGGCGTGGAAAATGAAAAAGTTTTTGTTTTTTTTTTTTTTTTTTTTAAAAAAAAACTCCCCCCAAAAAAGCCGGATCGTCAACTCCCGACGTGCATACAAGTCTGTCAGAGGAACTATGGGAGGTCCCGTCTGTGACGTGCGGCCAGTCTGGTGAGGGAAGGTGGTGGTGTATGAGGGGCAGGCTGGCCGGAATCGGGACCCGAGACCACTACTACATCACCACACAACCTTGAGATGCTTGCCTCGACTGAAACATGGGAAAGGTAATTAGAGCTTGTAGAACGCTCGCTTCAGCAACGACCCTGGAATTAAATTACTGACTGGTGTCAATTAAGCTGTCACCAGACCTCTTGTCCCCAGCGTTCCACAGCAGAAGAGTAAACGGCCAGGTGAGATGTGAAGATGACAAGTCGGCCCGGGCCGTCCCCGCCCGCCCTTATTCCTTGGGGCCCATGGTCGTAGTTTGCGATCAAACCATGCGTGGCGGCGATTGGCTTAGGTGCGTAGGTGGGAAGTTGTCGATGCTTGAAGACGGCATGGCCATGAATGCCAAGCCCGGGACGCACGTCCCACCCGGAGCAAGGCCGGCTCAGGGCCAGCCCCGGATGTCTAGACACGGGCAGCCAAACACTGCATCGGGAAGAAGGCTGCACATGGTTGTTATTGCTTGCACAACTTTCGAATTAAAGAGGCACAACGCGTCTCATACAGACACAGTCGAAATGCATAAGATACTATACGGACGACGAGAATGAAACTCTTGTTTAGGAAGAAAACTGAAACTGAAGTTTGAGGGGCGCCGATAGATGGGACTCGATCAAGAACCTGGATCGGAGTGCGCACAAGTTCCAGACAGCTCAGTCCAGATCGCGGGAGCCTGGCCTTCTCGAAGGACGGCAAGTGCCGTAGAACCTCAGCCGCTTCTTCGCCCCCAACCAGTTCCCGCCTGGTACCCTAACTTGAGGTCATGTGTGGGCACTGGCTGTTGCACATGCCCTGGTGCCGCTGTTGCCGTTTCGCTGCAAAACTGGGGCCCGAGCCCGATCTACCGCTCCCCCAAACGAGAGCTGAGAGCTCTGCCGTGCGGGGATCTCCCTGTCGCTGTCTCTCAAGCAACGATGAAGAGTAACCGTGTGCTCAGTCTGGTGTCTCGCGCAGATGCAGGCGTCATCGGCCGTCTCATCGTCGTGTTCAACCTCTCTTTTTCCGTCCATGTCACGTGAAACACCGTCGGGCCTCGCTGCTCGTTGGCTCTCGTCTGGGGTGGTTTCCATTTTTGCTGTCATCTGCACATCAGCCAAGATTTCAGATTTTTTCCCCCAGTCGTGCGAGTGCGGTGTTGTGTTGGTTGCCCGCACTTTGGTGCGCATTTTTGCCCGCGCCCGCCAAAAGCGTCAGCTGCGCGGCTTGCGTCTGGATTAGCCAGCCCTAGATGCTCCTTCCTTCGCTACCCCAGGCTTCCAAGATGGATTGTGGGACGAGCACTAACCGGGCCATTGAGCAACGGTTTCAGAGGGGACAGTCAGGTTTTGGGCTGGGCGACAGTCATCCGATCGAGTCACCGCCTCCTTGCTGAGAGCGGAAGAGAACTCAGACTCCAATCCCCGTGCTTCGTGTCTCTCGCCTCTCTCTGCCGAGGGCATCCGTGATCCACGGTCCACAGTCCACGGATCCCCTCTTAGGCGCCTTCTTTCGTCAGTCGCTGCTGCCCAAAGGCAGACTTGGGAGGGCAGGCAACCTAGAAGGTATTTAGGTATTTATTAGGCTCGCCGAAAATTTTCAATGCCGCACCCCAGCGACGAGCCAGGGCATTCGGTTCGAGCACGCTGCATACAGCTTGGGTTCGCTGGCATGCAATAGGGGGCCTGCTAAGGCCAATCACAGTGCTGGCCGGCTCCTGCCTCCCTCCTGCCCACGCAGACCCAGCACCGTGACCAACCAGGCACAACCATCTGGCCGTCTCCCCCCCGTCACTGCATCCCGCAGCTTTGTCGCTGCGTCGACAGCGGAGCCAAACACGCCAATCTCAGGCCAATCTGAGAGTCGAGGCTGACTAAGGAGCCAATCCGGTTGCAGGCATCCCCCAAGCGTCTTTCACGTCGATTTTGCCGGGGCGTCCATCGGACCACACGAAAGCTGCGAGCACGCTACCAAACCGTCGTTTGCTCCGCCCAATTCATTGGCCCTCGACCAGCGAGCGACGCACCCATCCGTCGCCTCATCGGAGGGGGAACCGCCATGGAGATATAGAGAGAGGCCCTTGACAGATGTCAAAGCGTCGTGCATCGTTTCCCCATCATCACTACCGCAGCTCGCTGACCGACCCCATTGCCACAACAGCCATCGACCCCACCCCACCGCCTCCCCTCAGGACAGACACGACACGCACATACACACATATCCACGACACGCTAGGGAAAGAGAGAGAGACGAAAAAGAAACAGGACAAGAAACCCGCTCAATCTAGGCGACACACGCCGCACTCCACAAGGAGACTGCATCACCCGTGAGCATGCGAGTGCCCAACCCTTCAGCGCCCATGTTGGGAAGGTCGTCAACCACTTCACATCACCATCGCCGTCCCGCGTACATCTACGAGGAAGACGACGACGATGACGAACCCCCTCCACCCCCGCGGTCCGGTCCCGGAAGCCGCCCAGCTCGCTCTCGCCGTGCCGTCAGCCCCCAGTCAGGCCGTCACTATCGGTCCACCCCCTCCCGGCAGTCGCCAAGGACCTCCGTGTCCGAGTCCGAGTATGAGACGGACGTGACGATGGATTCCGACGACGAGAGAGCCATGTATCCGCCCCCACCGCATGACAAGGTCGCCGAAGTGGCTCCCGTCTCCCGCACTCTCATGCATGAGCGTCTGAACCGGAATCGGGATGCCGATTTCGATGACGGCCGAGACCGCCCGCCGCGGGATTCTCGACACGCCCCCTCAAACGGGCGGCATCCGCCACAGTCGCGCCAGCCCTCACGCCAACCTTCACACCGTTCCTCCAACAAGCGGGACGAGTACCGACGCCCCCGGACCCAGGATTTCCGAGACGATGCAATGGTGATGGACGACAGCCGATCCTACTACGGATCTAAGAGGTAGGTTCCAGCTTTTATATACGCACGGCTGACTGTGGTGCGCTAATGCATCTGTCAGGCCGTCTCGAGTGTACCATGAATCCGAAGGTTTGGATCAAAAACCACCGGCCATCCGCAGAGCCCATACCACCGCTGGATCCCACATGGCCTCGTCCCACAGCTTGGGCTCGTCAGCCAGGCGCTCCACATATGACCACGGCTTCGGTTTCCCGCTCCAGCCGCAGGCGCCAGACAGGCCCACAACAGGGTTTGTCTCCACCGCTTTCCGTGCCGCCACGAAGCACCGCCCTGACCGTCGCAGCAGGACCACTCTTTCGTGCATCGTCTGTTTGGACGATGACATGACGCCGCAGGAGGCCGTAAGGCTCAAGTGTGGCCACACCATGTGTAACCGCTGCCTGAGGCGCAACTTTAGGCTGTCCCTTACGGATCCCCAGCACATGCCGCCACGGTGTTGCACTGCCGACCACATCCCGCTCAAGCACGTCGAGCGCCTCTTTGACAACGAGTTCAAGCGCAAGTGGAACCGCAAATTCGCCGAATACTCGACACGGAACCGTCTGTACTGTCCATCGCGCCATTGCGGCGAGTGGATCCGGCCCGAGGACATCCGCGGCGACGAGGGCTTCCATCATGGCAAGTGCAGGAGCTGCAAGACCAAGGTGTGTTGTGCCTGCAACAACCGCTGGCACTACCCCCAGGCCTGTCCCCGCGACGCCGAGACGGACCAGTTCCTTGAGCAGGCCCGCCGCGAAGGCTGGCAACGCTGCCACCGCTGCAACGCCGTCGTCGAGCTGAAGGAAGGATGCAATCACTTGACCTGGTATGGACCACCCTTGCATGCCGCACGCCGTGCCTCCGCTCCCTCTGCCCTTATTAACAAGTGGTGCCCGAATAGCCGCTGCGGAGGCGAGTTTTGCATGATCTGCGGGTCTAAGTGGAAGTCGTGTGATTGCCCCTGGTTTAACGAGTCGCTCGACAGCGAGCCGGCCGACTACATGGATGTCTCGATGGATCCCATGTCGACAAACCCCTTCGCCGGAAATCGCTTCGACGGCCCCAAGCGCTTTGAAACCCCCTCGTCACCCCGCGACTTCCGCTCCGAGGCCGGTCCTCCATTTACGAGCACCGTTCGGCCGCGGCCTTCCAGCTATGAGGAGGAGATGATGTTACACCGCCTCCAAGAACGGCGCGATGCCGACCACGCCTCTCAGAAGCAGCAGCCGCCACCACCGCGGACGTTCCCCGATTTCCGAAGCCAGGGCCACCCGGGCCAGGCCCGGGATGACGACCGCCCGAAAGTGCGATCCAGTCGATGGACCGAACATGAGCAACGCTACCCACCCCACCATGGTCAGCCCACCGCTAATGAGTATCGTCGGCGACCGGCAACGGTGATTGTGCCGCCGCCACCCCAGATGCATCATCCCACCGTTCCGCCGCCGCGCTCCGCCTACGAAGGACCCAGCGACTATACTGCTGGCTTCGGCCGATCGCACGGCATGCGGTACGCTTCCCCCGAAAGGTGGCACGCCCCCTCGGAGCCCCCCATGTCTCCCGAGTGGGACAGGCGCCATGCTCCGTCGCGGCCACAATCGCCAGACAGGATGATGTGGCGGGCTTCCACTCGTGCTCCTTCACCAGAACGGGGCAGGCGGTGGCGCGCTCACTCTAGAATGCCCTCCCCGGGCAAGGAGCTATGGCGTGCTCGCTCGGTAGGCAGGCCTGTTTACGACTCTCCTGAGCGGGAGCAAAGTCCCTCCGTCGAAACCCCTCGACACCACTCGCGATTTCCTTCGCGAGCGGCTTCACGAGCTGCGTCTCGAGCTGCGTCTCGAGCTGCCTCCCGTGCCGCATCGCGGGTTCCTTCGCGAGCGCCGTCTCCTCCGGATACTCACCGCGCCCCGTCGCCACCACCCCCGCGGCGAGCCCCCTCTGCTGCTCCTTCCCGACGAGCCCGGTCACCTGAGTTCCAGCGGGTGCCATCACCTCCCGTCACTCACCGATCACCCTCTCCTGATCACCGACGATCAAGAACACCAGCTAGGAGTCGTGCTCAGACACCGGATCGAAGGCGAGCCCATAGCCCTGACCAACGGCGCGCCACATCGATGGAGAGGCGCCTTGCAGACCGATTCAACGCTGACGTCCGACAGAACTCGCCAGCCATGGTCGGACCGCTCGCGCCCATCGGGCCGGTGGGACCTCTAGGTCCGATGATGATGATGGCTCCCCCGGCACCCCCGCCGTCACATGCCCCTACTCAGTATACCACGGGGCCGGCTATGCCCATGGCACCCATCCCGCCTCCTGCTGCGACACCCAGCATGGGTGGGATGCGGAGGCATATGATGGAAGATGAAGTGTACACTGCCATGCCCACTACCCGAGGCAGGTACCACGAACAGCAGGAGGGTTCCCACCTCGGTGGCGGATCTCCCCACGCTCCTCATGTCAGGAGGCGCCCGCCCCAAGCAACCCGGGTTCACAGTCATGACTTGCCGAGACCATCGGTCCTGGCTGGTCTGGCTGGCGTTGGAAGGGGCCCGCACAGGGTGTTTGAATGGCGGAATTATGTAGAACCTGGTATTCCCGAGGGGGAACAGCCTCCGTCTGTTGTCGCAATGTAAGCTGGACGGGTGGGTCATGTATATTTGGAGTTATGTAGCGATGTGAGCCGTGGACGTGATGTCATAGCTTGTGAATGTAGATTGACCTCTTTCTCCTAATGTGGGGCGAAGTAGGTAGTTGTATGTAGCATTACTAGGATTTTAGAAATATTGGTTGGATGTACCATTCTCGCAAAGCTTGAGTCTCGTCATAAGTGTTTCTCAGTCACTGTAAATTTCGGGTGGGTGCTCTTCGCTTGGCGCATGCTTGTACTGAGCCGATGGAGCTTCGGTTGCGGCGACTCAGAATGCGCGTACTAAGTGAGAAGGAGTAAGTAGAAGGAAGAGAGCAAAAGCAGGTTCAGCCATTTTACTTTGGTAAGGTCAGGTATTTTTTCAACCGACTTGAGATCTCTAAAGCTCAGGTGTGGTTCGCACCGAAGAAGGTTTCGAAAAGGTATGTGTTGTGTCGACAATCCATTGCACAAAGGAGTCGCGGTAATCACATTTGTCATCGCCTTGATATCCTGCTTCCATCACCAGAGCTGTGGCAGACTCAGCAGTCTTGTCATCTGCTTCCATCTTGCTTGACCGTTTCTCGACTTCTTCGAGAAGAGAGGGTTGACAGACTCGTGCCTCATAAGGCACAGGTAGAAAAGAAAAAAAAATTGAGTGGTCTTCGTGGGTGGGTGGGCCTTTGTTAGGATGACTGGTGATTAGGTTTCCTTCAGAGGACCGGTTTAGATAGAATAGTATATTCAACACTGTATTAAATTCAGAAGGCTGCGTGGAAAATCGTTCGTTCCCCATTTCTGTTGTGATGAATGACCGTGCAACCCAAATTCAACATCCAATCCATATACCATCCATCTCAACGTAGAACAAGCCTCCTCTGGGCAGACACACCCGCGGAATCGAGGAAAGTAGCTTCAGGAGGAACACGCTACTTTTTACTAACGGCTAGCCACATTACCAAGAAACTAACTCACAACTACGCTGCACCATCTCAGCCACCTTAACTTGGAGGAAGGAAAAAGTCTATCGGTGCTATGTTTCCGCGAGATAGAACCAATAACCCTAGCTCCATTGCCCAAGACTTCTCAACGCAAACAAGCCAAAAGAAACGGCTCGCCTTGTCTGGAGTAACAAAGCCACCTACGCCGAAACCATGCTGATGCATTCCCATCACTTGCGTGTCGTGTACCACCAGAGCGTGAAAGCTATTATTACAAAAATTGAACAGCTTGTATCTCTCTGATCTTGACCTTCTACCTCTCAGTAGGTAACGAGAAGAGCAGGTCAGATCGATGCGTTCTGCCCTTCATCTGGCGGGTACCCTGCCGCAAACGTCAGCTTCGGCTTCATCCAAGAAAAGGTAGACTTACACCACGAACACACGGCAATGATGCAATAGAGACACATCAACAGCATACCCTCAAGCCAGTGACTCTTGCCATCGGCAATGAGGTAATTTACTAGAAGCACCGCAACAAATAGCACCGCGACCTGGAACGGGTCAAACGACAGGCTCATGGCATCCACGCCCATTCCCCAACCGATGATGACGAGTAGGGGAATGACGAAGAGAGCAACCTGCATCGATGAGCCAACGGCGACGCCGATGGCCAGATCCATCTTGTCCTTGATAGCCACCGTGACGGCGGTGGCGTGCTCGGCGGCGTTGCCGACGATAGGGAGGAGGATCAGACCTACAAACTCTTCGCTTACCTTGCCGTTGGCAGTGACGGCACTGATGCCGTCGACCATGAACTCGGCGCAAAAGGCGATGATGATGGTGGAAACGGCGAGGGCGGCGACGGCCACGATAAAGTGGAGTTGGGGCTCTTCGACGTCGCTTTCCTCGCTGAGAGACCCCTTTGGTGGCGTCGTAACTATGTCGCGGACCTTTTCGTGGCACGAGGGGCGCGTCAAGGCGTGGCCGCTCATGATGCCGGCTGGGTGCACAAGCCCCTGAACGACGGCTCCCTCTTTCAGAGACCTCCCGAAAGGCTTGGCCTCAACTTTTTGACTCTCCTCGGCAAAAACGGCCGAGTGGGTCTTGAGCTGGAAGAGCAGGTATCCGCAGTAGACAAAAAGGAGGATGAGCGAAGTACCGCGAGATAGTTTGGCGACATCGCTCTCAGGAGCTGAGCTAGCAATATCGAAAACCGTGGGGACAATGACACCAGCAACGGCGAGCGCGAGTAGACTGGCGGCGGTTTGTGCAACAGTAGTGTTGAAGAACTGCTCCCGTCGTCGGAGACCGCCAAAGAAGAAACACATTCCCATAACGAGAAGGAGATTCGAAAGGATGCTGCCGATGAGGGAGGTCTGAACGATAACCACTTCCTTGTGTGCCAGCGCGATAACAGCAACGATCAGCTCGACAGCGTTTCTGATGTGGGTCAGCTGGGTACTTGAACCCAGGAACATGGAGGAACATACCCAAATGTGGCATTGAGAAGACCACCCAAAGTCTCACCGGTTCTCAGCGCGATCTCCTCGGTAGCAAAACTGAGCATGGCTGCCAGGGGAACGATGGCGATAAAATTGACTACAAAGACTGCCACCCTACTGACCGCCTCGATGTAGTTGATGGCAATGCCCACCGGGGCGGCGATCAGGAGCAGGTTGATCCATGATCCAAAGATAGTCCGCTGTAACTGGTTGCGAACGGTAAATGGCTCCTTGGGTTCGATGTGCTTGAAAAAGGTTCGCTGCTTTTTGGGCCTTTCTACTTCAGCCTGGGAGCCTCTCGGAGCTGGCTCGTCATCCTTGCCAGTAGATCTCCTGCGCAGCTGATCCTGGGTGCCGCTGCTTGACCCCGCAATGATGCCGTTTGCTGCGCTGCCAATTCCCTCCCTGCTTGACCCAGGATCTCCGTTGCCGCCGGGCTGTACGGTAGAGGTTGGTGATGGTTGTGCCTCAAGCTCACCCCCTATAATAAACCGATCCGGTTGCGAAGAGGAGCCGAATAAATTGCGGAGGAAATAATGCCAACCGCCGTGGGCCGCCCTGCGGGCTTCTTTCAAGATCTGGAAGGAGTTGACTGTTCGCATCATGATGTTAGAACACTTGATTGCCATTGATGTGAGCAGTATCGAGATCCGAAAGAGAGAAAGGCTAGAGAATATATACTCCTACCAACCACTCGATCCCATCTCTGGTCACAACGGTGACCCCAAGATTAATCCAAAGAGAAGGTGAGTGATGTATCACACGTCAACTCAACCCCGCAGCCAATCTAGCCAGGTTTCCCTCTCAACAGGAGTGAGTCAAGTGACGCAAGGCCGAAATTCAATGCGAGGTCCAAGAACTCTCATACGAGCATAAAGAAAGAGAGATAATGGTAAACAGCCGACACGTGGGAATTGAAGCCCAAGCTATCCCACGTGATACATGACCCCCGGCAGCGTATCCAATTCACCGCCGAGGTATCCCGAAGGATTGTGCAGAGTAAAATTTCGGAACAGCCACAGGCATATATAGGTGCATGCATGCAGTAGAGCCAAGCAAAGGGGAAGAGATGGACCAACAACGAAAATAAAAGGTAACTTACATGTAGACATTGCGCCAAGTGGGCAGAGCTAAACGGAGACGGTGTGGATAATGGATCAGAGTTTAAATTGTGGATAGGGCTTGGCTTAGAAGGAAATTTATCAATGGTGAGGGCTCGTTTGCTGTTTGTTCTGTTGTGGAAAACCAGTTCAGTCACCATGCTTGCAGGGTGGGAAGGTGCTGGATGCTGGGGACCAAATTATGGGATAAGAGTAAACAGGAAACCCGAAACCGAAGGACTGTGACAAATTCAGTCCGGAAAAAAAAATGAAGGGGGGAAGAAGGAGCGAATGGAGTTTAGCGCACGTGTGTTCTCTTCGGGCATATTCCTCCACCACAGCTAGCAAACGTAGGTCAATGGGAATTCCAGCAAGAGTGAAGACTGGCCGAGAGGTCCTCCCCCTCCCTAAACCACGCCAACAAGTAGCAAGCGAAACCCCCGAGTTATGATGGCCCGTAAAAATTAACCTTCCGCACCAACCTTCCTGCGTAATGACGTAGCCCACCGGCTCATCCAACGCCCCCCCTCCAAACGGTTTCACTACGTACTTCATCTCAATGGCCGCACCAGTTTTGATACTAACAACGCTGTTAAGTAGCATGACGCCAAGTCAAGCAAAGACAAGCTTTCGCCAAGTTAACGGGTCAGCGGGAGACCCTTGTCTTTCGCCAACAAAGGCCAAGGGACCAAGGTGCGGGTCGATGCTTGTTTTTCTCGCTTGGTTCCCCGAGGTGAAACAAACCCCGGAAATCGCGTCAAGATCCATGTCCTAGTCTGAACTGGTAGCGTGGCTCGGTCTATCCCACGACACTGATATCCATTGCTGAGTGGGATTGGTGAGACGACTTAGCTTTGGTGTGTTCAAAGTATGGACCACGCGGGGTTTGGTTCCTTGGTAACTTCCGTGCGTCCAACTTCAGTTACACAGTAAAGTACAATACCTACTGGTGCCGTACTTTGGAGGCCTCCCGTTCTCGGGAAAGCTTCTTCTCACCCATCATCTCAGATTGGCCAGTGGTTACACGTGACCGCTGTGACAGAGGACAACCCCACAGTCTACCAAACAAGACATGTTACACAATACAAGTTTCATTACGGCATTACCCATTATCTACGCCTCAATTCATCACTAAGCTCGTCTTTCTATACGAAAATGTCCACTGGGTCAAGATGAACCCAGGATCCTTGAATATGCGTCTTCGACCTCGCCAGCAAGTTCCAGGAGCGACACAATGACAATTTGATGCGTCAGGTTCGGCAGCCTGTCTCGGTGCAGACCAATCCATTCGAGCGGTGGCGTTGCCTCGCCCATGTCGCGAAGTTGGGGTGTCTCGATGATGGGTGGTTTCAGAGCTGTGTAATCGTATTTCGACTGCGGCACCTTGACTTCGGCTGTGATCTTGTTGGTGGCCTCACTCACACCCAGCCCCTTGTCTTCCTGTTTCTGCTCCTCCGGACTCTCGGGCACTCCTGTCACGCGGATAGCCGTCACAGGAGGCAATTCTCTTCCCCACGTCTGGGCCAGCGTCTTGGAGTGGTTGGCCCACATGCCCCGAATGTAGCTGATGCGGCTGTAGTTCCACCCAACTTCGACCTTTCCTTCGAAAGCGCTCTTGAATATGTAGTCAATGTGTCGCCCCTCAGGCCGCTGCCACGTCTGCATCACAGCTTCAACTTGCGGCACCTTGAGGATGGTGCCGCCCCGGGATCCTGTCGCGCTCTGTACCACGTCCTCGACTGACAGCTCACTGACCGTCTTGGGGGCTCCTGTTCGCACCGACGCGAGACCGATGCGCAGCTGCCCCAGCGTCAGGCCGAGAATGCTGCGGATCCGCCTGTCGTCCTCAATATTCGCCGCGAATCGTGCCTGCGCATTGAGTGCCTCCATCTTGAACACTTGGTGGTCCGAAAAGGTGCTGGGAAAGACACCCAAGTTTAGCGCCTTGAGTGTCACCACCACGTCTGTGTCCAGCGAGATTGGTGATTTGAGCCGACCCTCGTCCTCGGGTGTCGTCTTGGCGATGCTGAGCCGCTGAATCACGGCTACTGGCGCCGAAACGGATCTCCGCTTCATAAACCTCTCGATCTCCTTCAGCGAGGTTTCAAAGTTGGCCTTGCGCTCTTGCACCAAGCGCTGGAATGCCTGGTAAAGTGCAACCCCTTGGGCAGCCGAGCTGGTAGTCCCAAATACTTGAACCGCCTCGCCATCAAAAATGGCCACCAGCCGGTCACCGCTCCCGTCCCGGGTGCGCCTCACATTGTACATGAGGAATTCGAGTGATGTGATGTCGGCAACAAGGAAGGCTTGGTAGTCGAAAGCAGCCTTGACCCGGAACTGGCTGAATCCTACTGATGCTTGAATCATGGGCGTCTCGTTGAGCGCCTGCTCTCGTTCCGGCCACTCGATCGACGTGCGTAGCTTGAAGTCTTGGAGCGCGACAAACCCGCTCATGCGCCCTGTGCTCTCAACACCAATCATCTTGAACCCAAGGCACAGGTTCTGCTCCCAATCTGATGTCTTCTTGGACGACACCCAAAAGTCCTCAATGGCGAAGCGGGCTTTGCCCAGTGCCTGTCCGAGGTCCACCACAATCTTCAGTGCCGAGATAGAAATGCTCGCGGTCCACGGGAATGCAGCTGTCGCCGCCACTTGTTGGTAGCGTTGCACAAGGCGGCCCTGCGATGTCTCGGTAGCCAATTTTGGCACAGCAGCAGCTGTATCATCGGCCAGGTCCTTGGGCATCCAAATCTCTCGGAAGAGCATAAAGTCTTGAAGCTGCTTTGCGTTCACTGACACCTCCATAGGGCTAACCTTCAGAATGGCAGACACGCCATTGGTGCCGCTGACGTGCTTGCTGTTCATAAGCGAGAGCACAATACTATCAACGTTGAAGCTGCCTGTCGACTCTCTGGAGTAGACGTGCTGAACCGACGCCTGGAGGTTGGTAAACGCCCCAGAAATTGCAAAGAAATTGCCCTGGTCCACTGAGTAGACCGTATTCGCTGTGAAGTAGACGTCTTCGAAGCTAGCCGTTGACGCCACGCGCGCAATCGGCTGACAGCTCAGAGAGAACTCCTGTTTGCGGATGCGCAGGCCGAGATTAAGCTTCATCCGCCCGAGGACGGCCGCCGGGTCAGCGGCAAGAATGCTGTCTTCCTCGGGAAGCTTAGGTTTGGGTTTTGGGTCTCCTGGCTGAGTGCTTGGCTTAGGGCCTTGGTCGCGACTGCTAACCACCACCTTGACGCTGTTACTAATGTCCACAATTAGAGGCACGACTGACGGGTACAGAGTGTTGCTCGATGCGTCAATCTTGATCTCGCCGTAGAGAGAGGGGTCGTCTTTTCCATTGTCCCGGAATTCCACCTTCAGGGCAAGCCCCGGGGTTCGCAAGGCTGTACTACCACTTGATTCCTCTTGGCCCAGATGCCCGCGCCTCCCGGGCGTGCCAGCCCTGTCTGACCTGGTTGCTGACACCATATCTTCAGGGGTTCGCTGGCCCGTCAAGTACACGACTGCGCCAGCAAAGTCAGCGTCGATCAAGAGCGACTCGAGTCTTCGGCTGCCTAGGATGCTCTGTTGCCGGATTTGTTGCCGTGGCACAGTGGTGGCCACTGGTGCCACAGCTGGCAAGACAGGATTCCAGTTCTGAGACGCCCGCTGTGCGTTCTTGAGCGACAGGCTGATTGAATCGTTGATATGCGCCGCGGGGATAATAAAACCTGACGTGATCCGGAAATCGACAGACTTTCCAACCGCTTGGAACCCTAATCGGCGAGTCTCGGCCGTGGAGACATACTTGACGTTGAATATGACTTCTGGGAGGAGTGCCGAGTTCGCCGAACGAAGCCTCCTGTCATGCCTTGGAGGGACCATTTGCAACTGAAGATTTTCAATTGTCAATCTCGCCGAGTTCCTCGTCCGCGTGCCGAACTCAATTCGCTCGAGGGAAAGAATGAGATCCTCCTTGCCGAAACCAGGCTCTTGGTTGCCTCCATTGACAAGCCAAGCGAGCTGTAGGTTGCAGATTTCAAAGGTATATGTGATAGACGACAAGAAGGCATCAATAATGTCGGCCTCCTCCACTTCTTCTGCATCGTTGATGGTAATTCGAGGCTTGGACTGCCTCAGCTTCCTAAGGTATTCAACCTCGCGGGACGTATCTAGGTCCTTTATCTTATCATTCATGTAGCCCAGGACGTCTACGACTGTTGACACTGTTTCGGGCGAGAGGTTAACCTCAAACGCGTCACTTTTGACGTTGAAGAATCTCTTTTCTTTCCCGTTTTCACCTGGCCGCGAAGATGCGGTAACAAGCGCGCCAAAGGCCACGTTTCCACACGACTCCATGGCCTCGATCGTGCCCTTCTGGATCTCAAAAGCGATGTGTCGGAGGTTTACGTGAAACTCGGGGTATGCGAGCGTCGGTCCATGCTGCTCAACGCGGTTGACAAAGCGAAGATGGATTCGATCCAACGCGAACAAGATACGGGCGAGAGGTGTGTCCTCTGGTTTGAGTGGGCTGTTTCCAAATACCTGCAAGCCGGCAAATGTAAGATTCACCGCGTAAGCAAACACGGCTCTCTCTTTTTCGGGCTGGGAAGTCGTAGGCTGTTGATCTCCCGTCAACTCCTTGATGTGCTCTTGGATGATATTGGTCTGTTGTTGTAGTTCGTTTAGGGCGTTCGAGATCTCAGGCCTGTTGAGCGCCGACAGAAGACTGTAAACGGCCGATGCATCGAGTTGAACGAGTTCAAGAGAAGCAAACACAGTGAGGGAGTGCTCGCCACGGTCCATGTGGCTCCTGATACGACCGTTTGTCGGTGGGATCTGGAGAAGCGATATGCTCCGGGCAACATTGTTCACCTTGAATTGCATGTCGTGCGAATTCTCCTTGATGTCGAAGTCGAAGATGATTTCCTTCCCAAAATTCGCAGCCATGGCCGCTCTCGAAACGGTGCCGTTTACAGTGTACGTGAGGTTTCGAAGCAGGGGTAAGCTGACAGTGTATTCATCCATGAACATAGCAAGATTGACCCTGAAGGCCGAGAGACGATCGGATATTTTTTTCTTCTTAGGCGGGTCCGCTCGCGGTGATGTCGAGAGCTGGTTTTTCAGTCGATATAGTTGTGCGATCTCGTCCTGGAGGACAAGATCTAGCGTCTCGGCTAGGTTGATGGGGTCTTGCTTCACCACGAGACTCAAGTAACGATTGCTAGCCGTTGCCTTGATTGTGTGCAAATCTGTCGTGTGCGTCGTATGCAGTTCGTGAGAGACAAAGAGGCTGGGGCTCTCCATTGAGAATTTACCTATGCTTGAAGCGTGGTTTTGGAGGCTGGAACTGACTGAGTCGAAACTAAGAATGAAGTTCGTATCCATCGAGTCACTCGCCCCTTTCCTGGTCAGCAACGAGGCTTTGACACCGTGGCCCGAAGAAGCAAGGTGTAAGTTAATCGCCTCGAACGTGGCCGATCCGTGACCTAAGAACAGCACACAGTGCATGGCCTGATTTGAGGTTTTCTTGGGGACCACTGGAGGCTTGTCCGCTTCTGGGTTTGGGGACGGCTGTGGTTGCATCCTCTTGATCATCTTTAATATGCTACCTGCCATCTCGCACAGCTCCCAGTTTAGATTGATGGCTGCGTCACCGCAATGAATTGTTGCCATGACAAGCGGAGTAGTGTCCTCAGCATCGCCTTCTCCCGAGTTGTCACTTGGGGGTTTCGATTTGCGCTCAACCCGGAGAGTTAGGTCAAAGAGGCCGACTTCGTTCTGCTTCGGCCCGGGATCCAGTGCCAATTGAAACCGCGTGAGCTTCGCAACGGCGAGGATTGGCCTGTCGGGAAACGACGGTTTGACTCTATCTGGGGATGGGCCAAACGCCAGGTTGAGCAGTACGCTGTCTTCGACATCTTCAAGGTCCCAGCTGCGCCATTTTTTAAAGGACGAGACAACATCTTTTCTGGCTTTTAGCATATCAAGTTCCTCAACAGGGCTCAAGCATTCAATTCCTGCCTGTTCCTTGTCGGCCACGCTCTCGACAGCCCACATCTGCCGGAGTCTCATGGCCAACTTCCACGAGTCGAAAGTGCGCAAATGCTGGCTCGCCGAGCGCAGCGTAGCAGAGGGCCGGACCAACATGGACGGGTCGGGTGCGCCTTGTCCGTGTTCGACGAGTTGACGTATTAGGTTTTGCACCCGACTTTTTTCTCGTAATGAAATCTCAGCGAAGAGCCGCTCGACTTCCGACACCAAGACGCTGGTCCGATGGGCCATGGATGCAAGGAATTCAATCTTGTCTGAGGACGCATTGCCTTGGACATTTCCGATTTCCACATCGAAACAGTTCACCCCTTTGCTCCCAACAGACACCATGACGTTTTCGATCAGTGCCAAAGCAACAGCTTGGGCACTGTTTATAGCGCTGTACCGCTCTGCAGCGGAAATTTCGGTGGATTGAAGTCTGAGGTGAAAAGAGCCTCGCGATTCCTTGCTTTCGGGTTTAAATGCATCATCCCACTTGCTCTCAGTTCTGGACGCCAGAGCAATTTTCCTACAGGTGATATCGAATCGGTCATGCTCTCCCGCCCGAGGATCGAGATCGCCGGAATCAGAGTTGACAAAGCGCACACTCGCGCGGGGAAGTCGAATCAATATGTCCCGGATGCTGCCCTTCATCTTCTGCCCCTTCTGCATGTCAAGGATTTTCTGCATGGAGTCAGCTTGAAGCGAGTCTAAGATGTCCTCTGGGTGTGTTGACTGGAGGGCCGAGAGTAGTGCAGATACACGCCGTAGAGATGTGGGGTCGAAGAATGCCGATACCCCAGTGGGTAACTCGACGAGGAGGCTCAGGTACGCACAATCCTCGCTCAGAAGACTGGGGTCAACATCTCCGAGATCAAAGTCAAGGATGTCGTCTTCTGCATTCTTTGGTTCGTTCTCCTCAATGCTTGGCATCGCTGCTTCCTTGTGATCCGGCCTAGCATTCTCCAGAGGAAAATAGGGTGCGAAGTACGGGCTCGAGAAGGCAACCGTGTTGTGGGACACATCCTGGCGGTCGGGATGATCCCCTGATGCGCTGTGGAAAGCGGAGTGGCGTGTTGACACCGATAGTTCCCGGACATGTGTTTTGACTCGAGAAGGCTGCTCCAAGGTCCTAATCGGGCGCAGGTGATCGCCGAGTCTGGTTTTGATACTCGAGCGTTTAGAACTGTAAGGTTTAAGCACGCTGCTTGCGCTAGAGCTGCCGAGCGACAGAAAGGAGCTCTCATGACGCAGACCCCTTGAGCGCCTAGACGTTCCTCTAGAATTCAAGGATGCTCCATCATCCTCGATGTCTTCTGCGGTGATGGGCAAGGGGACGGGCGGTACGCCTTGGGCTGGGGGGTCAACCGGATCTGGAACGAAGTCTTCCAGTAGTCCTGGAAGAATTAGAAAGGGTGTTCTCCGAGTCCGCTGATCCTCGCGGCGGACCAATTCTTGCTGCAGCTTTCTCTCGGCCGAAAAATTGACCTTCCGCCCAAGAATTGCCAATTTTAGGTCAGTTTCCAGCAGGGCGTTTGTTTCAACGTGGTTATGAGACCTAATCTTCCATCGGGTTGCCGTCTCGGCGTTCACGCATGACAGCTTAATGCCCGGTATGTTGATGTCAGCTCTCCGTGAGTAGTGCGAGCGTGCCCAGTCATTGTAGTTGGCATCGACCCGCCCTGTCGAGATGAGGAAGGCGGCTTCGTCTACATGCAGCCAAAGTCGAACTGACTCCACGTTCGCCCGCAGAAATGTCACGTCGTAGACAATGATGGAGGACAGAGAAATTAGAGCGTTCTCGTCGTCGTCGAACGAGAAGGCGAAAGCTTTTCCTCCATTAGCAAGAGTGGTCAAGAACTCGCCTGTGCATTCGCCGGTGACAGCCCCGGCTGAGATGTCCCAATTACAAAGATAAGTAGGTTCGGTGGGTGGCAAACCGAAGAGGCGATGGCCATAAATATGGAGACCGTCAACGAAAAGCTGCGTGCTCGACGTTGAAGCGACCGGCGTTTCCGCTCCAGCTTCAGAGTTACCCAATGAGAAGTTCAGGGGAGCGATGACAAGGTCGAGATCCATGTAATAACTTGTGAAACGTAGATCTAGGGATATACAAGCTGTGTCGATTTGGATATGTCTTTGTGAGGAGTACAGGTTCGCCGGAAGCAGGATTTTAGGATCGTCCGCCCTCAGGCTGAGAATGACATCTAGATCGTTGGACTTCTTCGCTGGGGGCCTGCTGGCAATTTCGTCCTCAGGATTGGTTTGTTTAAGGCGTAGCATATCCTGGTACTCCTCCAAGGTTTTGAAGTGAATGTCATCCCCGAAATAATTGTCTTTGACCTTTAAAAAGTATCGCACCATGAAGCCGTAAAGATGGGCGCTTGGCGACTGACCACTGATATTGAGTATGAGGGTATCAGTATTCGACGGCGATGTGGTCGCGTTATAAGTGTAACTTCCATCTAGCATAAAGTTTTCAAGGCGGCCAATCTCCTTGGATGAAAGGAAGGCAGCCTGCGTATTCCAGGGCGGCACATGTAGCTCGATAGACCCAGCGTCAGCACGGATATCGAAGGGAATGGTATTCCAGCTCGGCCGGTAAATATCAATGGGGATGCAAGTTGTGACCTGCAGGAGAGGACTGGTAATGACAATATAGGCGTTATCGTCAAGGTCAGTAGGTTTGTTGACAATGTTTGCATCATTGACGTTCAGAAAGAGCCGGACGTTGTGCAGATCGAAGTCAAGGTGGTACTTGAAAGGTGTAAAGACCAAGTAATCTGTTGGTGGCCCGCTGGTCCAATCATCGACAAGGTCTATCAGAAGGAAGACGTGGTCACGGAGTAGGAAGAGGTTAAGGTCTTCACTGATAATCTTGAAACGCCACTGCCGGAGGGTATTCCACCTCAGTGGGTTCGAGAGATCACAGGATATCCTCTGTCGACCAGACCTCCAGAGAAGCTCGTGGTTTAGACTGCTCGATATCTCCGTAGCTGGCAAATCTAATTTGAGGGTATTGGAGTACCCGGAAGTGCTCGCTACCATATCCATCGAGTACGAGGCAGTTGAGTTGGCGGGGATTTTAATGTCGAGCCATCCCGGGAGCCTTTCATGCACCGCCGAAGGTTTTTCTGACTTCCTAGATTTGGCTTTCGGTTTGCGTGGTCCACGAGTACGTCCGTCTTTGGGATCAGGCTCTTTACCCTTCCATCTCCAGTTTTTGGATTCTTCCCTTATCGGGACACGAAGTGTAACGTTGTCTTCGAGCTCTATGTAGAACTTGAACTGCGTGGGCGTACGAGGCGTGCCCACGAGCAACCGGGCCGCTGGAACAGCGTCTTTGCAGAGACTGGGGGCAAACATGCGCTGGAGGTCTGCTCTTTGTCGGTCTGCCCATGGGCCATAGTTGACTGTGCCGCCATTGACCGAGACGTGAACTGCCCATGCTGGTGGCTCATCCCCGTTGACATTGTTCGCCACCTCTGGACCTTTTTCTTCTGACGACCCGGCGCTATCTTCGACCAAAGCCACCACATCCCAGAACATAGTCAGTGATGCTTCGGGGCTGTCCAAGACAGTTGTGACCGCAGCATACTCGGAAGAGGCCCACCGAGCCTTCTGGTCTTCAACGTCATCTAAATATCGTGATAGTCCTTGCCAATGGCTTGCAGGTATGTGGCTCGCAGCGGTCCCAATTCCTCGGCTTGAGCTGAGAGAGATGGATTCAACCGATCTCTGCCAATACGGAACAAGGTCCCTGAGCGTGCCCAACAACCTTCGCTTTTGTTGATGCAAGAAAGACCGTTTCGGAGGAGATGCTGTGACCAGCACGGCGTGCTTGTCTCTAGTAGCTCGATCTGCTTGTTCCTCTTTGAAGTCTTGGTTTTCTTTCATCTCAATGACGGGATGTTTGAACTTTAATCGATAATATTGACGGTACAAATCTGGGGTCTTGGTCTCAGAAGCGTCGATCTCGCCGGTGAAAGATTCCGTCTTCACAATAAGGATAGCCTTGGTGTTTTCGTTGCCGATGACCACGGCTGCCTTGTCGCAGAATAGGTTGATCGGAAAGAGCTGTAGCAACAGCGGCAGCTCGTTGTTGGCGCCGTCTGATTCTTCCACCTGCACCGGCCCCAGACTTGACCCGGATATTCGTTCGCTAGAGCAGCATTGTCGACGGAGGCTATTTTTAGGTGCATCATCAAACATGCCGTGAACAATTTCTGGCATCCCAATCCGGCCGGGATACTCACCCTGATTAGCTTCGGATGCTTCAAATCGCCTTGGCTGCCTCTTCCTCATTTGGGCTGGAGTTGTCATCTTGTCGCCGTCATCCCCATCCTCTTCCGCGGCCATTCCGGTCGCTGAGGCATCTCCCTCGGCAAGGCTGGTTAGTATGCCCTCATACGCCGGGGTCCTGTTGTAGATAAACCACTCCAAACCCAGCAGTGAAACATTGACACGGCAAGGAAGCTTTGATTTATCGTTTCCTGCAACGGCATCGCCGTTCCGTCCCGTCGCGCCTTTCTTGTGTATGTTCACTTCGCGTACCCTGCGCAGCCAATAAGACCAAGTGACATGGCCATTCTGCACCAGTATTGTCTCGTTATTTCCATGATATCGAAGGCCAGTAAAGAAGATACGCCCAGCGAGGAGCGAGATCTGTAGGGCCTGAATGTCGATGTAGACACCATATTGGTGCCAGGTCCACGTCCGTATTCCCCAAGAAACGGCTGAAGCAAAGAGTCTGTTGAAGTAGAGGAGGAAGACGACCGACAAAACTCCGCATCCGACTAGGGTCCCGAGAAACAAACTGTTGGAGACGGCGGAGTCAGTAGTGCAAAAAAAAATTCAAGGTGCACTGAGCACGCAAACGACATTCTCACCCATTAAAATCGGGCCCCAGATTAGATGTTATCGAAAAGTCATTGCTGTCCATGGCTGCCCTCAGCGGCCCCTCGCCGCTTCACTTCTGGCCGATATTCGCAATGGTTCCCCGACAAATAACACGTCGCGCGTCCTCCATATCATCCTTGATCCAGAGCAAAAGTGACGTCTTTCAGTACTAAAGCTATGCCATGTCGTTCGTAGGGTATTCAGATATCCGCAGCTTTGCACGTTTCGTGGCCGATTTCCAGTTCAATTCTTCACCAGAGAAGAGAGCTCTCTTCAACACACGTGCACATGCTGGTTCCTGGCGCGTCAATGGAGGTGTTCCTCGGAGGCCGTGCGCCAGCTCTTCCTGCCCCACTGGCAGGGGGCAAGTTGGCACGGCTGGTTCAAACCGAACCTGGTTGGTGGGGAGGATGGGTCGAAGTGGGGATAACTAATGCGATAAATCCTGGTCGCCCAGGGTTAGGGTTGACCCCAGGTCATGGGGCCCACCTTTGGTAGGCACCACCCATTTGGATCCAGGGCCCACAGGGCTTCTTCCCAGGATCCATCATCACAATACCACTCCCAATTTATAGTATTTTCCACACACCTTGAGCGTACCATATTAATAACTTTAATTTGCTGGCCTTTCTTTATACATCATTCTACGGTTTTTTTTTTTTTTAAAAAAAAAGAACTTTTCACTTTCTCTAACAGTTACTTACCAGGTCCCTAAGTAATAAACTTTATACACTTTGATTATAAGCGAAATATTTCTTATATTTACTTTCTTGATCCTTAAAGAACATTACACTAAAAAGGTATCAATTGAGGCTCTTATTAAATAGATTTTTTTTTTAAAAAAAAAAACCCCCCTATAAAATAGTATATAATTTAATTTATATAATATATGTATATAATACTTATTTTATTTAAATAATTAGAAATTTTTTTGCAAGGGATTTTGCTAGACTCTTAAGGCTATAAATATAATAATTATAGTTACAAACTTTTCTATTAATATCTTAAATTCCTTATCCAAGCCTCAAGTATTAATCATCAAGTCTTAGAAAAATAAAATAAAAAGATACTTAAATAGGCTAGCTTATATACTACTATTAAGCTGTAAAGTACCGCGCAAATACTCTTTGGGGATTGGATTGAATTTACCCAAGAATGGTGTAACTAGTGTACACTAACTGCATAGAAACAAATCAATTCAATTCAATTATGCATTACCTCACCCACTATCGAAGTGGCGGCTCATGAAAGGCCACCCTTAACCCTTTTCCTAGAACTGCCAAGGGTTTCGTGGACCCCGCCGCGTTGTGACGACGCGGAATCCTTGCCATCATCTTGCATGAGCTGCAGTTCCATTGAACTTGTATCAACATCACCAACATTGCCGTAACCCTCCCCAGCCTCCTCATCCGATCTGTTCTGGTTTCCCACTTCCACAGAGACGGCTTAGGAAATGGCGGGGGGCACAGGCCAAAAGTTCGCAGCGACAACAACTCTAATTGCGGGAATCGCATCTCTCATCGCAACTTTCCTGTCAATTGTGTAAGCATCACCCTCCTACTTGCGCGTCTGTGTCCGGACCTGGCCTAGCTAACCACCACATTTCCCAGGTCAATATGGCTTCAAACGTGAGCGGCAGCGACGACACCGAATCGAGGGAAACGGGCCAGAGCGGTGGCTGACGCGATGCAGAAAAAATTACCGGAAGCCGCTCCTGCAACGATATGTCGTGCGAATCCTTCTCATGTGTGTCTTCCTCGGTCCAACGTGCCCTGTGTGTCGCTGAACAATGCCCAGGGTACCGTTATACTCGATTTCTTCCTGGGTCAGCATGGTGTCATTGAACGCAGCCGCGTTTTTCGATCCCATCCGGGACATATACGAGGTACGAAACCTGTGTGCCTTCACCCGAAGACTCGGCTGCTCACATGGACAGGCCTTCACCATCTACACTTTCTTCCAGCTCCTGATCAACTACCTTAGCGGCGAGCGAGCTCTGATTATCATGACGCATGGCCGAGAACCCGTCCACCACCTCTGGCCCATGAACCACGTCCTGCCTCGAGTCGATATATCAGATCCCCACACCTTCCTTGCGATAAAACGTGGAATCCTGCAATATGCATGGCTAAAACCCATGCTAGCTCTAGCAACCGTCATCATGAAAGCCACAGGCACATACAAAGAAGGATATATCGAGTTGAACTCAGGCTACCTGTGGTGCGGGCTCATCTACAACATCAGCATGACCGTGAGCCTGTATTCCCTCGGTCTCTTCTGGGTTTGCATGAACAACGACTTGATCCCCTTCAGACCGGTTCCCAAGTTTCTCTGCATTAAACTCATCATCTTTGCATCGTACTGGCAAGGCTTCTTCCTGTCCATCCTCGTATGGCTTGGTGCCATTCCGGACAGTGTCGAAGGTTATACACCGGATAACCTTGCCGCTGCCATCCAAGATTTTCTCATATGTATAGAGATGCCAGCCTTTGCTATTGCTCACTGGTATGCCTTCTCGTGGCATGACTTCGCCGACAACAGAATCTCGTCTGCTAGAATGCCCGTTTGGTTTGCCGTGCGGGACGCATTCGGCATCCGAGATCTTATCGAGGACTCCAAGGAAACGTTCAAGGGAGACAAGTACGGTTACAGGGTTTTTGACTCGGGCGACAAGATCATGGCCCACGAAGCGTCTCGTTCGAGGCTAGCGCGTTTGAAGGAGGGTATGCGATACGAAAGGGGAGGCAAAGCAAAGTACTGGATTCCGAGGCCTGATGAGATCAACCAGACAACTCCCCTCCTCGGGGGAAATGGCGGGCCAAGCAGAAGGGGCGATTCTCAGTCACCGCATCTCAACGAGCTTGATGAGCTAATCCTGGATCCTGATGAGGAGCTGCTCTATGAGAATGCCAGGAAACTTGAGTACGGTGATTGGAATGTAAGTGGTTTATACGAACAAAACGGGCCAGTTTATTGACCACTTTTAGTATCCCGTTATCACCGCAAATGAGCCCGCGAGCCAACGATATATGTCGCCGCACCCCAGCCTTTACCAAAATACACCCACTGGCAGTATTTACGACCATTCACACTCCAACTCGGCTCCATCTCTGGATCCTAATGCACCGCTGGGTAGGAGAAGAAAAGAAGCCCCCGAGGGGCCCCAGGCAGGGATCAATAACAGAAAAGGAAAGAAGAAGGCTACAGAACCTTCAAGTTCGACCCAGAGCCAGAGCCATGGTGCCAACCCTCTAGAAATTGCCTACGGCCCGACAGTTGGCACACACACACAGATCACCGAGGATGACTTTCAAGTTGATACAGAGACGGGAATCCATCGGCCTCAGATTGCCGCAGAAGGGGGAGGCCGACTGAGCCCAGGCCAGCGAGACGGTGACGGTGAGGAAAGCCCGCTTCAGAATGAAACCGGACAGTGGGATAGACAACGCAGCGAAGATGGCAACGGCGATGACAGAGGGAGCAGCGTGCAATATGGGGCAGCACAAGAGTTCAGCCGAAACGTGTGGGGAAGGTAGCTGGAGCCTTGTTCGTCTTACAGGTACGCGGCATGTATTTGCACTGTTCATTAGATACCCTGGTCGGCGAAACATGTAGAAAGGTCTTGCAAGCATTGCTCAGTATGAACATAACGAGGACAGGCATGCTAGAATGATGCGCATTGTTTGGGATGCCTGGCTTTCTGGCTTTTCTCTATGATCTTGACTGAAAATTGGATACTGAACAGCCCCGAGTAAACCGTGGTGTGGCTTCGGCGATCGGAGCTTCAACACGTTGTGGGCCCCCATGTCCGATGTTGGTAGGTTTCCAGAAGCCTATCGTACTTGACCCGTTATCACACCACCAATCGTTGCTTTTTTTACCCCGCGATTTTGTGTGGGTCAGACGTCAGCCCCTGCTTACAACTTACCTGAGCAAAGCTCAAGCCTTCGGCGTTTGTCATTCTGCTATGGCGCCGCTGTGTGAGACATACCGAAGACTGAGCGGTGTGAAGATTTAGCTAGACCGCCCACGTACCAACCGTCGAATAGCAGGCTCGTTTGATGCGCATAATCACAATTTTTTTGGCGGCAGCTCAATCCAATCCATGAATTTACCCAAGCATCCCTGCCCTGTGGGTCCAAGCTCCCGGCCCTTGTCTGCCCTGCCCGAGAGTGAGTAGGAGCTGCAGCTTGCCAATCTGGGACGTCGTCAAGACCGCCCCAAGCCGTCGCCAGAGGCATGGAATTCACAATTCCGGGTGAGATAGAGTGCGCGCAGTCAATGCAAACACTGGAGCCGTTTACCAACTATGCCATTGCTTTGGAGAAAGCGGGTGACGGTGCGCAAGCGTTTCCGAGCCGAAGAGGGGCAAGGGCTTGACCCTCCTCTCGCGACCAGCCGCATCAGCCGACGCACAACTTGAGCAGGGGCCAATGGAGGGGCTCGAAATCGATATCAGGTTGCCCCACCATCCACTTTACCCCTCCTTCCCCCCCCCCCATCACCGTTTTCACATTTCTCTCTCCTTGCAACCGCAATAAGGCGACGGAGCAAGCTGTCACTTCTCATCGTC